>OJFV01000003.1_pt1 | contig 329362 bp, 300 predicted proteins | sample 1594391 | NCBI WGS metagenome assembly OJFV01 (sample SAMN05416856, study PRJEB24817) | seawater metagenome | isolation source: Sea water | place: Canada:Atlantic | collected 2013-11 | reverse complement strand
TTGAGCGTATTTGAATATCTGCGATGATGTTAGGTGGGGTTTATTGATCGCTTACGAGAGTTGCAGGGGAATCTCGTTTTGAAAAAGAGAGACAAGAATATTACTTACTAAGAGAATCAATGGTTACCAATATAGAATCTTCTGGCAAATGAAGATCATCAAATGAGAGGCTCATTAGTCGGTCTGTTTCCTCAATACTTAGCCCAAAGCCAAGCAGTAGATGGGAAACCATACCTTCAGGATAATTGCTAGGAACTTTACGGGCAGCTATACCAAAGCATGCGGCTAATACGGTGCCCATGATGAGTTCGAGTGTGGTTTCGACATCTTTGATTTCTGGTAAGCCTTGAGCTTTTGATTCTACTATGTGTCTAGGGAGATAATCATAAAACAGGAATTTGGAATTAGCGGCATTAAAACCTGCGCGCCATACAAAGTTTGCGAGAGTAGGGTAGATTTTTGCGAAGTTTAAAAATAAACGAATGCCTGTCGCTATTCGCTCAACTGGATTATCCCATTGGCCTACAACGTTCTCTATTGCATCTACTAGTTCATCCGCGAGAGCAGAACTTGCAGCTTCTAATAGTTCAGTGTTTGTCTTGAAGTAATTATAAAATGTTCCGCGTGAAACACCTGCTTGCTTGATGACGTCGTCAATCACGGAGGCATCTATGCCTTTCTCAGAGAAAACGACCAAAGCGCTTTCGATTAATTTTCTGGTCATCTTTTGTCGGCGCTGTTCGCCAACAAGGGTTCTGTGATTTACAATTGTGTCAGTCATAAGGGACTAAATTACCGGTTACTAAACGATCGGGTTGAATCATAGAAGAATCTAAGTGAGAAAACGCCTAACTTGGCTCCAGTTTTGATCCCTATCATCCTTTCTGATTGTTTTAAGCTCTCCTAACTGACTCATAATATTAGCAGCGACTTTGTTTCTAATATCCCATAAATCAGTATCTTTGAATGTCTTCTGTTTAGGTAAGGAAATACGTTCACCGGCGCTAAAATAGAAGCGTTGAGGTTTTGGTATGATGGAGAGGCCAATCCCCTTGGAGATTGGGGGGATTACATCACCATTTCGAGTCGCTCGGTTAACGCTTGGAATTTTGTTTAGTTGCTTCCACCAAGGTGTATTTATTACGTCGTTAGCATCGATAAGTACATCAAAGCTTTCATCAGGTCCTAGTGATGCGAAGGGGATTATATCGTAACCGTGCTGCAGCGCCATTCGGACAAACCCCAACCGCTTTTTCCAAACTAGTGTGTACTGCTCGTTACGCCGACGCATTACTTCTCTCGCTCCCCCTGGAAAGACAAGCACGTGTTTTTCGTTCTGCATTAGCTTGGAGCATTCTTCCGGGGTTCCTAATACCGCGCCACCTGATGATAGAAAATCACGCCATATTGGAACCTTAAAGTGAACTTTATCTGCAAGCCCATGCAGCAGTACATCGTGATTGTTCTGCACATGATCAAGCATCAATGGGATATCGAGCAGGCCGTAACGACTGTGATTGCCAACCCATAAAGCAGGGCGCGAATAATCAACAGAGTCAAAACCAACAAATTGGGGAGAAAAGTAAAGCTTAGGTATTGCGTTCATAAGTTTGAGCGACATTCTCAATCCATTTTTATTCTTTGTTTAAATAACAGTTTTCCATTATTTTACAAAATGATGCTGCTTGTCAAGTTGACATAAGTGTCAAATCGATGATTTAATGAATTCACATCGCAGGATTTGAAAATAAAAACTGGAGATCAAAATGAATGCTAAATTGAAAAACGACTTGAAAGAAGGTCGCTTTGTCAAAGCTGGCGGCAAGAATATTTTTGTGATGGAGTTTGGAAAAGGCTTCCCTGTGATTATGCTCCACGGTGGTGGGCCTGGCGCTTCCGGCATGTCTAACTATTCAAAAAATATTGAGGCCCTATCTGAAAAATTTCGTGTAATCGTTCCTGATATGCCTGGTTATGGTCAATCGACCAAGGGAATGAAAACTGAAGATCCTTTTGGTGGTTTAGCGGAAGGTATTTTGGCTTTGATGGATGCGATGGATATTCCTAAGGCACATTTGGTGGGTAACTCGTTAGGAGGGGCTTGTGCATTGCGAATGGCACTTGACGCCCCCAGTCGAGTGGAGTCACTTATCTTAATGGGACCTGGAGGTGTTAATACGACACGAGGTCTTCCGACCAAGGGACTGAAGAGCTTGTTGGGCTATTACCGAGGCGATGGGCCAAGCTTCAAGAAGTTAAGTGAATTCATTCGAACCTATCTAGTTTATGACGATGCAATGGTTTCAAACCAGATGATTCAAGATCGTTATGATGCCTCTTTAGATCCAGAAATTATTACCCAGGGGGGGCAGCTTAAGCCTCCAACAAGTCTGGGCTGTGCATTAAAGATGGATTTCACCCGCGATAGAAGGTTGAAAAAGTGTCTCGTACCGACGCTTGTTCTTTGGGGAACCGAGGACCTTGTTAACCGACCAAGTGGGGGCCAAACCCTTCAGAAGACAATGCAAAACTGTGATTTGTATTTATTTTGCAATACCGGTCATTGGGTTCAGTGGGAGCGAGCTGATGAATTCAATGCGACAGCTACGTCATTTTTCACCACCCATACCCCTGTCTTTCAATAACATTAGTTGAGGAGCGAGCCAATGCAAGGCAAGACCATAGATATATTCAACAAGGTAAAAATGGGCTATTCAGTTATTCAGACAAATCGTATTAAAGAATGGCGAGTATTTGGCCAAGAATGTCTGGGGATGCACTTAGCTAAATCTACTGGTGTTTCCTTAGCATTTCGACTGGATGAACATGATAGACGAATCATGGTGGAGACTGGTCCGGCAGAGGATGTTGTGGTCATCGGTATAGAGCTGGCTGATAAAGAAACGCTAAATACCGTACTTCAGCGTCTCAAGGGTCAGAATGTAGAGGTAGCAAAGCTTTCTTCTGCCGAAGCAAAAAATCGCGGTGTTGAGGCCCTATGGGGATTTATCGGACCTAAGAATCTAACGATTGAACTTTATACAAAGGCGCTCAAGGCTAAAGAACCTTTGGACATGTTAACCAGTGCGTTTGTTACCGGCGATGCGGGCTTTGGTCACTATGCAATGACCTCAAAAGAACCTGAAAGAATGGTCTCGTTCTGGGAGGAAATATTTGATGCGCGAACAAGTGATTTTATTGAACAGAAAGTCAATGGATTAATGCTTGATATTAGATTCTTGAGATTCAACGAGCGTCATCACTCCGTTGCGGTTGCGGCAACAAGAGGGCAAAGACTGGACCCAATTCGTACAAGAATTCAGCACATGAATATTCAGGCCAAAAGCCTCGATGACCTAACGGCAGCTTATCAGCGCTGTAAAAAAATGGGCTACAAAATGGCCCGGGGTGTTGGTCAGCACCCCAATGATAGAGAACTCTCTTTTTATGTTATTTCTCCTTCCGGTTTTGAAATTGAATTTGGTTGGGAGCCTATCGCTGTTGAAGAAGAGGGTTGGGAAACCACCACATACAAGGCTATCAGTATTTGGGGGCATAAACCGGAAGGTATCAACCAAACAGTTGAGAATATTAAACAAGGTGTTACAGGCGTATCCAGGCTGTTTACGAAAGAATACTACCCGTACTAAATAAGTTGGAACGAATGTCAAACAGAAATTTATTAACAAAGCGCTTCAAGAAAAGCACATTAAGAATAAAGAGGTAAAGCGGTATGGGAACCACCAATATAGGCGGTAAAGAAATTGATAAGAACGAATATGACGTAGTCGTAGTGGGTCTTGGGCCGACAGGCCTTACGTTTGGGCATTTTTTAGGGAAAGCGGGTATTAAAGTATTAATACTTGAGAAGGAAGCCCAGTTCTATGGTAATGCACGTGCAGTGTATACCGACGATGAATGCATGCGCATATTCCAGCAAGTCGGCATTGCTGAGGACTTGCACGAAGATATGCTTATCGATACCCCCGTTACCTTTACCAAGAAAGATGGCACTCCATTGTTTGAGATGATGGACTCAACTCGTCCTCTTTCATGGCCTCGCAGTAACTTCTTATATCAGCCTTATCTAGAAACAAAAATGGCTGATCAGCTTGATCAGTACGACAATGTGACGGTTGTTAGGAGTAAAGAAGTTGTAGACTTCGCTCAGGACGAACAGGGCGTAACCGTGTCTTTTGTCGAAACGACCGGTGACGGCTATGGTACTGAAGAAGGTACTAAAAAAGAATCTCAAGAAACTTTCCATGTAAGAGCGAAGTACTTAGTTGGTTGTGATGGCGGTCGAAGCGTGACTCGCTCAACCTTAAATATCGGTATGCAAGGTAAGACTTACAAGGAACCTTGGATTGTCGTTGATATAAAGGCAAAAGATGGCGAAGAAGAGAACGAAATTTTCAGCCACTTACCGTATTTCATGTTTATCTGTGATCCGGATTGCCCGACTGTCAGTTGCCCTCAGCCAGATGGCTATCATCGCTTTGAGTTCATGCTCAAGGAAGGTGACACTAAAGAGTACATGGAAAAAGAGTCAACCGTACGATCTTTGATTGGCGAGTACGTCGATCCAGACAAAATAACCATTATGCGTAAGCTCGTATATAACTTTAACGCGTTGGTTGCAGATAAATGGCAGGACGGGCGCGTTTTTCTAGCGGGCGACGCGGCTCATATGACACCTCAATTTATTGGGCAGGGCATGAACGCAGGCGTACGAGATGCCTACAACTTATCCTGGAAGCTCATTGCAGTACTAAACCAAGGTGCGTCTCCTACAGTACTAGAAAGCTATCAAAGTGAACGATTCCAACATGTGAAAAAAATGATTGCTTTGGCCGTTGAACTCAAAGCAATGGTCTCCATGACTAACCCTTTGGGAACAAAGCTCAGGGATTTGTTCATGAAAGGCGCTAATAATTTTTCAGACAAACTAAAAATACAGTTGTTAGATGAGAAAGTTCGAGCATCTGCCCAATTGGAAAATAAAAAGTATTTAGGCATGGCCAGAACTAGCAGAAATGGGCCCGAAGGTGATTTAATGCCACAGCCTATTGTTAGAGACCCTCAAGGCAAACTGGTCAAGTTAGATGAGGTGTTAGGTGACGGATTTTCGGTCATTGGTGTCAGTGTGAACCCAAAGGAAGAACTGGATACAGAATTGGTCAATTTGCTTGAAAACATGGGCGCTCAATTTGTCACGGTTTATGGCAGATACGGCAGGCCTCAAGGGACCGAACCTAGAAAGAAATCTTTTGCAGCGCAGGGTGTTGCGGAGGTCGATGATCACGAAGAAGAGCTCGTTTCATGGTTGCGAAAATCAGGAAGTAAAAAACCTGTGGCGATTGTTCGTCCGGATCGGTTTATATTCAGCATTATTGATAAGCCAAGCTCGGTTAAGTCTTCGAAGAAAATACTCAACGAGTACTTTTCGGCGGCTTAGCTATTATTTTATTTTTTGCTAAAATTTGTCGCAACGAATCATAAGTTGCGACGCTGGGCTTACTAATACAATAGGTTTAAGGATGAGTAATTCAGGACTAAATAAGCTTTACGCAGCAGCTGAATCCCTATATGAGGCGAGACGAACGGGCAAGACAATTGATCAAATTTCAGTGAGCTTTGGAATTAGTTCGCTAGAGGATGCATATGCCGTTGCGAACATTAATTGTCAACGAAGAATAAACGAAGGTGGTCGCCTTATTGGTAAGAAAGTAGGGCTGACGTCAACGGCAGTACAAAAGCAACTGGGTGTTGATCAACCCGATTTCGGTTTGTTGTTTGAAGATATGGAATATCTAAACGGTTCCATGATTGAACGTAAAAGCCTTATTCAGCCAAAGGCTGAAGCAGAAATCGCCTTTATTGTTGGCAAAACACTCGACCAGGAGAAGGTTAGCTGGGGAGAGTTTTTAGAAAGTATTGAGTATGCCGTACCCGCTATTGAGGTTGTTGATAGTGCGATCACTAACTGGAAGCTAACGCTGGTTGATACCGTTGCAGATAATGCTTCTTGTGGTATTTACGTTCTAGGAGATCAGCCCACCAAGTTAGGCCAGTTTTCCCTTGGTGAAGTAGAGATGACCTTATACAAAAATGGCGAATCTGTTTCTTCTGGTAGAGGGACAGACTGTCTAGGTCACCCTTTAAGAGCTGCCTATTGGTTAGCTTGCACAATGGCTGAAATAGGAGAGCCGCTAAGAGCAGGTGAAGTCATCCTATCAGGAGCGCTAGGTCCAATGGTTGAGGTGGCTGAGGGTGATGAGCTCAAGGTCGACATCGGTGGCCTTGGGTCAGTTGAATGTACATTTGTTTAGATGAGTCGAATATAGAAGGGTATTGAGATATGGGAAACAAAAAGAAAGCAGCCATCATCGGCTCAGGAAACATCGGTACAGATCTGATGATCAAGATTCTACGCACCAGTGATGAGATTGAAATTAGCGCAATGGTTGGTATCGATCCAGAATCTGATGGCTTAGCGCGGGCCAGACGAATGGGCGTTGCGACGACACATGAAGGTGTTGAAGGACTGGTAAAACTGCCTGAGTTCGCGAATATAGATTTTATTTTTGATGCGACATCAGCCGGTGCTCATGTACATAACGAAGTTTATTTGAGTGGCATTAAGCCAACCCTACGATTCATTGATCTAACACCTGCTGCAGTAGGGCCCTATTGTGTACCGGTGGTGAATCTTGAAAACAATCTTAATGAAACTAACGTCAATATGGTGACATGTGGCGGCCAAGCGACGATCCCTATGGTCGCGGCGGTGTCTAAGGTTGCTAAGGTTCATTACGGTGAAATTATCGCATCGATTAGTAGTAAGTCTGCAGGCCCAGGAACTCGGGCTAACATTGACGAATTTACCGAAACAACCTCGAAAGCTATTGAGGTGATTGGCGGTGCGACTAAAGGTAAGGCGATTATCGTCCTGAACCCCGCAGAGCCACCTCTGATCATGCGTGACACCGTTTATGTATTATCAGAGCTTGCCGATCAAGATGCGATTGTTGAATCGGTTAAGGAAATGGCAAAAGCAGTTCAATCATATGTCCCCGGCTATCGCCTTAAGCAGGATGTTCAGTTCGATATAATCGATGAAAAGAATCCAGTTTATATAGAAGGCCTGGGACATGTATCTGGTCTCAAAACTTCAGTCTTTTTAGAAGTTGAGGGTGCCGCGCATTACTTGCCTTCTTACGCAGGAAATCTAGACATTATGACGTCGGCTGCTTTAGCGACAGCCGAAAGAATCGCGCAACATATGTCAACGGACTCTTCTCAAGAGTCTAGCAATGAATCCATTAATGAAGACGCTTAGGCTTAGGAGATATACAGATGACTTTTAATCCAGGAAAAAAATTATTTATCTCTGATGTGACCTTGCGTGATGGTAGCCATGCTGTGCGTCACCAGTATTCCATAAAAAACGTACAAGACATTGCTAGGGCATTAGACGAAGCCAAAGTAGATAGTATCGAAGTGGCACACGGCGATGGCTTACAGGGATCGAGCTTTAACTATGGTTTTGGGGCGCATACGGACCTTGAATGGATTGAGGCTGTTGCAGAGGTAATTAACCACGCAAAAATCACCACTTTACTATTGCCAGGAATTGGCACGATTCATGACTTGGATAACGCCTACAAAGCGGGTGCACGCATTGTTAGAGTCGCAACGCATTGTACAGAGGCCGATGTGTCCAAACAGCATATCGAGCATGCAAGAAAGCTAGGGATGGATACCGTTGGTTTCTTAATGATGAGTCACATGCAAACGCCAAAAGGCCTCGCTGAACAGGCCAAGTTAATGGAAGACTACGGTGCTACTTGTTTGTACGTAGTCGATTCTGGCGGCGCTATGGGAATGCACGATATTCGTGATCGTTTCCGCGCATTGAAGGACACACTTAAGCCTGAAACTCAAACGGGGATTCATGCTCATCACAACTTATCGTTGGGCGTTGCAAACTCGATCGTCGCTGTAGAAGAAGGTTGCGACCGAATTGATGCTAGTTTGGCTGGCATGGGCGCAGGTGCAGGTAATGCTCCACTTGAAGTGTTTATCGCCGCAGCAGATCGAATGGGGTGGGAACATGGTACAGACGTTTATAAGTTGATGGATGCTGCTGATGACATTGTTCGTCCATTGCAGGATCGACCTGTTCGTGTAGATCGTGAAACCTTGGCACTGGGTTACGCCGGCGTGTACTCAAGTTTCTTACGTCATTCCGAAGTCGCAGCAAAGAAATATGGACTTAAAACAGTTGATATATTGGTTGAACTTGGAAAGCGCCGAATGGTAGGTGGTCAGGAAGACATGATCGTTGATGTCGCCCTCGATTTGCTAGCTAAGGCAGACGATTCTGCCGAAATGGCTTCCTGATTTAGGCTGTGTTGTTTTTGTTTTTTGGGGGGAGTTAAATTGCCCCCTTATTGAATGCTAGGATGATGAAATGACTGACCGGCTTGATGGCATGGTTGTATTCGTAGAAGTTGCTCGATGCAAAAGTTTTAACGATGCATCAAAGTGCACAGGTTTTGCTTTACCAACCATAAGCCAAAAAATAGCAAGCCTGTAAGTTAAGCTCGGTTGTATTTTGTTTTATCGACAAGCCTCCAAAGGTGTAGAGCTCACTGAAGCGGGGGAAGTCTATTTATCAGTTACATAGTTAACTGATACTGGCGGAAAGACTCCTTTGTTAATCACGCTTCTGGCAATGGTACGGTTTATCTTTCCTCCTCCTCTAAAGCATTTATCGATCATTAATTACTGGCAAATACTTCAATCAGGCAGATAGTAAAGGGGAAATTAATTATGAGTGGCAAAACCAATAAAGTCGTTGTTATTACTGGTGGATCGTCAGGGATCGGTAAAGCATTTGCAAAAGCCTATAACGCAAAAGGCCATCAGGTTATTGCCTGTGGACGTGACCAAGAGAAGTTGAAGAAATTAGAAGTGGATATTGCAGGCGTTGATACATTTCAATGCGATGTTACCGACAACGCTTCCTTGCAAGCATTCTTATCCTACATAGACCAGAAATACCCTCAAGTGGACATACTTATCAGTAATGCAGGCAGATTAGATCGCGTAAATTTCGCCAATGACGATCTTTCTCAATTCGATGCCAGTAGTCAGATCAATCTGAACCTAACAAGTTCCATCAATGTCGTGGCTGCATTTTTACCGCAGCTAAAGAAAGCAGCTCAAGGTAATATTGTACTGGTTAGTTCAGGTTTTGGTTTATCTCCAGCAGGTTATGCTCCCCTTTACTCGGCGGCCAAAGCCGGTATTCACAGTTTTGCTAAAGCTTTACGCTATCAGCTGAAAGATGCGGGCATAGCTGTAACAGAAGTGATCCCACCGCTGGTTGATACACCGGCTACAGCGCAAAGAACAGAGGCAAAAGTTAGTGCTGAAAGCGTTGTAACCGAAACATTAAAAGCGATAGCCAAGGGAAAACCTGAAGCCTTAGTCGGACAAACCAAATTCCTCCCGACAATCATGCGTTTGGTACCACGAACTGCTGAGAAATTAGTCTTTTCATCCTAGTTTGTTTGAGAAAACTGGCTAAAACCACCAGAGATGGCTAGCGAAAAAAATAGCTGAATTTTGTCGTGTAGTTAATTGAGTTCAACGGCGTTTCCTTGGACGAATAAGGAATAATGATATGAGTAGAATTAATCGACGTATTTTTCTGGGTGGTCTTGGTTCATTGATTGGCGCAGGAGCCTTAACGTATATGAACCGTAATGAAGTAATTCGCCAGGTGGTTTTGAGCCAAAACAACGAACAGCTATTGATATCAGATAATTTGGGCGAACTGTCTGATAGCTGCGTGTTGTCACCTGAACAAACTGAAGGGCCTTTTTATGTCAGGTCTCCCATCAGGCAAAACATTCGTGAAGATCGTAATGGCTTCAATCTAGACCTATCGGTTCGTGTTTTATCTTCAGTTGATTGCAAACCTTTAGCGGGCGCGCTCGTTGAAATCTGGCATTGTGATGCGTCCGGGCGCTATAGCGCTTATCCTGAAGATATTGCTAGACAGCCTTGGGAAACGATTAAACTTGTAGGGCTGAGTGACCCAAATGGCGTTCATGTCGAGCCTACGAATAAAAAGAACTATCTTCGAGGGGGGCAAATTTCAAACGACGAGGGAGAGGTTAGGTTCTCAACAATCTTCCCTGGCTGGTATGACCCCAGAATTCCCCATATTCACATTGCTGTAACGGTCAAGGGAGTTCGCCAATATACCTCACAACTTTATTTCCCGATGGCGTTCGCTAACGAGATCTATGGGGCTCATCAAGACTACAAGTCGTTTGGTTTATGTCCTTACGAACTCAGTAATGATCCTGTTTTAGCTGAATTCCCTGATGCTCGAGGCTTATTGGTGACCCCCAAAGCCGGTGGTAATAGGTTGAATGCAGACGCCACGTTCGTACTGTCCTAATGCGAGAAAGTATCTTATTTCTATGTTGAACAAACGCATACTATCCAATTTCTATAGTGGAATGGGATTGCTGCTAGTGGCACTGGCTATCGGTGGTTTTACGGTTGCAACCATATTGCGTGGCAACTCACCACTTGATTTTCCCTTGTATGTTCACTTACACGGGTTCATTTATTTGTCTTGGTTGGCGCTCTTTGTTTTTCAGGCTAATTTGATCGGACAAAAAAGTTATCGGTTGCATCGACGACTTGGATATCTAAGTGTGCTCATCGTCTCAGGCATGATTATCACTGGCGTAATGATGATCAATTTCGCTTACCAGCGTGGCATCTCACCTATACCCAATACAACTGTGCAACAGTTTCTGGTCTATCCTGCGATGGATTTGGTCGGCTTACTAGGCTTTTATCTAATCGGCGTGATTAATAAGCATAAAGCCGAGCTGCATAAACATTGTATGTTGATTGCGACAATTGCCATTATGGATCCAGCCTTAGGACGTATAGCCGAAGCGAGTCATATACCACCATTGGGACTGCTGCTACATTTTGGACTAGTTGGTTTGGTTATGCGCCATGATCGTAATACCACGGGGGCGATTCACATTATAAGTTGGCTGGGGCTACTGTTTGTGTTGGTGCGGGTGATTTCATTATTCACTGTCGGCGCAACAGAAGCGTGGGAAACAATGATTAATCAGTTATTTGGATAAGCTATATTTCGTTTCTACTATTTATCTCTCACCAATTTCATGGCTTCTGTATAGTAGTTTTTCCTCTCATTTCCAATAACATAAAAGGTCAAAAAGTGATTCTCGCCGGGTGCAAGTTAAGCTGGCATGGTCAGGAAGACATGATCGTTGATGTTGCTATCGATTTGCTAGCTAAGGCCGGCGATTCTACCCAAATGGTTTCCTGATTTAGGTGGTGTTGTTTTTTTTGGGGGCGGACTGTCCAGAGTTAACTAGTGGCGATTCAAACCTTCTAATCCATTGAAACTGATCGGAGTGCCAGTGAGTAATATAGGTATTGTAAATGTCAGTTACCGGGATGTTTGCAGCTACCAGGTTACGCATTGTATTTTCACTCGCATCAAAAAGAAACAGCTTTCCACCGGCTACTATAAGAGTGCAAGCTTGGCCTCAGGTACTGCCTGAATCGACCAGTCGTCTCATGAACATCTATCTAAGAAAATTTGGGCTATATCTAGTCTGTGGATTTGGTTTGTTGTTTATGTCTGCTAGTATTCATACCAAATAAATCACTTTGTCTGAGACGGGAAGTCCGGTTTCAAGTATTGGAATGAAGGTTCTCAAGGAAGCACATGGCGCGATTTTAAATCCTATTCCATTGGCATAAAGAAAGGGATCAAAATTGTCGAAAACTGAACAATTAACGGCTATACAAAGCATGTCTTCCCAAGCAATGAGATGCGTTTAAGATACGTGTAAAAGGGCGTTTTGATTTTGCTGTGACGACTTATTTTAGAGGGTCTGGGCGAAATTATTCGATCTCAAGTTGATAGTGCAAGTCTATCTATTTTCCCTTTAGAAAAAGTTAATCTTTACCACTATCTGCATCGAAAAAATAAAGTCTTGGTTGAAGCTGTATCGAGGGTGCTTCGACAGATGCAAGAATTGGGGCGTAGTGAGTGTTGATCCATTGATATGATTCCATCTGCGGGTATTCATTGCTTCAAGCGGAATCATAAGATTCTTGCCGGTGATTTCGACAGAACTAAAAAAGCCTACTCACAATGTGAGTAGGCTTTTGTCTTTTCTCAATTTCAACAACTACGAGTTAGTAGTTAAAGTAATCGAAAGGTTGGCACACGTTTTCAGTGAAGTAGTAATTCGCTGATTTTGAAGGTCTGTTCGCAGCAAAACAAAGACGCATGAAATTGAAATGATCGAACGTACTCATTGAATCAACATCCGCAAGCAAGTTCACAGACTCATTTGGGTCACTTTCGATGTTGTAAAATTCTTGAGTGAACTGCTTAACACCGTTTTTAACACCAGGTTGGCCAGGAAGAGCAGGTGTTGCAGTACAATCCGGAGCATAGCTCACTTCACCTTCAAAATCCGCAACACAGATAGCATCACCATTTTCATCAACGGCTACCTTTGAAAGTAAACGGTAATCATCGTTCGCGACCACACGACCCGCTCGAGCGTTGCTCGTAGTCACGTATCCACCCGCTTCTGGCGTACCATCATGATATTCGGCAACATTGACTCTGCGAATGCCTTCCTTACCTTCTAATGTTCGCTTAAAGCTGATGCCTTGTGCCGAACGTGTCGGACCCGCTTTGGCCAAATTAAGAATTGTGGTGTAAACATCCGCTGAGTTAACATGCGCGTTAGTTCGAATACCGGCTTCTGCTTTTGGACCTGCTACGATCATTGGTACTTCAACACCACCGCGATAGAGCGAGCCTTTAGCGCGAGTCGTATCAAATGGTTCTACCACAACGTCTACGTTTGGTGTAGAGCTTTGGCCTAAGCCCTGTGTACCATTGTCACCCATAAAAATAATATAGGTGTTGCTCAGATCAATATTTGCCTGGTCGAGCAAACGACCCATTTCGGTATCCATTGCTGACACAATCGCATTATAGATAACACGACGATGCTTAACGGTTGGTGAAGCTGGCGTGCCTTGTCCAGCTGGACCAGGAACCTCTGGATAGACATAACCTGGGAATACTTCTTCCACTTGAGCGATAACGTCTGGGTCAACTAAAACCTTGGGAGGTAAGTCATAGTCGATTGGGGTGCTAGGCATTCCTGCAGCCATTGATTGGAACGTTGAATGAGGTGCCGCTAATGATAGGTGCATAAAATAAGGTTGATCACCAGCTTGCTGATTGATCCAGCTTACCGCTTGATTGACATTTTCAGTCAGTGTGTAAGTGTTTTTGAATGGCTGTCGGACACCGTTGATATCCTGAAGCCAGTTGTAGTAGTTTGCAATGATTGAGCCGTAAAGTGTTCCTGCCCAGTGATCAAAGCCTGCTTCATTCGGGTCATCACGATTCAATGTATCGTCGATTAGGTCTAACGAGGGTGCTGGGGCGGGGCCAGTTAAATGCCACTTACCAATAAATGCCGTAGAGTAACCTTTTTGCTTCAGCCGTTTGGGAAGTAGGTCTGGGTTAGTCAGGTCCAACTGGGTAGCTGAGCCTGGAGGTGTGGAACTAGGTTGTACTGGTTGAGATAAACCAGAAGTAGACGGTAAGGTACCGGTTATCCAGGTGCCACGAGTCGCCGTACAAGCAGGCATTGCCCAGGCTGAATCGAAAACAACGCCTTGATTGGCGAGTTCATTCAGCTCAGGCGTTGGTGGTACCACAGATCCAGAAAATAGGCCTGGTACTTCATAAGGCTCAGTATAAAGATCCGAAACATCTGTGCCGTAGTCGTCAGCGGTGATTAAAATAATATTCGGCTTGGTCTCTGTTGCGCTAGCTGAAGGCGCCACCATGCTGGCTGCGGCCACGGTGACTCCCATACTGAGGCATCCAACGATGCTTGCCAGTTTTGTTTTTTTATTCTTCATGCTCATTTCTCCTAATTATTTTCTTATAAAGAGATTTCGAATCCTCAAGCGGATACCACATTCCCTAATCAAAATGATCGTAAGTACATGCACCAACCCAAGTGAACAAACTTTAATCGATAGTGTGTTTTCGCAACAATGTAATGAGGCGCAGGGTGTTTAGAAAGTTGTCGTCTAAAGACACTAATGAAAGAGGTTGTTCATGATGATTTGGTGGCCTTATTTACCTTAAGCAGCTAAGACCATGACAAAGCTAAATCTAACAATCTCGTCGGCGTTGGTTCTACAGGCTCATGTGAAACACGAACCGCATCAACCGTTACCTTGGCATTATCGTAAACACGGACAGTGTTTACACCGTCTTTCATTTTATTTGATAAGTTAATTTTCATGGTAAATCTCTATTATTGTTAAGTTAGTATTTTGCTTTGTTGCCCAGGCTCGACTAAATTTTATTAGGGGCTTAGGCCCCGTCTAAAATGACAAAGCTAACTTGGGAGCCCCTAACGACAATAAATGGTATGAATTGCGATATTGAAAGTTGGTGCCCGGTGGCTGTATATATGTCGCTTAGGGACAGTCGCAGGACAGGAGATATATGTTAGTTTCATTTTTGATTACAAACGTCTGATACTTAAGTTTATGAGAAAAACATACGCAACTATCTCTTCAGCCATGGTTAGGCAAACGATCAATTATTGCGTTGATCAAGGCTTGAATAACGAATATTCGAAAGAGGTCTTCGGGGACGATATGCTTAGAGTGCATTATCCTGAAGGCCGTATTGAATCGAAGAAGTTAGCGCATTACTACGAAATCGCAGCAAGAGAATTGGAAGACCCGCTTATTGGCGTAAAAGTTGGTCACACTTTATTACCTAATATATTAGGTTTGATTGGCGATGCTGCATTTTCAGCTCCGTCCGTTGGCCATGCGGTAGATACGATACAGCGTTATATCGCATTGTTAACCGAAGCACTTGTTATCGAGATCTCAACGGATATTTACGGTGTATCTATATTTGTCAGGCCGTTTAATGAAGAAGCGGTCTCTTATCATCAGATAGAGGGTTTAATCACAACCTGCGTCAAATATCTCGGAATGTCTGTTGTCCAATTTGATGGTGTTGTCGTTCGCCTAAAGCACGATAGAACACAGTATGCGCAAGAGTATCGCTTCTATCTTAAAGCTGATATTAAGTTTGGTTGTTCGGATTATGAAATTCGTTTACCCGCCAGACTAATTCAACAGAGAATCGTTTCACGAGATAACGAACGTCACATCGAAAGTATCTCTGAAGTCGAACGAAGCCTCAAGAGACTTCAAAGTAATGCAAGTAAAACAGACCTGTTAAAGAATTACTTTGGCGAAACTTCACTGAAGGAGCAGTCAGATGTACATGCGGCAGCAACATTCCTCAACTTAAGTGTTCGAAAATTACAGAGAGAGTTGAAACAGGAAGGCAGCTCTTTTACAAAACTATTAGATGAGCATAAGAAGGATGTCGCCATCAAATTATTGACCGATGACAATCAAGCAGCTTCAACCATCGCTGAGTCTCTTGGGTTTTATGACGATAGTGCATTTTACAAAGCCTTTAAGCGCTGGACGGGGTTTACCCCTCAGCAATTTATTGAGAGAACCAATAGATAAGTATTTTGATGCCAGACGATATTTCTATATTAAGGTAGGTGTATGCTCTTGCATAACATTCAAATCATTTATGGTATGAAAATAATCTTAAGCGCCTGTCAAAATACACTAAAAAATGGCGCTTTCGGACATAAGTGTTTTTTCTTGTATATGCGATAATTTCGGCTTGATGCTCTTTGCTAATTAGCAGGCTATATGCAAGTTATTTTTTTAGCTAGAGAAGTGTTCCAAATAGAAGAGGGCACTGCTAAACTTTTTTGTTGTCTGACGGTAAAGGCTGAGAAATGATGATTAATTTGAGAGCGTTCCGCATGAAACAAAATATTCTTTGGTTGTTTTTAAGCCTGCTAATCCTTACCGCCTGTGATGATAGAGTGTCACAAGTGAAATTAGTTGATCGTACTGTGCTGACAATGGAGGTCGGTTCGTCAGAAACAGCAAATCATTTAATTTATGCTGGCAAGTTGCGGGCGAAGCAGAGGGCTGCATTAAGTTTTGAAATCCCTGGGACGGTAACCCGTCTTAACGCTGAACTAGGGGATATCGTAGAGCGAAGTTTCGTTTTAGGGCGTTTGGATAATGAACTATATGCTCTCGATTTAGCCGCTAAGGAAGCTGAGCTTACAGCAACTCAGAGTAAACATGATGACGCAAAACTTGAGTTTGACAGAATAAGTACTTTGAGTAACAAAGGTGTTGTTTCAAAGTCATCTCTGGATAAATCTAAAGCTAATCTGGATATCGTATCCGCCCAATTATTAGCACTTAAAGCAGGTGTAGATAATGCTAAAAAGCGTTTGCAGTATACGGTTCTTACTTCGCCTTATAGGGGAGAGATTGTCAGTAGGGGAGCTGAGCAGTCGCAGATCGTTGGTGCGGGTCAAACAGTTTTTGAAATAGTGGGGCTTGATGCCGGACTCGAGGCTGTGTTCTTTGTTAGTAGCTCTATTCGTCAATATCTAAAGAATTCAACCGTAGCCGATTTAAGGCTGTTACCAGGTAAACAAACACTCGATGCGAAAGTCAGTGAAATTGGGGGTAGAGCGAATTCTGCAGGGCTTTTTCCGGTTGTTGTTGATCTACTTGGCGAGGTTTCAAATGCTAAAGCAGGCCAATCAGTTGAAGTTAATTTGCATATCTCAAAGCTTGAAAATTCTCACCCTATTATTCCTCTTACGTCCTATACAATGAAACCTGATGGGCAGGTTTATGTCTTTGTAGTGAATGATCAAAAAGTATATGAGCAAAATGTACAGCTCGGTGAAATCTCAGATCTTGGGGTTGAGATCAAAAGTGGGTTATCTGATGGTGAAATTATTGCGGTAAAAGGTGTGGATTTACTTCATCATCAACAGTCAATAATACCTGTGGACATAGATAACAATCATTATGGATTGTAGGAGGGCTTTGTTATGAATATTTCCTGGCTAGCCTATCAACGTCGTCCTCTTATTTTACTCCTCATGCTTACTATGATGGGAAGTGGAGCCTACAATTACTTCACTCTCCCTGCACAAGAAGACCCTAGTATTACCATTAGAGAGTCAATTGTTAGCAGTCATTATCCCGGATTATCAGCAGAACACGTTGAAGTGTTGATGACTAAACCGCTAGAAGAAGCGATGCTAGGCGTAAAGGGTATTGAAGAAATACGTTCTACCTCATCGGATGGGCTGTCGGTGGTTTACGTCAAAGCTTACGATGACCTACCCGCTGAAAAGCTTGCCCAAACCTGGGATGAAGTAGAAGAAGCGGCAAAGTCAGCATCGGATGATTTTCCAGAAGGTGCAAGCTATCCTTCCGTAAATGATGACTATGGCGATGTGGCCATTATTACGCTTGCATTAACGGGTAACGATTACTCTATGGGAGAGCTATTCGATTTTTCCCAATATGTTCGAGATAGACTCAATTCAATAGCAGGCACACGAAACGTCGATATTATTGGAGCGCAGCAAGAGAGAATCTATATTGAGGTAGAGAATGTAATACTTGCTGAAGCAGGTTTATCGCCAGACTTTGTCGTGGCAGCTTTGCAAGCACAAAATATCATCACGCCAAGTGGCGTTATTGATACGGGTAGTCGCGCATTTTCACTGCTCACCACGGGTGATTTTAAATCGGTTGATCAGGTAAAAAACTTGTTAATCCGTTTACCAGAAGATGGTGCGGTACTTAAGCTTAGTGAATTGGTTAATATCTCTAAAGGCTATGCTGACCCTTCTCCGAGAAGCGCAATTTATAACGGTAAGCAAGCGATTGTTTTAGCAGTGACGATGCAAACCGGGCAAAGTGTCATCAATTATTCCAATGCCGCGAAAGAAGTTATCACTGAATTACAACAGTCCTTGCCTCTTGGTTTAGACCTAGATGTGATTACTTGGCAAGCAGATCAGGTAGAAAATGCGATCTACGGTGTATCCGGTAATGTACTGCAAACGTTAGGCATCGTGCTAGGCGTAGTGATATTGTTTTTGGGCTTGAGAACTGGGCTAATTGTCGGTTTTATTGTACCTGCTGTTGTACTAGCAACTCTGATGCTCATGGGTTTTACAGGTATTGCCATAGAACGTATGAGTCTTGCTACTATGGTGATAGCATTAGGTCTACTAGTCGATAACGGCGTCGTAATTGCAGAGGATTTTAAGCGACGATTTGGCGAACATGGAGACCGAGATAGGGCTTTATCCGATACCGGTAAGGAGCTCGCAATACCTTTGCTGTCATCTTCCTTGACGACAATTCTCGTGTTTACGCCTTTAATGCTAGCCCAGCATCCAGCTGGCGAATATACACGAAGTATCTCTTTAGTGATTTTGATTACCTTGAGTATTTCATGGTTTTTGGCAATGACGGTTACGCCTATGCTTTGTCATATGTTTGTTAAGAATAACCAGCAGGATATAGCGCGAAATCGGTTCTCCCCCGGGTTTTTTGGGAAGATGGAGCGAGTGTATGAAACGATTTTACGTGGCATTTTGGCTAGAAAAAAAATATTTGCCATAGCGATGTTTTTACTTCTACCACTTGGTCTGACCTTGGTTGAGTCGACTCCTAAGAAGTTTTTTCCAGACAGCGATAGAGATCAGGTCTTGGTTTACGTCAATCTACCTGCAGGGGTGACAACGAGAACTACAGAAGAACGTATCAAGCAGATGATGGCTATTGCACAAGATGAAGCGCGTTATCCAGAAATCACCGATGCGATTGGCTACGTTGGATTTGGAGGTCCTAGGTTTGTTCTGTCACTAGCGCCGCTAGATCAAGCAAGTCACGTTGGGTTCATTGTATTAAACACGCGGGATAGAGCATCTGTTGATGCGGTGATACCGAGACTAAGAAACGATTATAGAGCCAAGATGTTTGATGTTGAAGCACGGGTGTCCGGTATGTTTCTTGGCCCTTCTGACCCCAATGTGATTCAAATTCAGATAAAGGGGAATGATGCGGTTTATATTCAGCAACAAGCAGAGATAGTCGAGCAGCTGCTTTCAGCGTTCCCGGGTACCATTGATATATGGTCTAACTGGTTTAATCCCGTGACAAGGTTCGATATTCAAGTGGACCAACAGCGTGCATTGCAGGCGGGTGTGACATCAAAAGACATTGCATCTGGTTTGTCTTCCTATGTTTCTGGTAGCCCTCTATCAGAGTATAGAGATCAAGATGAAGTTTACCCCATTATGGCAAGAGCGGTGTTGGCAGAAAGAATTAATCCATCACGATTAGAAACGGTTAGCATTTTTCCAGGCTCAAGCACACAGGGAATCCCCTTAAGTCAGGTAGCTGAGATCAGGCCAGTGGTTGGGTTCTCTACCCTGCAAAGAGAAGATTTGACCCGCACCGTAACGGTTGAAGCTCGTAATCTATTGGTGTCGCCAGAAGATATGGCACCGCTTCTGCAGGCCGAATTACAAATGCTTAATGATCAAATGAAGCCAGGGCATTACATTGAGTTTGATGGTATTGTGACCGACTCAAAAATTGGCGTGGCGGCATTGTTTGCCGGGTTTCCACTTTGTCTGGTGTTAGTCGTGTTAATTCTCGTTGCCCAATTTAATGGCTACTTGCGTCCCTTGATTGTCTTATTGACCATTCCTTTGATTATCTTGGGTGTCGGGATTGGCTTACGAGTCATGGAGGCAGAGTTTGGGTTCCTAGTGATACTTGGCTTGTTCTCATTGGCGGGGATCATCGTGAACAATGCTATCGTACTCATTGATCGAATTGATATTGAACGAAAAACGTCATCTCGGTCAGATTATGAGTCGGTTGTTAGAGCATGTGTTAGACGCTTAAGACCGATACTCATCACAACTATTACGACTATCGTCGGTCTGCTACCTTTGATCATCGGACAAGATGTCCTATTTTATGGAATGGCATCAATCATGGCCTTTGGTTTAGCTATTGGAACCACTTTAACGCTTGGCGTTGTGCCTGCTTTGTACTGTATATTTTTCAAAATAGAACGCGCAGAATAGCAGAATACAAGTAGGTATCTGCCTCTTGAGGCCACACTGCAGTAACCAATTAGTGAGTCCCGCTTTATCTTTCGCGACTCACTTGGAAGTTCGGCTCGCCAATTAGATTTATCGCTCTTATTATACGATACCTCCCCAAGTATCAGATTTTAGTCTATTATTTACTTAAACCGCTTCATGGTATAATTTACTGAAATTGCTTTACGGTATAGTTTATGCGCGCTCTGAGTTTAATAGTATTGTTAGTTATTGTGATACCCGCTGGGGCTGTTGCAAAGCCAGCAGGTATGAATGTATCTATCGCTGAATTGTTTCCATTGGCGTTTAAAGAAAACTCTAATCGACAATCTGGAATACTAGTGGATATTACTAATGAGCTATCTACGGAGACGAAGCTGCCACTAAAAAGTAGAATTAAGCCCTACAAAAGAACTTTAAAAGAAGCATCTCAAGGTTTAACTGATCTAGTTTATACAACGAAAAATAATAATTACCCCGAACTTATCCCTATATCCAAAGTTTATGACCTTAGACTCACTCTGCTTAATAAAAAGAGTACCGTTAGCTATATTCATATCGAAAATCCAAAAATTGGAATCCTTCGAGGATCCCAAGTGGCAAGGGCGAACATTAAATTTAAAGCTGCTGAAATCTTCGAGTTTAATGACTATTCGCAAGGAATCGAAATGCTGCTAAGGGATAGGTTTCAGTATATTATAGGCTCGGACTTGATCTTACATTATCATCTTTCACAAACACCCAAACTAAAAGATCTAATTACATTTCCCGGAAGTATTATTAGTAGCAACGAAATTTGGCTTTTTATATCAGGAAAATCACAGCATAAAGATAATATAGATGTTTTAAGAGAAGGGTTGAATACCTTGAAAAATAAAGGAGTTATCATGAAAATATGTAATTCCTATGCGGGTAGTGGATGGAATAAATAGGTTTCGAACTACATTAAAAGTGAAATGATGTGTGTATGATTTCCTGTGAATACTCGAGTTGATACGAATGAGTTTAACCGACCAGATGTAGCGCGCCGCATATTACTGGACAAAAGTTCATTTAATACTGGACGCGAATTAATTGGTAAATTAGCACATTTATAGAGGGGTTTCCCCCTCTACTCGAAAAGTCCTCCTTGTGAACCTTTTGGTTCGGGTACTCCTCCCTCCCAATTGCCTATAATCAACTCTACGCAATCAGTGCGGTTGTCACCCCCACCAACGGTATACTGATAGTCCACCTCTTTAATGTGCAAACCCTTAAATACTTCTCGGATGGCAGGGTGGTCGTTGATGCTGATGATCATGTTGCCTTGGATAGACTTAGCCAGTTCGGCCATCTCTTCGTATTCACTGAACGGGAACTCAACACCATAGCCTTCTGTATCCCAGTAGGGTGGATCACAATAAAACAAGGTGTGGGGACGATCATACTTCTTTATGACTGCTTTCCAGTCAAGGTTCTCAATAGTGGCAGGCGATAGCCTATAGTGCGCGTCGGCTAAGTCTTGTTCCAGGGTAAATATATTGAAGCGTGGGCGGCTTGTGGTGGCTGTACCAAAGCTTTGGCCATCCACTCTGCCACCAAAAGCTAACTTCTGAAGATACAGAAAGCGGGCAGCACGCTGGATATCGGTAAGGGTTTCAACTGGCGTCGCTTGTAGCCAATCCCAGTTTTGTCTTGATGTTAATGCCCATTTAAACTGCTTATAAAGCTCTTCTAAATGGTGTTTAACGACTCTATAAAGGTTGACCAGGTCACCGTTAACATCATTGAGTACTTCAACATGTGACGGTTCTTTCATGAAGAATAGTGCAGCAGCGCCACAGAAGGGCTCGACATAGCACTGGTGATCTGGAAATAAAGGTAGGATATGACTAGCTAGCTTACGCTTTCCGCCTATCCATGGGACGATGGGTTTACTCATTTAATGTGGGCCTTGTTGTAATTACTACTAATTATTTGTTAGGCTTCGCCCCGCTGTGTGCGCGCAGCGGCGGGCCTTGACTGGCTCACATGGTATTGCATGTGGGTACGGTGTTCGCAGGTAGTTGGCGCTACCTACGATCGCCCGTCTCTCATTTAGCTTTCTACTCGGTGCCAGGCACCTCGTTTCTGTTCAAACGCATCCACTCGGCCAGCGGCCACCATAGGTGCTGCCGATGCGGCTGGCGCTTCTGATATGTTTATATTACGAATGAGCGTGCTGCTGTTGGTGCCATCTGTCGCACTGAAGGTCACAGCAATCGGACTATCTGCTAACAACATGCTTAGAGGAATATTATGTGCTACAGCAACCTGACCAGCGATATCATCAGACGCTGATACCTGTGATAGCCACTGCTGCACCAATACGTGATCTCTTGATAACTCAATATCTCCAAAGGGTATGGATACGTTTAGATTGTTCGGGTCAGTAATGACGGGGGCGACAGTATCGGGTACCGCAACCACATTAACAATTCTTGTTTCAGAAGTAGACAGCTCGCCATCAGTTACTGTGTACGTAATCGTGTTGGACTGAATTGTATTTTCATCAATTGTGCCATTAGTTATAGACACATCATTGGTGATCACACCAGACTCAGCATCTGTTGCAGTGTACCCGGGCTCAATATAGGGAGTTCCTTGAATCAAAGTTAAAGGATTGTCTCCATCCAACACGATGACAGGGGCCGTGTTAATTGGATCTCCACTAGCTATAGGCATAATCGTAGCAGTAGGCATATTAGACCAAGCACCTACATCCATATCATAAACGCGGAATTGGGCCGTCTGAACTTCTAGCCCTGTATTCGAAACCTGTACCGTACCGCTTGGGTCGGGCGTTATAGCGTTACCCTGATCGGTGAGTAGCGGCAGCTCCCATTGATCTCCATTCGCTACTGCTGGACTTGAGTTATAGAACACCGAATCATCAGTCAGATTAACATTCGCTACCGTGACAAACTGCTTATCTGTAGAGGGAGATAATGCGACATTCGACAACGAGATAGTGCCATCGACTAATAATTCATGTGTACCGTATGGTAGATTAATCGGAATGATTACAGGCCGCTCTGTTGTTGTTGCTGTACCTGTAAACGTACACACTGAATCGCCTAGTGTCACAGAGGTTGCTGTATCTGCGCCCTCTGACATCGCGATTATTGCAGTTTGATTTGGGTAGACATCGTTGTCTATGTCTATGTTTGTAATTGACGGGCCTGCTATATAGGGGTCGTCACTGTCAATAGTTGGAGAATTAAGTAGAGTGTAGTCTGTTCCGATCCCACCAGATTGATCATTTACAAATGGCTTATAATGGGTTGGGGCGACCGATAACTCAATAGGTTTTAACGCCCCACTCATTAAATCTGTAAGATCCGCACCCGTTAGCGCCGTATCCTTCCAAAACGCAGCGTGGGCTATTGATCCCCCAAAAAAGGAGTTAGGTGTGGCGCCGTCTGCACCGCCGAACTGGCAACCAATACTAAGTATCCTTAAATGTTGGTGTGCCACCGCACCCGATACAGAAACAGGGCTACTCTCATCGACATATACCGTTAATGTATCGGTTGAATCCTGCCACACTAGTAATGTTTTCTTGTAAACACTTGTGACCTTTTCAGTAGATGTCGCGACTAGCTCTGTTGATGTAGGCCTAAACCGTGTATCTATGAAGTCATCACTATCCCTTCGTATCGCGGCCATCCCATAACCCTGCCCATTAGCATGTATGCCAAAAACTGTAGCAGGGGTCAGTGTTTGGGTTGATTTAACCCAGCAGAATATTGATTGATCCACTCCATCACTAAGGAATGAATCGGTTAGGAAATATTCTGCATGTTGATCAACTCCATTTAAAATTAAACTCATTATACATTCTCCATCTGTGTACCATCGGCTAATATTAAATGGTTAAAAGTTAAAGCGGCTTCGTGAGGCCTTTTCGTTGCGGTGATTGTCGTGTCAGACCATGAATCAGGGGGGATAATTGCGAACTTGGTACTAGTGGCTAGTGTTGCCGCATCGGATATAACCAAACATGCTCGACTGTTGGCCCCTATTGCTAGATAAGCGTCAGTCATCAGCGGGAAAATATTATCATACCCTTCAGCAGACCCGTTCCCCATCCACCCATTAAATAAGAACATGTCTAATTCTTTAGGTGAGACTACCCCTTGTTGCCCTTGCCAGATAGTTGCTTGGTCAGAGTGCTTGCGTTCCCACCCTGCTGTGGCGTTAGAGTTTCCAAATTCCATTACACCATCTGTACCTAAGTGGGAAGTTTCAGGTTTCTGGTAATACGTGAATAAATCTTCCTCCGTACCGCTTCGCCCTACATAAGCACTTCTCCACCGAGCCTCGTCATAGTCGTACCATTCAGGGTTAACATTATTACCGCTTACCCAGACACCCCCAGCGGAACCATTAGTAGGGATAATCATGTCAGGTTCGCCGCCGGACGCCCCCACCGCATTGCCATGTGCAGTATGGCCGAACCAGTGAGGTTTCCAGTTACTGCCTGAGTTATTGGTAGTGTTAGGTAGTTCGCACCCACAAAACTTCCTACCTATTGGAAGCACTTGCCGGTAGGAAAATCTGAATTCAGAAAACTCCAAGGAGGCATCATACCTAAGCCCTGTAAGATTGATGACATTACTATCTATCTCAGATAGTTTTCGCCCAGTCATCCAATTTCTACCATTGTACTCGTAGTACTCTGCGCCTGAAACTGCGCCTGCGGCTAATGCGTTTTCACCTGCCCAACCCCCTACTTCTGGGGTTTGCAGGTTAATTAAACTACCCGCATTACCACCTGAAAAACTATCAAACAATATGACATTAGGTCCATTACCAAACCCCGAGCCGTTAATTGTTATTTGTATGTTGGAAGCTTCACCTTCCGGTCTGCTGGTATCCACATCATTACCAATGAGCACACACGTTTTGCTGAAATCTTGTAATGTTGTCATACGTCAGGACTCCATGCATTCTCGTTATCGCCGTCTATATTATTGATCGCCATTATTAACCACCTTCACATATTTGTGCTTTGTTCTAGTTGCCGTATACCCCTTATCCAGCAGAGCTGTAAAAATCTTCCCGCCGCTCGGCATACCCTTTATATCCAATTCAATTCCAGCTGCTTTAATCGCATCTAACGTGGCTTCAAAGCAGTAGTATTTATTTGGGTCATGACGCTTGAACGGCCATAGCAATAACCCTTTCAGATCGTACCTGGTGCGGTACTGTTCGTGATTGTTGATAAACGCATAGAGCTGTAGGCTGTCGATATCGTTTATTTCGATAACCGTTACATCCCGATTGGGTTGGTTTAGCAATGAATCCGCTTGATCAAAGTAGCCACGCTTAAACGTAGTGTCGTAGCGGGTACCTTGGTAGATGATGCTGGTATGACTAAACGAACTACCTGTTACCAGGGCGCATAAAATACTGAACCAGTTTCGATAATTAATGCCGTGTATTAGGATTCTCATAGTGTATCCACCATTGCTTGAAATGAAGCCAGAGGGTCGAAGATATCTAGTTCAGCTTCGGTCATTCCATTAACCTGGTTGTCGAGATCTTCTTCGATTTGGAATAGCTGCTGAGATCGCCCCATCACGGCCATTGCGAAAGGCAGAAATTCTGCTGATCCGTTAAACACGATTCGTGTTGTCGCATCAATTTTATAGCGTGTTACTGTCTCAGCGGGCACTAGCCCAGACGTATAACCCAGCGTTAGAGAGGAGATATCCGTTCTTTCCGTTCGGCCAATTGGGCATGCAATACTGTTGTGTACAAAGCTGGTTAATTCAAACTCTTTGCGCAGTGATTTAAGCGTTTCATATGCTTGCTCTTTTCGGTCGGCAAGAGAAGGCGGTGCATTGTTGATAGCCAGCTCTGCGGCATGAGCGTCAATAATAGGCTGATAAGTTTCGATGCTTGATAGCTGGTCGTTCGGCCGAGTATCGCTATACTCTAGTTCTCCGGCATCATCTTCCCATCGAATGCACCAAATATTTGTTAAGTCAAATGCTGTAAGGTCAAGCTTCAATACAATTCCATCAACCGCGACTACTGAATCTTGAACAACAATCAAAAGTTTCATGTGTTATCTCCTTAAATAGGAAGCTTTATAATAAAAGCGCTTGAGTAATATCGTGGTCGCACATCGATGCTGTGGTTATGCGAGCCAGAGGAGTTGATTGTGTGCGAGTGGCCACCGTTAGAATTAATCGTGTGGCTGTGGGTGCCACTAGAGGCACTAGAAGCAGAGTGGTTGTGAGCCGCAGAGCCACCTTCAGTCGACGAGTATGTCACCCCCTGATCACCCGAGCCCGCAATGGTAGTACTACCAACTGCCTGTGTTGCACGCTGGAAGGTATGGCTGTGAGCTGGCATCTGATTTTTAGAAAGAGTGTGATTATTTACCGTAATGCCATGGTTGTGAGATCCAGCAGACTGACTAGTATGAACGTGCGAACCAGCAGAACTTTCCGAGTGGCTGTGACTACCATTTGAAGAGGTATTTTTGCTATCAGCCCCGCCAATATCCCCTGTATCATAGTCTCCACCAGAGCCCACCACGAATCGGTCACGCATATCAGGGGTGCCATTTTGACCATCACAAAGAGCCCACCCGCTAGGAATTCCATCATCAGCACCAGACCATAGGGTAATAACTCCAGCCGGAACTCCCAGCGTTTGAATGGCCTTTAGAAGTTGATCAAATTTGGTTTCATTAGGCGTTAACCCTCCAGCAGTTATAACGCTCTTAATCTCGTCATAGACCGCATTCATGTGTTCGGCTTTGTCGATCGATGGCAAGATCCCTTGGGCTGAATCACCATCGGTAAAACGACCATTATGTAAGCGTGATCCAGGATCACTAATTGGGTGGTCCACTATGAACTCCTAGCTATAGCTGAAAAATAAAATTCGGTGGTCATGGGCATACGCATTTAACGTACATTCAAGCAATTCGTTTTCCCATTCTGCATAGGCTTCACCGTAGCCCGATGGGTAGGTTCTTGGCTGAACTGTGGTGAGCGGTGCATTCACTTGCCATACAAAGTTCCAGTCATCCCCAGCCAGCGGAATGCCCTCATAGCTGCTTTGTAGCCCAGGGTTGCTGGCGCTAAATTCAGTAATGGTGATGGCAAAGCCGATTGAGGCCGCGAGGTCTATGAAGAACTGCTTACTCTGATCGCCGACAAACCGGTACTTGTTAATAAGGGTATTTCTACGCTGTTGTAGAGTCTGTTCTTGCCCTTCCATGCATTTGCTGGGCAGTCCGTACTGGGCTTCCCACTCTTCAAATAGCAGCTCAGCGCTAACGGGGGACATCTCTTTTAGCAGCTGCTCGTTCGCCGCATCAATACGGGTAAATTCAGGCATGACCGCTTCAAACAAAAGCGCCCATTCGCTGTCAGCCGTCTTAGGCCATGCAGGCCCAACCGGCAGAAGTGCCAAGCACATATCTCTAAATTCGTTTACACCCCTGGCCATGTTGTACTCCCTAGCACTGGATACTCATTGTGAGCAAAGGTGTAACTGCTGGTTTGTGTAATCACATAATCCTCTTCGCCAGTCGCACGGCTAATCGCAGCTCGAATGTGACTAATAGGCAATGTAGAGTCTGGGCCTACATCCCTAAATAGTAAGTCTTTCACTTCCGCTTCGATCGCAGCACGAACCTCAGGGGTGTTAGGTGACAGCGAGTTAAACACCAGGTCTAACGGCTTTGGCAAAGGAGCCTCAACCACAAACTGACTTAACCCAGCAGGCTTAGCGTCTTCTACATAAGATTGCACGGCCGCAACCACCGCAGGGCTGGCGATAGGGTCGACTAACGCTTCAGTCACCACACGCACGGTGATAGACCCCACGCCGTTCTCATGCTTAAACACCCACGCCCGGGTCACGTCGACATGAGCCTCTTTAGACCAGGCAATATAATCATCACTGGTGCCGCCTTTGGGTGGCTTTTGAAGCCGTTCTTTAAAGCGAGCTTTTAAGCGATCGATCGTTTCTTCATCGGCCCCTGCAGTTAACCCGCCGGTATCAACAACCGTATTGCTATCAACCCCAGCAATCGGTGAGATAAACGAGAGCTTGGTACCGGCCGATAAATTACCTGCCGTTCCCACTTCCATGGCGATCACATTAATCGTTGCAGTGCCCCCAGTAATGGCTTGCTCTTCAGTCGTGCGTACCTGAAAACCCGATGTCGTTTGTAGAACCGTGCGTTCAGGAATAACCAACCCATCATTGCCTGTTACCACCACAGGGCCAGAAGCAAAAAACGGAGCTGCTCGGTACACCTTCAAGTAGGAGGCTTCACGGACTAATGTTTCGGCATCCATACGATCAATAATGTTCTGGTTTGCAATCCATATCTGGTTTGACCAAAGCGAATACGCAACACCCGCAATGGCATTACAAAATTCGGTATAACCTGTGCCTGGCGTTGTCGCATCTATGTCTCGACCCGCCTGCTGAAATCGCAATTCCATATCGCTTTTCATGCGATTTCGAATGGTGGTGATCGATGGGGTGTTAAGCGGCATCGAGAGAGTACTCCTCAACCTGATTGTAGGGTTCGTTATTAGAAAGGGTGGCGGTGACTTCTATCGACATTGCTCGAGAACCCGCTCGCGTAACGACTACATCAAGCGCCGATACGTGGTCGAGTTTCAGTAACCAGTTCAACGCATCAAGGCAAATATCACGGGCGCTTGAAAGCGTCTTTTGGGTGAGTTTTTCACGACGCAGCGTCCACAACAGCGAGCCAAACGAGTTGTCATAAAACATATCGCCCCAGTGGCCACCTTCGCTTTGTTCGGCGTCTCGTTTATTGGTGAATAGATGGGTATAAATAACGGTTTGTAGCCAATCGGCTTCGGGCATTTTAGCGCCATCAATACAGCCTAAATCGCCCGTTAACAGCTCAGTATTAAATACCGCAGGTAGTGCACTCATCGTACTGTCCCCGTTGATCCGTCTGATTCATTGCCCGCATAGTGGTCGTGGGTTTTGCCTACATCCGTCCCAGCGTTAGTCATCGCCGCCGCAAACGCAGCAGGAGCGACACAGGTAAAAGCACCTGCAGCCACGGTGGTATTACTCATCAGCATTGACGTGCCCTGTACCACTAGGTTGCCGCCAATTAATGCATCGTTAGTGCATTCAAACAGCGGGCAGTCGGCTAGTACTTTGGTATCGGCTTTCACTTCAATGGTGCGGTCTTTACGCAACTTCACGTAGTCACCCCATTGGTTATAAATACTGACTTCACCTTGCTCTAACTTCATTTTGTAATCGCGGTTATGGGCAAAAAGCACTACCGCCAACGAGCGAGAACCAGAGAAGTTAAGGGCGATGGTTTCAGAGCCATCTGGCGCGTGGCCACTAAAGCCGAACGGCTCAATATGCTCGGCATCAATCGGGTCAGCACCTTGGCGTTGCTGGGTTTGAATCATCCGTACATCGCCTTTATAGCTGGAACGGGTTTGAAGCCCACGATCAAGCAGTATGCGAAGGGCCAGGCGTATACGATCAAGAGCAGTCACAGTAAAAACCCCTTTTTCTCTTCAGGTATTGCAACCAAATCAAATGCGGAGACCGGCATCACGAGCAGTTCAGTACGGGCCCCACTTTTATCCAGCTTTAGCCAACTTTCTGCGATAAGCTTATCGCTGGCAGTGCCCAGGTAAGCATCATCAACCGGCACCTTCACGTTGGGTAACCACGTTTTACCGTTGTCATCCGTCCAGCCACCGACGGTATACACCACAGACTCACTGCGCCCAGCATGGGTTCGCATCTGCCAATCGGCACGTTTTTGACAGTCTTCAATATCAGCCGAATGCTCGTTTACAATCACAATGGGGCGATGGCGTTTAATAACACCATCTCTAATCGTGCCGTAAGGCAATGAGGTATCACGGGCGGTCAGCTGACTTGTCTCGCCAGCCTGGTTAGCCACCACATGGTAATCACGAAAGCGGTTACGGTATGAAAAGGTGCCCGATGCCTGGCGAATGTTGCCACCCAACACCAACGGCGTTTTGCTGCGAGTGGTACCGGCACGGGTAATCACCAGGTTACCGTCTACATCACTCATTAACCGCACGGCACGAATACGAGCTAGCTGATCTAAGAAGTCCCAAATGGCTTCGCCTTCGGCAATGGCTTGCTGATCACGAAACTTTTTGTTCTCGCCAGCCTTATCAATCACCTTAATATCAAAGGGGTCGCATAACGCCTCTGCGATTTGCACCAACGTCTGATCAGTAAAGGTTTTACCGATGGTTGAGCAGTCCACTAAATCAGCGGTTTTAGAACGACCCGATATCGACAGTTCGTGAGTATTGGCATCATACTCAGGGTATACATCGTCAATGTAGCCGGTCATCAGCAGCTCATTACCGTACTTAACCTCAAACGGCTGACCCGCTTCTATTTTACGTCTGCTATCGGTACGCCAAGGGCTGGTCGCTGTCGCATTGAACTCAAAAAAACCTTTTTCCATTGAGCGACCGATATCAATCGTTCGCCAGCCAGTCAATCGTTCACCATTGATAACCAGCGCTATATCCAAAAACTCAGGCACGATCATTTCAGCACCTCTAGTCCGGTACCGGCTTTAATAAATAATGGGTGGGAAATATTGTTACGAGTAATGAGGTCGTCTGCGAACGCCGCATCACCATAGATCATGTGGGCAACCACGAGCGCCGGTAGTGTTTGGCTATACTCCTTACGCTCAATACGGGGCAAACGCATACCATGAGCATCGATGTGAGCAGCCCAGTCAACTCTAAGCTGTGAAAGCTGGTCATACATCTCAGGCGAGGCCTGGTCAGAAAGTACTTCAAGCTGCGCCATCAACTCATCACGGGTTTCAATGGCCGCATCATAGCTATCAAAGGGTGAGTCCGCATTACTAGAAACATCCAGTTTTTTACTGGCTTTAGCCACCGCCCGCACCGCTTCAACCGTTGCAATGGTCGCAACGGCTTTTTGTAATGCCCGCTTATTATTCGCCTGACGAATACGAGACGGAGTAGTCTCAGGGATGGGAGACTCATCATTGCCGATAGCCGTGAGTGTTTTGTAATGCGTTAACGTGCTGGTTACACCATCCACCGAGCGATACCCGTTAATGGCGTTTTCAACATCATCACCAATGCTCAACACACTGGCAATCACACCTTGCAGCTCGTTAAACAAGGTCAATGGCTGTAAGATCAGTTCGGCCAACTCACCGCCAATGTTATCGATGGCCTGAGATATTTCAGCAATAGGCGCTAAGGCCGCATTAATCTGGCCATTAATACCCCGCACCACGTCTAACACCCCATTCACCACGGCTTTGGCTTCATCTAACACAAACCCTGCCGTGTCGAGCACGTCATCAAACAGCGATGTCTCCTCAGCAAACTCATCTGCAAAGTCCTCAGCAGCACCACCCAGACACATGCCAGCGGTATCTTCCACCTTCTCTTGTGTCTCGACTTTTGGTTCTGGTTTTGCCTCCGCTTCTGGCGGTAGAAACACCAAAAACAAATCAATTTTGCTAGGGTTGCTGTCAGAGATAGACCAGCGGCAACGACCGGGTTGTGCAGTAAACTTACCAAGGCGTGGGTGGTCTAACGGGCCAGCCCCTTTGTTGATCGCCGCAATAATGTTTTCATGCTGGGTGCGCAGGTCGCCATTGTTATCCAGGATAAAACCACGAATGGTTAAACGCTGCAGCAGCTGGCCGAGGTCATCAATCCACGCATCATCTCTAAACGGGTATTCATGCACATCAACCCGATGCCCAAAGTCACCCGACTGCCCCTCAATAAAGAATGGTACATTGTTAAATACCGCAGGGCGTAGGTCGTCAAGCACACTCATAAACCACCCATGCTCATATCGCCCGATATCTCAACCTGGGTGCGGCGGTTTTGACGGTTGCGACGTCTAGTCTGCCCACTGAGTACTCGGCTGGCCTCACCTGTTAGTTCTATTTCTACCTTAATAGGGTCTTCTTTTTCTGACTGCTCACTGGCTTTGGCCCGCTGGGCGCGCCTTCTGGATGCACTATTATATTTTGCTGATCCGCCACGCTCTGCATCCAATGCGGCTTGGGCATCCTCACTCCCGAGGCCTGCCAATACAACAGCGATCGAACGACCAATGCTGTTAGACACCTCCGTGCCTTCTATGGCTTCACTAATCAGTGAGCCAATGGCATAACCGGCACCGCCTGCCAAGCCTACAAAACCTGCTGATCGCAGTATTGCCGCTGGGCCTAAAGCTCCAATAGAGCCGAGAGGGGCGTTTTTGAGTAGTTTAAAATTTGAAGGACGATTAACTTTACGGCCACCAGATCTACGAGCCCCTCCATTACGGCCACCCCCAGCACCAGGGTTATTGACGACATAAACAGGTACAGGAGCAAAGCTAGATGCAGCATCGAGTAGAGGGTTACCAGATGAGCCGCTAGCACCTGTCCCTCCTTTTCTATTTTTCCATGCGTTTCGACCTTTATTGCCATATTTTAAAACAGCATATCCAGCCAGCGCCGTACCCAAAGCAATGCCAGCGCCTTTTGCGGCTTCCATTATGTCTTTAATATTTTCAGTCGATAGGCTTTCTATAGAGGCGGCCAGCTCATCAACTGGTCCCGCTAAGTCGGTATTGGCAAACTGTTTACCAATTTCCAGCACGCGCCTAAACTGACTATTCATCTCATGTAAATTGTCAGTAGCATCTTTGAATAGAACAGTTCCATCAGTCTGAACGTCCATTAATTTGTCAAAACGCAAAGTCTTGCGAGTCTTATTAAACTCATCAAGATAGTTAGCCAACCCTTTGTAGGCTTCAGTATTGCCAAACATTGCTGTTACTGCGGTCTGTTCGCCATCGGATGCTTCGGCAATTTTACGCATCATTTCACCTGGTGAATGAGCACGCCTTATTTTTCCAGTTTTGTTATAGGTATCCATGTCGATAGCATCGACACCGGATTTCTGGAGCTTTATTAACCCATCTTCAGAGTTTATGGTCAGCATAAATGCTCTCAATGAGGTCATTGATTCTTCTGCATTTTTAGTTGAGTCACCAAAAACCTGCATAATAGCCAGCATTTCCTGAAACTCTTTTACGTCTGCAGGCTGGTAAGCAGCGAATGCATCAGGCCCCACGCCAGCCATGCTTTTCATGTTCAGCGAACCTCGCTGCCCAATCTCAGACATCAAATCAAAGGCGGTTTTTATATCCTCCTCACTCCATTTTCTCTTTTGCATCTCAACAATCAGCTTACCAATATCATCACCAGACGACCCTGTTGCTGAAATAGCCATAGCCATCCGACTAATATTGGCTTTAGCAAAGTTGTAATCACCGGTACTATTGGCAATTTCCTGTATGCTTGCCGCAAGCTGGTCAGAATCAATCCCCCAACGTATAGAGGCTGCACTAATTGCATCAGTCCATTCAGCCTTAAAGGCTTTTAATGCTGCGCCATTCTTACCAAAATCAATTCCTAACTGATTCATTTTGGCACTCAGGTCACCCACTTGCTTACCCGCCGCCACCAAAGCGCCCCCCGTTGCCAGCGCCACATAGCGATTACCCAACGAAGTCATCACACGATCAACCCGCATAGCACTGCGACGAAGCACACCCAAATGACGGCTGCCATTACGCCCCAGGCTATTCAATGCCCCTTCATGGCGCCGCGCCTGTTGGGTTAAATTACCCTTCAGGTCAATGACTACACTGGCTTCTAAATCGCTCATGACTCACACTCGTTGTGGTTTATTGCTCTGGTTTAGGTTGGTCGTTAATCAGCTGCAGCAGCTGGCGTTCGGTCATATTCAACAAGTCAGCACGAGGAATATGCAGCTGACCAGGCAAACGGTTGATCGCTTTACGAATCAGCACCGCTCGCAGAATCATCTCGCCCCCGTCGCGCCACCTCGAAGGACGCGGCATCGAGCTTATCGCTCTCGGCTAACATAATATTCATATCAGTCGGGCTGAGTTTGTCCCACACGTTGTCAGGTATTGGTGCGTGTATCGGGCCTATATGCGTGGTGCGGGTTCGTAGTACTAACAAGGCCATTCTGGCGGGCGATGCCACAAACGTGGGCTCCGTGATCGGCATCTCGTTATCATCAAACCCTATCGGAGCCATCACCAGCTTTTCGGCGTTCTCTAGGCAGTTAGCGTATTCCTGACCATTCAGGTTACGAAGCCCCACATCAACATGGGCCTCGCCATCAATCTGCACGCCATCATTTAACTCAAAGGTATGAGCAGGTTTCGCAGACATTAGCCCACCTCCTGAGAAGTCAGCGATTCAAACGTTACGGAGATACGCCCCTTACTCAGCTTCACCTCACCGGTTGCCCGGGCATTGGGCATTAAGTAAGTAGAGCCTTCCTCAGTCTGCACGGTGATAGAACCGCTAAAATCACGAATGGCCATCACTGGCACCGCAGGAGTTTTTAAAATCTCACAGCTTAGCTTTGCGCCTACGCGCTTCTCACTAAACCCAGCCGGGCCCCCTTCGTATTCTTCCATCTCTGCACTTTTACCGGCAGGGGCAAAGTCGCTGTTGTCGTTCAACACGCGACCCAACCCCTGCAAATCAATATAGAGAACTTTTTCAATACTCATTACTTAGCTCCTAAGCCTTAGCCTTAACACTGCGAATGTATGTCTGACGCAGGTTTTCGACTTCATTCGGATAGTCGATAATCTCAAGACGATTACCATTTTTAACCACATCAGCGTGGTACTCATCGGGCTGTTCACACCAACCCAACGTGCCCACCATGTGCTCCCGATACCAAGACTCTAATAAGGCTTTAGCCTTCTTAGGCGTCATAATCGGCTGACCGGCCGGTAGGTCTGGGCTGTCTTCGGCCAACTTGTAGCGGGCATACGGGGCAAACAGTACCCGTTGCTCATAGCGGTACATCTCGTACCATTCAGGCACGTTTAAATAGAGCAAGCTGTCGTCAGCCAAGCCCTGTGCGTTCTCCTGGTACATGGTAATTTGCGACTCAATGTACACGCTGTCATCAGAGCCCACGGTGTAGGTGCTAATGCCATCAAACAGCAATAAGTTACGTTGGGTAAACTGAATGCGCTCGTCCACTGCAGGGGGTGTAATACCCCGTAGCTTTATGCTGCGTAGCTGACGGGTGGGGTCTTTAGCCAGCTCATTGGCCGCAGCCGCACCATTAGCCGCAGCCCAAAGGTAAGCCGGTTGTGGTGCATTGCCGGTACCCATACAGGTTACATGCATACCATTGCGAGCATCACCGTGGGTGGCCGCTTGGCCATAGGTACCTCTGAATGCCGTAAAGGCCCGAAAGCCAATAGAGCGAACAGGGTTAAACCGGTCATCTTGTGCGGCTTCTAGTCGCACCAGGTTATCGGTATCGGTGTAGGGGCAAATCATCCAGCGGTACCATTCATCACCCATTACCGATAACACAGGGGTAAGGTCTGGGTTAGTCGCACCGCCCGCCAACTGAATACGCCCATCTGTGCTAAACAGCGGGGCCGTAGGCGTTACCGTGGCGTCAAACTGCACCGTAATAACCACATCGTTCATCACTTCGCCTGTATGGCGTGCCGTAAAATCAACCTGGTTAGCATTGGTACCGTTTACCGCTGCAATCACCGATAAGCCACCCGTTGCATTAATCTGGGTCACAATCGCACTGGCCATCGCGGCATCGGTTTGGTCTTTGGTGACCCCAACGGTGACCTTAGTTCCAGCAATAGTGAGTTTAATTACGCCACTGGTAGATGCCGCGCCTGTTAAGGTCAGCAAGCCAGACGCGGCAATCCCACCACTAGGCTGTGCTACATCATCCAACGCAATCGCCCATACATCCATTGATGGGTGGTTTTCAAAGGCTTTTTCAAGCATGGCCGTTAACATAGAGCCATAGCCAAAGTACTTGCGGGCTTCATCAACCGTAGTGAGTCGAGTCGGTACCAGAGCGGCAACTGAACCCGTACTTAGGCGCTGGCCCACGACTAACAGCTTATGCAGCATCTCACCGCTGTTCGCCTGGCTAGCGTCTAGCTCGGCATAAAACCCAGGCACACGCAGGTTGGCTGGTATCGTATTAAATGAAAATAAAGTGCTCACTGTACTGTGCTCCCAGTGCTGGTTTTGCGTTTAACGTTTTTAGCCGCTGGCTTTCGAGTGGCAGGGGACTTAGCGACGGCAACGGCGTTGGGTTCTGCCACTTCAACCAAATCGCCATCACGCAGCATACGGGCTACATCCGGTGAATAGGCCATCGGCTCACCATTAGGGTCTACACGACGACCCAATATCGGGTGACGCGTTTTACGGCCTTCACCGGGTTTGTACTGTTTTAGAGTGTTCATGATTTACGTCCTAATAGGTTTTTTGTGACTCCATCACCGGGTCTGCAGTGGCGCTATCAGCCCCCGGTAAATAATGTTCAGCGTCGTAGCCTTCAAAGTCGGCCAGCTGCCAGTCGTTGAGAATCTTTTCACCATCCAGTGCCAGGTTGTGCCACCACATCACCCGCCAAAAACACAGGTTACTTTGCTTGCTGCGCACTGTGGCCATGGGCTCAATACTGATGTTGTAAGCATCGGTGACATACTCCAGCCCCCAGCGTTCACGCCGTAACAACACCCCTACGGCCTCAGCTAATACATGCGCTTCGCGGTTAGCCGCAACACTGCTTTTGGCATGTTTGCCCACCACAATGGCGACAAAGCGGCCCGCGTAGGCTGGCCCCATGCCTTGTAGTTCTGTGTCTTCTGTGGCTTTTAGCCCTAAGCTGCCGTACAGCACCGCAGGGGCCACCTTAATATCGTCTTTAATACCGTCAATGGTGAACGGCCCAGCCACTTCAGCTATGTTCTTGGCCTTGGGTTTTAAGGCCGTGTTAAAGGCGCTTCCAATGGCGTTTAAAAGAGTTTCAATAGCCATTTACAATGCCCTCATAAAAGTCGTTCACCAGGTGGCCTATCTCGTCTTCATATTCTGGGGTAATGCCTAATGCGGGGCGGGCCGGAATTTCAACTTGCTTCACTTGTACCCACTCATCACCAATTTTAAATTTCAAATACCCGCCGTTCTTGGCTTTAATGGTGCCGCCTTCATGGTGAATGGCCGCATACTGCAGGTTGCTACCAATCTCAACCGACTCACCACTGAGGCTCACGTTGTAGGTATATGAGTCGCGTAAGTGACCTCGGTCTTGCAGGGTTTTGCCAGCGCGGGACGAATCCGTCCACGCTTCACCCTCGGGGGTTTGTTCCTGGTCAAAGTTCAACTGGGTTTCAGACAACATGTACGCACCAATATCTGATAACAGCCCCACATGGTCAGCCCTGGATAACTCGCCATACATGGCTTGCACTTTGTGTAAGTCAATGTTGTAACTCAGTGCAATACCGCTCATTAGTAGTTGTTCCAGTTAATGGCTGAACTGGCTTGGCCCGTTAAGCGCTGCTGTTCAGCCCCCCCCAATGAGGTGGGGTTCACGCCTTGCAATAAGGCTTTGCCGGTTTCAATGTCTTTTAACCACTTACGCCAAAACTTGCGCTCTTCAGCCACTAGCTCACTCAAGTTGTCACCGTCATCGCTCAACGCCGCACGGGTTAGGGCCAAACAACATTCTTGCAGCGGAGTACTGGTACTGGCCGACAACGGCAGAGGTAAAGGGTAACGGCCCGTTAAGTGACCATTAATAAAAACGGACTGGCGATCCAGCACGGTGTTAGCACGCAGTAGCGCCCGTTGAATAGCGGCCTGTTCTTCTGTTGTGTATCCATCCAGCGGGATCTCGTTAAGTGCATCACTCAGCAACGGTTCGCTGACCAGTCCTTGCTCATCACATAACAATTGCGATAACTCACGAGTGCCAAAGGCCAACGCCAATGCTTGTACCGTTGCATACATACAGATCACCAGTCCTAAAAAAGTACCTCAGTCAATATTGGGGGAGGCGCTGAGGCCCATCCTCCCCCCACGTCTTCTAGTACGATGTGTTGCTTAGGTTTTATAAGCTAGGCGGTTACCGTGTCCTGGTAACGTGCCCAAGCGTCATCACGCTCAGCCGCAGACACCTTTCGGGCTACCAGCTCGCCAAGTGCTTTGACTTCGGGTTCACCATCATTGGTAAAGTGCGCCTTGTTTTCGGGGTCAAGCGCTGTGATCGCCGCCAATAAGGCTTCATCAATGGCAGGCGGGGCGTCCGTGCCCGTTGCGTCTCCTTGCTCATTTGCACTTTCAGGCGGTTCGGCTTGCGTAACGGGGTTTGTGTTAGCGTGTTCAACCACGCCCAATCCGTGTAGCTCATCAAACACCTCCGGGGCCAATTCAACGGTCACCATCTTTTTTCCGTCAAATGGAAGAATTCGTTTGCCCCCCACCATAATGGGTGACAATACCAACGCGAGTATGGTTACAAGTGCTGTCATGACTGGCTCCTTACACGATGTTCTGAATTAAGAAGCCCGCATCCATACCGGTTAGGTAGGCACGACGCTCAAACTCAGTTGGGTAAACGTAAGACTTAATCGCCTTATCGAAATACGCTTCTTCAACCATCGGGTGCTCTGGCATCACATAGGTGTAACCAAAACTCGGTACATCAACGCTTTGGCCTTGGCGAGGCACATAAGCCAATACCGCATCCGTCCATACGTCTTGCATAGGGCTCATTTCATCAGGCGCATAAACTGATTGACCAATCACTACTTCATTCAACTCAAAGTACGCAGCCGCCATTTCAACGGTCAGGCTATCTTTTGACGTGTACTTAAACCGGTCTTGTAGTTTGGGGTGTTCAGCTAATGCATTCCAAGCCGCTGGGGGAATCTCTAACACGTTCGGGTAAACGCCGATAGCCTTACGGATCACCTCTTTGTAATCACGAATCTGCTTGCCAGGGTCAGAAGAAGGGTCTGTCCACTTATCGGTACCCGATAACGTAACCTTGTTGCTAACGCCATAGTTGCTTGCATTCATGGCCAGTTCTGCCTGCTCAATTTCAAGAGACAGATGCATACTGTTCATCACGTTGTTAATCGCACGCTCTCCATGCTGCACAGACGGTAACTGCTGAGAATCACGCAACCACTCACGTGGCACCAAACCCTCTAACGAGTCTTGAACCAGAGCGATAGGGTCAGATGAATAACCATACTGAATACGTGCTACTCGGCCACCTGGGGCTCTACGCATGTTGTGCTTAATAAACGCTTCTTTACCAAATTTAATAATTCGGGCTCCCATCGCTGGGGACTCAACCTGAGGGAAAAGCGACCGACCCACATAGATCGGGTTGGCATAACCTAAGGCAACTCTTGAAAGTACCGGGTCAACGACACGGGCTTGGCCTCTATTCATAGGCATAATGTATTACTCCTGGATAAACCGATTAGTTCGGGATGAGTTGACAAAGAACAAATTGACCCGCGCCAGTAGACCCTTCGACCGCACGCGCCACTACAGCCCCCGCACTCTGGTCAATAGCACGCCCTTGTGCATCGGTTTCAACCAATGCACCCTCAGTAACAGCCGCACCCGCCTCAACAGGTACAACTCCCAAAATATCAACCGCAACAGCCTCATCTTTGGCGTACGTTTGAGATACGCCCCGCGTATTCATACCCGCACCGGCTTGCGCATTATTCACACCCACAAAACGGTGTGGTTGTATTTCTCCCGATATCTCTACCGGAACGGGGCCAACCCCGAGATTAAGCGTGGACATTTAAATCTCCTTTTCGACCGCTTGAACGGCTTCTATGTAGGTGCATTTATTAGTGGCCTGATACTCAAGAGCCTTATTGTGTAGCTCGACTCGCTCAGCATTAGCCGTGGTGCCCGAAGGGGCGGAATATTGCATTTCTGGGGTTTTCGGATCGTCCCCCATGTCGTGCTCACCGAGTTCAATTTGTTTGCCGAGCTTACTAAGGTGCTCTTGAGCAAACTCTAGCGGTGATTTTTTAACGGTTTGGTTGTCCGCCGCACTAAACTCAAACGCTTGCTCAGCATCACCAGGTAACGACGCTAAAAATTCAACCCAGCCATCAGCCTGAGCAGGCAACAAGCAACCATCTTTCATTGCTTTGCCTACGCGCTCTTTGGCATCAGCAATACGCGCATTAAACTGTTGCTGCGCCAGCTGCGTCTCCAACGCGTCTTTTTCGTCTTTTGCTTTTTGAGTGGCAGCATCCACAGCGGCATCAAGATCGGCCTGTGAAAACTGCTTGGTTTTTTCTTCTTTAGGGTCAGGCACGGGAGTCTCCTCTTGAGAGTATTGTGCGAGTTTGGGTTCTTCAGGGGTTTCGAGTTCCTGCGCGGTTCGGTCTAAACCACTCAGGGCATAATCGGGGATGGCGTTATCCGCTTCTTCGCGGCCATACTTTTCAATCAGCAGGTCACGCAAGCCAGAAAACACACGGCGAATAGATGAAAAGCCATAGGCTGTTTCTACGGCCGCACTAAATTCAAAAATGGTTTCGTTGGGGGTTTCACTAAACGAGAGGTCTTTAAGCCCTTCTACTGCAGGGCGAGCAGCCCCTAAAAAACCAATATGCCGTAACTGATAACCACCATGCCCGTCAGGTAATATTGAAATACTTCGCTTAGGGTAGTTTTTATTACGTACCGCTTGTTCAAACTCAGCCACCACATCAGAGGCTTTAGCCAACAGCACATCGCCTTCGCGCTTTAGGCCGCTGGTCCAGCCATAGGCAGGGTCATTGGTTTTAGGGTGGCCCACCACCAAGGGGGCCGCATTGTCGGCAGAATGGTTAGCGATGATCGAATCAAGATCATCCTGGGTAAAAGTTTGCTCACGACCTTTGCTATCGGTTTGCGTACCGGCTCTAAACACTTCAAACCAGTTACCAAACCCTGCGAAGTTAATCGCCGTGGCTAACGGTGTTTTTTTACTTGGGGGGGTATTTGTGTTTTTCATGTCGCCAGTATGTGACGACAAAAACGATTGATACACGCCGACCAATGTCGGCATGAAACTCAGAGAGGGGGTGTTTTATAGTGTAGGCCCGTAACGCAAAATTAATCAACTCCTTCATTTTATCAATATAAAAAGGTCTAACTATGGATATGGAAACACAAATAGCATTCAGCAAGTCAGTACAACAGTTTGTCGAAAGCCTTGAAGCCATTAACTCAATGCGACATCAACATGCAGATTTTAGTTACCATATAGCGGTTGAGCGTCAAGAGGTAGAGCTAATGAGGACGGAACTCTATAACCGCGTTAAACGGCTAGATGAACAGTTAGAAATAATGGAACACAATAATGGCTGCATTACTTATAACGAGATTGCTTACCCACTGGGCGACCTCACAACCTTTATTGAGCATGTAAACCGAAAGCTGATTAGAGAATAGGTCAAAAGACTCAAAGAATAAGCCACGAACAGAGAATGCAGACTTTAGATTATAACCCTTATGGAGAGCTGTAAGACATGAATCATAAAACGTCATACACCTTAATTGAACTTACAATCTGGATGGTAGTGGTGTTATTAATAGGACTTTGGATGGGGATAAACTCTAGACCAATGCAAGTTGATACTAATGAAGTGCCTGGCAATAATAATGTCGTTATTAACATTGTGTCGTGCCAGCCAGAAACAGAGTCGCAATACGTCGAGTGAGTGTTATGTCACCACAGCTATTAACTGCCACACTTATTATGCTTACTGTATTGCTTACGAGTGTCTTATTCTGGGCAATTTGGTTAAACCACCGACTCAAAGAAAAAGCATTAAACCAAGCGGTGGTACTTTCTGTTCTGGAGAAAGATAAAATACAGATACTCCAAAAGGCATTAAAAACCACCCCAAAAGACCCAAACGCAATAACGCCCTCAGAGCCGATCTAAGGGCGTTTCTTTTTAAGCCATCTCGTTATAGCGGTTCAAATGTTTTAAATCAGTGAGCGAAATCTAAAAGCGGTTTTAAATCGGCCCCAAATATAACCGCCGCAGAGATACTCATGCTCAGTTAAGAAACGTAGCGTAATCGCTGTCTTTCATTCATAACTATTATCGTGCAGCGGCAACCGGGGCGGTGTAAAGGTAAGAGTTTTTGAATATCAGGTTGATCTAAAGTAATAAATGTTTTGTCAGCTGCTTTACATTCAGGCAACACTCGATAATCAATAATGGCCGAAACCATGCAGTAGTATGGCAACCTACCAGACTTTAAGACCTTCCATTGTTCAATACGTGTTGCCATCGTATCAGAACGCATAAAAGTATCTGCAAGCAGCTGACAGCGGGCTTTATTTAAATCATCAGGATAAGAATCTTTGTACCCTAAAGTGTCTGGGTACTGATCTAACCACGGCCATTCCCATTTCTGACCTTCTAAACATTCTTCAACAGCCTCATAAAGTTGTCGAGGGTTATTAACCAATGAACTGTTAAAAAGGCTTTTCAAACTCTGCTTAATTGAATTGCTACAAATTAAATCGTCAATGGAAGCAAGCATATTAATCTCTCCTTGTTTGTATTTAGATTTCTGAAAAGTCTCTAGTGGCTATTATTAGTTTTTATTTTCAGCCATATCGTTCTCAAAACCTCATAAGCCAACCCACTAAAAAAAACTACCAGGCCCACTCTCTTTCAGTTCATCCAGCGCGTTTTTAATATCGTCTTTGTTTTCGGGGTTGTCAGATCGTTGAGTCGGTACACGGCCAGTCGCAAATACCAGTGCAGACTTAATAAACCAAATCATTTCGCGTTCATCCATTTGGTAGTTTAAGGCAGCGTCTACTAATACCCGTTGGCGTGTGGGCTTAAAGACGTCTTCACAGTCGTTTAAATGCAGCTTATACATGGCGCTATTGATGATGGATATCACGTAGGAGCTTTTTTCTTCAGTGGAGCCTGCGTAGTTGGGATTGGTGGCTGCTGGAGTGTCTGAGTCTAGTCGTTGGCCGGTAATGATGTAGTTGGCATCAACTCCGTGTTCTGCAATTTTTGATAGATAGTTTGCGTCAGGGGTTCTCTCACCACTTTCGTATTTCACCTGACTAAGCTTTTTCATATCCCCTAATTCTGCAAATGCATTCTGAGATAGCCCTAGCTTCACGCGCTCTTCCTTGATCCTACTTCCAATAGTATTCATTGAGATACCTATAATCTTTATATGAGTGCTATATTTACATTGACAAGTATTCACTACAATACTAAGGTATCTGAAGAAATACTTTGTTAGTCTATCAAGTATAAACATTAGGAGAGAAGTATGCACTCAGCAGACATCATAGCCGCCATTCATAAGGCCAACACCACCGCCACCAAAATCGCCAAAGCAGAAGGCGTGAACCGCTGCCATGTGAGTGCGGTGATTCATGGCCGTGTTACCTCACACCCAGTGGCGTATGCCATTGCGGCAGTAACAGGGTTTACCACTGAACAAATGTGGCCAGGTAAGTACCTTGAACCAGCGGTTTATAGAGAAGTTCGTAAGAATAAAAGCCGTGGCCGGATAGCGGGGTGTTAAGGGGCACCGTTGGTGATACCACCCAGAGACTACAACGTTTACGAGAACGAAAAGAACAGGAGTAATCCACATGCCAAAGAAAACAGAAACCACCTCAGAAATGATTAGTCGCATTGCAAATCAGGATGAAACTAAAAAACCGGACGTCCGGTTATTTTCTGATGACAAAAACGCAGACGTCCGCGCTTCGGATAAAGAGGAAATAATTCAGCGAATTCTGGCCACGCAAGAAGCCCTTGATATCAACCTGCCAGAGAATATTGATGAGTTAAAGAATTGGCTGATTGATAGGCAGAACATTCTTGCACGGGAAACGGCCAGACTGGGTTTTGGTTTTCTTGCCCTGAAAGAACAGATAGAGCATGGCGAGTTTACCGCATGGTTAGAAAGCAACGATCTTAAGCCGCGGCGTGTTCAAGAAATGATGAGCATTGCCTCAATGCTATTGAATGCCCCCGATAGCGTCAGGCCAAAGCTCATGGGGTGCCCTAAAAGCAAGCTAATGGAGCTGGCAAAACTATCCGAAGAAAGCATCTATGAAGTGGGTGAGTCGGGCGAGCTTGACGAACTGACGATGCTAAGTGTTCGCGAATTACGAGAGCAAATTAGAGCCCTAAAAACCGACAAGGTTAACCTCGAAGCGAACATAGGCACTGAGCAAGCCAAAGTAACCAAACTTCAAAACCAACTAGCACTACGGCAGGAAGAAACAGGCTACCCAGACTTCTACTTGCTCGCTCGCGAAGAAGGTCATGTACTGACAGATAAAGCCCTTACCAGTCTGGACGACCTAGAAAAGCTAGCGCGCGAAACCATCACCATTTATCACGAGTCACACGGTAAATCTGAGGAATATAAGTACTACGCTACTAGCGCTTCGGCCAGTTTGTTTTGCCATATTAAAGCCGCTACCGCACGTTTTGTAGCCCTAACCCAACAAATGCATGACGACCTTCCAGAAAGCATTACCGGCCCTTTGCAGGATGAGCAGGTTTATACCCAGGACGAACTGGAGCAATCACGCAGTCGTCGTAAAGCCATGGTGCAAGACCATATAGAAGAAGCCAACCTCCGTGAAGATGCACGTAGAGCTAAGAAGCCTCGTGGCCGAGGAAGACCCGCCAAAAGCAGTAGCCAGCACTAAAGGAGCAGTACTTTATGATGCCAGTGAAACAAGAAACCGAAAAGGTCGTATCACTTACGTCAGCTCGGCCCACGGCAGACCAGGCAGTGGTGCCGATTAACAAACCCATAACACGGCTAACGCCTCCGAGTCAGGTCAAATCGATTGATCAGCTGTTCCCTTCTACTGATCTGCTCTCTCTTCAGGGGCAGTGGGAGCAGGCGACCACTGCGAAGCGAGCGAGAGCCACCCAGCGAATGCGACTACTGCGCCCTATTTTAGCGCTGATGGATAAAGGGGTAAGAAGAACTCCAGCGGTTTGCAACCAGATCGCGCACATCAAGATTGGCGATATGCCACAAGACATTTTGGATATTGCTAAATCATTTGCAACTCGCGGTGGCGTTTGCCCTGGTAAAGCGACCTTTCTAGAGTGGTTAAAAAACTATGACGAGTATGGTCTAACTGGGCTATTGGACGGTTATACGGGCAGAGTACGTCAGTCTTATGACTGGGATTTACCCTGCCTTCAACTGTACCACATACCCAGCAAGCCAGGCTTTGCAGATGTAGCGTTTCAGCTGAAGCAGCACGGTTATAACGCCACACCCGCGTTGGTAAGAAGCTTTATCAATTCATTGCCAAGTGAATACGGGCCACGTAGCCCTTGGCGCATGGGTCAGTCTTATTACCGCCAGAATCTAGGCCGTTATATCTCGATGGATCATAGCACTCTCGCAATAGGTGAGATGTATCAGGGCGATGGCCACACCTGCGATGCCTATATTGAACACCCCATTAGCAGTGGTATATGGCGCGCCGAACTAACCATTTGGATAGATGTGCGTTCGCACTATCTCGCTGGCTGGTATCTCAGCAAAGTAGAAAGTGGAGAAACAACACTCTACGCCTTGGCATTAGCACTAGCCAACGAAAATCACATGCCCGACAGCCTGCATATTGATAACGGGGCTGGGTTTGTAAACAGGCTGATGAGCGATGAAAGCACGGGTTACTACAAGCGTATGGGCATGAAGCCTACTAAAGCGTTGCCAGGTAACTCAAAAGGTAAGGGGTTGGTTGAGCACTGGTTCCGCACCTTTCGAGACCGCCATGACAAATTCTGGAATGGAGGAAAAGACTATTGCGGTAATGACCAAGCTGCTGAAACCAACCGCCGTATTAATGACCAGATTAAACAAGGCAAGCGAAAGCTTAAGACCTTTAGCCAGTACCGCGACAGCGTAGAGCAGTTTGTTGAAGCGTATAACAACACGCCTCAAGACAGCCTAGGCAAAAAAAGCCCAGCGGAGGTTTGGAAAGATATTAAACGTAACCCACCAGAGCTATCGCTGGCCGTCATGATGCGGCCTTCTGAGCCTCGTGTAGTGCAACGATGTGCGGTTCAACTACATAACCGGCTCTATGAAAACATGGCGCTACGTAGCTATAACGATAGCAAAGTGGGGGTTGAGTATGACTTTAAAGACGAGTCAAAGGTGTGGGTTTACGACAGCAAAGATCGCCTTATTTGTATTGCCCAACTTAAAACTAAAAAGGCCTTTACTCATGACTCTATCGCTGAAGATCGCAAAGCAACACGAGAACGAGACCGCTTAAAACGCATACAAAGGCATCGTGATGAAGCCCAAGCTCAAGAAGCCAATGCATTTACCCATGATGAACAAATAGAAGTACTTGAAGAGTACGAGGCGCAGTACATACCCGCGCCTACGACCAACCACATTGAACTCGATATAACAGATGAAGACTACTAGCACCCACCAGTAGCCTTCACCATTTCCCGACAAGGAGCAACAAGATTATGGCAAAAGCACCGCAAACACAATTTAAACCACTTTTAATTCCGACTGAATGGCATGAGCGTTATACCGATAAAGACAAGTCAGACGTAGGCCAGATTGTTCAATGGGCCAATGACAACCAACACCAACAAGTGTGGATCGCGCGTTTGTCGCGTGTAAACGGCACCACCTTTCACCAGGTGATTAACGGTAAATACAACGCCAGCCCTCGTAAGTTTATTAACCAGGTGTTAGATGCCATCGCCACTCAAAGCAGCCGTGATGATATTAAACAGATCCCCTTTGTTAAAACCAGCGTGGCGCAGCTGGCGAACAGCGTATGCAAACGGGCTCGTACGTATAGCGCATTTGGTATTTTGCCTGGCGCAGTGGGTACCGGTAAAAGCCGTGCATTACAAGAGTATGCCGAGGCCAACCGCAATACCATTCTGGTCGAGGCCGACCCATCAATGACCGCTACGGCGCTGCTTGATGAAGTTATTGCAGAAGGTGGCATCACGTCACCCCGCGCGGGCAATAAGCAAGCCAAGTTTAGAGCCGTCATAGCCGCCCTTAAAGGCACCGACACTCTGCTGATTTTAGACGAAGCCGACACCGTAACCCCGCAAGCGCTGCACTACATTCGCCGCATACGCGATAAAGCCCAGGTGGGTATTGTGCTGGCGGGTACTCAAGAGCTGCAATCAATCATCGCCCCCGTTGGTGGTGAGTTTGACCAGATTAGAAGCCGCGTAAACTTCTGGCCCCGAACGGTGCGCAGTATTACCCGATTAGATGCCGACGCCATTATCACCAGTGCGTTTGAAGACCAGGGCGAGTTGGCGGATGACATTTTCAATGCGCTTTGGTCGTACTGCTGCGGCTCCATGCGCCTGTTAGTAGAAGCGCTAATACCGGCCATACGTGATTACGGGTTAAAGAACCACCCACTCAGCGTTGAACTCATTAAGAAAGTCGCAGAAGAAGTACTCAATCTGCACCCAGTAAAAGCCTAAGCCATAACCATAAAACGGTATCCATAAGGAATCATCATGAAAGTTGTCAACATATCTACTCAGCTCACTAACCTTAATCATTCAATTGAAGGGGCCAGCGGCAATCACGTTAACTTGATAAACCCCATGCCAAGGGATATTGAACTCACCGATATCAGTTGGGCGCTGTCCCGCATTGCTCGTTTTAATGGCCACACTATGGAAGTGCAGCCCTATAGCGTTGCTAGCCATAGCGTGTGGGTCGCCAGTTATCTCTACCTGGTAACTCAAGACCCAACGATTGCGCTGCATGGCTTGTTACATGATGCCCACGAAGCCTATACCGGTGATATTGCCCAGCCGCTCAAAAGTATCCCAGAGGTACAGGCTGCCATTAAACCTATTGAAGAACGCGTACAACGGGCGATTTATATCGCACTCGATATGCCATCTCTCACGCCAGAAATAGCGGCTTGGGTTTCACAGGCTGATGAACAGGCATTGGCTTACGAAGCACAACAATTGATGTACTCATCGGGTGAAGGCTGGAGCCTCCCGACCTTACGCCCAGAAGCGTTAAAAGTGGGCGCGCCAGAAGGTGTAAGCCCTACTAAGTCGTATCGGCAATTTCTACATATGTACAAGCTACTCAACCTAAAACTAATCGCAAATCAAGAAGAAATGAAAGGAAAAAACAATGAGCAAATCTAGTTGGTTAGACCTGGGTAAACAGTTAATCGGTGAAGGGTTGCCGCTGCTGGGTAGCATCGTATTGGGTAAGCCTGGCGAAGCATTGGGAGGCTTATTAGGCAGTGTGCTGGGCTGCGAACCCGACGACCCTAAAGCCATGGCCAAGGCTATTTCAGAAAATCCGCAACTGGTTTTAGAACTGCGTAAAGCAGAATTCAAAAACAAAGAAAAGCTGCAAGAAGTGTCGATGCTGATTGAGAAGAACAAACTGGTGGCCGATACCGCACGTATTGAAAGCGTGAATAGCACCATGCGGGTTGAATCAACTGCTAAGGGGTTAGCGGGGCTATGGCGTCCTATATGGGGCATCGTATCGGCACTCGCATTTATGACGCTGGTGGTAGCTATTGCTATTAAGTTGTTTACCGATCCGGCTGAGCTGCCGTCGGTATTAACCGCGCTAGCCAGCATGGAGTGGTTCTGGGCGATACCGTTATCAATCCTTGGGGTGGCTAGCTGGCACCGAGGTAAAGAAAAACGAATAGCAGCCGGTGAGCGCACCAGCTCACTAACGGATCTAGTGACCTCCATCAAGGGCGGTAAGCAGAATGCATGATAATCGTAAGCGTCTGTATACCTTGTTGCAGGTCGCAAACCGAGAGCTGACCCATGCCCGTGCGGGGTGGTGTGATGATGATTATCGCGCCATCTTGCAGCAATGCGGAGCAACTGAAAAAAGTGGTAAGTTCAGCGCCAGCACCATGACCAACCCACAAATAGAGCAAGCCCTTGAGCGCTTTAAGCAATTGGGCTTTAAACCCCGACGCAGCCAAACCAAAACCGCGCCCTGGCGTATGCCCCGCATTGCCAAGTTAAACGCCATGTGGTGTGCATTAGCCGATGCAAAGGTGGTGGATGATCGCAGTGAAACGGCCATGAAGGCATGGTGTAAACATCAGGTCAAAGGCCTGAATAACCTTGAATGGGCCACTAGCGAACAACTTAACAAGGCGGTTGAAATGCTTAAGCAATTTTGTCGTAGCCGAGAAGTAGAGGTTAAGTAATGGAAATAACACGGGCAGATATAGATGCCAATCGTATCAACAGCGAACTGTTACCTGAATCACTTCAGGAGCTGGGTGGCCTGATTGGATTAGGCTCAGCACTTGATCTTGCAGATGCTTACGCAGGCATTCGTCTTTACGTGCCAGGTAAAGCAACGGCTGATCATACCATTGCCCGTGTCATTGGATTCGACAACCTAAAAGTACTCTGTGCGCACTTTGGTGAAACGCCTATGAGGCTCCCAAAGATCGATAAAGCCATCAAGCAGATCAAGCGTCACCTAGTACTTGAGATGAAAGAAGACGGTAAAAGTAATAGCTGTATTGCACTCACCCTTAATTATACCGAGCGCCATGTAGAGCGCATTGTGAGTGAGCTGCGTAACGAAAACCAAATTGATTTATTTAACGAATAAGGTGAACACTATGAGCAACCAATTTGCCAAACTCTATGATTTTGAAAACGGCCAGTTACTGGTTCAATTAGTCAGCGATGATAACGCTGAATCAGCGGTACATATTACAACCGTAGTAGATGGGATCCACTTTTCATTAGCGCCCTCTCATGATGCTGAAAGTGAGTCAGACCAAGAAGGGGCTGAACAATTCTTCGCGGCGTTCAACGCTAAAAAAGCCAAACTGTTTCGTCATCACTTTGCCAGCATGTTACACGGCGAACCTGCCAAAGATGAACAGATGATTGAAAATACGTTTACTATCGATGCATTAGAACTGTTAGGCGTAGTCATTCACCAGGCGGTAAAAATGTCTCAAGAGCTGAGAGACTTTGTCGATGCAGGCGAAGAGGCAGGCAGTGATATGCGAGCGACATCAGAACTGTTAAATGAGTGGCACGCGCTGTACAAACAAGTCGGGCACATGGAGTAAGTCATGCTAAGTACTTGCCCTTGCTGTGGTGCACGTTTTTCGCTTGAGGCCATCATTAATGATGATGCGGGGCGGGAGTTAATGGCGCTACTGGCGACGCTAGATACCGATGTTTCTCGCCCATTGGTTGCTTACTTGGGGCTGTTTAGACCGCTAAAACAAGCGCTCAGTTGGCGCAGAGCGCTCAAAATTGCACATGAGGTGGTGGCGTTACAGCCACCCGAGCAACTCGCCGCCGCACTCAATGTGACATTAGATAGCCTGCGTGAAAAACAACAGCAGCCCAACTGGAAGCCGTTATCAAAACACAATTATTTAATGCGTGTTTTTGAGACGGTTGGCGTTCAACCCGCATTAGCTCAACACACCCATAAGCCTGCAACGGCATCATCAAAAACCGGACAGGCCATAGACCTTTTGGAGCAACGTAAACATGCCAGAAGCCAACAACATGATTCCTGATTGGTTTGATATTGCCATCGCCGATGGGTTGCAAAAACTCATGGCGCTGCGCCTGGACAATACGCCATCTGCCGATACCATTTTGCAAACCGCTGATGTATGGGTTGACGTGCTGTGGAAGAAACACAAATGGGGCGATGAGTTAGGGGGTGAGGCCATTAATAATGCGTTTTTAACCCTCGCTCAAAACTGCACTCGCTGGCCTTCGCCCTCTGAGTTTTCACGCTGCCTGCCTGTTCTGCCAGGCTCAACCCAAGAGCAGCTATATGGTAAAACAACCCCCGAATGGCGCGCCCACCAAAAGAAGCATATGAGCCAGCTGCTGGCTAAACTCGACCTTAACCTCCCTAAAATCCCCAGTTGACAGCTGGGGGGCTTCCCCTGTAAAACGTAAACTCCTTTCTTTCTCTATTCTACTCCCGCCGACCAATGTCGGCATGTAATCAACACCTGCGTTAATTCATCCTAGTCACATGACTATACAACGCAAACTCGACCAAATAGATACTCTGTTCATCCACTGCTCGGCAACGCCTAATGGCCGTTTTCATGATGCGGCTGATATTGATCAGTGGCATGGCGATGACCGTTTAAAAAATGGTCAACGGCCGTTTAATCGTTCCTCGCCCCTTGCAGCACACCATGCGCCGTACTTTAAACACATTGGTTATCATTTGGTGATTACCACCCATGGCGATATAGAGCTGGGTCGGCACCTCGAAGAAGTAGGCGCGCATGCATACAAACACAACATTAATTCAATTGGGCTATGCCTGGTCGGCATGGATCGCTTCACCCCCGAACAATGGTTCTCACTAAAACTCGTTGTTAAAGGCCTGCAAAGCAGGATTCCAAGTCTCAAATTCATTCGTGCTCACCATGAGGTGGCACCCCACAAAACCTGCCCTGGATACTCTGTTGCCGATTGGCTTGCCAATGATATGGAGCCATTGCCAGAGCATATTTTAACACTTGAGGAAAACTCATGAGCCAAGATATGGCGGTGCCCGAAGGGTACTTAAAAGATCACAAAGGCCGATTAATACCCATCAATATGGTTGACGATCTTGATAAAGCTAAAAGCGAGCTGGTTAAAGAAGTCGTTAAAAAGGCCAAGGTCGTTCAGGCTCAGATGAAGGCATTTAAAGCCGAGGCCATGGGGGATGTATTGGCGCTGGTTGACCTGGTTAACGAAAAATACGGCGCTAAGCTGGGGGGCAAGAAGGGCAACATCTGTTTGAGCTCCTATGACGGCCAGTACCAGGTGAAAATAGCCGTTGCAGAACACATGGTATTTGGCCCTGAACTCGATGCGGCCAAGTCTCTCATTGATGAATGTATTCATGAGTGGATGGAAGGCTCCAACGAAGCGATCAAAGTGATTGTTAACGATGCCTTTCAAACCGATAAGCAAGGCAAAGTCAGCACCTCCCGTATTCTCGGCCTGCGTAAACACAAGATTGACGATACGCGATGGGGCGAAGCAATGGATGCCATTGCAGACAGTATCAGCATCATCGACACCAAGCCCTATCTGCGCATGTATGAACGCAACAGCGCAGGTAAATACCAACCGATTCCACTCGATATCGCAGCACTATAAGGATGACTCATGACTGATGAAAAGAATAATAAAGGTGATCTGCACATCGCTGAATCACTAGGCGAAATCAGGGGGGCTTTAACCGGCATTCAAACCCTGATTCAGCAAAGTAATCACTCCACCAATCAACGGATTGATGACCTGGCTAAAAATGTTCAAGACTCAACAGCCGCGATCAATCGGCGTATTGATGACCATAAAGCCGATACTGAAAACCGGCTAGATGAGCATAGCAAGGCGATCTCTAAGTTGAACGACCAGCAACAAAACACCCGTAAAAAAGCCATGGTCACCAGTGGTGCAGGCGCTGCAATCATTACCGCTGGCGTCAAAATTATTGAAGTTATCAGTAATTCATAGGCGGGTTGTTACGTGGCATATAGTCAAGAAGTTAAAACCAAGGTTCGTAAGTCCTTCATTCAGGGCCACCCACTTAAAGCGGCGGCTGACCTGAATAGTGTGCCTTACGAAACCGTTCGAGCATGGAAGCGTAATGCCAAAGCGACGGGTGATGATTGGGATAGCGCGAAAGCGGCCATTCGAATTTCATCGAGTGGTGTGCAGGCATTAACCGCTGAGGTAATTGAAGACTTCGTATTGTTGTTTCAAACCACTATCGAAGACATTAAAAACGCAGATATTCCGGCACTGCAAAAAGCCGATGCGATTGCACGCTTGGCTGATGCTTATAACAAAACCATTAAGGCCGCTGGAGCGTCTAACCCAGAGTTATCGGCACTGTCTATTGCGATGGATGTACTGCAGCGACAAGTTGATTTTATTCGTAAGCGTTTCCCTCAGCATGTAGACGTGTTTATGGAGATTCTTGAGCCGTTTGGTGAGGAGTTATCGCGTGTCTTTGGATGACATCGATTTAAGTAAACTCACCACCAAAGAGTTTCTCAAGAAGCTCGCGAATATGGCGGCCGAACAGCGTCTATTAATAGAGGCTGAGTGTGAGGCGTTTTCGACAGACCCTGTTGCGAGTAAAGAGCGGCGTAAAAGAGCGTGGAACGATTATGCGTTCTTCTGTAATACTTATTTCCCCCATTATATCAACAGCAACCCCAGTATTTTTCATCAGTATGTACATGAAAACTTCCCTGCCAAAATTGATGCAGACAAGGGCTGTAAAGAGGCGATAGCGGCCCCTCGTGGTGAGGCAAAGTCGACGCTGTTAACTCAACTCGGTGCGCTGTGGTGCTCTATCACAGAGCGAAAGCATTTTATCGGCATCATTATGGATGCGATGGATCAGTCGATTCAGATGCTGGAAGCCATTAAAGTTGAGTTGGAGTCCAACCCTCGCCTCAAACAAGACTTCCCAGACGCATGTGGGGCGGGTCGTGTTTGGCAGGTAGGCGAAATTGTCACCGCCAACAATCGAAAAATCAAAGCCGCTGGGGCCGGTAAGAAGTTGCGAGGATGGCGCTTTGGCCCTCATCGCCCAGACCTTATTCTCTTGGATGATATAGAGAATGATGAGAACGTTCGTAAAAAAGAACAGCGCGACAAACTGCAAAAATGGATTAACAAAGCCGTATTGAAGTTGGGGCCCCCTGACGGGTCAATGGATGTTTTTTATCTCGGTACCATTCTCCATTATGACTCGGTATTGAACCGGGTTTTAAAGTCACCCACTTGGAACTCGGCACTGTTTAAAGCGATTGTGCGCTGGCCTGATCGCATGGATTTATGGCAACGCTGGGAAGAGATTTTATTCAACCAGGGCGAAGACGCAGCGGATCTATTCTACGAACAAAATAAGACCGCAATGGACGAAGGCTCAGTCGTCAGCTGGCCTGGCACACGCCCCTTATTGCTACTCATGAAAGTGCGCTCTGATGATCATCATGCATTTGATTGTGAGATGCAAAACGACCCTAGCAACGATGACGCTGCGCCGTTTAAAGACCTCACTTATTGGGTCGTTCCCTGCCGCGACTGGCTCTATTACGGAGCGTGTGACCCTTCGCTTGGTAAGAACAATAAAAGCCGTGATCCGTCCGCCATTATGGTGGGGGGCTATGACCGAGAACACGGCATTTTAGATGTGGTTGAAGCGAGTATTTGCAGGCGGGTACCCGATAAGATTATTAGCGATATTATCGAATTTCAAAAGCAATATCCGATGATCATGGCATGGGCCATTGAGACCGTTCAGTTTCAGGAGTTTTTGAAAACGGAGCTGGTTAAACGCAGTGCCAAAGAGCATCGCCATGTACCTGCCCGGGGCGTTCATCCTATTGTCGATAAAGGGCTGCGTATTGAATCGCTTCAGCCTCATGTGGCTAACGGCCTTATCCGCTTTCGTCAGAACCAGTCGGTGCTTCTTGAGCAACTCCGATTTTGGCCCGAAGCCGACCATGACGACGGCCCTGATTGCTTGCACATGCTATGGGCATTAGCCGCTAGTGGCGCAGGCGGAATGCCACGCATTTTAACCACCCAACGAGCCAGCTTTAAAACCCTTTTAAGTCACGGTTAAATTTATGAAACAAGTTAATACACAGTCAATGGCAAAGAAAATATTAAGTGCTGAACTGGCAAGCCGAGGCACCGATCCGGCGTTTTACCAGGGCCTTTCTGTACTGCCTAATCCAGATCCAATTTTGCGCCAAATGGGGCAGTCTCAACTGGCCTATGAAGCGATCATGGGTGATGCCCATGTAATGGGTGAATTGCGGACAGTTCGGGCGGGGTTATTAGGCTTTAAATTGCGCGTCGTAGGCGGTGATGACGCAGACGATGGCACACAAGAAGATCAAGCCATTGAACTCTGTAATCAGTGGCTTAAATCATCCCCAGCCCCGTTTATGACCTGGAAAGATATTGTCTGGAATATGGCCACGGCGGTGCTGTATGGTTATCGCGTTCATGAGTTAATCTGGGACTACGTCGATGGGCATTTATTGCCGACTCAAGTACTTGATCGCCCCAATAGACGGTTCCGTTTTGATGAAGCCAATAACCTGCGTTTACTCACCCGAGACCACCCGTCAACAGGGCAAGAAGTGCCGCCCTATAAGTTCTTATTAACTCGCCACATGCCATCCACAGACAACCCCTACGGGCAGGCGTTATTCTCAAGTTGCTTTTGGCCTTATACCTTTAAGCATGGCGGTTTTAAGTTCTTCTACCAGTTCTGTGAGCGGCATGGTTTGCCATGGCCAGTCGGTCGATATCCAGTCGGCACACCCGTTAATGAACAAAACGATTTACTCAGGGCGCTGCAAGATATGCTGTCGTCTGGGGTGGCGGCTATTCCTGAAGGTGACACCATTGATTTGATGACTGTCAGCAGTTCCGGTGAGCTGGCACAAGAGTCAATGATCCATCTCTGCAATCGCGAAATGTCAAAGGCGCTGACCAGCCAAACACTCGCCACCGAAATGGGTAAAGTGGGGTCTAATGCCGCCAGTAAAACCCACTTAGAGCGTTCAGAAAACGTCAATGAAAGCGATCGTAATATAGTAGAAGCCACCATCAACGAAGCGTTTGCCTGGATCACAAAATTCAACTTCGGGGATCATGTAATCCCCCCCAGAATTGAGTTCTACAAACCGAAAGAGGTGAGAAAAGAGCGGGCTGAAATATACGAAATCGCCACCCGTATTTCAGACAATGTCAGTAAGTCTGCCTTTCATAAAGAAATGAATATTCCAGAAGCGAGTGATGAAAGCGACGTGCTAAAAGCTGCCCCCACTCAACCGGCTGAGTTTTCATCTAACAGTTGCTCATGTGGCCAGCCTCACGAGTTTGCATCCAACACCAATGAAGAGCTAATCAACGTCGCCATAGAAGAAGCCGATGCGGTGATTGAAAAGAATCTAATCGACCCCGCTTTTGCCATGCTGCGAGAGTATGAAAAACAAGGCCGATCGCTTTCAGAGTTTATGGATGATTTGCCCAAACTATTCGGTCAAATGGATGACGCACAACTACAAGATGTAAACGTTCAACTCATGCAATTGGCCATGGCCGAAGGGATGAAAGACCATGCCTAGTAAGCTCAAGAAACTATCTAACCCTCAAATGGATGTAGTCGACACCATTGCTCACATATTTGTAGCAAGCGAGATGTCACGAAACGTCAAAGGCATGGAGAAATTTGAAGAAGAATTTTTAGAAAAGGGGCTGACACCAAAACAAAAACAAATCTGGAATACTCTGAATAGCCATATTCAAGGTGTTCGTAGAGACATGGTTAATGCATTAGCAAAGGAATGTTCGGATGCCTGATATCGCATTCAAAGGAGTTCCCGCAAAGGAAGCCATTGAGCATATCCGCCAAAAGATTGATATCCCCACCGAACGGTGGGATCAACTAATAGGGCCAGTGCAAGGCAAAGCATTTACCGTGTCCGGTGTTACTAAAATGCAGCTGCTCGGTGAGTTTCATCAGGCAATCCAAGATGCCTTAGATAATGGTGAAACCATTGCCCAGTTTAGAGAGAAGTTCGACCAAAGCGTTAAGCGCCATGGTTGGAGTTACAACGGCAATCGAGGCTGGCGAACCCGTGTTATTTATGACACTAACTTACGCACCGCTCACATGGCTGGCCGCTGGAAACAGATTGAGCAGAACAAGCAAAGACGGCCGTATTTAATCTATTACACCGTGGGTGATGAAGCAGTTAGAGATCAACACAGAGCTTGGCAAAGCATCGCATTACCCGTGGATGACCCGTGGTGGAATACTCACTATCCGCCCAATGGTTGGGGGTGTCGTTGTTATGTTATTACGGCTAATCAAAGACAGCTTGAAAAGTTGGGCCTCAGCGTATCAGAGTCGCCAAACATAGACCCAAAACCAAGAGAAAACAGCCGCACGGGTGAAGTCTATGGTGATGTACCCGACGGTATCGATACAGGTTGGGATTACAACGTAGGCAAAGCATGGATAGGTCCCGACCTAGCATGGGGGCAGGAATTAATGAAACTGCCAGACAACCTTAAAGAAGTCGCCTACGAAAGCATTAGTAAAGGCAACCAAGTGCGTACTGCGGGGTGGAAAACCTGGTTAAAAGAAGTAGACCAGGCACCGCACCCCAGAGGGTTGGCTCAGACAGTTGGGTTTTTAAGCCCATCAACCATAACTGCTTTGGAAGCAAAACAGATTATACCCAATAACGCCGCCATCGTTATTTATGACAACCAGCTAAACCACCTACGGGGCGATCATAAAAAGGTAGATAAAACAGGCCAACCCAAAGCCTTTCCAGAAGCGTGGCTTCAAGACTTACCCGAACGACTAAAAGACTATCAAGCCGTACTACGTCACAAAAAGACCGGCAACATCGTGTTTGTATTAAAAGAAGTCGTTGGCAGCAAACAAGGCCGTGCCGTAGTCGCGGTTAACTTCAAACACAAGAAAAGCATCATCAACAGCATAAGATCGTTAGGCGTAGTAGATGTTAGAGATCTAGGCAAAGACTATGAAGTACTTGAAGGGGCGTTGAAGTGAAAGTAGTTGGCTGAGTGGGTCGGCATGTCCCACATACATCGGCTCGCTAAAACGCTCCGATGACAGAAGCCTGTTTTCCTGCCTTCAGCCAACTATATATCCATTATAGACCATTTTTAAACAGGGTTTAAAGAATGATGAAACGAATATTGAACCTGCAGCTGATAACCAGAATAAAAACAAAGGCCCGCCGTTGGTATTGGCAGCGGGTCTATAAGCAAATGAGTCAAGGCGAAAGAAAACTAGCCTGCGCAAAGGGTATTGACCCAGAGTCGTTGATCAACCGTGGGGAGCTGTAAACATGGGCTTTAAAATCATGATGACTGGCGTTGTAATGGTTTTATTCACACAACTCATGGCTTGGATCATGCCCAAAAAAGGATATACAAATATATGGGCGGTATTGGGTTTAGTGTTTTTTGTGGGGGCACTAATGGTGCCTACGGGTCTTTTAATACGTATCTGGAACTAAACAGGAGAAGCTAAATGGGTTACGGAAACGGAATGGGCGGGGTCTTACTTTTTTTAATGGCACTGTCCGGTCTAGTTGGATGGGGCGCTATTGAAACCGTTCTTTGGCTATACGACAGCATAACAATTACTTGGAGAGGCTAAATCAATGAAACCTTCTATGAAGCACTTTAAATACGACCACCTACCAGAACACTTACAAGCCATTAGCAAACCAATAGGTGAATTGGCACAAGTAATGGACGCCAACCTACCAGAAAGCCCAGAAAAAGCAGCAGGCCTGCGTAAGCTACTAGAAGCCAAAGATTGCTTAGTTAGAGCGAATTTGGGTTAAGGTTCGGACGAATAATTTAAGGATGACTATGTTTTTTAGTTACGACAGCGCCATACGTGAAGCTAAGAGGCTTAAAGGGCTAGGGCTAAGCGTACATCTGGATAAGAAGTGGTATGGCTGGATAGTAGTTGAACGATGCCTGCACCTTGAATGGAGAGCATTAGGTTACGGAAAACGAGATCCTGATTCGGGCAAATATTTAGGCAGAGCATGTATTTGTATGAAGTGCGGCCATGAACAGCTATTCAGAAAGCCGCCAAATAATGTATTGGACTGGTAAGCGGAATGGCGCACAAAAAACTAGGTGGCTGGGTAATAAAAAACAAACTGTTTGCCCAAATCAAAATAGCCAATGAGTTGTGGTCATTCTCTCGAAAGGATGGCAGCAACCAAAAGCAAGTCCACCTCTTCTTTGTTGGGTGGTATGAGAAAGACGGGGCAGCAAAGTTATTCACGATAACTTGTTTATGGCTATCAATTCAGGTCGGTTTTTAATTAAACGGGAGTATACAAATGTCGAATGCTGTTTTTATTTTAGTTCTAGGCTTAGCCACAATCGGGTCATTCAATATTGGTTGGTACTTATGCTTGAAGTTGTGGCCAAGAAAAGATGATGTCGTTAATGTGCAATACACTTTGAGCAACGGAAAACGATACGAACTTTCATTTAAGGTTGTTCGGGGCTCATCTTTGATAAACACTTTTGAGAAGATCAGAAAGGAGGTAGGTATAAGAAAGTAGAGCTGTAGTTTTGCTGTCTTATATTTGGTTTAAATTTGCTTCAAATCTGTTTTAAGTTGTCTTTATATCCAATTTAAACTACAGTTCTCAACACTGAATCAACATAATTAAATGACATTTTCACCGGTTAATTAACGTTTTTTGTCCAGAAGTAAACGTTTTTAATATTTTCGACCAAATCATGTAAAGCCCCGTATTACGGGAGTTTCATCAGTTTTAACCCAATTTGAGATTGTCCAGAATTAAACACCCCCCCACACCAGAGGGGTGTGGTTGGTTTGGCGCTTACAAAAAATCGAAGTCCGCGCGAAGGCGGACATTGCTGGAGAGTATCAAGACTATTTATTCAGAAAGATAACTAGGATGAAAATACCAATTTCTCAGCAGTTCGTGGTGCCAAACGCATGATTGTCGGAAGGAATTTGGTTTGCCCTACCAAGACTTCATCTCTTCCTTTTTAATAGCATGCTAGGTAGCAGGCGTATCAACTAGAGGAGGGATAACTTCCGTAATTGAGATTCCGTTATCTTTTAGCTGATGGCGTAAACTTTTTAGCAAAGCTATGAATGGCTGCTTTTGCTGCTTTGGCTGCAGAGTATAATGGAGCATACCTAGCAGGGGATAATCCAACCCCTGAACTAACCAGCACAATGTTACCTTGAGTTGACCTCTTCACATGAGGCATAAAAGCGGCTACAACGTTTATAGAGCTCGTCAGATTGAGATTGATCTGGCTACTGGCATCGAATTCACCTCATTTTCCTCATTTAAATTTTACTCAGTTAAAAGGCTCTTAGGTTATTGCATAATCGAATGTGCGAACTGGATGATAAGGTCACCCTCTTGGAAAGACTTACCGTAACCGGCATACCATCGTCATATTCTGCCGTCGCCCATTGAACATATTCTTGATTAGGATCCAAAAGTCATGTCCAGCCTAAAACTGTTTTGGAATAATCCGACCTCTGTATATTCGGTTTATCCGAGCATTTTATTTCTATAAGCGTGCGGGGTAGTACCTTTAAGTCTTTTGAATGCGGTGATAAACGTCTGTGATGAGGAGTACCCAAGACGATAAGCTGTTTCATCAACTGATAAACGACAAACAAGCAAAAACTCTTCAGCAATAGCCATGCGTACGTCATCCTTTATTCCGCTAAACGATGTACCTTCTTCTATAAGGTGGCGACGTAAGGTTCGTGAAGTCATAAAAAGGTCTTTAGAGATATTTTCCATATTGGTATTAATGTCTTGCGCTAGTATATTCCGTACTTTCTTTGATATACCTATATTTGATTCATAACGCTTTAAAAGCTGTGCGCATTGTTCTTCACAGGATTTAAACACCAAGGCGTTGGATTGGGGAAAAGGTGCAAATAATATCTCTTTATCTAAGATGACTGATGCTTTATCGGAGTTAAATTCTGGCGTGACTCCAAATGCTTGTTGGTAGATTGAGATATCTTTAGGAAGGGGAAGCGGCAACCTGATTCGCTTAAGTGAGTTTGTATTGCTGATACCCACTTGTGCTGTCGCAAGAGCAGAGGCGTCTCTTTCAAGAATAAAGTGTTGAACGTCTTGAGGTACTCCGGAGACATCGACGTCAACGATAGTTTCAAACTCTGTGTCTCTCGCTTCGAACTGCGAGAATGCAAAGGTTAAATTGAAGTATCGCATCGCAACTTCTAAAGCTGCCCGCGCATGTGGGCTCGAAGCTATTGCGTACCCAAGCATGCCAAATGTTGTGTAGTGGTAACACATACCTACGCGTATACCCAAGTCTGAAACATGAGGTAAGAGAGCTTGCAAATTTCGAATAGTGCGCAGTTCTTGTTCGGCGCTTACGACTTCTTCAGGTGAATCCAAATCAGTAATTTTGATGCCTGAACCGGCAATGCATTGTTGGCGACTGACGCCATGTTTCTCTCCGAAATCCGTCAGTACCCGAACGCCCATTATATTACGGGTGAAGTTCCACTTATTCATTTCGCTACATACCTAATGATGTGCCTAACGGCAAAGCCTGCGGGCATGAATTAAAGGTTATTTCCAGCAATAAAAACTAATACCTGTGTCCGAAATTATGCATTTATTGACCTATGCAAGTATATAGGTTTTAGAGTGACTATTGCTATATTACGAGCATGTTGCAATAACAAAAAACAGCACCCTATTAAGAGAAGAGGCAATACAGTTTGCTCGATGCTACTATTGGTGAGCTAGGCGCTACTTAATCATCAATATGTATAGGTTTAGCTAGCTACCATTATTGCAGAAACGCGTGCGATTAGACGCTTGGTTTGGTAGGAAGCCGCTAATTCACGAAACCCCAGTCAGTTAAATTCTTCGCTAAGCAAGTGTCATGCTAAAGGTCTGGCACACAATGTTTGTGAAATGCTGGTGGACTTACTTGCTGATCATGGTGGTTTTCATGAGTAGAGTGTATTTAAAATATGTCGTCTGACCAGAATTTTACAATGCACTAATTAATTTAACAGGCTGTCGCTACTGGAAGGCTGGCAAGGTCAATTACTGAATACTGACAATCACTATAAGGTAGAAGCATAACTATGAGTACATGGAATTCAGATCCGTTTTTTCAATATCCAAGAAACACAGTGAAGACATCAGAAGGCGATGTTGAAATGCCTATAATGTATTATGACTCGTCACAGGTGATGGCTTTTTTCTGGGTTGACCTAGAGAAAGCAAAGCCTCTCGTTCAAGCTGATTTAGACGTTGTTAGTTTCGGCGGTAAGGCGCTCGCGGGGATTTCTTTCTATGAGTATCGCGAAACCTCTATTGGGAGTTACAACGAAGTTGGTGTCGCCATCGCCGTCCTACCTAAAGGTGCTAAAGTACCCAGATTTCCACTGCTATCGCTAATGAAAGATCTCGACAAAACGGAAATTGGCTTATATATCATCGATCTTCCTGTTACAACTCCTGCGGCGTGTGCAGCTGGAAAAGAAATTTGGGGTCTCCCAAAATTCGTCACAGGCATAGATTTCGACCTAAATAAACGGGATTTTAGTGGTACCGTATATAGCCCAGAAGGCAAAGAGCCCATAGTAAAACTTGAAGGCAGCTTTGGTCTCGGCATTCCTTGTTCGGTCATTGATTTGGCTCTTTACTCAAACTACAACGACGAAATGCTACGTGCATTAGTTAATATTCGGTCTAAAGGTAAATTGAGCTTAGCTGGTTCAATAAAAGCTACATTGGGCAACAAAAGTCATCCGATGGCTCAGCGACTTGCGTCACTAGGTATTGATAATGCAAAACCGGCTTTCTTAATTAGTACTGATCGGTTGCAGTTACGGTTGAATTCAGGTGCAATTATTTGATTTTCAGGGTGATTTTAATGATTGGAGTTACTTATCAATTAAGTACACTCCATTGGAATCCTGTGGGTAATCAATTAACCCCCCTTTGATTGCTTCGACATCGAGCTCTGCAGTAGCCGCACCACTTACCGCGATATAACCTGACAAGTTGTGGTTCTCAATCTTATATTTAACCACACCTTTGACCTTACAATCCTTTCCAAATAGTAGGCAAGGCAATATTTCCAATGTCATAACTTTGCAAGTATCAACAAAGTTAGACATGCCACGCAGTCCATCCAGCTTACCTTGATTATTGATGCAGGCTCTTACTTTTCCATTGGCCACTCGGTTAAAGATAAACGCTCCAGTAGTGCCTTTCTTTTTCTTACTGCAAAGCGCATTTCCATGTTCATCATAAATGACAGTCACTAGTTGCAGGTTGTCTGCACCCGCTTGGAGTATCCGGTCTAGCAGCTTTACGTATAAATCTGCTGTTGTTTCAGTATTCATATGTACACCTTAAATTTAGTCGCTATCTAACATTTTTCACTTATTCTGCAGTAAAGAATTCACTAATTCTGAAACGGGTAGCTCTATACCGATTTGGGCTGCTCGCTTTAGCACCGCTCCAGTAATTCCGTCCAATTCCAGAGGGCGGCCTTTCTCTTTATCAATCAGCATTGATGTCTTGATGGCGTCAAAGGTACTAATTAGCTCGAACATTTCATCAACATCCTGCTTGCTCAACGTTACATGGTCGGCATGGGCTACCGAGGCGACTTCTTGCATCATTCGATAGACATTTTTAGAGAATACTGAGTGTGAGGTGAGGCTTCTGGTATCAAGGCCGGTTAGTGCTGATAGGGGGTTAACGCCATTATTGATGAGCAACTTTCGCCATAGTTCATAGCGTATATCTGAACTGACTTGCGTGGGGATGCCTGCTTCGTTGAAAGTTTTTGCAAACGATTCAATAGCAGTAGTATAAAAAATCGATTCGCTTTTGTGGTTGGGCCAACTTCCGAAAATTATTTGCGCTGGACCTTTTGCCTCGACCTCACCTGGTTGCGTAATATGGCCTCCAATTCGAACAGCAAGGCCACCTATGGTCCTTTGACTGCCGACATATTGAGCAATCAGCAGCTCATTGTCCACTCCATTTTGCAGAGATAAAATTGGCGTTTCGCTATCCTTAAGCCAGTCTTCAAGATCTTTTAGAACATCAGCTGTCGAACCGCTTTTGACGGTTAGTAATATTATGTCGAATTGGTCGCAGCTCTTATTTTGAAGTAAATAATGTATATCGATGGCTTCCACCTGTTCGTGGAAAGAAAGGTCTTCATGTGTGACCTTTAGACCTTTTTTTCTTATCGCTTTTAGGTGCTCGCCGCGAGCTAAATAACTTACTGAATGCCCGTTAAGCTGAAGTTTTGCCCCATAGTAGCAGCCAATTCCTCCGGCTCCGATAATTAAAACGTTCAAGCGATATCTCCAATTGAGTCGTGATATGTCTGTTGGTTATATTGCTAACCAATACTACCCAGTTTAAAGGCTACCCAGATTTAGGGCTACCGGGATTTGGCTGCCAAGTTTGCTAGTTGTAAGCCAAGCTCGAAGAGTATCCATAGAGGTATAGCCAATAAGGTTTGCGAGATAACGTCAGGCGGTGTAAATAGCATTCCGGCGACGAAGCAGCCGACGACGATATAGGGCCTTTTAGCCTTCAAAGACTCCACTGTTGTGAGCCCGCTAGTGACGATGATAATTATAACGATGGGCAGTTCAAAAGCCAGCCCAAATGCAAAGAACATCTTAATTACAAAGTCCAGATAGGCGCTAATATCAGTCATGATTGCAACGCTTTCTGGCCCATGAGACGTGAAGAAGGAGAAGACTAAGGGGAATACTACGTAGTAGCTAAACGCTATTCCCGCATAAAATAGGGCTATTGATGAAGATAAAAGCGGAGTCACAAGCTTTCTTTCTTGCTTGTAGAGTGCAGGTAAGACAAAATTCCATACCTGAAATAGGATGTAGGGAACTGCTAAGAAAACAGATGCCAATAAGGCGAGCTTGAAAGGGGTTAGGAACGGAGATGCGACCTCTGTAGCAATCATTGTATTGCCAGCAGGGAGGGTGTTTAGGAGCGGCGTCGCAATGTATTCATATAAGTCGTTGGCGTAAAAGAACAATACACTGAAGAATAAGGCAACAACAATGACAGATCGAACTAGGCGTTTTCTGAGTTCGATCAAATGCTCGACCAAAGGTTGTTCGACCATCTTGGGTACAGTGTTACTCAATGTTTCGCTCACTTTACACCTACCGATACTTTTTGACTTGGGTTTTGTACAGTATAAGGAGTAGTCGCAGAATCAGTTTGAGTTTCTAGAGACCTAACTTTTTCCAGGTCGATTTTGTACTCGGGATGCTGAAAGGCTTTAACTCTTTCATGAGAAGGAGGACATTCCTTATTTTCCTCCATAATCATCGTGTCTTTAAGCGATGCCTTGAGATCATCTTCGACAGCAATCTTCTCGAACTCTCTGGAAATAGAACTTGTGAATCGTTTTACTTTGGCAATCCCGCGCCCCGCCTGTCTCGCTACGGTAGGGAGTCGCTCTGGACCGATTACGAGAAGTGCTATCACACTGATGGTCATTAGTTCTAGAAAACCAATATCAAACATGGCAGCTATCAGACTCTTTCAGTTTGCTTGGAATGGACACTCGATCCATTTTCGGTCTTAGCTTGGGTGCTCTCTAGCTGCTTGTTTTCTTCTTCACCCATGGCAGATTTAAATCCCTTAACGGCACCGCCCAGGTCACCCCCAAAGCCGCGAAGCTTTTTGGTTCCAAATACTAAGGCAACAATGACTAGTATTATGATGAGTTGAGTTGGACTAATTCCCATAATAAATATCCTCTAAATAAAAAGTGTTTTTAAATCAGTCTGTAGAAACAACCGGCCACGGCTAAATATTGTTAGTGTAGCCGGTTAACCAACCCTAAACGTTATAACCATTGAGCCCAGCTAAACGAGGGAACAAGTTATAACCATTTTTCTTAATCTTTTTGATCTTTCTTTCTGATACGCCTCTGGTCGAGTCAGGTAATGCATCTAAATCAATTAGGGACTTAGCTGTAGCTTCAACAGGTGCGAATGGGTAATCACTACCAAAAGTAATCTGATCGCTACCGACCAGGTTCAACATACCTGTGACCTGAGTATCTGAAGCAGATAGCGCTGTATCATAGTAAAGTTTGCTGAGGTAAGACTTCATGCCTTCAGGGAAGAATACTTCCTTGGCCTGAGGTACAAGTGAATCCAACAGCTCCAGTCGGTAAGCCAAGTATGGAAGCGTTGCACCCGCGTGAGCAATGATGAACTTAATATTTGGGAAACGGGTAAACGTTCCTTTCCAGATCATATTTGTCACGGCGCGCGTGGTATCAACCATAAACTCAACCGCAAAGAGAGGAACATCCAAACCTAGGTTTTCGTTGTAGCTTGACGAATGTGCATTGGGGTGAATAAATACTGTAGCGCTTCTCGCATTAAGTTCGGCAAATAATTCGTCATAGACTTCATCACCTAAAAAGACATCAGCTGCACTGGCTAGCAAGCAAACGCCATCCGCGCCCAGTGTGTCGAGTGCATAGACAGCTTCAGCTGCAGACTCTGTACCTAAGGGCTGAGGAAGAGTTGCAAAGTTACCGAACCGCGCAGGGTTATCGGCAACCACTTGCGCTGAAAATTCGTTTACTTGTCGAGCAAGGTCTGCTGCAAATACTTCAGTTCCAGGACCAAAGTAAGTACCGGGTGACGAGAGCGACAATACAGCGCTATCTATCCCGAAATAGTCCATCACCTCTAGTGATGATTCAGGTGTCCAAATGGGAAAGGCTACGCCACCCGCGCTTGTGATGCCGATGCTGGCGAGTGTGTCGACATATACTTGTGGCAACATGTGGTGATGGGTGTCAATGATACTTGATTTACTAGTATCTGCGAACACTGCACCCGAGCTTGTAGTCATTGTGGCAGCTGCTGCGGCCAAGCCAGAGAGCTCCAGAAAATTTCTTCGGCTGATATTAGACATTTGTTAACCTCATAATTTTATTATTTGAATATTTCCGCCAAACATATCTCTGTTCGACAAGGTATTTTTATTTTTTGCTTAGCGAGAGACTCACTCATATCTAAACTAACCATTAAGGTATGACGCTGAACACGAACTAAGATAGTGAAAAGGCGCCATGCTGTTTGGAGTGTGACGTGGTTAGAGTTGGAGTGTGACGTGGTTAGAATTATTCTGAATAACTGTTTCATTGAGCTTTCAAGAGAGATAGTCTACTGTTTGTTTAAGTAGTAGGCCCAAGGTGAAAAGAATGAAAAATGACACTGGTATAGTTGGGCAAGGAGAGGCCATATCATCTGAATACTTGTATGCATTGATTAAGTCAGGAGCGGGTTCAGAATTACCTATTGATATGCTACTTTATAATTCGGGGGTTAACCCTGAGTCCTACATTACGGGTTTCAAGAGTATTGGTCATATTGCTTTTCGTATTATCATTTCAAATATACTTAAACATACGACTCTGAAGGAGTTGATAAGTGGGCTTTTAAATTACGTAGATAGTCTGGATCATGGTCCGCTCTCAATTGTTATTCAGTCCAGTAAGACTTTTGAAGATGCACTAAAGGTGATCGCTTACTTCGCGGATATACGAACAGCAGGTAAGCGCTATGAAGTTGTTCAAAGGGATGGTCGGCATTGGCTCATATTGAAGGCCTTTGCTACCCCTATTGAGCCTAATGAGGAGATTGACAAGTTTATTGTAATCTCTTCTTTGTTGGGTACTGCTCAGGTGCTACAGCCTCATTTGCAGGGGCAGCAAGAGGAATCCATCGTCTCGTTTGATTTCTCTTTTGATGATGCAGAAAGTTTCATACAGTCTTTTTCTCGCAAAGGTATACGTATTTTGTTTGAGCAAGGCGAGTCATCTATTAGTTGGCCCGACGATAGCGGCTGGCAACCAAGGACGACTGACCCCAAGATCATTCGCTATGCAGAAAATCAGATTAACCAACAAAAGGTAGAGCGTAAAGAAACGGGGTTAGTCGAAGCTCGAGTCCGGTTCGAACTTTCTAAATTAGGAAAATTGAGTTTAAATTTAGAGTCAGTTGCTGAAACCTTAAACATGTCTAGCCGTAACCTTCAAAGAAAACTCACATCAGAGGGGACGAGTTTTCGGGAGATACGCACCGGAGAAATCCTAAAAAGAGCCCGTCACTCTCTTGAGTATGCTGAGATGAGTGTTGAGAGTGTTGCATCCGAGCTAGGTTATTCGCATCCGAGTAACTTTATTAAAGCATTCAAAAACTATTTTGGGTGTCTACCTTCAGACGTTCGATATTTAGGTGATAAGAAGCAGAATTGAGTTAAAGAAAAAGCCTAAATAGTTAGGCTTTTCTGCGAATATAATTCAATAGCATAAGGCTTAGTTATCTTAGTGCGGTTGCGATACAATTCAGGGTTCTGTCTATATAACTGCAAGGGGCTTATTTTGACGCGTGCATACGCCGGTGAGAATGCTGAAGTTCGAATTCAGAACCGAAGACGTAAATTGGTTGAAGCGGGGAAAAAGTGCTTTGGTACAAAGGGGTTCGCCAAGACTAAAATTAAAGATATTTGCGTAGAGGCAGACCTAACTGAGCGGTATTTCTATGAATCTTTCAGAAATAAAGAAGCTCTGTTAGGTGTCGTTTATGTGACATTGGTAGATGATATGATCGGTTCGCTAATGGCAGTTGCTGAAGAGTTTCAGGGGAGGCCGGTTGAAGCAATGCGTAACCTTTTGATAGGCTACTTTACTTTATTTCAAGATGACCCAAACAGGGCTCAAGTTCAGCTATTTGAGATACTTGGCGTAAGCGATGAATTGAATAAGGTTTATCAAGAAAAGATTAGGGAGGCGACCTTACAGATGAAAAGTATGGTTTCGAACTTTCTTCCGAGTGTGCCTGAAGATCAGCTCAATCCAATATACTTCACTGCATTCTCTGGCTCGCTTTGGCAAATAGCAAATGAATGGGTGTTATCAGGGTTCGAGCAAGATATAGAAGATTTGGTCGCGCCTCTTGAAAAAATTATTAACGCTCTGTTTCAAGTAAATTTTTAAAGAGCAACTGCTCCTACCATAAGGCTGCCTTGTTCACATGCTAACTCCCACGCTTTAGCAACAAGCCTCCATGCACATCAGGATCATAACATGACATTTTTCATTAATAGAAAGCTTTTTATGATGTGACAAGGGTTGTTGTCAGTAACTGGGTGCTTTGTTATTATGGTGAAAATACTGATTGTCAGTTACTGCCTTCACATATCAACATAGGAGCGAATAGCCATGGCTAAGCCAACAAAAATACACTTTATTTCAATGGGTGTTAGATGCTGTGGCAATTACTATGAGCCAAACGATTCGGCTAAAACGAACAAAAAAAGTAAATATTGTATTGTAATGGCTCATGGCCTAGCTGGCGTTAAGGAGATGCGGCTTGATGCATATGCCGAGATGTTCTCAAAGTCTGGATATAGAGTGTTGGTGTTTGACTATCGTCATTTTGGTGAGAGTGACGGTCTTCCAAGGCAGTTATTAGATATCAAGAGTCAACATCAAGACTGGCTCTCTGCGGTAGAGTATGTTGTTAATGAAAAGAATGTGACTATGGAAGGTATTATTCTCTGGGGGAGCTCTTTGAGCGGTGGTCATGTGATGGAGATTGCTAGTAAATTGCCTTCCATTGCTGCGGTGATTTCACAGGTTCCTCACGTTAACGGTATAGCCTCCGCGATGGCGACCGATACGCTGACGAGTTTGAGGCTAACAGGTTTGGCTATTAGAGACTATATCGGCAGCCTATTAGGTAAACCTCCCGTATATGTCTCAGCCTCGGGTCAGCCCGGAGAGCTAGCACTGATGACTGCCGCTGGAGAGGCTCATGGCTACTCAAGCCTTGTGCCTGAAAAGCTTAAGTTTGACCAGCGGGTAGCGGCTCGGTTTGTGTTGCAAATGAGTCAATACAACCCAGGTAGAAGACTAAAAGAACTTACGATGCCAACACTTGTTCAAGTTGGCTTGAAAGATGTCACGACTCCTCCAAAAGCAACGATTAAATACGCTAATAAAGCAACAAGTGCAACACTGAAAACTTATGATCTTGGCCATTTTGAGCCCTACGTTGAGCCGGCTTTCTCTAAGTTTGTTGCTGACCAAATTTCATTTCTTGATAAAGTTACCAACTCAAGCCCAGATACTCTGGATTAAATAGCGATACAATATTGTATTGGGATTATTTTAAATAAATACTTGTAGGTTGAGGTCAGAAAGTCATGAATAAGTCAATTTTTATCACGGGCGCTGGTGCAGGGATCGGGAAATCTGCAGCGTTATTGTTTGCAAAGAAAGGGTGGTTTGTACACGCAACTGATATCAGTCAGGAAAGTTTGGAAGCACTTAAAGCTGAGCTAGGTAATGAACATAGTTATTCTCAGCTTGACGTTACATGTAGCGATAGCATTAAGGCTGCATTGGAAACCTGTACAGCAAAGACTAACGGTAGCATTAACGTAGTTCTAAATAATGCAGGTATTGCATTTATCGATAACTTTGAATCCTTATCTCTGGATAAGCATTTAGCTGTGACAAATGTAAATGTAGCGGGTGTTTTGAGCGTGACCTACCTAGCCAAGCCTTATTTAGATCGGGCTGGTGAGTCAGTATTAATTAATATGTGCTCAGCATCGTCAAATTATGGAGTCCCAAGTGAAGCAACTTACTCCGCAAGTAAATTTTGGGTTAAGGGTTTTACAGAAGCGCTAAATATTGAATGGGAAAGGCACGGCGTGCATGTGTGCGATATTCTTCCCAATTTTGTAGCTACACCGATGATGGAGAAATGTGATGGAGACATTGTTCAAAACGTTGGTATTAGCTTGACCGCAGAAGATGTTTCTAAAACAATTTGGAAAGCTGCTAATAATAGAAGAAAGGTGCACTGGCATGTTGACACGCTCAAATACAATTGCGCTCGGATAATTACTAATATGCTTCCCTATGTAGCAAAAAGATCAATTATGAAAAAAGTGGCTGGCTACTAAGGTCACACTTATGATATGAAACATACTCGAGGAATATGACTAACCCATCTAAATATAAACCAAAGCTTGAATCCATTATAGGCGAGTGGATGCCTAACGTATTCTACGATAAATTCAGGTTTATCTTCATCGTCTCAAATGTATCGGTAGTATGCGGTGGAAGCGAACCTGAGCACACTTTTTCTTGTGTGAAGAGGGTTTACAGGTTTATATGACGTATAGGACGCACTAAATGGAATACCGAAAACTAGGGAAAACTGATCTTGATATTAGCCTTATAGGCTTAGGGACAATGACCTGGGGGTGGCAAAACACACAGACCGAAGGGTTTGAGCAGATGGATTATGCATTAGAGCAGGGTGTCAATTTCTTTGATACTGCTGAAATGTATGCCATTCCGCCTAGTGAGGATCATTTCGGTACCACGGAAGCGATTATAGGTAATTGGTTCGCTGCGAGATCAAATCGAGACAAGGTGATTTTAGCATCAAAGATTACCGGGCCAGGTTTTGCTTGGTTAAGAGAAGGTAGTAACCGTATTAACAAGGTGAATATTTTAGATGCAGTTGAAGGTAGTTTAGCGAGATTAAAAACGGATTATATCGACCTTTATCAATTGCATTGGCCTAATAGAGGTTCATACCATTTTGGTAAAACTTGGGGGTTTTCGCCCGATTTTGATGTAAAGGCCGAAGAAGATAATTTTTTAGAGGTATTACAGACCCTACAAGGCCTAATTACAGAGGGTAAAATTCGACATATAGGATTGTCGAACGAAACGGCTTGGGGTATGAGTAAGTGGTTACAGCTAGCTGAGCGAGATGGTTTGCCACGCGTGGCATCGATACAGAATGAGTATTCGCTACTTTGCCGCCATTTTGAGCCTGATCTAAGCGAGATTGCGCTTCATGAATCTTGTGGTTTATTAGCATGGTCGCCATTAGCGCGGGGTATCCTAAGTGGAAAGTACTTGAATGGTGCGAAGCCTAAAGGGGCGAGATTGACGCTCGAAACGCGGCCTGAGCATCGTGTTGGCGAAGCTGTTAATGCAGCGACAGAGCAGTATGTTGAACTCGCTCGAGCTAATAATTTAGACCCATGTCAGATGGCATTGGCGTTTGTTAATAGTCGTCCATTTGTCAGTTCAAATTTAATCGGTGCAACGACAATGGAGCAATTAAAATCTAATATTGATTCTATTTCAGTGACACTGTCAGAAGACGTGCTAGCAGGCATAGAGCGTATTAGACGCACGTTGCCATTGCCATTTTAAACCTTGTCTCTACGTCGGTTTGGTAGGCCTGATTTAAAACTTGAGGGTCTGCCATTCGCGAAATAATATACTATAAAAATTCTGCATATCGACCAAGACATGATAAGCTTGCGCTGTCGTTTTCTCAGGTAAAATAAACAGATGAGTTATCAGGTTCTCGCAAGAAAGTGGCGCCCCCAGAGCTTTAAAGAAATGGTTGGGCAAGAGCATGTGCTTAAAGCGTTGATTCACTCGCTTGATCAGCAAAGATTGCATCATGCTTATTTATTTACTGGCACCCGAGGTGTCGGTAAAACCACTATCGGCCGGATATTGGCTAAATGCCTTAATTGCGAAACCGGGATAACCTCGGTTCCTTGTGGCCAATGTGATGCCTGTAGAGAAATCACTGAAGGCCGGTTTGTAGATCTAATTGAAATAGATGCCGCTTCGCGTACTAAAGTTGAGGATATGCGCGAGCTTCTGGATAATGTTCAGTATTCTCCGACAAGAGGGCGGTTTAAGGTGTACCTGATTGATGAGGTGCATATGCTTTCATCCTCCAGTTTTAATGCGTTACTTAAGACGTTAGAAGAGCCCCCTGAGCATGTAAAGTTTCTGTTTGCGACTACCGACCCCCAAAAACTTCCCGTTACTATTTTATCAAGATGTCTTCAGTTTAACTTGAAGAACATGCCTCCCGAACGAATTGTAGGCCACCTCAAAAACGTATTGGGGCAAGAGAAAATTGAATTTGAAGATAGTGCACTGTGGCTGCTAGCTCGGTCAGCAGATGGCAGTATGCGAGATGCGTTAAGTTTGACCGATCAAGCGATCGCCTATGGTAATCATACGTTAGCAGAACGAGAAGTCAGTGCGATGCTGGGCTCGATAGACCAAAAACAGGTTTATCGTATTATTGAAGCTGTTGCGAACTTAAATGCGAGCCATGTGCTGCAAGAGGTTGCTGCGCTGTCTGAATATTCTCCAGACTATAGTGCTGTTCTAGCCAATGTTATTTCGGTGTTGCATAGGGTCGCGGTTGAGCAGGCCGTTCCAGGCAGCACCGATAATTCGATGGGCGACCAAGTTCAAGTGATAGAGCTTGCAAACGCATTGTCTGCTGAAGATGTGCAACTGTTTTATCAGGTAGCATTAGTGGGGCGAAGTGATTTACCTATATCACCTGACCAGCGTGCAGGTATAGAAATGGTACTGCTGCGAATGCTAGCTTTTCAGCCCAATGTTGACCACAACATCCCAAAACTACAGTTAACAACTCATAGTACTACTGCAGCCAGCCAGCCCTCTGACAATGATGGTGATGCGCAAACGCCAGAAACAGCGACAGCATCAGTAGATAGCGGCTTAGGTAATGATACTGGTGTAGTAGCTGATACTGGTGCAGTGCCTACGCCTGTGGTGGTCGAATCTGCACACTTGGTAGCCGATACTCCGCCTTGGGATACCAATACGCCTGAAGAAATGTTGATTTCACCGTCACCGGAGTTAGCTGCATCTACTAAGCCTGCCCCAAGGGTTGAAATTACTCAGGCCCCACCAGAGGGGCACCCAGCACTTGAAGGGTTTAGTGGTGCGAACGCCTATGATGAACGTTATGTTCAGGCACAGACTGATGATAGTGAATCTGATGAAGAGGTAGTGGTTGAGCAAGGTGACTCTACTGCTCAAAAAAAAACCGTTGAACTTGACATAGCTATTGATAGTATTGCTGTTGATGACAACAGTGGATCAAATGATGACTCTGATTATGAAAATCAGTCGAACTCCATAGCAGAGCTAAACCGTGAGGCTCGTACAGCTGAAGAAAGCCAGATAACTGTAGAAGAAGTGGCTCCTGTATCTTGTGATATTACTGCATTCCTACCGATGGACAACCCTTGGCCACATATATTGCCTTTGCTTAACCTAACAGGCATGACACAAAATCTTGCAGCGAATACTAGCTTAAATCTAGAGAAGAATAGGGCAGAGCTATGTGCAGCAGAAGGAAATTTTAAACTGTTAACCGGTACGCATAAGTCACGTATTGTTGCAGCGTTCAAGTTGTTGTTTGGTGAGAGCTATAATGTAGATTTTTTACAGGGTAGATCAGAAATTGAAACACCGGCTGAGTGGAAGGGACGCAAGAAAGCGGAGCGCTTGGCGTTAGCGATCTCCTCAATTGAGACTGATCCAAATGTTGTAACCCTTGTAAATAGGTTCGATGCAACCATATTAACGTCAACAGTAGAGCCTTTGGATTGAAGCAAGCGTGTCGCAAAGGCCTTTAAACCAAAAAGTAATTACAGAAGTATGAGGTTGTTATGATGAAAGGTGGAATGGGTGAGCTGATGAAACAAGCTCAAAAAATGCAGGAACAGTTTCAAAAAACACAAGAAGAGCTAGCTAATGCAGAAGTTCACGGTGAATCCGGTGCCGGCATGGTTAAGGTCGTGATGACGGGGCGGCATGACGTCAAAAAAGTCACCATTGACCCTTCTTTGATGCAAGAAGAGAAAGAGCTGTTAGAAGACTTATTGGCTGCGGCTGTAAATGATGCGGTTAGAAAGATTGAAGAAAGTAGTAAAAGTAAGCTTTCGGGTATGACTGCTGGAATGGAAATGCCACCTGGTTTCAAAATGCCATTTTAACCTCTTTTACCCTTTAGTGACTGATACGTAATATGGTTGGTGTATCAGTCTGCTGGTTAAACTAAGTCTCCCTTACATATGATGTTATATTTATGAGCTTTAGCCCTCTTGTCGATGAACTCATTGAATCGCTTCGCTGCCTTCCTGGAGTTGGGCATAAATCTGCCCAACGTATGGCCTTACAGTTACTAGAGCGAGATCGAGATGGCGCGATACGTTTGTCGAATGCGCTGAGTGAATCTGTTGTAGGGGTGGGCCGGTGTCAGAAATGTCAAAACCTAACCGAAGTTGACGTTTGTAAGTTATGTTCGGATGAGCGTCGCAACAATGGTCAGCTATGTATCGTTGAAACTCCGTCGGACTTGTTAGCGCTGGAATTATCAAATACATTTGGGGGGCGATACTTTGTATTGATGGGGCACCTATCGCCTATTGATGGCATTGGGCCTGAAGAAATAGGGCTTGATAAGTTAATGAGGTTGGTGTTCGAAGCCTCAATTAAAGAAGTTATTCTAGCGACAAACTCAACCATCGAAGGTGATGCAACTGCATTTTATATAGCTGACTTGTTAGAAGGTCAAGATGTATTAGTGACGCGCATTGCACATGGTATCCCGGTGGGTGGGCAATTAGGGTATGTCGATGGCGGCACGCTGGGTCATGCATTAACAGGACGTAAACCAATTGATAGCTAAACAAGGCAGAACTAATATATGACTAACTTTGGGTGCTCATTTAAGGTGGAAATGATCAGTGACCTCAGTCGCCTACAAAAAAAGTTAGCCTATTGGGAGTGCTTGCCATTCATCGCTATTGATACCGAATTTGTGCGAGTAGACACATTCTACCCCAAGGCAGGATTGATACAGGTTGCAGATGATACGGGAATCTTTTTGATTGATCCGCTTGATATTGATGACCTAACGGTTCTTAAGCCTTTACTCGTAGGTGATACTATTAAGGTGATGCACTCTATGAGTGAGGATGTCGTATTGTTTCAGACGATATCAGGCTGTATGCCACAAAATATTTTTGATACCCAGATTGCTTGTGCTTTGTTAGGTCAGGGTATTTCTGTTGGCTACCAAAAGTTTATCGAGCTTTATTTGGGTTTACTCATTGATAAGGGGGAGACCCGGTCAGATTGGTTAAAACGCCCCCTTACTGACTCACAGCTTGAGTATGCAGCAAAAGATGTACACTATTTATATCAAGTCTATCCGCAGCTAGTCTCTCAACTAGAACAACGAAACCTATCAGGAGTTGTTCAGCAGGAATGTTCCTTGATAAACCAAGGTATGACAGATACTGATGTCGATATGGATCGCTATTATCTGAAGCTAAGAGGGGCATCAAAGTTTCCAGTTGAAAAACAGGTGTTGTTGAAAAAACTATCATCCTGGAGGGAGCGCGAAGCGCGGAATAGGGATAAACCAAGAGGCCGGGTTATAAGCGATAAGCAGCTTCTTGATTTTGTAGATAGAATGCCAAAAAGTGTTAATGCATTACAGGCGAGCAGCATTCTTAATCCAGGTCAGTGTCGAAAATATGGTGAAGACCTTGTATCACTGATTAATAGCCCTGTCCAAGTCTGCTCAAACTTTGAGCTGATACCTCGCTCATTAAGCGGTCAAAAATTAGATTATTATCGAGCGTTAAAAAAAGCATCTGAATCAATAGCGAACGAATGGAATATTGCACCGGAGCTGTTAGGAAGAAAGCGGTTGTTAGAGCATTACATTACGCTGCTGTTTGCAGAAAGAAACAAGCAACGCTCGGATCAACTGCCTGAAGAGTTTGGTCCGTGGCGAATTAAACTGTTAAAAGCCCCTTTTGAAAAAATTGCTGAGAGTACCTTTAATGTCTGATCGTCTAGTGTGTTCTGTTTATAAAAGCTCAAAAAAATCAGAGATGTACGTTTATATTGATAAAAAAAATGGGCTAGATGTTTTGCCGGAAGACTTGCTGGTTTTTTTCGGTACCCCTATTCATGTGTTCGATATGCTATTAACGGCTGAAAAAAAACTGTCTCGTGTTGACGCTTCTAAGGTGTTATCTGAAATAGCTGAAAAGGGCTTTTTACTACAAATGCCCCCTGTTGAAGAAAACTACCTGCCCGGTTTTGTTGAATTTAATAAAAAATTAAAAGACGCTGAAGACTAAGCTTTATGATTGCGCAGGTCTCACCTTATTGGTTAGTTAAAACGCTCCCTGAAATGTCAAAGGAAGAATGGGAGTCGTTGTGTGACGGGTGTGGGAAGTGCTGTCTACAGAAGCTTGAAGATGAAGATACGGGTGACCTTTACTACACCGACTTGGCTTGTCGGTATTTAGACCATCAAAATTGCCGCTGTAAATCATATGAAAATAGACAGGAGAAAGTAGAAAACTGCATTTCATTGAGCCTCAGGCGCCTTGATGAGTTTGCCTGGTTGCCATCGAGCTGTGCTTATCGTCTATTGCTCGAAGGTAAACCTCTGCCAGAATGGCATCCATTGGTAACTGGAAGCTCGAACTCGGTTCATATGTCAGGAAGCTCAGTTAGAGGCAAAGTGGTTTGTGAAACTGAGGTTCCTGAGGCGCAGTGGGAAGATCACCTTATCGACCATATTACAATTGACTAGCTGGCGCGTTATCGGTTGGGTCAGTCTGGGCGATTTAGCTTTTTGTACTTCCTTTAACTGCATAAGTATTAGGGTTCGAGAATTGGCTAAGTTCTAGTGTTGGGCTCAGAGGAGGGGAAGAGGCAGGTAGATCAATACTGATTAGGTTTATAGAATGTGGCTTCAGGGTTATATACGCACTTTTATGGTTATTGAATATCTCCTCTTGCCAAACCATTTGTTCAGCTTCAGTCTTAGAAAAGTAGTTGTTTGTTGTAAGAGTCGTAACATTGATGTTTTGTCCAGTAAAAGCATGATCTGACGTTAATGATAGGTTCACGGGCTTGACTGGGTGCTTATTAATAACCCATAGTTTCAATAGCGAACTTTCTAAACCCTTTTCTGAGATTGATCCAAGCGCAGATATATAATTTACCTCATTTTGAGGCGCAATAGCGCCGGTGCCAATAATATCAAATGAAGGGCTGTTGACCTTGGTTTCAACATGTTTGCCCTCCAGCATTTCGTGAAACTTTGCCAACACTTTAAAGGAGGCCCGCTCACCACCAGTTTGATCAATAGCACCAAACTCCCAGTTTCCGGTTAAAGACCAAAAATTGGCCATTAATATATTGGGCTCCTGGGATAACATGGTGAGTAAATCTGCTATATACATGGCGCCTGCTAATGTTTGAATATACCCGTCGGTCTCACCTTTCCCGATTGAAAACATCGAATTCAGTTCAGTGATAGCGATGGGTATAGATGGTTCATTTCTCAATGAGGAAAGTTGCAGCCTGGTTCGACTAAGGTCTTTTTTCACCACGTGAATCGCTGCCATTAGCGCCAGGTATATTTGCTCCTTACTTGTCGGTATCGTATCCCAGAAAAAGGGAAAATAGGTATTGTGAAGGGATACAAAGTCTATTTTACCTGAGAAGCCTTTAAGGACTTCAGTATTAAAGCCCGGCATAGGAGTAACAGGCACACCATCAAAGTCATCGCTTCGAAGGGGAATTCCAATTTTTAAAGAGGGGTCGATGGCCCTCAACTGCGAAACGAGTATGCTGGCTCTTTTGGCATATTCTTGTGGTGTGATGGCTAAGCTTTTTTGATTATCATCTATTAAATAGGGTTCGTTGCCTATTTCGACAAAGTCGACTTTTGGCAACAAAGTGTCATCGCTGACTAATCGGTCTATATTTATTGCCTTTATCCATGCAGTGACTTCCTCAGGAGGAGCGGTGACAATATTGACTGTTAACAAGGGTTCTGCACCGACCAAGTGACACAGCCGTAGAAACTCTTCAGTTCCAAATAGAACAGTATCTTCTCCATCTTGGTGAAAAAAGCTCAGTTTTTTTCTATCTTTAAGTTCTCCCATACCGTTTTCCCAGTGGTATAGGTCTGATAATGACCCGCCTGGGTACCTAAGTACAGAGGGACTTAACGCTTTTACTTTCTCAAGTATGCTGGGGGAGAACTCAGTGCTGTCTGGTAACAATAACTCGTCACCTCGATCAACCCATTGAGTGTTGTTTCCAAGTAGGCGTTTATTGGTCGAATTTGTTTGAGCTAGGTTAACCGTAATTGAAGCCTGGTATGGAGATGTGTCAGATGCTAAGGGCTGGTAGGGTACATTGGTATTACTGTGGGCTTCACTAATAATTAAGGATAATATGAAAAAAAAAGATGCTATCGTGTTTCGGGTTTGTTGAATGGCATGATTGATCGCGCTCATTGGTTCGTCACTCCTGTTTGGTGCGTATGCTATCAAGCTTGAATCTTCGAACAATATCTTTTTATTTTTCTTGCTGGCTTCTGGTTAGAAGCAAATCATCTTATCTTTAAATAATGACCAAGTTAAATATAGTCGGAGTTTAGGCTGCAAGCATCACCTTATGCTAAGTAATTTTTATAAAAGATTAATTTTCAATCAAGCTGTCATATGCGGGTGATTGGGCTGTGTTATTTTATGTGTCTAGGAGGGCAATAGGGCTACTAATTTAAGGTTACGTAATGTAACATAATGTTAAGTTGTGTTATGGTGACGTTGAAGTTATCTGCTGGCCTAATAATTGCTTTTCAAAGTAAGGCGTAAGGATCACGAACTCAATTTCACTCTAGGATGGGAGACGCAGGATTAAAATTCTTCATATCGATCCCGATGATATCGATAACCCGATGAGTGGAGGTGGGCCTCGGCGCAACTTTGAAATTTATCGGCGTTTATCTCATAAGCATGAAATAACAGTGCTGACGCCCACTTTTGAAGGTTCTACTCAAGAATTGGTTCGTGATAATGTGCGTTATATACGCTTAGGGCGAAAGGTGCGGAACCACGGCTCCTCTCACCATATTACGTTTTTTTTTAGTTTGCCTAGGGCTATCCGCCAGTTTGATTATGATTTGTTAGTTGAGGACTTTATGCCGCCAGCATCGGCGACTTTAAACCCTCTTTTTTCAAAGGCACCCACTATAGCGTCTGTTCAGTGGTTTTTTGCAGAGGCGCTATCCAAACAATATAAACTGCCGTTTTTTATAGGCGAGCGCTATGGTGTGAAGCTATATAAGCATTTTATTGTGCTCACTGATTCTATGAAAAATACCATCAAGCAACGGAACCAGCGGGCTGACTCGGTTGTTATCCCAAATGGTGTTGATAATCACTTTTTTGAGTGTGATGCGCATTTTGGCAGCTATATACTGTATGTGGGTAGAGTCGATGTAAATCAGAAGGGGGTTGATTTACTCCTTCATGCTTATGCCAAGATCCCAAAAGACCAGCGAATTCCACTGGTTCTAGCCGGACACAGCTTTCAAACGTCACAAATAAACGAATTAGCGCGTACACTAGGCATTGATAACGATCTATCAATGCCTGGTAAAGTCGGGGGTGGGGCGCTTTACTCTCTTGTGCAGTCGTGTAGATTTGTATGCGTTCCTTCTAGGGAAGAAACCTTTGGTATGGTGATTACTGAAGCCTGCGCAGCGGGTAAGAATGTGGTGCTGTTTGATAAAGCGCCTATGAATGAAGTGGCCTCCAGTCGGTGTGTAAAAGTCCCGCCTTTTGATGTTGAACAATACTCTAATGGCATGCTTCAGTTGCTTGAACGAAGTCATAACGATCTTTTAGACGATTCGAAAATTAATAAGTTGTGGGCCAGTCAATATCGCTGGGATGAGATTGCCGTTCAGCAAGATAAATATTACGAGTCTGTGGTTAAGAAGGATTATATCGTATGAATGCCAATATGCGCCTTTCTGTGATAGTAGTGAATTGGAATGTAAAAGACTTATTGCATGCGTGCCTGGAAAGCCTCTACCGCGAAACCTCTTTGCCTTTAGAACAGTTTGAGATATTTGTAGTTGATAATGACTCCTCTGATGGCAGTGTTGAGATGGTTAGAGAGAGCTTTCCACGTGTTCACCTTGTTGCAAATAAAGAAAATGTAGGGTTTGGGAGAGCCAATAACCAAGTATTAGATCGTTGTAAGGGTGAATATATTCTGCTCTTTAACCCAGATGCAATGCTGATTGATGATGGGATTGATCGTTTGCTGACTCATGCTGATATGCACCAAGATGTAGCAATTTGGGGGGCGAGGCTCCTCAATATTGACCACTCTCTGCAGCGGTGGACGGGAGGTGCTTTCCCTAATATTAAAAATATTGCAGGCCATTATTTGTTTATTACTCGCTTACTGTCATATTTTGGTAAGACTCAATCATTATACCTTGAGACTGATGTAGAAACCGATGTAGATGTCGATTGGGTTTCGGGCGCCTGCATGCTGCTGCGAAAAGAGGCATTGGATAACAAGTTATTTAACGACGACTTCTTCATGTACGGTGAAGATATGGAGTTGTGTCATCGTGTAAAAAACAATGCATGGAGAGTTGTTTATACGCCAATGGCATCCGTTGTGCATGTTCAGGGTGCCAGCATGAAAAGCCAAGAGGGCGATATTTTATTAAGTTCTCTTAAAGGTTTGCGTTCTTTTTATACGCTACTTCACGGAAAGAATCGGGTTTGGTTAGTAGACTTTATTACTATTTTGGGCTTTGGAATTCGCTGGTTGTTATATAGTGTACTTGGGTTGTTGACCCGTAAACCACATTTCGCCGAAAAAGCTGCGTCAAGTTTGAGTTATATTCGAATTACGCAAAAGATAGTTCGGCAAGATCGGCAATTAAATAACCTATGAATAATGACTAAATAGTGTAGATCAATATGAAAGTAGGGATAGACATTCACTCTGTAGGGAAACAACAGACAGGGAATGAAACATATATTCGCAATTTAGTGAGTAACTTAATCGGCCTAGGCGGCGATAACGCTGATTATCATTTGTTTTATACCCACGACGATCAAATGGATGTTAATGGACAAGTTCCACAGACTCGTATTTGTCCTCATCAATCAGTGTTTAGAATTCCATTTGTTTTTCCGTACCAATTGCGTAAACAAAAAGTCGATGTGGCACACTTCCAATATGTTATACCACCCGTTATGAAGTGCCCTGCAGTTGTGATGATTCATGATATCTCTTATGAATATCATCCAGAGTATTTTAATCCACTTGAATGTAAGCGGATGAAGATGTTGATCCCGTTTTCTGCCCATAAGAGTAAACATATTTTGACCGTGTCTGAATATTCAAAACAGCAGATAATGCAAAGATACAATATTCCTGATGATAAAATAACGGTTACTTATAACGGAGTCAGTGAGTCGTTTCGCGTATTACCTGATGGTACTGAAACGTATCGCCGTCTATCTCGGTTTGGCTTTAAAAAGCCATTTATTTTAGCTGTCGGAAACCTTCAGCCTAGGAAAAACATAGAGCGACTTATTCGTGCTTATTCAAAACTGCGATCTTCCGGCAAGATAGATTTGGATCTTGTGTTGGTGGGGCAGGTCAGATGGGGTGGTAAAGCAATATTTGATGAGGTTGAGTCGTTGGGGGTCAAAAACAACATCCACATAACGGGGTATGTTTCAGATGAAGAGTTGGTAGCGCTTTATAATAAGGCAACTCTATTTGCTTACCCTTCATTATATGAAGGGTTTGGTCTTCCTCTAATAGAAGCGATGGCTTGCGGTACACCGGTAATAAGCTCCAACGCATCTTGCATGCCAGAGGTGGGTGGCAGCGCAGCACATTATATAGACCCATATAGTGAGGGGGGGATGATGGATGCCCTAGAGCTAGTTGCTAATAGTGCGAGTGTGCGGGAGCAATTGATACAGAAAGGATTTGAGCGTGCCTCCGATTTTAACTGGAAAAGCACGGCTGAAAAAACGTTGAGAGTGTTTGAAGAGGTTGTTGCGTAATGTTAAAACCGATAAAGCAGAGGGTGTCAGGCTTTGGTACGATGATGGACGGTCAAGTTGAGGAGCTGTTTAACTCTACAACTGATGAGTACGCAAATGATCAATCCGAAGTGAATGTAGGTAAGACACATGACTATATCGTACCTTATTTAAAAAAATATAAGGCGAACAAAGTGGTTGATATAGGTTGTGGTGTTGGCACGATGGTAGACACAATAGCAAAGGAAGGTTATGAGTCGTATGGCGTTGACCTTGTTACGCTGAGCCGGTATTGGGAAAAGTTAGACCTTGATAGGGGGCGGTTTTTCTTAGCTGACCCTTATCGCTTTGAGCTTCCTTTTGAAAACGATAGTATTGATTTTGTTTTCACGCTGGGCGTAATTGAACACGTCGGTACTTCAAATGGTCATTCCGACCGCTTGCCAAATTATCATGAAATTCGTAAGGAGTGGTTGCGAGAGGTGTTTCGTATCGTCAAACCTGGCGGCCGCATGTTAATTGGTGGCCCAAACCGCAACTTCCCAATTGATACCGCCCATGGGCCTGATACTCGCTGTTCAGCTCTTGAGCAGAGGTTGACAGATAGAGTGGGTGCGACAGTCCACAAAACCTGGGGAGACAACTTTCTGTGGGGATACCCCGATATTCATCGGTACTTAGAGGGTTTGCTTTATTCAATGCAAGGTCAGAGTGTTGAAGGTTTGGTTCACTTCTCTCGTGTACCTGGTCCATTCAGAAAGCTAGCGGAGCTGTATGTAAAACATCTACCCAAAGGTCTTCTGGCTACTGGGTTTAATCCTTGGATGATGGCGTTGGTTGAGAAACATAAATGATTTTGTTTACAAAAAGTGATTTGATGAAAATAGTAGATGTTTTTAATCTGGTCTTTTGGCGTTCAGTGCTTGTTTTGGTGATGGTAACCACATCGGCATGTAAAGAGGGCGGACTTCACGCCGCATCGGCGTATACCGCGTTGCCGAAAGATGCATCTCCATATCAAGCGACGGTTTCGATTGACCTCGCTGAGACGTTTCCGACCAACAAGCGGTTATTGGGAAATAATATACAATGGGTTGATCGAGGTGATGAACTATTAAAAAAAGGATCTACTGAGTTTTCACCTCTCATGCTGGATAAGGTCCTTGAGCTGCAGCCTACTGTATTACGATACCCTGGTGGGTCATTATCCGATTTATATCGTTGGAAGCACGGGATGGGGCGAGCTGAAAAGCGTAAAAAATCCAGTCGTTTTCACGGTAATGGTGATGACACCATCATGTTTGGCACGCAAGAGTTCTTAAGGTTATGCCAGTTGACGGGGGCTGAACCACTGCTCACGGCTAACGTCATTACGGCGCCTCCGGAGGAAACACTTGACTGGATAAAGAAAATAAATTTCGAACGCGTTACCTATAAAGGCGAACCTCTTCCTAAGGTAGAATTTTTGGAAGTCGGTAATGAACCATATCTAATTGATGATAATAAAAAGGAATTGGCGATAACGGCAAAAGAATATGCTAAAAGAGCGAGTTCTTTGGTTGCTAAGTTAAGAAAGCTAGATCCTACGGTAAAAGTCGGGATTCCTTTACGCAGTGATGACTTTGATGGCATGCCTGTTACCCCTTTGCCCGGCTTCAATAAAGAGGTACTTGAAGGGTATTCTGAACAAATTGATTTTGTGGCGTTACATAATACCTATTTTCCATTTATTTGGGCTGATTTGCCATCTAATGAAGAGCAAATGTACTTGGCAACGATGGCTGCATCCAATGTCGTCAGCAAGGATCTTGAACGAACCCGCCAACAGTTAAAACAGTTTCGGGAAGAAAAAAATATCCCAATTGCAATTACTGAAATGAATTCGATGTTTTCAATAGGGCAGGGGAAGTCTGATGAGTATATCCAATCTTTAACGGGGGCTATGTATATCGCTGACTTGTTAAGCCTGTTATCTAAAGAGCCTGATATTTTGATGGCTAATTTCTGGTCGTTAACCGGAAATTGGCAATTTGGCGCAATTGATCAATCAGGGCGTGAACGAGCGCCATATAAAGTGTTAAAAAAATTCCATGAAATGCTTGATGGCTCCCATGTCAATACTGTGATTACAGGCCCATCATTCGATATTGTGCAAACGGGAATTCTAACAGAGCAGCAAGGTGTGAGTTACCTTTCTGTGCTCGGCTCAATAGTCGATGGGGGGGTAGACGGAAAGTTAGTGAACTTATGGATAGTTAATAAACATCCTTTAAGAGCGGCAAATCTATCCCTTTCTATGGGTAAGAATAAACTTGTCAAAAGTATCACTAAAGAAACATTAACTGCCAAAAAATACTTTTCTGTGGCGCAAGCTAAGGCAATGAACTGGACAAACAAGGTGGTTCAAGAGAACGATGAGCCTGTGGTGCTTGAGCCTCATTCGATCAACTTAATTACGGTGAGAATGTGACAATGAGTGCTGCCAATCAGTTATTGCAAGAAGAAATTAATCAATTACTCAACGGTCGAGAGAATCTCAGGGTATTAGAAGCTGGGTGTGGTTCAGTAAGCCATATTAAGATTCCAAATTCGGGAGAGTTAGTTGGGATAGATATTTCCGAGAAACAGTTGCAGAGAAATGAAAAACTATCTGAAAAAATTGTGGGCGACTTACAGACCTACCCACTTGGTAAAAATCAATATGACGTTATTGTCTCATGGGATGTATTAGAACATTTGGATAACCCCAAAGACGCACTAAATAACTTATTTGAATCAGTTGCCGACAAAGGGATTATTGTTTTAGCAGCGCCTAATATTGTATCGATTAAGGGGGTGGTTACTAAACTATTGTCTCACTCGATGCAGGTGGCATTTTATCGTTATGTGATTGGTGATAAAAGGGCTGGAATTGATGATCAAGGTCCTTTCAAAACCTATTTAAGAAAGGCTATGTGGCCTGATCAAGTTAAAAAGGCTGCATTGGAAAAAGGACTGATAGTTCCTTATATGAATAAGTATGAAGGGCCTGTTCCAGCTCACCTTCGAGAAAAACATAAATTGGTAGATATACTGTTTGGTTTTATTGGCGCTGTGTCTCGAACGATCTTAGGGAAAAATCGTGACCTAACTCATTCAGATTATATGATTATTCTTCAGCGGCCTTAGGCTCGATCATCAGCGTCTCATTATAGAGGTGAAATAGTGTTCATGAACACCAAAAAGCATGTAGCTATATTAGGAACTAGAGGAGTACCTGCCTGCCACGGTGGCTTTGAAACGTTTGCTGAGCGCTTCGCTTTGTATTTGGTCGAGCATGGTTGGGACGTGACAGTTTACTGCCAAAAAGAAGGTAGTTCTGGTATCGAAGAGCGTAAATGGTGTGGGGTTAATTTAATCGACGTCTATGTTTCAGGTGACACTCCTTTTCATACTATTTCCTATGACTACAAGTGTGTGAAGCATGCAACAAAACAAGATTTTTTTATCTTGAACCTAGGGTATAACACAGGGTTTTTAAACGCATTTTTCCGACTTTCCGGGCACCATACCTCTATAAATATGGATGGTTTAGAATGGAAGCGGGATAAATGGCCATGGCCAGTAAAAATTTGGTTTTATTTAAATGAAATTTTGGCCTGCAAATTGGGTAATGATCTTATTGCCGATCACCCAGAAATAGCCCGCCATCTAGCTACTCGGGTAAGTAAATCTAAAATCACGACGATTGCTTATGGGGCTGATGATATTGGCGGCAACAACCTCCTAGATGCTGACAATGCGTTTATTGAGACATTGAATTTGGAGCCAAATAGTTATTTTGTGGTAATCGCCCGGCCTGTAAGTGAAAACTCAATCTATGAAATTGTGGCGGCTTTTTCTAAGGAAAAGAGAGGCAAAAAGTTGGTGGTACTAGGTGTGTTTGACTTTGATAACAGCCCTTATCACAACAAAATTCGCGCTATAGCTTCAGATGAAGTCATATTTCCTGGCGCTATCTATGAGCAAGGGAATGTTGCTGCTTTGAGGTATCATTCAATCGGTTATATACATGGTCATCGAGTGGGTGGAACTAATCCATCGTTGGTTGAATCATTGGGGACTGGATCTGCCGTTATAGCCCATGACAATGCATTTAATCGCTGGGTTACGAATGACGAGATGCTCTATTTCTCGACAATAGATGAGTGCTCAAACAAAATACAGGAACTCATAGACAATAAGCCGTTACGTGAGGAGTTACGTGTTGTAAGTAAAGAGAGGTTTAAGTCTGAATTCACGTGGGATAAAGTACTTTCAGAATATCTATCCCACTTTCAGGCGTTGCTGGTACCTCATGCAGAAAACTTACCTGTTGTTAACGAACAAGATTCATTACCCAATGTGAATGCCGAAAGCTAAACGGATTAAAGAGAGCGGGGAGGTTTTGTTTTGAGTACTTTGCCGGGTATACCAATTAAGACACTATTATCGGGTACATCGTTAATAGCAAGAGATAGGGCGCCAATATCGACATTGTCGCCAATAAAAATGGGCCCTAGCACTTTTGCACCGGACGAAATAGTGACGTAATTCCCTAGTATGGGAAGGCCAATACCAGCGCCAATATCGACCTCCTTGACGCCGCCACCGATGGTAGCATTGGTGAAAAACGTACAGTGGTTTCCGGTGTTACCAACGAGTATTACCCCGACAGGGTGAGGTATGTATGCATGGGATCCAATTCGGGATGAAGGCGCAATATCAAGGCCAAATAGCATTAGATTGATGGTATAAAACAATCTTGATAACAAGTAATGTTTGTTCAGAAAAAAATAGTGGGATAAACGATATAAAATCAACGAAAAGACACAGGGTAAAAAGAAAAAACTTATCTTTTTACTAGCAGATAGAGTGGTTCCAATCTCTTGCGCGTACCGAAGCATATCCGTATGTATGAGATGGCGAGCATCTTTTAGTTTCATATATAAGCCGTCGCTGTAATTGTAATTAATTGTAAGTAATTGTATTGAAATGGGGTGTAAATTGAAAGTACGTGAGTTGCTGACATTGATTAAATCAGATTTTGTACGCCTAGCTGATTTTTGGGGTAAGGAGTTGACATTCCTTTGTGGTCTTAAGATGGTCGTTTTGCCCACAATGATCGCTATTATTCTCTATCGAATATCTCATTTCTTTTATGTCAATAATCTTCGTTTTTTGTCCTGGCCAATTTGGGGGCTGAATATTACGCTGACTGGAACAGATATACACCCGTCTTCAGTTATCGGAAAGGGGTTTTTTCTTGGGCACTCAGTTGGTAATATTATCACGGGCAGGTTAGGGGATAATGTTACGTGTTTTGCGAAAGTAGGAATAGGCAGTGGTGTCGGTGACCTGTCTAAAGATGTAGGCGCAGGGCCAGGTATGCCATATATTAAGGACAACGTTCAAATTGGCGCGGGAGCTATGATTCTAGGGCCTGTTGTAATAGAAGAATTTGTTAAGGTTGCTCCGTCTACTTATTTATACGAGTCAGTTCCTAAAGGTGCTACCGTACACGGAAATCCTGCTAAAATTAGCATCAAAAAAATGCCAACTGATTGACTTTAATAAGCTTTGTTGTAAAGGTATCGCTTATGCTTGTGAAGCTGTCTAACGATGTTGGAGGTAGGCCTATAATGGGCGGTAATTGAGTTCATTGAATTTGATCAAAAAAGTTTCTGATAACACTATTGGCTTTTTTCTTAGGTTTAATAAAATGCAGCTAAGGCAGTTTACCTAGCGGCGATATAGAATTAAGACACCATTAACGTACATTAGTTTAATTTGGATTTGTTACTTTGAGTCACCTTATGAAAAATATGAAAAAGTGGATGATTTTTCTCTTGCCGTTTGTATTAGTATCTTGCGCGCACGTTGAGAATAGGGAAATGACAATAGATGCTCCTAAAATGGTTTCACAGAAGGAGGCCTCTACTGCAGTTGTCCAAAGCAATTATTACCTATCGCCAGGTGATCAGCTGGAAGTGCAATTTCCTTATAAGCCGATTTTGAATGATCAGTATACCATTCGCCCAGATGGCAATATGTCGTTGGCAATCATTGGAACCATTAGGGCCGCAGGTAAAACGCCCGATAGTTTGCAGGAAGAAATTCGAAGCCGATATCTCGAGTTGTCAAACTCACCTAAAACTGGGAACCCTGTTAAAAAGGAGTACCGGCTTAATGTAGGAGATGAGTTAGAAATACGCTTTTCCAACCATAAAGACCTAGACGAATTAGCGATAGTAAGGCCTGATGGTCGATTGTCTTTGCCACTAATTGGTGAGGTTGATGTCGAAAATAAAACACCGTTAGCGCTCGAAAAAGAGTTAACCAGACTATATGAAAATAAGCTAAACAAACCAAAATTGGTCGTCATTGTCAGGAAATACACCGCAAATTATTATTACGTTAATGGAAGTAAGCAACGACCTGCGTTTAAGGATCTAGACGATGCCGTTGTGATTATGAGGCGCACAACGCCGATGCAAATCTTTGTTGGAGGAGAGGTTGTGTCACCAACATTCTTTGATTATACCGGCCCAGTTACTGCGATACAGGCCATCATTAAGGCAGGTGGAGCTAAGCTAAGCGGAGAAACTGAGCAGGTGGCGATATTGCGTCGAGAGCCTAACCAAGAGCCTCGGTTGATTATACGAGATCTCACAACAGATTGGGTGGATGGTGATGAGACCATCGATAGCGGGGGTATTATGACCTCGTTTGCGGGGGATTTTCAATTGCACCCGTACGATGTTGTTATTGTGCCGAAGAGCACCATTGCACATGTTAAAGATTACCTGGATCAGTACCTATATGATCTAGTACCTGCACTGCGTAACAGCTCACTAAGTTTTGTATATGAGTTGAAGACACAGCCTCAAACAAGCACTATCATTAATGGAAATTGAGTAGGTTTATGACTCCTATCTTTGAAGTAGATCAACAAGATCAGTTTAAGTCCTATTCCGCTAAGGATATTGCGGCGCTCTGCTTTAAACATAAAGCACTTATCATTACTGTATTTTTGATAATTTCGGTATTGGCAAACGTGATGCTTTTTATTATCCCCTCAGTATATGAAGCTAACGCAAAGGTGTTAATTAATACCGAAAAAGCTAGAACACCTTCGTTTTTCGCCGGAGTAGCGCCCGTAAAAGAAAGAATTACCAATGATCCGGTTAAACGAATCATTGAAACTGAAATGCAGATGATTGAAGGGCGGTTGGTTGCTGAAGAAGTAGTTCGTGATCTGGGTATTAAGTGGGAGCAGGTCTACCATAAACCTTTGGTGCATCTTTTGGAGCCCGTTGGAACCTATGTTACTGACCCCATTATGCGAGCGCTTGGATTTCATCCCGACCCTGAAAAAAACGGCTTTGATGATACGGTAAAAGAGCTTGTTAAAAGCATCATGGTCGCACCTGTACTAAGTAAATCAGCTGACACTAATTCAAACATTATTTTCATATCACTCAAGTCCCCTGATCCGATTATTGCTCGAGATATCCTTCAAAAAACGTTGGAGTATTATCGTAGTTACGATATAAAAATGAGAAAGCAGGAGGCTGAACTGGCCTACAGTATAGTAAATGAAAAAGTTTTAAAAACGTATGCCGATTTAACCGCTGCAGAGGCAGCGTTAGAACTTTTTCTATCTAACACAAATAATGAGCTAGACCCTGGTTCAAAAAGCCCTGGATTATTAACGACTCCTAATGACATTTCCACTATTCAACTGCTCAAGGAACAAATAATTGAGCTCGAGTTTGAGTTGTCTGCGCTTAGCGATACCTTTCAGCCTGGCGATGACAAGACTTCTAGGATCAAAGCATCTATTGAAAAACTCCATGTTCGCTTGCAGTCAGAATTAGAGCTATATGCAAGTAACAATTCGGAACAAACAGTGTTAGAGAGGGATTTGGAGCTTTCTGAAGTGTTGTATTTAGAACTGAAAACACGACTTTCTGAAATTGAATTATTCATTGATATGAATGAGCATAATATCAGTGCACGTGAAATTCTAGAGCCGCCTATTGCCCCCCGAGAGTCAAGCTGGAAAAAAGATATAGTGCTTGGAATATTCGCTTCGATTTTTGGGTTGGTTTTTGGTGTGGTCCTTGCGGGAGTCCGTGAATTCCTCGACAGCAGCATTCGTGACGATAGTGATGTATCAAAGTATTTGGGTATTGAGTTAATTGGTAAAATTCCTGAAGAAAAGCAAAGTACGATGGAATATTTTTTCAAGCATTGATAAATAAGAGTTTCGTTTTATGAATAGTTTAATGGATAAGTTTCTTCGTATTGCTTTAAAAATATTATCTCGCCTAGAGGCTCGTCAATCGGACGCATTGCCTTCATCGGACGGGTCAAGCCCTGTACCTAAGGTTGTTTATGTTACTAGTGCGATTGCGGGTGAGGGTAAGTCGTTTGTATCTCAAGCCATATCAAAGTCATTGGTTAGTTCGTCTGTACATCGAGTTTTGTTGATCGATGGTAATATGGATGCTCCATCATCTCTATCGGAGGGGAAAGGTCGCGGGCTTTCAAATTATTTCTCAGATCAGACCGAGAATGTTCTGGAATCTGTGGTTAAATTAGACGGGTATGGGTTTGATTTTTTACCATCAGGTACAGTGTGTAAACCCGGTCTATTGTATCTTCGAGAAAGGGTAGAAAGCTTATTCCAAGACTTATCTGGTTATTACGATATCGTGGTTATAGATGGTGCGTCATTGCTGAAGTCTGGTGCCAACTCTCTTGCACATAGTGCAGATGGCGTTGTTCTCGTAATTAAAGGTGATAAGACAAGCAAAGACCTCATTAAGGAAGGTATGGCTGAGTTCAACATTGATAAGGAAAAATATTTGGGCGCTATTCTTAATCAACGCCCAAAGTATATACCTGACTTTTTTTATAAAAAATTAGGTTAGACCCTTATGCATAAGCTACATCAGAAAAATCCGGTTGGCTTGTGGCAATTGTTTTTTGCATTTTTCATGTCTTTAATGATTGTGGTACTTTCAGAGCTTAGTGTTACTTGGTTGATTCTTCTTTTTTTAGGTTTGGGTTTTTTGGCGGTGCTCCTATGGTCAGGTAACGTTAAAGACTTCTTGTTTGTGGGTATGATGCTTGCGAGCTCTATAGACATAAATAAGGCGTTGATAGCTAAAGGGGGAGTATATGTACCCGGCTTATCCATAACGCTGATGGATGTTTTCTTTTTGCCGTTGTTGGCTATTTGGTTATTTGAGAAACTGATCGTTAACCGCCAACGCTTGCGCTGGAATAAACTATACCTTCTGCCCTTAGTGTATGTTTTATGGTGCTGGATTTCAGTCGTGAACTCAGCGGATAAACTACCTTCAATCCTTTTGTGTATTAATTATACTCGCTACTTCCTCATTTTTATTTTGATCGCTGATTTTATTAATCATCCTAGGCATTTACGGCTAGCACTATTCGGGTTGGGGGGGGCTATCATCCTACATCTCGTATTTGTTGTTTTACAAATAGGAACAGGAGGAGCATTTCAAATTCAAGGTGCTAAAACGGCAACAGCCGGCACCAAGTTAGTTTTTGAAAATGCCGGTGGGATGCATGTTTTCCGTCCCTCGGGATTTATGGGTCACCCCAATATGCTTGCTGATTACTTGGTATTTGTACTCCCCCTCTTATTTTCTTTAACGCTTATGGGCATTAAGCGTGTTGGTCGCTTCGTTTGGTTGTCGGTTATAGTACTCTTTGTGTTGGGCGTCGGAACGATTGTGTTGACACTTTCTCGCGGTGGTTGGATATCGTTTGCATTCGCTATATTTTTCGTTTTGGGTTTTGGTTATTTGAGAGGGATCGTTACCGCTCAATTAATTTCCCGTCTAGCAGTTCTTGGAATTGTTGGGATGATTTGTGTTGTGATTGCATTTCCTGCTGCATTGTTGCGAATAACAGAGAGTGATCAGCGTTCTACTGAGTCACGCTTTGTTATGATGGATCATGCGTCATTGGTAATAGAGCGAAATCTATTAATGGGCGTTGGAATGGGGGGGTATCGGGAGGCTGCCAAAAATAATATACCGAAATCCTTTGCTCAGTTGTCTGAATGGTACCAACAGGAGTTATTAAAAGGGGTTGTTCACAACAAGTACCTATTAACAATGGCTGAGACAGGTGTAATAGGATTCGTCATTTTTATACTAATGCTTTGGAGGCTTACAACTGCGGTAGTTCGGTTTGATTATTGGCGTGATCCTGTATATTTCTCCGTAGGGCTTGGGCTATCGGCAGGTATATTCGGTCAGGTGATCTTTTATATGTTCGATCACTTCTATGGTGACGCCCGTAAAACATTGTTGTTTGTATTTTTTGGGCTTGTTGTCGCGACGATTAAGTTACAATCAATGCAGATAAAACAACCGGCTGCTCAGGCTAGCTTGTGAATTTTCGACTAGCTCTAAAAAATCTTTTTTCATTATCATTGATGCGAATTCTCACCGCATTTATTTCTTTTGCGTTATTCGGTTTTATTGCTCGAGTATGGGGCCCGGACGGGTTAGGTGAATACAGTACTATATTTACCTATTTTATTTTGTTAATGCAGTTTCCGTTACTAGGGTTACATATTATTGTAGCTCGAGATGTTGCTGCGCAACACGATGACATGGCACGTTACATTACTGCCAGCTGTATGTTGTCGCTCTGTAGTTCCATTGTGTTGGCTATCGTCGTTTGTACGGTAGGGTGGGTTGGTTATGATGAGTCGATGCACTGGGTGTTTTTTGTATTAGCATTAACCTGTTTCCCTACCGCTATCATCGTTAGTATAGAATCTGCGTTGATCGGCCGAGAAAAGATGACCGTTATTTCTAAGGTCAATATAATTGAAAGTATCATTAGGTCAGTATTAAGTGCTTTATTGGTGGTTTTCGGCGCCCCCTTGATTGCGCTGGTTATTGTATTGTTGCTTGGCCGCTTTATTTCACTTGCTTTTTATTTAGTAGAAATTAGAGCATCGATACGTGTTGCAAGTCGGTTGATTGACTTAACGTTACTAAAGCATTTGTTGAAAAAAGTTCCTCTTTTCTTTGGCATACTGTTGTTTTCTGCCAGTATTGGTAAATTAGATTTGATTTTTCTCTCGTTAACAGAAGACGGGATGCGCGAAGCAGGCATTTACTCTGCAGCTTTCAAATTATACGAGATGGGCATTATGGTGCCCGCAATGATCTCCGTAGTGTTATTTCCAGTGTTTTCCCGACTCTTTATTCACAACCGTAAAGAGTTTGCCCTACAGTTTAGCGTTATTACACGTTTGGTTAGCGGGATAGGCCTACCCTGTACAATAGTCGTTTGCGCCCTGGCTGGTGATATTTTGCCTATGATATTTGGGCGTCAATACGAAGAATCAGTGTTTCTTTTTCAGCTATTATCTGGTGCAATATTTTGTACCGCTATAGATCAACTGTTATCAATTGCATTACTATCCGCGAAGCAAGAAAAGTTGGAACTAAGAGTATTGGCGTCGACATTTATTGTCTACGTTATTTCTTTACTTTTCTTTATTCCCCTCTTTGGAAGTTTAGGCGCTGCAATAGGGACGCTAATGGCGTTGATCATGAAGGTTCTTGTCAGGTATTACTATGCAAGTAGCATTGTGGGCGTTAGTTTGGCTTCATTGAAGGTTCACCCTCTACTTGCGAGTGGCGCGGCAATGAGTTTAGTTATGTACTGGTTATCTCCAAATATAGCGTGGTCTATTTGCTTAGGTTTATTGACATATTTGTTGGTGTTGTTAGTGCTTAAAGGCGTTACAAAGTCGGATCTAAGACAATTACAAACTGTCTTTGTAAGTAACAATAGAGATGCTGATTCTTAGTTAAAGTTAGGGCCACGAATTGAGTTTGGGTTATCGTTATAATACCTTCGCTTGCTGCTTAAAATTCATCTAAATTAAGCATGTTAATAGTTGTTGCGATTAACAAGTGTGCCATTAAAGACCGTTAAGATAATGATTTTTATATCAAAAAATAGAGACCAGCTATTAATATACTCCAGGTCATACCTTACTCGATATTCCATTTTGTCTAATGTTTCTGTTTCTCCCCTCCAGCCATTAACTTGTGCCCACCCCGTTATTCCAGGCTTAACCTTGTGCCGCAACATATAACCTCTGATCATCTTTCTATACTCTTCATTATGCGCAACCGCATGAGGTCTAGGGCCGACTATTGACATACTTCCTTGAAGAACATTTAGGAGTTGAGGTAATTCATCTATTGAGCTTGATCGCAAAAAAGCACCAATTGGCGTTAGTCGGCTGTCGTTTCGAGTGGCTTGTTTTACTACGCTGCCGTTATCCATTGTTTTCATGCTTCTAAACTTATAGACATTAATATTTTGCCCATCTAACCCATAGCGCTTTTGTATGAATAGGGCTGGGCCCTTTGAAGTGAGTTTTACCATTAACCCAATTATGAGCATTGGTATTGCAAGTATAGAAAGGAATAGTGTCGCTAAGGCTATGTCCTCTACTCGCTTAAGCCAGCCACCCATGCCGTATATAGGGCTATCGTGCACGCTAAGTGTTGTAACGTTACCTATATTGTCCCATTGAGCATGAAGTAGTTGGTATTCGAATAAATTAGGGATGATATAAACCGTTGCTGTACTGTCTGAAAATAAACTCAATATGTGGTCTGTTCTCTCTGTAGCGTATAGAGGAAGTGCGATGTATATTCGGTCAACTTCTCCACTTTTTGCAAGGTCAACAGCCTGCTTAACACTTCCTTGATAGTCCTGGCATTTGAAGTCGGCTCTCTCTGGCGGTCGGTCGTCATAAAAGCCCATAAATCTTAAACCTATTTGAGGGTTTTTATTTATCTCTTCGAATAATTGAGCGCCACTTTCAGTCATTCCAACAATAATGGCCGAGCGGCTATTGAAATCATTACGGCGCAACCAAAAAAGAACACGTCTAAACATCCAACGCCAGCTATTGAGGGTGATAAACGAAATAACCATCCACTTGAGGAGAATATATTTGTCTAACTGATCGCTAAAATTGAATAGGTACCCTATTACAATCAACGAAGTAACGGTAAGAGTCCAAGTACTTAATGTCGAGAATACAACTTCAGCATAATTAGCGGAGCGCCATGATCGGTAAAGTGTGAATACCTCCGCATAAGCCCAAAAGAGAACAATAGACGTAAGACCCGCCAGAGACCATGTAACCGAGAACGTCGCCCCACTGGCTATGACACAAAAATACAAAATAATAAGTAATTGAAGTGCGTCTATAGCGCGGTATAGAAGTGCCAGTGTATTACTATGAGGTCTAATTAATCCTTTGTGCATTGTTGCTCCCTTATACAGGCGAAATTTAGACGCATACGAAAGATTATGCCATAGATACGGTTGTTCAGTGGAGCAAATTTAACATTATCGGTCGATAAAGAGAGGGGTAATGAGAGAGTGGTAGCTCCTATCGTATTCGAATCTGCATGGTAAGGGAAAATGCTTATATATAGGCTGCTAAAGTATTTTTAATCTGCACTGTTATATGACGTTATATCGTTGATTTGATGTTGCTATTACCCAAGCTCGCCCTATTTAAGTGCGGCTTAATAACTGAGGCTTCATGAAAAAACCAACCAACGGGAATGGTTTCGTTTGTATGGGAGGGATAAGCCGACGGGGCGTTTCTATTGCTTAGAGGGGGGTAGTAGAATTGGATGTGTTTTTTGAAGTAATTATCGAGCTAATGATTTAAAATAGGTAAGGATATTGGCGTTGAAACTAACCATTGATGTTCTTGACTTGCTAGAGCTCGATCTTGGTTGTTTTATGAATAGTAGAAACAATCTTTAACGTAATCTTACCTTGGGTGCTGACCCGTTAAAAAGGCTTTGTATGAAGGGCTCTTATTATTAAGGAGTTATATATTTGTGATTGTTAGTCAAAGTTACTTGATGGCGTGGGGTGTATATTTGCTCTCTGCTATTGGGTTGATTATTGTGTTCTGGCGGATGACCCGCCCGATACCCTACAAAGACTTAACCAAAATATTTAGGTTAGCGTTTATAGTGTTGCTGTTGACCCCTGTTGATATTGGCCTTGATGAAAAATGGTTTGCTCCGGCTTACTTGGTCGGAGGGTATGAATGGGTGATCGGAAATAGCCATTTGGCTATCAAAGCTGGGATTCACCTATTGGGGGCCCTTACGTTATTGACCGCGTTATTAACGTTGGAATACGTCATTAAAAAGTTACTTCACTTGCAGGATGCTTAAGCGAGTTTTGTTATATGAACGATATAGAAATTTCGGAATTGTCATCATCCATGAGTGAGTTGATGCCAGGAACGTATCGCCACTACAAAGGCAATCTTTACCAAGTGTATGGCACAGCAACTCATAGCGAGACTTTAGAAACGCTGGTAGTCTACCGTCCACTATATGGCGAGGGAAAACTATGGGTGAGGCCTCTAATTATGTTTACCGAATCCATTGTTAGAGATGATCGGGTGTTGCCTCGGTTTGCAAGAGTAACTGAATAAGCCGGTATTGAATCAGTCCTCTTTCTATAACTAGATATTTGTTATAAATCTATAAAATACAAAGACTAATATACTTTTATTCAGCCTTTTTATTTAAAACCACGTTGTTGTTATTGTTAAACCTGCTATAAATACTTATTAATACCTTATCAATAGTTTATAGCAGGTTCCTCATGACCCCCTTTTTTCGTTTTGCTCTGGTCTTTATCGTTAATGTTACTGTTGGGCTTTCGGCTGTCATTGCCGCAGAGAATGTTGTTGATGTTCAAGCCAAAGGTGATGTTCGAGTCTTAATTGATATTTCAGGTAGTATGAAAAAAAATGACCCGAACAATCTTCGAATCCCGGCGGTAAATCTACTCACCGAAATAATACCCGATGGAAGTAAAGCGGGTATATGGACATTTGGTCAATACGTTAACATGTTGGTCAAACATGATGAAGTGAATGATCGATGGCGTAAAAACGCCAAGTCCAAAGCCAAAGAAATTAACTCAGTCGCTCTCTACACCAATATCGGTGGTGCACTTAAAAAGTCGAGTGATGATTTTCTGAGTGATAAGACGTTTCCAAATACACATTTTATTTTGCTTACTGACGGCATGGTTGATATTGATCGAGACCCGTCTAAAAATGTTGAAGAGCGCGAGCGGATATTAAAAGATATTGTGAAGGGCTTTGAAGAACGCGGAGCTAAAATTCACACTATCGCACTTTCTGCTAATGCAGATATTCCATTGCTAGAAAGGGTGGCCGTTAGTACTGGCGGAAACTCCGCAGTAGCAGAAACTCCTGAAGAGTTAACAAAAGCATTTTTACAGGCATTTAATCAGGCTGTACCGGCGGAAGAAGTACCGCTTGAGGGAAATAAATTTGATGTTGATTCGAGCATCGAAGAGTTCACAGCGCTGATTTTTAGAAAATCCGGGAGCCGGGCAACCATTCTTTCTGGTCCTGATGATAAAAAACAAGGTTTTGAAAATCATTCAGAGTATGTGAGGTGGTATCGGGACAAAGGGTATGACCTTATAACGGTTAAACAGCCGCTTGAAGGTCAATGGATGGTTGATGCTGAATTAGAGCCTGATAGCCGAGTAACAGTGGTCAGTAATCTCAGTATGCATGTTAAACCACTTCCCACCAACTTTTACGCTGGTGACCACCTTGATGTTGAGGTTAATTTTGCTGAAGACGGTGCGATTGTTAACAATAATGAATTTTTGTCTTTACTGGACGTGAAGTTAAACATCAAAACAGAAGATAATAAATCGGGTACCAAAACCATCTCTGACCCCGGTTCGCCACCAGAAGATGGAATCTTTCGTGATGCTATCAGAAAGCTGCACAAAGTCGGTCAGTATGAAGTTAATGTGTTAGTTGATGGTAAGACGTTTAAACGAAAGCATCGCCAGTTGATTAACCTCAGGTCACCATTTGACATTGAGCTTGCGGCCAATGGATATAATCAGGATACCCAATATACAGTGGTTATCTCACCTAGAAGTAAAAATATTGATATTTCAAAATCCTCTATTGTTGCAAAAATAAAAGCACCGGACGGTTCAAGTATTATTCGGACTATTCCTTTTGTCGCAGAGTCAGAACGTTGGGAGCTACCGATAGAAAGTAGTAAAGGTGATGGTACTTACAAAGTTGCGTTAAAAGTTAAAGGCATTAACAGTGAGGGTAACCCCTTTAAGTTTGCCCCAAACTCGTTTGAAGCTGTGTTCCCTAGAGATATGTCTGATACTCGTCAGTATGTGGCTATTTCTGAGGACCCCGAAACTGCAAAAGATAATGAGTTACCAGAAGAGAGCCCTGAGGTAAAAGTGCCTGAGAAACCACCAGAAGTGGTTGTTGCGGAAAATGAAGAATCGCCAGCAGTTATTATGCCGCCTATTGAGGTTCCTGAAACGCTAGAGCAAGAAAAAGAGGTCTTAGAAGAAGGTCTTTCAAAGACAATGTTATGGAGCATTATCGGAGGTGCTTCTGCATTAGTAATCGCCTTGTCAGCGGGTATCTGGTATTGGATGTTTAAGAGACGAAAAAGTAAAGATAACTCAGGCCAGCAAGACGAAGCCAGTGGTTTGGACGCTGAAGATGAAGCTACCATTGATGAGCCTGAAGATATAGAAACACCCGCTGAAGAAGCACTGGGTGATGAACTGGACTTTGTTGATGATAATGAAGAGCTATCTGATCCGGAGCCCGAACCAGAGCCAGAGCCCGAACCAGAGCCAGAACCAGAGCCAGAGCCCGAACCAGAGCCAGAGCCCGAACCAGAGCCCGAACCAGAGCCCGAACCAGAGCCCGAACCAGAGCCAGAACCAGAACCAGAACCAGAACCAGAGCCAGAGCCCGAACCAGAACTAGAACCAGAACCAGAGCCCGAACCAGAGCCAGAACTTGATGCTGTGCCAGACCTAGATGATATTGATGATCTTATTGCGGGGGCAGGGCTTGACGATGATGCAATTAACGAGTCCGTAGAAGAGGATGAGCCGCCACTGGTTGAAGATTTGGATGAACCAGAAACTGAGCTGCCAGAAGGCAAGACTGCTGACCAGCTTGTAGAAGATATTCTAGCAGACAACGAGCAGGGGGAAGAAGATCCGCTAGATGAATTCAACCTTGAAGATTTTGATATTGCGGATACAGAAGACCTACCAAGCACAGAAGATGATAAGGACAAAAAATAAATGGTTGTTTTTTCTACTGAAGCTGTTGCCTAATGTGTGAATTATTAGGGATGAGTGCAAATGTCCCTATGGATATCTGCTTTTCGTTTTCGGGCCTCATAAAAAGATGAGGTGAAACAGGCCCTCACTGTGATGGCTCGGGAATAGCCTTTTATCAGAGAACTTGAAGGGCGTTATTGGTGTTATGCCCATAACGGGCAATTAAAAGGTCTTGAACGGCTGACGCGAACGGTTGACCAAAAAAGGCTTGCGCGAGTGGGCGACACGGATAGTGAGGCTGGGTTAATGGGGGTGTTAGCTCAGGGTGCTGGGCAATCGTTAGAAGAGCGCCAGAAGTTGATAAATTCGTGTGCCGATCAATTAGCTCAATTAGGCGTATTCAATATGCTGCTCTCTGATGGTGATCGTTTATATGTGTATTGCAGTACCAAATTATACTGGGTTACGAGAAGGGCTCCCTTTGGTGAAGAACCATCGATTAGTGATGTGGTAACCGTCGTTGCGACTGAACCATTAACGACCAATGAGTCTTGGGTAAAAATGAAGCCAGGGGAGTTGGGGGTGTTTGAGAAAGGAGACCTTTGTTCAAGCGAGGAGTAAAAACTCGACAGTAAGGCTCACTAAATCAAGTCTTACTGTCGATTAATGCCGTAGCTGTTTGATTCTGCTACAAAGCCCTTTACTGCGAGTCGGTTATTGTACTGACTCGTTATCAGTAAAATAATCTTCAAACAGTGGGCTGGATAAATACCGCTCAGCTGAATCTGGAATAATAACGACTATATTTTTTTCTGGGTGTTGCTCAGCAATTCTGCAGGCAACGGCTACCGCAGCGCCCGATGATATGCCGGCGAGAATACCTTCTTCTTTCATTAGCCTGTGAGCATAGGTCATAGCTTCTTCATTACTGGCTTGCTCGGCAGCATCTACCATTTCTAGGTCAAGGTTTGCAGGAATAAAGCCAGCACCGATACCCTGAATTTTATGGGGGGCGTGTGTTAGCTCCTGATTATTTAATGTCTGGGAAATAATGGGAGAGGACTCGGGTTCAACCGCGATGGAGGTGATTTGCTTACCTTTGGTTTTCTTAATGTACCGAGATATTCCGCTGATCGTACCGCCAGTTCCTACGCCAGCTACCAGAATATCAATTTCCCCATCAGTATCATTCCAAATTTCAGGTCCGGTGGTTTCCTCATGGATTCTTGGGTTTGCCGGATTTTCAAACTGTTGTAACATTAGGTGGTTTTCAGGGTTGTTTGCAGCTATTTCTGTTGCTTTGGCGATGGCGCCATTCATACCCTTAGTGGCCTCTGTTAACACTACCTCTGCACCAAGTGCTTTAACGACTTTTCTGCGTTCAAGGCTCATTGAGGAGGGCATGGTTAGAATGAGGTTATAACCTCTCGAAGCTGCAACAAACGCAAGTGCGATGCCAGTATTACCACTCGTTGGCTCAACCAGCGTCATGCCTGGCTTTAGTTTTCCTGATTGCTCCGCATCCCAGACCATGCTTGCACCTATCCGGCACTTAACCGAATATGCGGGATTTCTTCCTTCTATTTTAGCAAACACATTGCCCTTGGTAACGCGATTAAGCTTTACAAGAGGGGTGTTGCCAATTGAAAGCGTATTGTCATTGTAGATTCGTGCCATGAGCGGTTATCTCCTTGGTGTTAGTTAGTTTTATGGTCAAAGCGTAGAGCGTTCCCCTAAAAATAACAATAGTAGAACGGGGATTGAATAGCGTTATGAGCGATTTGTGGGTCTGAGAAATAACTCAAGCTCAGAATTGTTATGAGGAATTTAAAATAATATACTCACTACTAGAATATAGTTCTAATTTATTAGAGGCGCTTAATGAAATTTAAAGGTACTGATCAATACGTTGCTACAGATGATTTACAGATGGCGGTTAATGCGGCGATTACGCTACAGCGGCCTCTATTGATTAAGGGTGAACCAGGTACAGGTAAAACCATGCTTGCTGAAGAGTTAGCCAAGTCACTTGATGCAAAGTTGATTCCATGGCATATAAAATCTACAAGTAAGGCTCAGCAGGGGCTTTATGAGTATGATGCTGTATCTCGCCTTCGAGATTCTCAGCTAGGTGATACGCGCGTTAAAGATATTGGTAACTACATAGTGAAGGGTAAATTGTGGGAGGCTTTTAAGGCGGAAGAGAGAGTTATCTTGTTAATCGATGAAATCGATAAAGCGGATATTGAATTTCCGAATGATCTACTGCAAGAGCTCGATAAAATGGAGTTTTTTGTTTATGAAACTCAAGAAATCGTAAAGGCGACTAATCGACCGATTGTTATCATTACCAGTAATAATGAAAAAGAACTTCCTGATGCATTCTTACGCCGCTGTTTCTTCCACTACATTAGCTTTCCTGATGAAGCTACAATGAACAAGATTGTTGATGTTCATTTTCCAGACATTAAGAGAGATATGGTAAAGGAAGCGCTGGATATCTTTTTTGATGTACGTAAAGTACCGGGGTTGAAAAAGAAACCATCAACATCTGAGTTAATTGATTGGTTAAAACTACTGATGGCTGATGAACTCGGTAATGCATTACTTCAAGAACATGATCCCGCACAAGCGATACCGCCTTTATATGGCGCTCTCGTTAAAAATGAGCAGGATGTACATTTGCTGCAAAGGCTTGCATTTATGAGTCGTCGTAAAGGTTAGGTGTCGCACTTGTTTTGCGGTCGCAGAGTGTGAAACTAAAACTCAGTTTGGGTATATTTCATGTTAATAGGTTTTTTTCTAGAAGTCCGGAAAGCTAAAGTTCCTGCGACTCTCCGAGAGTTTTTGGACTTGTTGGAGGCGCTTCAGGAGCATTTGGCATTCGCCGACATGGACGATTTCTACTTCTTAAGTCGTTTATGTCTCGTTAAAGATGAACGACACTTCGACAAGTTCGACAGAGCGTTTTCCAGCTACTTCAAAGGGATTGAACACCTTGATGACTTGATGGCGCAAGCGATTCCTGATGAATGGTTGAGGGCTGAATTCGAAAAACAGTTATCGGAAGAAGACAAAGCAAAAATCGAAGGAATGGGTGGCTTAGAAGAGCTTATTGATGCGTTCAAAAAACGCTTAGAAGAGCAAAAGAAAAAACATCAAGGTGGAAATAAAATGATTGGCACGGGCGGAACTTCCCCGTTTGGTGCCAATGGATATAACCCAGAAGGGTTTCGGATTGGCCAAAATAAATCGAGACATGGCCGTGCTGTAAAGGTATGGGAGAAACGAGGTTATAAAGATCTAGATGATAGCGTCACTATTGGTATTAGAAATATCAAAATGGCGTTACGGCGGTTGCGTAAATTTGCTAGGCAAGGTGCGGAAGAGGAGTTAGATTTAGATGATACTATCAGATCGACTGCTCGTAACGCTGGATATCTTGATATCAAAATGGTGCCAGAAAGACATAACACCGTTAAAGTATTACTATTTCTCGATGTCGGTGGGTCGATGGACCCTCATATTCGAGTCTGTGAAGAGCTATTTTCAGCCTGTCGAACGGAGTTTAAGCATCTCGAATACTTCTACTTCCATAACTTTATCTATGAAAGTATATGGAAAAACAACGTTAGAAGAATGAATGAAACAACCCATACCTGGGATTTAGTGCATAAATATACGTCTGACTACAAAGTAATTTTTGTTGGTGATGCATCAATGGCGCCTTATGAAATTACACAGCCAGGTGGCAGTATTGAACACTGGAATGACGAAGCTGGCGCTGTTTGGATGCAAAGGGTTGTTGAGCATTTCGATAAGGTTATTTGGTTGAACCCTATGCCTGAATCATACTGGGGTTCGGGCGGGTCTCTGGGTATGACTCAGCAGTTAGTAGAGGGCAAAATGTACCCCCTAACGATTCAGGGACTCGAGAAGGGGATGAAAGAGCTCACTAAATAGCCCTATCATTGGTATTGTCCCTATGTATTTTTTAAAGCCGCTGAGGTTCAGCGGCGAACCCTGCAGTTCTCTTCATCAATCATCACTGGGGATTCACGCTGCTAAACCATCTTATCTACCACTAAAAACAATTAATTAGAGTTGCGAAGTACTTTAGGTTCACCAAACACTAACTTTTAAGTAAATATCTACGAAATAGGCCTTTTTGTTGCTCTTTTACCCTCTGAAGTAAGTAATAAGCGTATACAGCAATTTATTTTCTTCGGTAATTACCAAATAGGTGAAATAGGTACCGTAAATAGCTTAAGTATTGATGGTAATATTTGTAAAGATTTGTACGACTATAATGAGTAAGGGTGCATGACGTTGCTTCTTGAACAAAAACAAAAAATACCACAAACACAGATCATAATTCTATCATTGCTAACTGTTTGCCTTTTGGTTTTCGGCACAGGACTCTCGTCTGCTTATGCTGCGGAGCAATCTATTCAGTCAAAAGCTCAAAAACTAAAAGCTGACGTGGTCGAACTTAATAGAGCACTTTTTGAATTAGAAGAAGAGCTACTCTATCCCGCTGATACGCAAGTGGCTCTATTCTTATCAGTTAAAACGAAAAACAAATTTTTACTCGATTCAGTAGAGATTAAGATAGACGGTAAAATAGCCACCACATACCTGTATACTGAGTCAGAAATAAAGGCGTTAGAGCAAGGGGGGATTCAGCGCCTCTATATGGGTAATATTTCCTCTGGGCCTCATAAACTGACAGCAGTATTTAATGGTCAAGGAGCCAATGACCACTATTTTAGAAAAGACAAAACATTCAACTTCGAGAAGTCTAATCGTTCAAAATTTATAGAAATTGGTCTCTCCGACTCGACGGGCGTTGAGCCCGAATTCAAGTTTACAGAATGGCATTAAGGTAAGTTCAATGACTAAACTATTGTCGCCTCATTATATGGCGGGAGTGTTTGCTGTCCTTATTTCTTTTGCTAGCGTTGCAAAAGACACTGTTCTAGTAAACAACACAGCCACTTCACCGTTACCCGAACGCCTTGCAAAAGGGATGATGCTGTTCGAACTTCATCAGGACAACTTCTTTGATGCCATTGTTCGATCACCTAATTTATCATCTGATCTGGTGGTATTTGACCTTGCTCACTCTGAATTCAGCTTCGGTCTCACCGAGCAAGCAAAAATAAGGTACAAGAAACTTAGTCAAACTAGTAATAGCAAAACGAAGGCGGCCTCTTATTTTCAACTTGGTGTGATGGCTTATCAGCAATCAGATTGGGGTTCAGCGCTGCAATGGTTTAAAAAAGCTGAAAAGAATATAGATAAAAAACAGCTTCCAGAATTACTTTACTATAAAGCCAATGTTTATATTCATTTAGACAAACAAAGTACGGCAGCTCAAATCCTAGGCCAAATGAATCCTGGGTCTTGGGCCGCGTATGCTTATTATAATCTTGCAATGTCATATGCCGCGATGGATAGCGAGCCCACAAGGTCAATTATTTCACTTCGAGTAGCGGAGGCCCTTAACCCAAAAGACACTGCCCCGTTAGTTGAACTTAAAGATCAAACTTCACTTTCTGCTGGCTATTTAGCGGTACAAGTAGAAGATTATGATAAAGCACTTAGTTTTTTGAATCAGGTTCGTGTTGATAGTGATCTTGCTCCTAAAGCGCTCTATATGCACGGGGTAGCAAATGCAGGCAAGGAACAGTATCGTGCAGCAATTCAATCCTGGTATCGCGTAAAAAAATATCCACTGATCGATCAAGGTGTTGCGGACGCATTTTTAGCGATTCCATATGCGTATGATAAAGAGGGGTATAGTAGTAAGGCGATATCAACCTATTTAGAAGCGATTTCGGTATTTGATAAGGAAACCCGAAATATTGATAAGGTTATTCAAGCAGTAACGGAAAAAGGGGCTAGTCATGTTTTTTTTGAAAGTAGTTCGCTTGATGATATTGAGTGGTTTCTTTCAGATAGTATCGCAACTAATACGCCAAAGGTTGCCTATTTTAAACTGATTATGTCCGATAGCCGGTTACATGCGCTAGCAAAGCAGTCAATCGAGCTAGAAATGTTATATCAAAACCTATTGCTTTGGGAATACAACTTATCGATTTACGATGATATGTTAAGGGATCGTATTAGAGGTTATAAACAACGAACCAAGAAAATTAATACAGCTAAACGGAAAAAACAAATTGCTCATATTTCCGTCGAGACAAAGCGTCTTGAGCACGAGTTGAGCGAAGCAGGGAATGGTCAAAATTTACTTGCGGTATCAGCCGGCAGAACGTTGAGGCGTTTCGAATCGGTTGACGCGTTGACTAAGCGTCTCGAGGGGCTCAGAACAACGTTAACTCCGCGACAGTTTCAAGACCTAAATGTGCGCCTCACCCGCCTTCAAGGGTTGGTGAAGTGGGAGGCTAAAGAGCAGTATGAGCGCAACGTACGCTTGAGCAAAGAAACACTTGTCTCGTTAAATAAAGAGATAGAACGATATGAACAAGGTTTAAAAAAATTCGAGTTGTTGATATCTAGGGGTCCTAAAAAGTTAGAAACGTTAAAGTCACGAGTATCCAGTTTTAAAGCAACGGTTAAAAAACGGAAGTCGGATGTTCATCGTATTAGAGCTGAGCAAAATAAAATGCTGACTGAGCAAGTTATTGAGTTGTTATCCAACAAAAAATCCGAATTCGTTGCGCATCATGAAACAGCTCAGCAACGTCTCGCTCATTTGTATGAGTTTGTCGCGATGACACAGTATTCGATTAAAAATAAGGCGTCTAAAGGGGGTGGAAAGTGATTGGTTCACTAGTACGCCTCGTATTTACTGCATCTCTATTGTTGTTGTCACTACTATTTATATCAATAAATGCCTCCGCTGCAGTGAAAAACTCATTCAAAATAGATTTTGATGCAGAGCCGGAGGTGATTGGTGATATTAAACCTGCCTTTCTTAATTTTGATCAAGAGCCGCTTCCCTCTGTACCAATTAAAGAAATCATTCGCCGATACCGTCAATTATTCGATGATACCTCAGTACCAGAGGTAAGAATTGATGTTCTACATCGGTTGACTAATCTTGAAGCCATTTACGGCGACCAAAAAGAGCGTTCAATAGAAGAAGAGCGAGCACTATATAAGAAAGCACTTGATAGTTATGAAATGATCGTCGGTACAGGGGTTTACTACAATCGAATCGACGAGCTTCTATATCAAACGGCTAAGGCGTATGACTTTACGGGTCAGTATGAAAAATCGCTTAAAAGTCTAAAGAGTTTGGTAGGGCTATATCCCAACTCTTACTTGGCAGTAGAAGCACAGTTTAGAATCGGGGAAGCGCACTTCTCGCTGGGTCAGTATAAAAAGGCTGAGAAAGCCTATAAAAAGTCATTGGCTAGTAGCAAAGAGTCGAAGTTTCATGATAGTGCGCTGTTTATGATGGGGTGGTCTCAGTTTAAGCAGGGCCAATATAATCAGTCTGGCAAGACTTTTATTAGCGTGTTAGATCACCTTAATACGCAAACAAAAGCGCAACAATCTACACTGCTTGAATTGAAAGGAATCGAAGGGGAAACGGTTCGGGATACACTTCGCGCAATGAGCCTGATGTTTTCTTACGAAAACGGAGCTGTAGCCATTGATGACTTGCTAGATGAGATAGGTAACAGACCTTATAGTCATCTCTTGTACCTTCAATTGGCCTACCTTTATTTATCTCAACAGCGTTACGAAGATAGTGCCAGTGCAGCAAGAGCTTACATCAGTCGCTTTGGCGATGATAGCCAATCCCCAATTATGCAGCGTTCAATCATTAACGCTTACGCTAAAGGGGGCTTTCCGATAAAGGTATGGGAAGAGAAGGAAATTTTTGTAGAGAGCTATAGCCCCGCCTATTTGGCTCCAGCACAAAACATGCCGTCATCTGTTTCCGGAGCGGTAACAGAGGGTAATAGGGTTGAGGTTGCACAGTGGTTAAGGCAATACCTGCAAGAACTTTCCCATTTTTATTATGTGTCCGCGCAGAAAAAATCCACTGCTCCGAAAGCAATCAGCAGTGACGAAGAGGAAGCGCTTTACCATAACGCAGGCGGGTTTTATCGGTTATTGGTATCGGCTTTCCCTGCGGACGAAAATGTAGGCGAATATAGCTTTTTGGCAGCTGAATCGTTCTATAAATCTAATAACCTACATATGGCTGTTGTAGATTATGAATACTCAGCGTACAAAGCCGGCACTCATTCTTTTGCGCTTGAAGCGGGATATGCGGCAATACTCACTCATAATGAATTGAAACAACGCGACTATCAGCAAACGGTTGAAAGTGAGAGTCACCGATATGAGAGTATTGCGTTATTTACTACACACTTTCCTGAAGATAAACGTGTGCCAGCAGTGCTGAATGATTTAGCAAATGAACACTTAAAGTCTGGCCGGTTTATAGATGCGAGGGATAGTTCGCGTACAGTGATAGAGCATCCGCTAGCGACGAATGCGTTAAAGCGATCAAGCTGGTTAGTGAATGGGCATTCTAATTTTGAATTACAAGACTATGAGTCGTCAGAGCATGCTTACACAATGGCAATTGACCTATTAGGAGATCAGCGGGAATCCCTTAATGTGATTAATGAGCGCAGGGCCGTGTCTATTTACCGGCAGGGCGAGGTATTAATTGCTTCAGGCGACCGTCAAGGCGGCGTTGATCAATTCTTGAGATTAAGTCGTGTCGTGCCTTCCTCGGGGTTGCGGGTAAACGCCCAGTATGATGCCGCTGTGCAAATGCTTGAGCTAAAACAGTGGCGAGAAGCCATTGTCGTGTTGAACCGCTTTATAAAAGAGTATCCTGGCTCCGAGTTAGCGGAGACAGTTCCTGAAAAGCTGATATATGCCCACCTTGAAAGTGGAAATAAGCTTGATGCCGCTGATCAGTTGGTTTTATTGAGTCAAAAGTACCCCGGCTCAGATAAATCTCGGGCTGCGCTATATCAAGCGTCCAGCCTTTATGCGTCGGCCGGGGTTAAAGATCAGTCTGTGATGCTACTGACTCAGTATGTATCTGAATACCCGGAACCTTTCGATCTGTATATCGAAGGGCATCAAACGATCGCTCAGCACTATGCTGAAGTGGGTGATACTAAAAGAAGGGATGTTTGGTTAAACAAACTAATAAAAGCGGATGCTGCAGCCGGTCAGAACAGAAATGGGCGATCAAAGTTTTTGGCAGCGACTGCGAGTATGGTTCTAGCCCAGGAGGGTTTAGATAGATTTGCTGATTCGAAATTAACCTTACCGCTTAAAAAGTCACTTAAGAAGAAAAGCGCATTGCTCAAATCTTCGGTCGATCAGCTGCAGAAAATTCCTAGTTATGGTGTCGCTCAACTTACAACAGAGGCAACCTATAAGCTTGCCGAAGTCTATCGCCAACTGGGAAGCGACATCATAATATCTGAACGCCCTGAATCACTTAATGAGCTTCAGTTGGAGCAATATGAAATATTACTTGAAGAGCAGGCCTACCCATTTGAAGAAAAAGCGATCGAGGTTCACGAAATTAACATAAGTCGTACAAAAAATGGCATTTATGATAATTGGGTAAAAGAAAGTTACCAGGTATTAGGTACCATTGTTCCTGCGCGTTATCTAAGAGGGGAGAAGTCAATTGGCCATGATCGCAATATTCAATAGTATTAGCCTCCTGCGGGTTCGAATGAGTTCGGTACATATTACGTTGTTTACTCGTATCGTTAACCAGTTATTTGTGTTGAAGCACTGGTTCGTTTTAATAGCGGCCTTTTTAATGTCCGCTTGCTCTGGTGTAGCCACAAAGCCTGCTGAGAATATCCAAGTTATTGTGCCGCAATCTATTGCCCCTAAAATTGTGGATGCAGTTTCGTTAAAGGAATATCACCGAGCGATTACGTTGATTGATAACGGGCAGTTTGCAGAAGCTGACAGTTTATTGATCAAGGTCGTTGATAAATACCCGGACCTTGCTGCGCCTTTGTACAACCTTGGTGTTATTTCTGAGAGTCAGAAAGACTTGAATGGCGCAATTGGGTTTTATAATAGAGCAATTGAAGTGGATAAGCGGTACTACCTCGCGTATAACAACCTTGGTGTTATTGCACGTAGCCAGGGAGAGTTCGACCAAGCACTGAATTATTATCGTAACGGACTAAGTATTGCACCTGATAACCCTGAGTTACATTATAATATGGCGGTCTTGAACGAGCTTTACCTGCATGATTATAAAAAAGCTATTGATCATTATGAACGCTATTTAGCGACAGTAAATGAAAATGGCGCAGATAGCCCTGACAAGAATGTAGTTAGCTGGATTAAAGACCTCAAAAGGCGTAGCCGATGAGATGGCTGGGCGATTCATTTACGGGAATTAACTTTGTAGCTCCCGTACAGGTTATTATACTGATTTTGATGATGGTTTTTTCATTGAGTACTTATGCTGATACGACTACACAGTCAACAGAATTTGAAGGAATTAGTGTTACAGGTAGCAATGAGCAGCCAGAGGTCTTGTATATTATTCCCTGGCAGCCTCCTGCCTATCAGAAAAGGGCTCAACATCCACCTAATATTGAGTTAAGTGGCATTATAAACCCCATAGAACCCGCGTTTCACAACGAGGATTACCATTTTAGAAATAAACTTCAGGTTAGAGTTCAAGCGCTAAATGGTCGAAAATAAATAACAGAGCCAAACAGCATAATAGAAATCAATATTTCAATGTACAAATCACGGAGTGTTAAAGGATATGACTGATACGGTCGTTCGTTTTTTTCAGGAAGGCGGGTTGTTTATGTACCCGATTGCTATCGTTCTTGTATTAGGCGTCGCTATTGCTATTGAAAGGTTTGTCTATCTTAGTTTGGCAAAAAACGCCAACCGTAGCGCCTTTGATAAAGCGATATTACCGCTCTTGAAAAAACGTGACTATAAAGGTGCGCTAGAATTTTCAAATGATTCAGCAACTGCGATTGCATCAATTATGGGGGCTGGTTTGAGCCGACTCATTAATAAACAAAAGCGAGAAGATATTGAATATGCGATGGAGGAAGGTTTAATGGAAACACTGCCTCGGTTAGAAAAGCGTACTCAGTATCTAGCGACATTAGCAAATGTTTCTACATTGCTAGGTCTATTAGGCACTATTATTGGTCTTATCGCTGCCTTTACAGCGGTTGCCAATGCGGACCCTGCTGAAAAAGCATCTCTGCTTTCGCAAAGTATTTCGGTTGCAATGAATACTACAGCGTTTGGCTTGATGTCCGCTATTCCACTTTTGCTCTGCCATGCAGTTCTTCAAACTAAGACGAATGAAATCGTAGATAGTTTTGAAATGGCCGGGGTTAAGCTACTCAACATAATTTCTGAGCAACCTTCACTTAGTAGAGACTAACGCACTCGGATTCGAAGGATACCTGTGGGCAACTTTAATGAGTTTTGTTTTTTTAATACTCGATAGTTGCATCAAAAGGAACAGTCTAAAAGAAAGGTTGTATGAGAAGGAAACATAGAAAACTACACGTTGAGCCTGAGCTAGACATTACTGCGTTTATGAATTTGATGATCGTACTCGTGCCGGTATTGCTACTTAGCATGGTGTTTGCGCATACCAGTATCTTAGATCTGAACTTCCCTGCTGGCCCGTCTGAACTAAACCTCAGTGATGAAAACCTTCAATTACAAGTGGTTATTAGGACTGATGCACTGGTGGTTGCGGATTCTAAAAACGGCTTGATCAAACGTATTGAAAATATAGACTCACAATATCAGTTTGCCGACTTAAGAGAGCTGTTAAAGCAATTAAAAGCCCGTTTGCCAGATAAAAAAGATATATCGTTATTGGCAGAAAAAGATACCTCGTACCAGACATTGGTCACTGCAATGGATACTGTGCGGTCATATCCTGCTGTCGTAGCTGTAAGTTTGGTTGACGCAGAGCTGTTCCCTGATATTTCTATTGGCGATGCACCCGATTTATCAAGTGTTAATGCTGGCGCAGAGGCTGAGGGCGATAAATCCAATACAGATTTGAATGATAGCAAAGTAGGGGGCGCTCAATGAAAGTATCACGAAGAGCTAACCGTAAGCGGCGGCATTATGGTCGAATGCACAAGACAGGTGGACTTAACCTAGTATCGTTGATGGATATATTTACTATCTTGGTGTTTTTCTTGATGGTGAACTCGTCCGATGTGAAAGTACTTCAGCAGAATCCGTCCATTAAACTCCCAGAGTCCACCGCAAGCGTCGATACCAAAGAAACGCTGATTCTTACAGTTGTTGGGAGTGATATTCTCATACAGGGACGAAAGGTAGCCAGCCTAAATACGTTGTCAGGTGAAGACGAGATAATTGTTGGCATCAAGAACGAACTTGAATATCAGGCTTCACGCAATAAGCGCTTGTTGGCGGGTGATACTAATGTTGGTGGTTTACCAATAACGATAATGGGGGATAAAAACATCCCTTACCATTCGTTAAAAAAGATTATGGAAAGCTGTGTCTCCGCTAACTATACTAATATTTCATTAGCGGTATCCAAAGCGGCGCGCAAGGAGAAGGGATAGTATGAAGCCCTATGCCGATAACCTTGTACTGCCTTGGAGTAAGGTTTCAAATGAGTCCAAACGCTATTGGGGAATCGTTCTATTACTATTCGTGTTGGTTTCACCTTTAGCGTTTATTATTCCGAATATTGACCTGCCTGAAAAAGACAGGTCACAGCTAGAGGCATTACCGCCTCAGTTGGCGAAAGTTATCATCAAAAAGAAAAAGGCAGAGGTTAAGCCTAAAGAAGAGCCTGCTTCACCGAAAAAGGAAGAACCTGAAAAAAAACCTGAAGAGGTAAAAAAAGAGGTGAAGCCTGAGCCAAAACCGAAACTCAAGCCAGAAATAAAAAAGCCCCCCCTAAAAGTGGAAGTTGAAGAAGCCAGAAAAGTCGCAAAGTCCAGTGGATTATTAGCGTTGCAAGATGACTTGGCTGATATGCGTGCAACGTTAGATACGAGTGCACTAACAGAAACACCGAATATGGTAGCAAAAACCATTGCGGCAAGTGCAACCGCTATTGATGAAGGTCGGGCATTGCGGGGCAGTGGAGGTGTTGATACTTCCGGAATGGCTGTTCCCGCAGAATCCGTTGCATTAGCTCAGCGACAAAGTACCGTTCTTGAAGAGAGTGAAGCAGAGAAATTGACTGCTGAGGCCAAGAAGAAAGGCAGCGCAAGAAGCAGTGGCAATATTCGGCGTGTATTTGATCAAAACAAATCATCGCTATTTACGCTTTACCATCGAGAGTTGAGAAAAGATCCTTCTATTGAAGGAAAGTTGGTCTTAAAACTTACGATAGAGGCTAGTGGTGCTGTCTCGTCTTGTGAGGTTGTTTCATCTGATCTAAACTCACCTACTCTAGAGAAGAAAATAGTCTCCCGTGTTAGGTTGTTTAATTTTGGCGCTCAGTCCGTTACTGCAAAAACAATAACGTATCCCATCGATTTCTTTCAGTCATAAAAAAGCCTTCTAAAGTGAAGGCTTATTAATTGGTAGTTTCTTTTCGCTACCAAAATAGAGTGTTAGGCTTCTGGAAGTTCACCTATGGTGATCTTAGGCAGAATAGGGCGCTCAAGTGATATTTTTTCAGACGGGGCGATCACTTTAGCTTCGCCGGTCACGACAACGTTTGCATCTTGATTAATTACTTCACATTCAAAAACTACGCGATTGCGCTCTTCTTTTCGTAATACTGTCAGTTTAATCGTTAATGTATCTTCCAGTTTAACAGGCCGTTTAAAGTTAAGGCTTTGCTCAAGGTAAACAGTACCAGGGCCTGGTATTACGGTTGCTAGGGTGGCAGAAATAAGCGCTCCAGACCACATTCCATGTGCAATGCGTTCTTTAAATAGTGACTTACTTGCATACTCCTTATCCAAATGAACAGGGTTTACATCTCCGGATACCGCTGCGAACAGAACCAGCTCTTCTTCTGTTAATGTTCGGGTATAGCTTGCTGAATCCCCAATGTTTAGTTCGTTATAGGTAATATTTTCTAACGCTTCCATAAACTCGCCAATTTATAATCGCTACAATTACAGCATTGCTTGACTAGGCTGGACTGCTTTGAGCCGCCCAGAAAATCAAATAATGCCTCACTCATTTACTCTCCGATAATACTCTATATGCACTTAAGTGCACTGAAGCTGAAGGAAGAGCTAATCTTTTACTGTGTTACTAATACTTTAACAGGATAAGTATTAGTTTAGACCAGACAAGGCGATTTATGTAACGTATTGTATAAACGTAGATTCTATCCCTCTTTACACTGGTTTAATGACGATTTTTTGTCGTCATCCATGCAATTAGGTCATCTACGACCTCCGCCTTGTTAGTTTCATTTAACATTTCATGACGGCCATCAGGATAGAGTTTGCAGGTTACATCCGTATGACCGCTGCTGATTAGTTTATGGGTCAGACGTCTGACACCCTTGCTGCTTTCACCCACTGGGTCTTTACATCCAGCAAAAAGATAGATCGGTAATGCCGATTCTATGTCCCTTAGTCGTGTTTTTGAGGATATGCTAATCAGACCACTGGTCAGGTCATCCCAGAGTTGATTAGTGCATAAAAAACCACAGGCCTCATCGTTGATATACTTATCGACCTCAGTTTGGTCCCGAGATAGCCAATCAAAGGAGGTTGTTGGACTAGCGACCTCTTTGTTAAAGCTGCCAAATGTTAGAAATTCAATTAGAGGGCTTTTACCCGTAGCGCCGTTTCTAAGCTTTTCGGCTTTTATTACAGGTTTTAAAGCTCGGTAACGAATAGGGTGGTCATAGTTAGAGCCCGATAGAATGACGCCTGCCAATTTAGGATTAAAGTCAATCAAATAAGACATCGAGATAAATGAACCCATACTGTGACCGAGTAGAAACAACGAAAGCTCTGGATGCTCTGTTGAAATGTGAGTCTGCACAAGGTTCAAGTCACTCTTAACAAGATTCCACCCGTCTTCGTTTGCATAGTGCCCTGAAGGAGAGCCATTCATTGACTGACCATGTCCTCTGTGATCATGAGCGAACACAATAAAGCCAGCCGCACAGAGTTGTTTTGCTGTAGCGCTATAGCGGGCTGAGTGTTCTGCCATTCCATGGGATATTTGTACGATGCCTTGTGGTTTTTTTCGAGAAGGCTTCCAGCTTCTGACGAAGATATTATGCCCATCTGTTGCTGAAAGGATGAATTCATCCATCTTCATAACTGTCACCATGTTTGATTGTTCGAGGCGATCGACTTAAGTGTATGTTTGATTGTAATGAAGTATTGGGGTTCGAAATAGAAATTTAATGTGCGCTTGTGAGCGAATGTGCATATTTTTATGAGGTTTGATCTGTATGTGATGCTGGATGCAGTTAAGATTATTTAAACGATCCCAATTATTAAGGGTGTGGAATGGGGACATATATTTTTTTCTATATACCAAAGTCTAAAGCTGGTATTCTAAATCCGATTTTTTTGTACTCGTTTGGCTGGTAATGCTGGCATGAAATTATGATACGCAGAGTATCTAACGTTCGGTGTAGTCAGAGCTTAAGAACAACCTTTGAATTGTTTGGATAGGAGATGTGTGATGGAGTTGGAAAATTTCTTTAAGGATAAGTACCCTGCTGGGGTACCTGCAGAAATAGACCCTAATCAGTACAGCAGTGTAGTGGATGTTTTTGAGCAATCCTGTAAGAAGTTTTCGGGTAAGCCTGCATTTTCAGCAATTGGTGTGACACTCACCTATGGTGAGCTAGACAAACTGACGAAAGACTTTGCATCATTTCTTCAAAACAAAACCGGCCTTAAAAAAGGTGACCGGATAGCGATCCAATTACCGAATCTTACTCAGTATCCTATTGTCGTTTTTGGTGCAATGCGTGCGGGTTTGGTTGTGGTCAATACCAATCCTCTCTACACCGAACGGGAACTTGAACACCAGTTCAATGACTCAGGGGCCAAAGCGCTTGTTGTACTTGCTAATATGGCGGGTTTGGCACAAGAGGTTATCCCTCATACGAGCATTGAGCATGTGATTGTTACCGAGATAGCTGATATGCACTCGCCGATTAAGCGAACAGTGATGAATGCAGCGGTGAAATATCTCAAGAAGATGGTGCCTCCTTACAACATACCAGGCGCTATTTCGTTTAATAAGGCATTAACAACGGGTTCAAAGTATACGTTTAAGCCTGTTGAAGTTGAGCGCGAAGATATAGCTGTTCTGCAATATACGGGTGGGACGACGGGGGTGGCGAAGGGTGCAATGCTAACGCATCATAATCTAGTTTGTAATATGCTGCAGCTTAAGCCGTTACTTACGGCCAAGTTGGGAGAGGGTCAGGAGACTATTATTGCTCCGCTTCCACTTTACCATATATATTCGTTTACTCTGAATTGCGGAATAATGGTGATTACAGGTAATCACAGTGTACTCATTCCAAACCCCCGCGATATTCCCGGTTTTGTAAAAGAATTAAAAAACTGGAAGTTTTCATGCTTTATGGGGCTCAACACATTATTCGTATCACTTTGTAATAATGAAGAATTTCAAGGCTTAGATTTTAGCAGTTTAAAAGTAACGGCTTCAGGTGGCATGGCGCTGACCAAAGATGCGGCCAAAATGTGGAAGACCGTTACTGGATGTGAGGTGGCAGAGGGATACGGTATGACCGAAACGTCTCCGGTCGTGACAATCAACCCACTGACCAACATTCAAATTGGTAGCATTGGTATGCCGGTTCCGTCTACATTGGTTAAAACGATTGATGAAGAAGGGAACGACCTACCGATCGGCGAGGTTGGAGAACTTTGCGCTAAGGGACCTCAAGTAATGAAAGGGTACTGGCAGCGCCCTGATGAAACGGCCAAAACGATCACTCAAGATGGCTGGATAATGACCGGTGATATAGGTCTGGTTCAAGATGATGGCTATATTAAAATTGTTGACCGTAAAAAAGATATGATTTTGGTTTCCGGTTTTAACGTTTACCCAAATGAAGTAGAAGACGTGTTAGTTAGCCACCTCGATATTATAGAGTGTGCAGCAGTGGGCATCCCCGATCTTAAAGCGGGTGAAGCCGTTAAAGTTTTTGCGGTTACGTCAAATCCAAATTTAAAAGAGAGTGAACTTAAAGAGTTTTGTCGTGAACGCTTGACGGCTTATAAAGTGCCTAAGATTATTGAGTTTAGGGATGAGCTACCCAAAAGCAACGTTGGTAAAGTGCTTCGCCGTGAGTTGCGTGATGAAGAGGTTAATCAGCAAGCATAACCATCGCTATTGCTAATAATTAATCGATTGAAACCTCGCTGGTAACAGTGGGGTTTTTTTGCTTAATTGTTCACATTCATTCCAGATTTTGTTGATATGACTGTAGAAATCCAAAAAGAAATAAAAGCGCAACTTAATGACTGTCTAATTAAAGATCAGGTATTTATTCGGCGACGCTTACGTAATATCGGTCAGATTAAAGACCTAGAAAAGCAACTTAAAGCAACTGAAGAGCTAAAATCTAAGGTTGAGCGCTCAAAGGAGCGGGTTCAAGCGCGTGCCGAAGCCACCCCCGAAATACGCTTTCCAGCGGAGTTACCGGTTAGCCAAAAGAGTGATGAAATAGCAGCGGCTATTAGACATAACCAAGTAGTGGTGATAGCAGGGGAAACCGGGTCTGGTAAGACGACCCAAATACCTAAGATTTGTATGCAATTGGGGCGAGGAGTCAAAGGCCAAATTGGCCACACCCAACCTCGTCGTTTAGCTGCTCGGTCAGTATCAATGAGAATAGCTGAAGAAGTTGGCAGTGAATTAGGGGGCGTGGTCGGTTATCAAGTCAGATTTAACGATCAGGTCTCTGATAACACCTTGGTTAAGTTGATGACTGACGGGATATTGCTGGCGGAGGTTCAACGTGATCGCTTCCTCAATGCCTATGATACGATTATTATAGATGAAGCTCATGAGCGAAGTCTAAATATCGACTTTCTACTGGGTTATCTAAAACGTTTACTACCTAAACGTCCAGACTTAAAGGTTATTATTACATCGGCGACTATTGATGTAGAGCGATTTTCTAAGCACTTCAATAATGCGCCGGTTATCGAAGTAAGTGGCAGGGCGTTTAGTGTTGAAACACGTTACCGGCCAGTATACCAAAGTGAAGAGGGTGATGACGAGAGAACCCTAAATGAAGCGGTTGTCCAATCTGTCTTAGAAATTATCGATGAGGAAAAAACCTCTAAGACTCCTTTTGGCGATATTTTGGTTTTCCTCCCCGGTGAAAGAGAAATTCGCGATCTGGCTAAGCATCTACGTGATTACGACATCAAAGATACTGAAGTATTGCCTTTGTATGCTCGATTAGGGGCTGCTGACCAGTTAAGAGTCTTTAAGCCCCACCGAGGCCGTAGAATCGTTTTGTCTACTAATGTAGCTGAAACCTCTATTACTGTGCCCGGTATTCGTTACGTCATCGACCCCGGCACTGCGCGAGTCAGTCGGTACAGTTATCGCTCCAAAATACAGCGCTTACCTATAGAGGCCATATCTCAGGCAAGCGCTAATCAGCGCAAAGGGCGTTGTGGGCGGGTCGCAGAAGGGGTCTGTTATCGCCTCTATAGCGAAGAAGATTTTAATACTCGCCCTGAGTTTACGGATGCGGAAATTCTAAGGACTAACCTAGCCTCTGTTATTTTGAAAATGATTGATTTGGGGTTTGGTCAGATAGATGAGTTTCCCTTTGTGGATAGCCCTGATAAACGATTAATTAATGATGGCTTTAAACTCTTGTTTGAACTCGGTGCCGTGGACTCAAAACGCCAGATGACCGAGCAAGGAAAAATGCTCGCCAAAATTCCGGTAGACCCTAGAATAGGGCGAATGTTAATAGAAGCTAACAAACAAGGAAGCCTCTCAGAAACGCTTATTATTACCAGTGCTCTAAGCATTCAAGACCCTAGAGAACGACCTGCAGAAAAAAAACAGGCGGCTGATCAAGCACACGCAGTGTATAAAGACCCCGACTCAGATTTTGTTTCGTTTGTTAATTTGTGGAATAATTTCGAGGATCAGCGGCAAGCATTATCGAGTAACCAGCTTAAAAAACACTGTATCAAAAGCTATTTGTCATTTATGCGCATGCGAGAGTGGCGTGAGGTTCATCGTCAACTGCATTTGATTTGTAAAGAACTCAGGTTTACGGAGAATTTAGCTGGATCGAGCTATGAGTCCATACACCGCTCTTTGTTATCAGGTTTGCTTAATAATATTGGCGTGAAAGAAGATAAAAAAGAGTATAAAGGCGCGCGGAATCGACATTTTCAGATGTTTCCGGGCTCCGTATGTTACAAGAAACCGCCAAAATGGGTAGTCAGTGCAGAGTTGGTTGAAACATCTCAAGTATTTGCACGTATTAATGCAAAAATAGAGGCTCAGTGGGTAGAACCGCTATCGACCCATATTGCAAAGTGTTCTCATTTTGAACCTCATTGGGAACAGAAGCGAGGCCAGGTGGTTGCCTATGAACGGATCTCTTTGTACGGTTTGGATATTGTGCCTAAGAGGAAGATTCATTATGGAACTATCGACCCTATTATCGCCAGAGAACTCTTTATCCGGCATGCACTCGTGCAAGGTGAGTTTCGTTCAAAAGCGCCGTTTTTACGCGAAAACAGCAAACTTATTGATCAGGTTGATGAGCTTGAAACCCGTATTCGAAAAAAGGATATTTTAATAGACGATGATACGCTATTTGATTTTTATTCTGAGCGCATACCCAAAGAGATCGTTAGTGGCCGTTACTTTGAATCATGGTGGAAGAAGCTTGAACAGCATGGCTTAACATCACTGTTGTTAACTAAAGATTTTGTGATGAAACGAGAAGCCGCTGAAGTGAATGCGTCGAGCTACCCAGACACCATTGCTCTAAATAATATTAACTTTAAGCTCAACTATAATTTCGCTCCAGGACAGGATGGGGATGGGGTGTCAATACTTGTTCCAAAAGGGGCTGTTCGGCAGTTGCCTTTAAATCGGCTGGAGTGGATGGTCCCCGGTCTGTTGCGCGAGAAGTGTATCCAGCTGGTTAAATCCTTACCAAGAGCGATTCGTAAGCAATTTGTTCCGGTCCCTGATTATGTGGATCAAGCGTTAAAGAATATAAAACCGAGCAATGACCCAGTTGCACGGGTGCTAGGGCAACAGCTCACACGGATAACTGGGGTTAAAATTCCGGAGGAAAGCTGGAACAGTGAAGCCGTTGATGAACATTTAAAATTTAATATTCAAGTCGTTGACGAAAAGGGAAAGGTTGACGAAGAGAGTCGAGATGTATTGAGCTTGATGGAAAAGTTCAAAGACGTAGAGTTCGATATGTCGGTGGGGAGTAGCCAAGAGCAGGAGCAATATCAGGCAGAGTACACGGACTGGAGGTTTGGTGAGTTATCGTTAAATAAAGTGGTTGACCAAGGCGGAATTAAGCTAAGCCTGATGCCTACACTCGAAGATCACGGTCGATTCGTGAAGCTTGCCTTGTCGAATGATCGCTTGTCTGCCGACAAAAATACGCTTAGGGCAATCGCGCGACTTACATTATTGGCACTACCTGACCAGCAAAAATTCATTCTAGGTAAACTCCCTAAATTGCAGCAGACAAACTTACTCTTTGCTCCTTATGTTAAGGCGAATGATCTTGCGGATGACTTGTTAATGGGGAGTTTGACTCAGTTGCTTTCAACTCGTGTAATGCCAAGAAGTGCCGAGCAGTTTTCATCTTGGATAACAGAATGCCGTGCCGAGCTATATGATCACACCTGCGAGCTGGCCCTATTAATCAATGAAATTGCCCTCCAGCACCACAACCTCATGAAACAGCTCAAGGGTAAGATTAATCTAGCACTAGCCCATTCAATGACAGATTTGAAATTCCAGTTGAATCATTTGGTCTATAATGGGTTTATCTCACAAACGCCTAAAGAGTGGTTGCAGCATTTTCCCCGATATTTGCAGGCCGCGAGCGATCGTTTTGAAAAAATGGCCCGAGAAATGGGGAACGAGCGAACGTTTTTAGCCGCTATAGATGGTTGTTGGGAACAGTTCGAAGGCTTGAAGGCTCAACATGAGCAACAAGGGATCTTTGATCTTGAGTTACAAAACTATCGCTGGATGATAGAAGAGCTTCGGGTGTCTTGGTTTGCTCAAAAACTGGGGACCGCTATGACAATATCTGAAAAGCGGCTCAATAAACAATGGAGTTTGGTAAGAAAATAGGGGTGTCGAGAGCGTTTGTAAACGTTGCCTTTACTAATAGTAAATACACAATATATTTTATGCTACGGTTTATGCTCGAACATCAATGATATTGTGTTAATATTTCGCGTTCTTTACAAAAAACAGAATTTTATATATTTACATTATAGGGTAAAAAGGTGATTAAAGCAGCAATCAGTGGTACAGGGCTCTACACCCCTCCAGATGTTATTTCTAATGAAGAGTTGGTTGAAGCGTTTAACCAGTATGTCGTTAATTTTAATGAACTGCATGCGTCCGATATTACAGACGGAACTGTACAGCCATTAGACGAGTCATCTGCGGCATTTATTGAAAAAGCCTCAGGTATTAAAAATCGTCGGGTTATCAATAAGTCAGGGGTTCTAGATCCTACCAGAATGGCACCGTATATTGCGGAAAGAAGTAATGATGAGCCTAGCATTCAATGTGATATGGCTGTTCATGCCGCTAATGAGGCGCTTGAGCAAGCGGGTAAAACTGTAGCTGACATTGATGCAGTGATTATCGCGTGCTCTAACTTGCCGAGGGCCTATCCAGCGTTATCAGTCGAAGTGCAAAGCCGCTTAGGAATTGATGGGTTTGCTTATGATATGAATGTGGCTTGTTCATCGGCTACTTTTGGTATACAGGCAGCAGTAAATGCCGTCGAAAACGGAACCGCACGCGCGGTATTGGTAATAAGTCCCGAAATTTGCACTGCGCATTTAAATTTTAAAGATCGTGACAGCCACTTCATTTTTGGCGACGCCTGTACTGCAATCGTTGTAGAGCAAATGGAAACTGTGACTAGTCAGCATGTCTATGAAGTCGTGAGCACCAAGCTTAAAACGGTCTTTTCCAACAATATCAGGAATAATTTTGGCTTTTTAAACCGTTGTGATGAGTCAGGGCAGGGTAAACCAGACAAGTTATTTGTACAGCACGGCCGCAAGGTATTTAAAGACGTTGTGCCGATGGTTGCAGCCATGATAAGTGATCATTTGAAAGAAAACACGTTATCACCTGAAAACCTTAAAAGAATGTGGTTACATCAAGCCAATTTGAGCATGAATAAGCTGATATCTAAAAAGGTACTTGGCCGGGATCCTAGTAGCCTAGAAGCACCGGTTATTCTTGATGAATATGCGAATACCAGCTCTGCAGGCTCAATTATTGCCTTTCATAAGTATAGAGATGATATTAAACAAGGTGATATTGGGGTTATATGTTCTTTTGGTGCAGGCTATTCGGTCGGTAGTGTTCTGTTACGAAAATGCTAGTCCCAACCCATAAATTGTGTGGCTAAAATGGGGTTGCTTTAGTATCTTTTCGGTACAAAAATATTTTTTAGGGTGAGATGGGTTAAACAGGGAAGTTGTAAAAAATCTTATGAAACTTAGGAACCAAACACTAATGCTCAAAATAACCATAAGATTTCTTTTTGTTTGTTTACTCTGCCCCTTTCTCAGTAACGCCTCAACTAACGTAGATGTCATAGCGTATGGGCAAGAAGAAGCTGACCCTTGGGAGAGCTTTAATCGATCCGTCTTCTCTTTCAACGAAACGCTAGATCAGTATATTTTTCGCCCCGTTGCAGTGGGCTACAAAGCCGTTATGCCATCTATCGTAGATAAAGGAGTGACTAACTTTTTTGGTAATATTGCCGATGTTGTTAGTATTAGTAACTCGCTATTCCAGGCAAAGGGTGGTCAGGCGATTGAGCTAACCACTCGAGTGATGTTCAATACAACGTTTGGAGTTTTCGGTTTTTTTGACGTGTCCACAAGTTTTGGATTACAAAAGAAAAAAGAAGACTTCGGTCAAACGCTTGCAGTATGGGGAGTGGATTCAGGCCCTTATATGGTATTACCTTTTCTTGGCCCTTCTACGATCAGGGATACTAGTGGCATAGTTGTTGACGTTTTTCTAGACCCTCAGTTTTACCAATCCGATTCATTAGGTGTTTTTGTTGCGAAGAAAACTATTTGGTTCATAGATTTTCGAGCAGATTTATTAGCCTCAGAGAATCTCATTATGGGTGACAAGTATACGTTTATCAGAAATGCCTACCTGCAGCATCGAGATTTCATGATCAATGATGGTGTGGTGGATGACCCATTTGCAGATGAAAGCTTCGAAGATTTTGATGATTTTTGATTGCTTGGGGGTTTGATGCTCCTGCTATCATTTGCATCTGTAACCCCCCACTCTCTAGTTATCAATTCTCCTCGTTACATTTGTTCACAGTAAAAATCAACATTTCTGCCTATAGTTAACCTTGCATGATCTTCAATTAACCCTCTGTTAACTTGCTTGAGTTCTGATGATTAATAAAGTTAAAAAACATAGAAAATTGATGGCAGACGCTCGAGACTATGAGTCTTGGAAAGACGCAGCGCTAGAACTGGATTATCTTGAGCGTAATGTTGAGTGGAAAGAGGCCTTTGCCTCTAACTTGTACAATTATGAACTGATTTATGACCGCCTTAGCCAGCTGAGAGAGTGCAGTCGGATTAAAGATCATGACTTGATGTTACGTTGTTTGAGAGAAGGGTTGCATCATGATTTAGGTAATATGGGAAATAGCGAGCTTTATAATCGGAGCAACATCGGTACCAAGCATTTAATTGAAGAGTATGTTAATCAGGTTTGTAGCTCGCTAAATTATATTTGTGATCATGATATACCTGAGCTTACGGACAAGCAAAAACTGGATTTTTTTAAAGATACCTTGCTTAGTTATGGTCGTCCTGCGTTGTTATTGAGTGGTGGTGCATCATTGGGTATGTTTCATATTGGTGTGATCAAAGCATTATGGGAGCGAAACTTGCTTCCTCAGGTAGTTGCTGGGTCAAGTGTGGGCTCGATCATGGCTGCCATGTTAGGGACGCATACTGACGCTGAACTGCCTGAAATGTTGGACCCCAATCGCCACAATCTAAAAGCCTGGAAATGGCTCGGCATTATGAGTGGCTTAAAGGGTAAGGGGTTTATGGACCAAAAGCAGCTTGAGAACTGTTTACGATCCAATATCGGTGAGTACTCCTTTCAGGAAGCTTATGAAAGAACGGGCCGCAGTATTAATATTACGGTCTCGCCTGTGCACGAGCATCAGAAAGAACGCCTTTTGAGTGGGTTTACATCACCTTACTTATCAGTGTGGAGCGCAAGTTTGGCCTCTTGTTCTGTGCCTGGAATATTCCCGCCAGTAAAGCTCATGAAAAAAGATAGTGATGGGAACTTAGTGCCATATATGTCGAAGTTACGATGGGTTGATGGTTCGGTTGTGAGTGATTTGCCGGTTGAACGTTTGATGCATCTATATGATGTTAATTTTTCGATTGTTAGCCAGACCAACCCTCACATCGTGCCGTTTATGGAAATGAACAACAAACGTAAGAAACGTGGGCCTCTTTCGTTACCCGCTAGAATTTTAAAATCCGAAGTTCAATTTCATGGCAAGGCGACCTTTGATTATCTTCGAAACAGCGTCGATAATGAGCTGTTCAGGCAAGTCTCAGGGCATATGTATTCGATTATGGCACAGAGTTATAATGGCGATGTAACGGTTGCCCCTCATTACACATTAAGACATTACATGAACATTTTAAGAAACCCCTCTCCTGACATGGTGAAAGAACTCATACTTCAAGGCGAAAAAGCTACATGGCAGAAACTAGCGATGATTAGAACGCATGCCAAGATCAGCCAAACGCTTGAAAACTGTATTTCGAGATTAAAAGTTAAAGCGACTCGTTCAAAAGCAGAACTAAGAATTATAGCGAGCTAGCCACCTTTTCGGTCATCCGCTTTTGTCTTTGACGGAACCCACGGCTTGCAGGTCTTTCGGTCTACAAGTCTATAGTCTTCGATTTCTTTAACGACCTCAAAGTAGAGTATTTGTTTAATCTATTGAAAAAGAGAGTTTTCTTTGTTCCTTGACCCCGTTATTATGAATCCCCATAAATTTAAAGACTGCTCTATCGACACTCTAGTGGATATTTCCTACCAACACCTGGTTTGCAAGCGCAGTTATAACATAATCCACTCTAATCAAATGGCACTTTAGATACCTTATGTACCGCGACTATTTTGGTCTGAAAGAGCTACCTTTCTCAATAGCCCCTGACCCTCGATATCTTTATATGAGTGAACGCCATAAAGAAGCGTTAGCTCATTTGTTATACGGCGTATCAGGGCAGGGTGGGTTTGTGGTGCTTACCGGTGAGGTGGGCACAGGTAAAACAACGATTTGTCGTTGCTTCTTACAGCAAGTGCCTGACAATACAGATGTAGCATTTATAGTTAACCCTAAATTATCAGCAAGAGAGCTGCTCGCCAATATTTGTGACGAGTTCGGCATTAAACACCCGAATGGTGCGTCAATAAAAATATATAATGACCTAATTAGTCAGTATTTATTGCAAGCACATTCAGAAGGGAGACATACCGTTCTCGTAATAGATGAAGCGCAAAATCTACGAATTGATGTGCTAGAGCAGCTTCGCTTGTTAACCAACCTCGAAACCTCTGAAAAAAAGCTTCTTCAGATTATATTGCTGGGCCAGCCTGAACTACAAGATATGCTCGCACAGCAAGAGTTACGGCAACTCGCGCAGCGGGTTACGGCTCGATACCACCTTAAAGCGCTTAACCGAGAAGAAGTAACAGCGTATATCCGCTATAGATTAGCCGTTGCAGGCCAGAAACAAGATATATTTCAGCCTGGGGCAATCAAAACTATTTATAGAAAAAGTGGCGGTATTCCTCGATTAATAAACCTTGTTTGTGACCGGGCGTTACTAGGCGCGTACTCCGAAAATGCAACCTCAGTAACTGCCATCAATATTAAGCAGGCGTTCAAGGAGATTGGTGCAGGTAACAACGTATCGTGGCTCTCTTCAGTGCCTCGCTGGGCCGTTGTGGGCACGGCGTTTGGTACTGTTTTTGGTGCTGCGTTAATTCTGTTGTTATCAACTATCAATGGAGGGCACTCCACTACGGCGTTACAACATATGGCAGCCTCTGAAGAGACTGCGGTGGCGGATGATGCGAGTGCTCAGCAGTCTGATGGCGACGGAGACCGTAATGATAGTTGTGCCGATGAGCCTGCTGGCTGTATGCCTGAGGGGCAACTAGGAGCAGCTCCAACCAGACTTGTTAAAAAGCCAGACGTTGACCCCAAACAACGATATGGTAGTCAGTATATGGCAAGTCTTCGGTATACTGCGCCTCCTTTTAATAATAAATTATCAGCTTACGAAGCGGTGCTTTTGAAGTGGGGCGTCAGATATATGCCTAATAAAAACAAACTAGTCTGTGACTTCGCCGAATCACAGGGCCTTGGGTGTTTGCACAAACAAGGTAACTGGAGAGGGTTGTTACAAATAAATAGGCCCGCGGTAATGCGCTTAACGAACCATAAAGGGCAGGAGTTTTTTGTGGGTTTGCTAGAAGTAGAGGGGGACTTTGCGAAAGTATCAGTTGGGCAAAAAACACTATGGACGTCTTTAGATTCGATAGATCAACAGTGGTATGGCGATTATTCTGTTGTTTGGAGACTGCCGCCTTACAAGTCAAGAGTTATCAAACCTGGAACGATTAATGATCCAGAAAAATGGTTAAGTGGGCAAATACAAACAGTCAAAGCCTCTCAACAAAGCTCTTCAAGTAATAACGAGACTCTACAGCTAGGTGATCAATCATCGTTAAAAGAAAAGGTTCAGTGGTTTCAGCAATCAGTAGGACTGACACCTGACGGAATTGCAGGGGCCTTAACGCTCATACACCTGAATAACTATATTAATCCTGGTATTCCTACACTGATAAGTGAACCCGCTCAAATAGAGTTACCTAAGTCTTAACAGGAACGAGTTTATTTAATGTCATATATACTAGACGCGCTCAAAAAGTCTGAAGAAGAAAGACACCAGGGCCAACTTCCAAATTTGGGAAGTAACTCTACGCTGATTCATAACGCAAAAACGAAGTCCTCTTTTTGGCCTTGGGTTATTGCATTCTTGTTAATTCTAAATATCCTTTTTTTGGTTTTTTGGGTTTTAAAAGAACCTTCAGATAGTTATTTGCACATTCAATCCCCTGCTACCATTCATTTTACCCAGCAGGAAGCGGAACAGGTGGATAGTGAGCAACCTGTTGTAGCAAAACTAACGTCAAAACAACCCATTACCGAAGCTGTTATAGTAAACAAACAGGAAGATCATCGTTTGGTGGCTGCTCACTCTACGACTACTTATGAGTTACCGACGGTTTCAGAGCCCATAGGTGACGCTTTATATGAGTCAAAGGCGGCCTTGTCGAATAATAAGGTCGTTATCCAACAGGGCTCTGAGCCCGAGCTCGTTGTCCCGGGAGGCGGTTATCCGTCAAAAATGGTCGCTGAAGCGGAGGTTGTTGAAACCGAAATCGAAGCGCCGCTCCTAATTACGCCAAAAGGAAAATCGAGACCATATACCGGGCCCGCTTATATACCGCAAGCTGTAGAGTCTGAAAATACAAGAGACGTTACTGAGCTTGACCCACAACGAGTGGGGGATCCAAAGTCGGCCCGGCCTGCGATAGACGATACAGCCGCAATATTACGGCTAACAGACAAACCACATTCATTTCAGATTAAAATTCCTGATATGGCATTTAACAGTCACATCTATACTGATACGGCAAGCTCCAGAAGGGTCATGATTAACAATATCTATTTAAGGGAAGGGCAGACATTTTCAGGTATGAAAGTCGAACAAATTACTGAGGAAGGCATAATTCTCTCGCTTAACAATGAGCTATTCAAAATGGGTGTTCTAAGAGACTGGTACTCCCCTAGGTAACGGAGTTAACCGTTTATCACCACTGAATTAATAACCTGCTCCATACTCCGTAGACGTATAAATGCTAACAGATGACGTAAAGACAGAAATACAATCAGCATATTCAAAATTTTTATCTAAAAAGGGCTATAAGTCCCGTTACGGGCAACGTCAGATGATTGCAGAATTTGCTCGCTACCTTGGTGGTATTGAGGCAGACCCAAAAGGGATTCGGAAGTCTAAACATAAAGTCTGTGTAGTAGAGGCGGGTACTGGAACAGGTAAAACATTAGGCTACTGTATATCGGCTATTCCACTTGCACTACATCAAAACAAAAAACTGATTATTTCTACTGCGACGACGGCATTACAAGAGCAAATCGTTTCTAAAGACCTCCCTGATATTGCTAAAAATAGTGGGTTGAAGTTTAAGTTTGCATTGGCAAAGGGCCGAGGCAGGTACCTGTGTTTAAGTAAACTTGAAACACAGATGGCCGATGATGGTTCAGCACAGGATAGCCTACCGTTATTTATGATTGAGAATGGGCTTGGCTCTGCTGATCATAAGCCTCTATTTCAAACGATGTTTGCAGCTTATGCTAATCAGCAATGGGATGGTGACCGGGATAAATGGCCAGATAATATTGATACTAAGGCTTGGAGCCTCATTACTACTGATAATCAGCAGTGCTCTAATCGTCGGTGTAGTTACTTTCACAGCTGTAGTTACTATGAATCGAGAAAACTATTAGAGGATGCTGATGTAGTAGTGGCCAACCATGACCTTATTTTGGCTGACCTGTCACTCGGGGGCGGTGTTGTACTTCCAGCTCCAGAAGACTCTATTTATGTGTTCGATGAAGCACATCACCTAGCAGATAAGGCGCTTGGGCATTTTGCGGTTCATTCGCCACTAAAGGGGTGTCAAGCATGGCTGAAGCAAACCACCAAAGTGTTTTCTGAGTTATTACCTTATATAAAGCCTTCTTCCAGGTTAAGGGCGACCGTTGAAGAAGTTAGTACCATTACACGGCCTATCCATACTCAAATTGACGAGCTTTATCTACGAATGGAGCAATCTCTGGATTGGGACGTCAATGATAATCGTTTTGGGCAACGGGCTACTCCGACAGGGCAGTTTCGCGATAATCAAGTGGTATTTCGTTTTGTCGAGGGGGTGGTTCCCGATGAGTTGAAATCCATTTCGTCAGAACTGCTCAAGTTGTTTATTTCATTATGTAGGCTTGTCGATGAAATCAACAATGACATTATTCGCTCTATGGATGAAAAGTCTGATGCAAGTTTAAGTAAAGAAGACGGTGAGCGTTGGTTTCCTGTTATCGGTTCTGCTTTATCAAGAGGGCAGTCGTATCAGGACTTGTGGCGCTTCTTTTCGGTTGATGATGTCAAAGGGCAGCCACCCTCCGCTCGGTGGGCGATTAAAAAAGTCTTCGATAATCATGAAGATATAGAGCTTTTTGGTAGTCCATTAATGGCCGATAGTCTGCTTTATTCACGCTTATGGTCTAAATGTTATGCTGCATTGTTGACCTCTGCAACCCTGACTTCGTTGGGTAACTTTAATCGACTGATTAACAAGTCTGGCTTGCCTGATAATAGTGCTTATTTGTCGGTGATTAGCCCGTTTAATTATGCAGAAGTCGCAATATTGCGACTACCGGAGATGAAGTCAGATCCTGGTAATAGTGCTGCGCACACTGAAGAGTTGATTGAACTCTTTCCGGCATTTGTGAAAGAACAACAAGGTACTCTCGCACTGTTTAGTTCTAGAAAGCAAATGAACGAAGTGTTGGCGGGCATGACAGAAGAGTTGCGAGCTCAAACGATTAGTCAAGATCAAATGAGCAAGCAAGAAGTGATAAAGGAGCACAAGCGAAAGATTGATGAAGGTGAAAAAAGCATTATCTTCGGTTTGGCATCCTTTGCAGAGGGGATTGATTTACCCGGCGATTATCTGACAAACGTGCTGATTGCAAAAATTCCTTTTGCGGTTCCAAACGACCCCATTGAAGCAGGTCTAAGTGAATGGATAGAGTCCAGGGGTGGTAATCCATTTATGGAAATAACCGTTCCTGAAGCGTCGACAAAGCTAATACAGGCATGCGGTAGGTTGTTGAGGGCTGAAAGTGATTATGGTCAGGTGACATTGTTTGATAGCCGATTGGTCAGTCGTCGGTATGGAAAAATGATTCTGGATTCACTGCCTCCATTTCAGCGTAAATATGAATGACTGAGTCATAGAGTTTTACAGTCAAACAGTTTATTTAGGGCAAAAAAAACGGCAACAATCAATCGACTGTTACCGCTTGTCATATGAGCCTGATTTACCAAGTCTCAATCTATTGGTACTTAACTGATACTAGATCGGTTAGTACAAATGCTTAGCTGATATAGAAAACACAAGGCCTGAATTCGTGTTTTGTTCAACTCAATTCATCATGGTTTTATAATAAGGCGTAGGGGGGCGTAGTGTAATCGTCCAAAGGGCGTAATTTGTACATTATACCTAAGGTAATTAAAGTAAACCGTACTCTCTAGCTTTGGCCAGAGCTTCTGTACGGCTTTTAGCTCCTATCTTTCCATATATATTACGTATATGGGCCTTCACTGTCGCAGGCGCTAAAAACAGCTGGCTGGCGATGACTTTGTTTGCTAATCCCTTATTAATGAGTGTTAACACCTCTTGTTCGCGCTGACTAAGCGGTTCTTGCAAACCATGGGTGTCGTTTACCACTGGAGCCGTGATGGGTTTAGGGCTGTTACTTTGGTTTGTTATGTTCAGTGCTAGATTGAGTTCATTCCTATATGTGTCTGAAACGCTGATACTGTCTGCAAGGATTATCAAGTCTCGTACCTGACTTCCCTCGTCACAGAAAACCCTGATTACTCCTTCTTTTGAAGCAAGGAGCAAAGCATCTGAAATGGACTGACGAGATTGTTCAATATTATTGAGACTAGAGTAGGCTATTGCTTGAAGAATCCGGACTTCAATTAAATGTTTTACGTGATGGTCTATGATGGCTTGATCATAAACTATACCCAATATATCAATAGCCTTTTGGTAATGGGCTTGTGAAATTAAAACCCTGGCAATAGTGATATCGCACTGCTCTTGATTAACTTTTGAGATTGATCCTACGCTTTTTTCTGATGTTTTGAGCCAGTGCTCGGCCTTTGAGTTTTCGTTTAGCGCTAGGTAACACCTGACTCTTAAGGCATCTAATGAGGGTGGCTCAAACATTAGTGAGTCTTGCTTATGCTCATATACATTTAGCGCATCATCAAGCCAGGTGATCGCTGTTTTATAATCGCCTAATGTAAATGCCATATGGGCTCTTACATATTGGATAAGAATGTGCTGCCCGGGCTCTGTTCCTGCTTCCAGATGTTTTAGCAGCGGGTTGATATATGATTCTGCTGTCGTGATTTGATTTTTTGCACTATAGATTTGAGCGAGCGCGCAATTCTGCCAACAAGAAATCAACTTGGGCTGAGAAGGGTCATGATAGCCATCGATCCAAAGTTGATTGCTTGTACATAACTCTCGCGCTAGGTCAAGTTCACCTTGGTAATATAATATCCAACCGAGCAAGCCTGTGCTTGTTAACACGGTTGTGAAGCGTTTTTCATTTTTACCATATTCAATAGATGCTTGCAGTGCTGATCGAGCCGATGATAGATCACCTTGGGCAAAGCAATCCATACCTAGACCGTAGTAAGTGACAGATTTTAATGGCATATTTGAATGATCTAGATCATCAAGTACTTGTTGCGTCAGGTCTGAAGCGCTTACCAAGTCACTCTGAGAGCGGGCTAAATATGAGCGAATAAGTGAAATTTCACTGTGTAATGCGAGTGCGTCTTGAGCTTCAGGGTGCGAATCACAAACCCGCTTATCAAGTATGTCCTCCAGTCGCTCAAGAAGAGGGAGTGTCGTATCAACCTTATTCCCAAAAAAAAGCGCCCAAACCTTCAACATGATGAGTCTCGGGTGTTCATCAAGGGTGTTATCGGAAATGTATGAGAGCCAATCTAAAATTGGGAAATGATGTCCTTCATGAATCAGGGTATTACCATGCTCCTCTAGTGCTCTGGCGAGCCATGACCAATCTTTTAATTGAATAAGTTGGTTGATGGCTTCATGCAGTTGTCCTTGTTCTAACAGCCAGTTGATCGCCCTCTGCTGGAATAGCGCTAAGTCTTTTGGGCTGTTTTGCTTTAGACGCTGTAGTAACGACTCCCGAAATAAGTCGTGATAACGAAACCAGTCATTGTGGGTGTCTAATGGGATGATGAATAAGTTTATTCGATTGAGTTGCTCAAGGTAACGTTGGCTGTCATTGCTTACTCGAAGGGCATCGCAGAGCCCTGCATTAAGTCTAATTAAACAAGAGGTTTGAAGCAAAAATGATTTAATGTCTTCGGGTTGGGAGTCAAGTATTTCGCTCAAAACGTAATCGCTGATGAGCTTATGCTCTCCGGAGTAATGGCGAAATACATCATTACTAGAGGCTGCGGTCGGGTTCCCCTGAGTTGAGATGGCAGCAAGTTGCATGGCCGCAACCCAGCCCTCTGATTTCTCTCTGGCCAGTGCGATATCTGCGTCAGATAAGCTCAGGTTCATATAGTCATTGAAAAATAGCCGACTTTCATCTATTGAAAATGCTAAGTCATGGGCATGAATCTCATCAATAATATTGCGAACACGCCAGCGCGCAATTGGAAGGGCTGGTTCCACTCGGCTTGTAATAATGATCTGTACGTTCTGCGGTAAATAATCAATTAGAAAGGTAACCGAATGATGTATCTCGTTATTCGTAATTCGATGATAGTCATCAAGAATGAGGTAGACCGGTGTATCACTGACTATTCCACATATTTCGTTGACTAATGCGGTCACAGCGGCTTCTATTGGCGCTTCTTTGTCAGTCAATAGGTTGAGTGATTCACTTCCTATCGAATCGGAAACACTACTAAAGGCGCCAATGATGTATTGCCAAAAACGACGTGATTCGTTATCAGGTTCATCAAGTGACAGCCAGCAGCAGGTGATATTTTGATTATGAATCCATTGCGTGACGAGTGTGGTTTTGCCGTAACCTGCGGGTGCTACTATGGTGGTTAATTTTCGTCCATGACGATTTTCTAGCCGCCTGATAAGTCGCTGTCTGTTGATGCTTTTGGGGTTGTAAGCAGGCGCTAAAAATTTGGTTTTTAACAACATTAAACGCGTTTATGTCCGTATAAAATGAATTGACTATCGTAAAATTCTCCAATAATCAGCTCTATTGTCAAGACAATATATGGTTAGCGTGTCTATAAACCAAATAAGCAACATCTAACCGCGCTATCTAACACATGTTGAACATTGAGAATTGTTTATTGCCAGCACTGATTATTAGAAGAATGCGTACTTTACACCAATTATCAATAAAATACTGGCTAGAGTTGGTTGTAATACCTTATCAGGCAAACGCTTACCGAGCATGGTCCCAATATGTATTGCTGGAAGAGAGCCTATTAAAAGACTAATCAGCAGAACGAAATCTACATTCCCGAGAGATAAGTGCCCTAGGCCCGCTATAAGGGTAAGAGGAACTGCATGAGCAATATCGGTACCAATGACTTTAATCGGGCTTAGATGGGGGTACAACACTAACAGTATGGCAGCGCCGAAAGCACCTGCACCGACGGATGAAAGTGTTACGCAGACACCTAGTAATACGCCCATTGTGGTCGTAAGTGCATTACGATGATTAGCCAAAAACGAGCCACCTTCAAGTCTGGAGTGACTAAGCGCTTGCAGTCGTTTCTTAAACAATAATACGATTGACGTTAATATGAGCATGACACCCAAAGTAGTCACTAGCACATGGGAATAGCTCTCGGCATCACTAAAATAAAGATTAAGGACAATGACAGTGGCAATGGATGCCGGAATACTTCCTCGTGCAAGTCTAAACACGACATCCCATTGAATCGTAGACTGTCGTTGATGAGAAAATACTCCGCCACCCTTAGTAATCGCTGCATAAATGAGATCTGTACCAATGGCGATGTTAGTCGGGAATCCAAAAAGCAATAATAGAGGTGTCATTAATGAACCACCCCCAACGCCGGTAACGCCAACTGCCAACCCGACGCCAGCACCAGCTAAAATGTACATTATTGTATGAATATCAAACAGTGTTTCCATAAAATTGGTCTACACTACCTTTATTAAGTAATAAACAAACTGAATTAGCCAATCTATAGAGTTTGATCTATTCTGAAAAGGAATATTTATTTATATTTTTATTCCAATTTGTTTATATAGGCCTGATTAATTCAGTAGTGCCGGGAGGGTGGATGAAATTACAACAGCTACGCTACATTTGGGAAGTAGCTCACCATGACTTGAATGTATCGGCTACTGCTCAAAGCTTATATACATCACAACCAGGAATTAGCAAGCAAATCAGACTGTTAGAAGATGAGTTAGGTGTTGAAGTGTTTGCTCGAAGCGGCAAACATTTAACACGGGTAACGCCTGCAGGTGAAACCATCATCAACGTAGCAGGAGAGATACTGCGTAAAGTGGAGGGAATAAAGCAAATTGCCCAAGAGTTCAGTAATGAGCGTAAAGGCGATTTAGCAATAGCCACCACGCACACTCAAGCTCGATACGCATTACCTAATGTGATTCAGAGTTTTATCAAAGAGTATCCTGATGTGTCATTACATATGCATCAGGGGACGCCGATGCAGATTTCTGAAATGGCATCCGATGGAACCGTTGACTTTGCCATTGCGACAGAAGCGCTCGATCATTTTTCTGACCTGATAATGATGCCTTGTTATAAATGGAATCGCTGTGTCGTCGTACCTAAAAATCACCCACTTATTCAGTTGTCCGAATTAAGCCTTGAAGAGCTGGTTAAGTTTCCGTTGGTCACATATGTTTTCGGTTTTACTGGGCGGTCTAAATTAGATGATGCCTTTAGCACTAAAGGGCTAAGCCCAAATGTAGTGTTTACCGCGGCTGATGCTGATGTTATAAAAACCTACGTTCGACTGGGGTTAGGGGTCGGGATTATTGCAAAAATGGCCTATGACGAATCGATTGATAGTGACTTAGTGGCGCTTGATGCGAGTCGGCTATTTAGTGCCAGCACGACAAAAATTGGATTTAGAAAGGGAACATTTTTGAGAGGTTATATGTATGAGTTTATTAACCGGTTTGCCCCTCATTTAACCAAAGAGATTATTGATAAGGCATACCATTGCCATAGTAACAAAACTGAGCTTGAAGAAGTGTTTGAGGATATCGAACTACCTGTTTATTAAATACAATACATTAATCTTTATAGGGTGCGAAAGTGCACCCTATAGTCGCGATGTTAATCGCTATTTCCGTATATTCCCCACATGTAACCCACATTCTTTATGGGTTGCTTCTTCCCACCACCAACGGCCTTCCCGCTCATGTTGATTTGGTAATACCGGGCGAGTGCAAGGTTCGCAACCTATACTGATATAACCCTTTTCGTGTAATTCGTTATAAGGTACTTCAGACATTCTAATGTAGTTCCAAACATCTTCAGAGCTCCAATTGGCGAGCGGGTTGAACTTAATAAGTTGATTTTCTTCTGTCGAAAAGGCCTCGTCAATTTCGACAACCGCAACATTTGAACGAGTGCCTGGGCTTTGGTCTTTTCGTTGGCCTGTGATCCAGGCATCTACGGTTGCAAGCTTTCTTCTTAATGGTTCAATTTTTCTAATGCCGCAACATTCTGAATGTCCATCTTCGTAGAAGCTGAACAAACCTTTTGCCTTCGTTAGTGCTTGTAAATTTTCAGATTGTGGCGACATGGTTTCTATATCGATGTTGTAATGATTTCTAACTCTGTCGATAAAGCGGTAGGTTTCAGGGTGTAATCTACCGGTATCTAGTGAAAAAACGTGAAGCGGGTTAGCGAGTTTGTGCGCGAGTTCAATTAACACCACATCTTCAGACCCACTAAACGAGATGGCGGTATTACTGAAGTTTGATAGTGCGAATTTGATTATCTCTCTAGGAGATTTAGTGCTCAATTCTGCATTAAGTGCTTCAATGTCGTGATTAAATGTAGTCATTTTCGCTCTCGGTGTCGTAAATTCGGTATGAGGCTGGTGCTATATAAATAGTTCATACTATATAGCCATTGTGTCTATTATGAATAATTAAAAGCTTAGCAGATAGCTGAATAGTAGAAAAAAGAATAAAAAAGAATAAATTAATATCTGAATAGCATTGCTATACCTTCTATGTTGATAATCAACGCTTGCCACTCATTATAATTTCTATATTATTGTCGCTTCGAAACAAACTTAAATTATTTATAAGTAAGAATTGGAGTCTATCGTGGAACTGGCTTGCCTTGATTTAGAAGGGGTTTTAATCCCTGAAATTTGGATCGCTTTTGCAGAAAAAACCGGTATTGAAGAGTTAAAGGCAACAACGCGTGATATCCCAGACTACGATGTGCTGATGAAACAACGTCTTCGTATTCTTGATGAACATGGTTACGGCTTGCCAGCCATTCAAGAGGTTATTGGCGAGTTAGACCCTATTCCTGGCGCAAAAGAGTTTCTAGATTGGCTGCGCACCAAGTATCAAGTGGTCATTTTATCTGACACTTTTTATGAGTTTGCAATGCCGTTAATGGCGAAGCTTGGTTTTCCTGCACTACTTTGCCACAAGCTTGAGGTTAATGAAGAAGGTCGAATCACAAATTACCTTCTAAGACAGCGCGACCCTAAACGTCAATCAGTTAGGGCATTTCAGTTACTTAACTATCGTGTGGTTGCAGCAGGTGATTCATATAATGATACCACTATGTTGAAGCAGGCTGAGGCCGGAATCCTGTTTAAGTCTCCTCAAAATGTAATTGATGAGTTTCCACAATTTCCCGCAGTGCATGAGTATGAAGAGTTAAAAGAAGAGTTTATTAAGGCTAGTACTGTACATAGTTAAGATATCTTTATGAGCAGGCTTCCATTTTTTGTGTTGCCTGCTCAAGCTAGTACCTGTAACGATTATTTCAGCCTGCTCACTTTTTCAAGTTCATCCATCAAATTCTTCACCTTGGTAATTGATTCCTGATGCTCGTCTTTGCAATTAGAGTCTGAAACAATACCCCCGCCTCCCCAGCAGTATATGTCTCCCTTTTTACATAAAAGCGTTCGTATGCATATATTACTGTCAATATTACCATCAAAACCTGAATAAAAAACTGACCCGCAGTAGATGCTTCGTCTCGTAGGTTCTAGCTCTTCGATGATTTCCATTGCTCGTATCTTTGGGGCTCCCGTTATTGAACCTCCGGGGAATGCCTGTTTTAGGGCGTTCAATGAAGATGTCGTATCTGTTTTCTCGCCTATTACAGTGCTGACTAGATGATGCACATTCGGGTATGTTTCGATTTTGAATAACTCAGGTACTTTGACTGTTCCAGGTATACAGGATCTATTGAGATCATTCCTGAGTAAGTCGACAATCATCAGATTTTCAGCTTTATCTTTTTTACTATCCTTGAGTGCTTTAATTAGTTTGCGGTCTTCGGTGACAGTGTTTCCCCTTTTAATGGTCCCTTTTATAGGTTTGGTTTCTATATCGTTGCCATTTATCTTTATAAACCGCTCTGGAGAAAGACTGATGATTTGGTGATCGTCGAGATCCAGGAACGCTGAGTAAGGCGTATTTAATTTATTTCTTAAGTATGAAAAGGCCTGCAGGGGTGGTCCTGTGTATTGGGCCTGAAACCTGTGTGAAAAGTTTATTTGATAGCAATCACCAGCATCTATGTACTGCTTGATTTGATCAAACGACCGTTGATAATGGGCTTTATCACTATTTGAAGAAAACCTTGAGATTAACTGAAAATGTCTAGTGTCAGGAGAGGGCAATTTTAAAGCATCTAGAACGCTTGCTTGAAGTTCATTTGAGCAGTAGGGCCCGAATGCGATGTAGGATGCCTGGTTGTGGCTATCATTAATGAAGTTCCAGTGGTAGATCCCCCCGCAAAAGTCTGGGATGTCGGTGTCATTGATTGTGTCGCAGGGGAGTGATTCTAAATTTTTGCTGTAGTCGTAGCTAATATAACCAATAAAGCCAAAAATAAGCGGTAGGTTTTTACTCTGTGAAGATTCGCCTTCTATTATATAAGAGGTTTTCAACGAACTGAGGTGGTTGTTAAGCCAGTCTAAGGCATTGACCTGTTGTATGTTAAGGTGCTCTTGTTCGCCCTCTGTGTTTTGTTGATCTATATATAGTATGCCGTGCTGCTCTTTAAGTTTTTCGGAAGGGCAAGAGGAAATAATATCGTAGTATGTTTGGCATGATGACTTTCCCCAACTACCCGAAAGACAAACAGGGCTCCCCATCGGGGCAATTTTTTCAATTGCTATCTCGGTTGCTATATAGGTAGGAAGTTTAATTATTTGAGTGTTATGCATATCTAGCTGGATGATTGGTTTAGAGGTGTTACGCATTTTATATGACTGTGCTGGTTTGTAATACTAAAAAATATACTGGTTGCCAGTAACTTTTCTCGTCGAAAGATACACAAATAATTAGCTACCTACTTTAAGTAAATTGAAAAATGAATGAAAATGCTGTCCGGTAATAAATGTTAAATGAAGTGAGATGTGTAGATGAAAATAATAAACAAACTAATAATTGTACTGGTATTGTTTGGAGGTATTATGTCGACTCAAACGATTTTGGCCGAAGATGAAGTGTATGGCGCTGACCTTGACGCATTCTCTAAAGAGAAAGCGAAAGAGCAGTTGCTGTACTTGATGGCACAGTCTATTGATAGAGCGCAAGCCAAAGTTGAGAATGATATTGTATTCAAACCCTATGCGGCTGTATTTAAGCCCAACGGTGAAATTAAGTATGTTGAACTAGGGGAGGAGCGTTTTGACGACTCTGTTGCGATTGAAATACTTAGACGTAGCCTAAATGTCCTCGCCAGATCTCGCAAAATTGCGACGAGTGCGATTTATTATACAGTTGAAGCAACGGATGAAGCTGGGAGTAATAATCGTGTATTGGTGGTAGAGCTAGAGCATTCTATTGGTGTTTCATTCATTAGTGCGACACCTTATAAGAGGGTTGATGGCAAGTTGTTATTCGGTGAAAGTGTGGAGCGAGAGCATGCGCCGCAAGTTATGTTGACTGAAGACGACATTAAGTCTCTTGATGAATAGATGACCTTTTTTTATTGGTTGTACAATAAAAACAATATGTTAGGTTAATTTTTTTAAGTATCGGTAGGTGTTTTTTTGTTAACTTAATTGCAAAATTGTGTGTAATAAAACAAAAGCGTAACAGGATGTGACTGCGTTCACGGAATAATAAAGTTCGACGCCATAGAATGAACTCACTGACTCGCAACAGGGTGAAGGCAAAAAATAATAAGCCAAGCGTAAATAGCGAGTTGGGCAGTAACAAAAGATATCGAAGAAGTATTCTTCAAGGTATCAAAAATAACAAAACTAAAAAATCTCTCAAGGAGAATAAAATGAAAGGCCTGAATAAAATTGCTTTAGTAACTGCTATCTCTGCTGCATCTTTTGGCGTTAACGCTGAGCTTAAGTCTCTAGATGACAGCGCAATGGGTGAGTTAACTGGTCAAGCTGGTATCACTATCGAATTAGAAACTAAGGTTGATATCGGTTCTATTGTTTACACAGATACTTTAGCAGCTGGCGGCGACGCAGCTCTAAGTGGTGGTAGCTTGTCTGTAGATGGTATCTCTATCGGTGGTCGTGGTGGATCACTGTTGGATGATTTGGCGATCGATATCGATCTTGCTGAAGATGGCGATGCAATCATTGATGTTCACTCTGCATCTGGCGCTCCAATTGATTATGGTGTGACTATCGCTGGAGCATCTTTGATTGGTAACGATGCTGCTGCTGATTCAACGTTGCTTGCTTCTAACATCAACATTGAAGGTGATCTCTACAAGTTAAACTTCCAGGTTGATACTGCTACTGATACGTTGAACATAGTTGCTGCGTTCACTATGACTGACTTTGATATGGATGTTGACTTCTTGTCTTTAGGTATCCAGAACTTAACACTTGGAAGTGATGCGTCTGCAGACGTAGCAGCAATTTGTGGTGCTGACGTTGCTTGTAACACTGCTGGTGCAACTGCTCAAGGTACTACAACTACAATCAATACTGCGGCACCTGGCAGTAATGCAGCAGTTGCTATCATGAGTGTTGGTGCTGGTACTAGTGCTGCAACTGGTAACGCTGGTCTAGCAGTCGGTATTGAATTCTTCGAAGCTGACATCGCAATGGATATGTCTCTTGGTGGAACTTCTATCGGTGAGATCGCTATTAACGATCTAGTAATTAGCCAGACTTCAATGTTGGTTTACGGTCACTAAGATCGTCTAGATTGTTTTCTGGAGGTTACCTCCTGAAAAAAAACCGCCCAGTAGGGCGGTTTTTTTTTGTCTGTGCGGAGTACGTCACTTTTTTATTGGATTAGGGGGGTAAACTGAGGTGGGGTGAGGTTGATATTAGGGTATCTTGAATTACTGGCCCCATCTGATAATAATTAAATAGTAAAGAAGGATTTAAATATGAGTGGCCTGAATAAAAAGTCATTGCTAGCACTGGGGATAATGCTGCCTGCATTATCTTCTGCAGAAATTCGACCAATTGATGATTCAGCGTTAAGTGAAGTCACTGGTCAAGCGGGTATTACAATCGAGCTAGAGACTAAAATTGATATTGGTGAAGTTGTTTATACCGATGTTAATAGTGGTGCTGCTGGAGAGTTGGGTGGGGGGAGTCTGTCCATTCAAAACGTGTCTATAGGCGGTGCAAATAAAACAAACTATCTAGGTATAAGTTCATGGGGTGTTGCTGCAAGTGATACGCTCGATAACATTCAAGTTACCATTGATGTGGGTGCTGATGGTGATGCGATTGTTAATATGGGGCCTCAATCATTTGGCGTAATTGATTTTGCGGTGGGTATTGACTCAGTCGAGTTGCAAGGCACTGCTGATTCAACCGTTTTAATGTCTAATTTTAATTTAGTGGGTTTGATGGGGGCTGCTTCATTTATAGTTGATACCCAGGATGATTCATTAAATGTTGTGGCATCTGTCGCGATTGATGATATGGATTTTGATTCGGATTTTTTGTCCTTGGGTGTTAGGGATGTACAGGTAACAGGTAATACATTTAACCCTGTTGCGCCCCAGCAATTGCGAGCATTTTTTGATGTTGACTTTAAAATGTATTCAACAACTAATGTGAACTCTGCTGGTGGTGAGGCTTTGGCCATTGATATTAACCCCCTCGAGATGGATGTTCGCATAGGGTCAATTGAGCTTGGAGGTCAGTCAATAGGGTCAGTTTTTATTGATAACCTTGCTATTACTAATACCCATATGGAAATTTATGGGCACTAGTATAAATACCTAACGATAGGGCTGAGTTCTCTCAGCCCTGTATGCGATTCAAATTCCAAGTGTAGTTTCCATCCTCTATCTACCTCATTTCTTGGTCTGGGGCTTTTCCTCCTATTAATGTGACCCATACTTTGTTTCTATCATCTATTGGTAGCCGCACGTTACTGAATTTTATATTATTTTAATTAATGTAATCTTTCTTTATTTTGAATGGTATTCGGTATTAAACATGGACTTCTTTCAAAGCGTTAAACAGCTGCTTTTTGTTTTGTTGGTAGTTATTACTCTTTATGGGTGTAGTGAAACAAAAAGTGCTGAAACTCCCGTTATTTTAGGTACCCCCTCTGACTCTGCAATTGTTGATGTACTCTATGAATATGAGTTTGGTGCAGACGGTGGGGACGGACTGTTAAGTTATTCTATTATTTCGGGGCCAGACTGGTTACAGATAGAGAATTTAAATGGGGCGAAGCCTGCATTTAGAATTTTTGGTGTGCCAACGGTGGGTGACAGAGCAGCATTTGATGAGTTTACTAAAGAGAATATAGACATTGTTTTGGGTGTGACCGACGGGGGACGTAGTTCTTCAGAAACGTATGAGATAGTGCTCGAAAAAAATACTATTGAATTCGATGAAAACACATGGGATGTTTTGGAGGGCGCTACAACACCGGCATTAGAGCAAGCCAACTTTAGCGATGATTGTGAGTTGCCGAGTATGGACCCATATTTGGAAGGCGGTAAAATAGTTTATCCATTTCCTGTAACACTAACGCTAGATGCCCCCGCGGAAACGGATATAACACTCCATTATATTATGACATCTAAGTATGACGACTCATTCGATGAGAGGGATGCATCTAATTTACGGTTGGCTAAACCTGATGTTGACTACCTTGTTCAAGAAGGCTTCTTTGTAATGAAGGCTGGCGTCACTAAATGCGCATTCGCGATTAGCTTGTTTGATGATGACATATTAGAAGGCTCGGAGCGGTTTACCTTGACCTTTGATGAGCTTTTGACCGGGTGGGCTATTTTTTCTCAAAATTCAAGTGTGGATATTGCTGACTCAGAACCAACTGTCACATTTAATAGTGAAGTCACCACCATGACAATGGGTGATGCCAGGGTGTTTAGTTTTACATTGTCTGACAAAGTCGATTACCCCATTAGTATGACGGTGTATGTTGATAACGAAAGCAATTCACCCATAACGACAGCAGATTATGACCTTTCGATTGGGGGGGTATCCTGTAATGCCAGCTATATATTTGCTGATAATACTTGCGTAATAACCTTCCCACCTAATACTGAAAAGGGTGAGTTTGAAATTACCGTGAAAGATGATTTAGTGTTTACAGAGTTAGATGAAACATTAATCGTTACATCGCCCGTAGTAAGTATTTATAACTTAGATAGATTGGAAATATCAATCAATGAGTGGATCACTGATGTGACAGTAACATCAAGTATCGGGGGGGGCGGATCGATTGCAAAAGATATGGTGATTGATACAGAAGGAAATGTTATTACGTTGCTGCAGAGTCTAGGATTAGATAGTGATGTTTCGGTAACTCTAAACCAGCGTAACGGTTCTACATCTTTGAAGTTCTTAGCGGGGGGGGATGCACTTCTTGCTTCTGCAGACTCGAAAGCAGAGGTTGCTGGGGGGATGAGTTATAGACGGTCGGGGACTCATTATGTTGGCGTTGCGTTAACGACCTCAGGCTCTTTTACCGGATTTCCTAACCCCGACAATGACAAAGATGTTGTAGTGCAATTGTACTCCCGCTTGGATGGTGCCTTGAATTATTCGGATAAATGGATAAAACAATTTGGCACAGATCAGGATGATGTTGCTAATGGAGTAAAAGTCGACAGCGGTGGAAACAGTTGGGTATTCGGTTATACCGAAGGCACGTTTACTGGGGCAGATGCAAACCCTGGAGGGCGAGATGGGTTTATTCGAAAATTTGACATATTGGGTAACCTTCTTTGGACCCGGCAGGTTGGTTCAAATGGAGATGATGAGATTGTTGGTGTTGAGTTTATATCCAGAGGTATTTATGCCATTGGCGTAACCTCTGGCGTCATGGGTGAGGGTTCTAGCGGAGGACAAGATGGATTTTTGTTAACGCTTACTAATGATGGTGTAGTCAGTAATACCGTTCAGTTTGGTACCGGTGAGGACGACTTTGTTACTGGAGTTGAGGCTACCAGAACGGAGTTATTACTGTCAGGGCATTCTAGGGGCGATGTTGAGGTTTCGTCTGATGGCTTGGTCGGGACCAGTGCATTGAATTCTGTTGACCCGTTCTTTTTGGTCTTTGATGAAAGTGGTAATATTAGCCGCTCACTTCAATTTGGTGACGCTACTCAAGACGATGTTTCTTCAGGGATTTCTACTTTGGCCACTTCTGCCTATCTGGGGGCTACGACGCCTGGAGAATACGAAACTGGTGCCCATTTGGGCGGTAGTGATGCTGTCATTAGTCGTATTGATAACGACGATGAAGAATCAGCTGTTGCTTGGCATAAACAGTTTGGTACTGCTGAAGAAGATAGCTTGATAAGTGTGGAGGTTTATAGTACAAACAAGGTGTTCGGCCTTTGGGAGACAGATGACAGTGCGGGGAATATCACCTATAAGATTTCACCGTTTTCAGTAGAGGGCGTAAAGCTCACTCCTTAAGGTTTTGTTGTTAAATAGGTGTGAGCATTAGTTTACTATTGGTAATCGTCAGAAAACAGTATATTTTATACAATTGAATTTTACGGCCACTAAGCTGACGTGCTTACGTTTGCTTATTTGAAGGAGTTATCACTAAATTTAGGTATAACTCCTTGCAGTTCTGCTATTAGTTCTGAGGAATATCAATCGTCAGATCAAAACCACCACCTTGTCTGGGTACCAGCAAGACAGGCCCTTCATTAATGCCTTGTGGCATGTTGATGGTGTTCACCCCCGGCAAATTACCAAACGAAAACGTCAACTGATTATCTGTTCTGCTTAACCCAAGGTCGTTCCCAATGGGAGCGTAAGTAAAGTTCTCATTTATGTCTATAAAGTCGAATTCTGGTGCGGTTCCATAAGGGAATTCTACGTCAGGTACTTTAGGTCTAAGAGCTTCTATTTGGGGGCCTGTTGTCGAAAATGCTAACTCTCTCAATTGTTCTTCTACGTTAAGGATCGCGCCTTCGGTTTGTGCATCAGTTTCTTCTAAGATTTGGGCAAACTCGAGACGCTCTTCTTCTTCCGTTTTTTCAGGCTCTGCCGGCGATATAGTAATGCTCCCTAGCTTTTTTTTCTGGGGGTCTTTTTTCTTTCTCTTCGGGGTCACTATAATGGTAGAGTCTTTAATATAGGTTTCGGTGAGCTCGGAGCTAGTAAGAGATTTTACATCGGCAGACACACCAGATGATAGTAAAGCGGCTAGGGTTGAAACACCCAAAACAGCACGTCCTCCAACAAAAGCATTCGGTCTTGCTTTAGTGATGATTGATGTTGTTTTGTTTTTCATGACCGTTCTCTTTTGTGGTTTGAGTCGATTGAGATGTTTTTATGGTTTGAGTGAAAGGTTGTTAACACCTTAGCATGGCTAACGTGAACCAAATGCACTCAGGTACAGCTCTTTTTATTAGTATCTCTTATACTCCCCAGTATTTGACTTATTTGGGCGTTTTTCAAGTGTCTGTGTATCATATTTTGTTATTAATCGTAAAGAAACTGACCGTAGTAGGTAACAGTTTGATTATTGGGCTTATTTGAGTGGTTTTATGGTGGCTATTAGTAAAATTAAAGCACGGGTGAGAGAAATCTTTTTCAGGTGGGTTGTTAGACGGAGCCCTCCGTCAGATATAAAGACACTCACGCAGAGGAATGTGTATATTTTTCCGACTAAAGAAGGTGGCATGTTCGCCGGTTTACTATTGTTGTTGCTATTAACGGCTATCAACTATCAAAGTAGTTTGATTTATCTTTTTACATTTTTGTTGGGTGCATTGTTTGTTTTCTCGATTATATTTTGTTTTAAGAATCTTGCTGGTCTAAATTTATCGCTAGTCGCAACCAATGAGTGTTTTGTTAATGAACAAGCGGTTTTTTCATTTGTACTTAAGAGTAAATCAAATCAATATTGTGAATCTCTAAATTTTGCTCTACCTCAACAACCCATAAAGACAGTTGATGTCGCGGCATCCGAAGTCGCTACACTGGAATTATCGAAGCGGTCTACGAGCAGGGGCCCTGTAACACTGGGTCGGATTCGATTGGAAACGGTATACCCTTTGGGGTTAATTCGGGCATGGACCTGGTTGGAATTCGAAAGACCCGCATTAATATTTCCTGAGCCTATTAAAGGTGATCTTCTGCTTTCTGAGGGCTTTCGAGGTGAAGAGTCAGCGCAAGGTGTGGCGGTAAAAGGAGAGGAAGAACTTGCGGGTTTGCGTGATTATGCTGTTGGAGACTCCCCTGCCAGAATAGCCTGGAAGCATTATGCATCGAAGGGTGAGTTATATGTTAAAGATTTTGATGGTACGCCTTCGTCTACATGCTGGCTTCGCTATCGCGACTATAGCGGTGGAAACAAAGAGCAGAGGCTAAGTTATTTGTGTCATGACGTTCTGAATTTCAGTCGTAAGGGGTTATGCTTTGGGGTGGAGTTTCCTGGAGGCGTTATTGAACCTTCGCAAGGTGAAAGTCATAAAATGGCGTGTTTACGGGCTCTGGCTATGGCGTAGTGAAGGATAAACATTTAATGAAATTAGGCCAAGACAAGCTGGTACCTCGAAGATCGTTATTCCTTTTATTGGTTGCGTTTTTTATTGTCATGCTACCTCATTATGGAAATGTAGCGAGTTGGTTGGTGGCGGTGTCAGTGGCGCTCGCGTTATGGCGAGGCGGTATTTTTAAAGGTTGGTTGGGTTATCCAAGTACCGCCCTAAAAACATTGCTGGTGATCATTGCAGTCGCAGGGTTCTATTTGACGTACAGGCATCAGTTCTCAGTAGAGACCGCGGTCGCATTTTTTGTCTTGTCTGTTTCATTGAAGCTAATTGAAGTTAAATTCTCCAAAGACTGTTACTTGTTTAGTTTTATATTGCTTTATCTCTGCGCATGCCAGTTTTTGTTTTCGCAATCTTTCTTAACGGCTCTTTATCAGATCAGTTCGGCTTTCATAGTGTTGTCTGTATTGTTTTCGCTGCATAAGGGACAGCTAAGTATACCGCCTAAAATAAGACTTTTTGAATTGTTAAAATTGCTGTTAATTGCCGTGCCATTGGTGATTGCGGTGTTCATGTTTTTCCCCAGGATAGCCCCTTTGTGGAGTATCCCTTTATCGACTGGAAAGGCCTACACGGGGATCAGTGATTCAATGTCGCCGGGACAGATTGCAGCGTTAACCCAGTCATCGGCACGAGCATTTAGAGTATCGTTTTCAGAGGGGGTTCCACCTCAAAACCAATTATATTGGCGAGGGTTAGAATTGGACCTACTAGAAGAGGACACTTGGCGCTCCAGCGAAAATATACCCCGTTCATTTATGGGAAAGCTAAGTGAAGTGCGTACGTTTAACAAAGATGGTATGGCGAGTTATAGTGTATTAATCGAGCCCACTAACAATAAGTGGGCTTATGCATTGGTTAATTCTGAGTTAGCTTCAAACAATATCGAGCTGAGTAAGCGTGGGTATGTACGGTTTAAAAGTAATATTATTCAGCCCACTCGTTATAAACTGACATATGACCCTGATGAAATAAGCGCTAAGCCTCAAATCGAAAGTGATAGGGTACCGCGCTTATCTGGTGAGCTTAGTCGCGAAGCGTTCAAGCGGTATACCCAGCTACCGAGGTCAGGAAACCCTGAAACGAGGGCGTTTGTTTCTGGGCTTATCTCTCAAGGGTTAACAACCGCTGAATTAACGCAATACCTAATGACGTACTTTACGCAGCAGCCTTTTTATTACACGCTTCGTCCACCTCTAATGCAAGATGAATTTTTTGACCGGTTCTTGTTCGAGACAAGACGAGGGTTTTGTGCCCATTATGCCGGCAGCTTAGTGTATATGTTGCGGTTGGCAGGTGTTCCGTCCCGGGTAGTCGTGGGTTATCAGGGGGGAGAGGTCAACCAACAAGAAGGTTACCTGATGGTGCATCAATATGATGCCCACGCATGGGTGGAGGTATGGATGGATGGCCTTGGCTGGCAGCGATATGACCCTACGGCAATGGTTGCGCCTGATCGTATTGAAAAAGGTTTGCAAGAGGCCGTAAAAGAGGAGGGCAGTTTTTTATCAGATAATGCGTTTGCATCAGCACGTTATAATAATGTAGAAATTATTAGATGGGTGCGTTTACGCTTGGATGCGATGAACTACAGCTGGCAAAAATGGGTCGTGGGTTATGATGGTCAAACTCAGTACAATTTATTAAGCCGTTGGTTTGGGGCTATTTCGTTTCAGTCACTGGCGATGATTATGGCTATTATAGGCGGGGGGATTGTCATGCTTGCTTTTGTGGTGTTGGGGTACAGCAAAAAACAAGGGCCCGCAGACAAAGTCGTGATAGAATTCGAACGCATTTGTAAGTCTCTTGAAAAAGTGGGTTTAAAGAGGGCTGTTGGCGAAACACCGTGGCAGTTTACCAGCCGCTTAAGTACATTGTACCCTGAGCATCAAAATGCGCTGAACTACCTATCACAAAGCTTTAATCTATTACAGTATGGTGGTTCTGAAAGTACGGCTGAAAGGGAGCGACTTCTTCGCAGTATGAAACAGCAAGGGAAGGCGCTAGCTAAAGCTATTAAGACTTCTAGAGGCATTAAGTAGAACTCTATGACTGCGGGTAATCTTGGACAATACGTTTATGAATGATAGTTTAGGCAATGCATCGGCCGCCAGTATTCCCGAGTTGCATTATCCATGGCAATCGACGCAGTGGGAAAAGCTGACAGATGTCTATTCTTCAGGGCGCCTTCCTCATGCGCTAATGCTAAGCGGAACATCGGGGACAGGGAAAAAGCGATTCGCAGGCACGCTTGCAAATTTAGTGTTATGTGAGCATCCATTTGATCATGATAGTGCGACGAAAGGCCCTTCGCCATGTGGGCACTGTAAAAATTGTAAGTTAGTGGGAGCAGAGGCACACCCTGATATTCGTTACTTCTCACCAGAGGAAAAGTCTACGGTTGTAAAAGTTGATCAGATTCGTCAGTTAAATGAGTATATCTCAAAATCAAGCCAGCAAGGTGGGTATAAAATTGCGATTATTTGCCCAGCGGAAGCAATGAATCATAATGCAGCAAATGCGTTGCTAAAATCACTTGAAGAACCGTCACAAAAGAGTTTAATTTTACTTATTGTGGATCAGCCTGGGCGCATGCTGGCAACCATAAGGTCACGCTGTCAGGTTATCGACTTTCCAATGCCTAATCATCGTCAGTCATTAGATTGGCTAATGCTTGCGCTGCCAAATAGTTCATTGCATGAGGATCTTCTAGAGCTTGCAGCAGGTAGTCCTATTAAAGCCTACGAGATGTCTGAAAGTGAAGCGGTGACTCAAAAGCAGTCGATGATTAAAGACTTGGCGAAGGTGTTGAAACGTGAGGCGACGGTGGTATCGGTAGCAGCTAAGTGGCAAAAATATGAACTTCAGATTGTCTTGGCCTGGAATGTGACTTGGGTACAGCAGTTAATCCGTTACTCCATGACAAGCGACTCGCAGTGGGTAAAAGATGATACCCTGTTGAAGATGGTTCAGTATTTGGCAGGAAAGCACCCTGCAGGGCGTTTTTATGAATTACTGGATAAAATCCAGACGTCTTGTGATTTGGTTGCTCGTAAAACCAACCCTAATAATCAGATTTTGATAGAGAATTTGTTGGTTGGCTGGAGTGAATTGATGCAGAAGAAGCCAGTATAGCAGAGCGTCTTGTTGAAGACTCTGGATTATATTTTATATTTATCTACAATAAACAGTTATATACAATGAACAGATACCTACAATAAAACTAAAGGAAGAATGTGTAATGCCACCTGGCTTTGGTGCTCGTAGCGGTATACTAACCCTAACGATTAAAGATAAAGCAGTACTTTATGCTGCCTATATGCCCTTTATTAAAAATGGTGGGTTATTTATCCCCACATCTAAGAGTTACCATCTCGGAGATGAGGTGTTTCTCTTGTTGAACCTGATGGATGAGCCTGAAAAAATTCCCGTCGCGGGGAAGGTTATTTGGGTCACTCCTAAGGGGGCTCAAGGCAATCGCGCAGCGGGGATCGGCGTTCAGTTTAATGGCGAAGACGAAACCGCAAAAAATAAAATTGAAACCTATCTTGCCGGGTCTTTAAACTCTGATCGCCCTACACATACAATGTAACGATACATGAAAAGCAAGTTACAAGGATGGAACTACGTTTAAGGTATAGGATACAAGAGCTATTAAACTATAAGGCTGGTAGACAGGTGTTGCTGGCCTTTTTTTGTGGAGTACTAAATGTTTGTTGATTCTCACTGCCACCTTGACCGCTTAAAACTCGATAAATACGAAGCAGGGCTTGATGGCGCGATAGATGCCGCTCGAGAAGCGGGGGTGAGCGAGATGTTATGTGTCGCTATTGATCTCGAAAATATTGATAAGGTATTGGCAACTGCAGATCACTATAGCAGTGTATATGCATCGGTAGGTGTTCACCCGGGGACTGATGTGGGTGAAGAGCCTACGTTAGAACGCTTATTGTCGTTAGCGGAGCATCCAAAAGTCATAGCCATCGGTGAGACGGGGCTAGATTATTATTACAGTGAAGATCGTAAGGCCGAGCAACAGTCTCGCTTTGCGATTCATTTGAATGCTTCTAAGCTTACAAGTAAGCCGGTTATTGTTCATACTCGTGATGCAAGAAAAGACACGTTAGATATTATTGCCTCTGAAGGTGATGCTAATATCGGTGGTGTGCTCCACTGTTTTACTGAGAGTTGGGATATGGCAAAAAAAGCGTTAGACCTGAACTATTACATCTCTTTTTCAGGTATCGTGACCTTTAAGAATGCAGAAGAGTTGCGTTCAGTCGTGAGAAATGTGCCACTCGACCGAATATTGATTGAAACAGACTCGCCTTATTTAGCGCCAGTTCCTTATCGCGGTAAGCCTAATGAACCTAAGTATGTACCAGAGGTTGCTCGTTGTATTGCTGACCTAAAAGGCGTTAGCATCGAGGAAATCGCTAATATTACCACGAGAAACTATCGCTCATTGTTTAATCGAAGTGAATAAGCTCTGAGTTTTTGTTGAATTCTAGGGTTCTCGCTAAGCGTTGGGGTTTAAATTAAACCATATTGTGGATCAAACTCTTGTGATAAACAGAAGTGCTAATGATGTCTGTTGATAAAACTATCCAAACTGATCGAATAAAACTCGCATTTGTTGAAAGGGGCAACCCCGAGGGTACGCCCGTTTTGGCCATTCATGGATGGTTAGATAATGCCGCTTCATTTGATTGTTTGGCACAAAATATGGATTTGTCCGATATCCGATTAATCGCACTAGACTTACCGGGTCATGGCTTAAGCGATCATCGAGAGCGGGGACAAATATACCATCTGTTGGACTATGTGGTTGATATTGTAAGCTTTATTAGAGTATTAGAACTCAAAAACATCGTTGTTCTTGGTCATTCGCTGGGCGGCATCATCGGGCTACTGACGGCGACTGCAATACCTGGCATAGTCGATCGGTTAATATTGCTAGACTCTTTTGGCCCTATGACTGATAAAGAGGAAAAAGTAGCCGAGCAATTAAAGAAAGCGATTAGTAAAATTTGCTTATCGACTCCTCGACCTTCGACCGTTTATCAAACATTCGATGACGCAGTATCTGCAAGGCTGGGAGGTTTTGGTAAAATTGATGCGTCCGCTGCACGAGTGTTGTTGCAGCGGGGCTTGGTTAAAACTGGTAAGGGGTACAAGTGGGCCACAGACTCACGCCTCAGGGAACCTTCGCTTGTGCGCCTCTCAGAGGCGCAAGTTCGAGGCTTTATGGAGTCGGTCGGTTGCCCTGTTTGTCTAATTGCGGCATCTGACGGCTATGTTTCATTAGAAACAAACCATAATCCAAGACTTGCTTATCTATCGAACCTTGAAACTCATCTGGTTTCAGGTCACCATCACTTTCATTTAGACGGTGATGTTGCGAAAACTGGAAGGATTGTTAATGACTTTATTTACGCCGATGCTTGATGTAATTTTTAAGTGTTATCAGGGCTGAAGAGGTTAGTTACTATCACTACACGTAAAGTATGACCAATACTTCACCAAAATGGAAAGGGTTAAAATATGGTTGTTGAAAAGCGCAGTACTGCAGGTTTCACGTCACTATTAACGGTGATGTGGATCGGGTTGGTCGGCATGTCGGTGAGTCAGTTTTCGCTTGCTGAAGCGTTATCAATAGCGCCGTATGCACATTCCAGCCTTTCTTCATCAGATACGTTCAAAGATGAAGATTATCTCGTCCCCAATTCAGTGCCCAAACGGATTAATAACCAGCTTCGAATTGAAAATGAGCTTAGAGTCGATGTGGCAGGGGTGAAAGAAACTTATCGCATTAATGATGGACATACCACCGATCAGGCGTTTAATCATTATCTATCAGCGATAAAGCAGCTAGGTGGCAATATTCTATATCAGTGCGCCAGTCGAGACTGCGCCAGAAGTAGTAGTTGGGCTCAAGATATTTTCAACAACGCCAAGCTATATGGCAAAGACGCTTCCCAGTTTTATCTTTCAGCGTCCATTCAAAAAGGCCAGCAGCAATGGTTAGTTAGTGTTTATGCTGTTGAGCGTGGCAATAGGCGCGTATACGCACATGTAGAAACGTTGAAGCTAAACACTCCTTTACCTTCAGCAGTAGCGCCTACAGTGCTCGCTGATAATAACGCTATATTTGTATTTAAATATGATCTAAATGGTGTTGTATCAATTAATCCGGCGTTATCGGACATTAACAAAATTATTGAGCTATCTCAGGCTGACACTCAATTGCATGTGTATATCGTCGGGCATTTTCAGCTAGGGCACAGTTCTACGAAAAATGGCTTGGTCCGATCCACAGAAGCAGCAGAGCAGGTTGCAACGCTTCTTAAAAAACGAGGTGTTGATGGGAATAGGTTAACGGTTATGGGAGTAGGGCCTTTGGTTCCTTATGGCCGAGGGATTCATTCGGGGAACCGCGTAGAGGTATTGGTAGTCAATAAATAAGTGTTGAGTGTGCAGTGTTTAACGTGATGAGATAATCATTATGAGTGGAAACGGTAAAACAGTCGCACTAGTTCTGGGCAGCGGGGGCGCGCGAGGATATGCTCACATTGGCGCAATTGAAATCCTTCAAGAGCGTGGATATGAGGTTATTGCGGTCGCAGGTTGTTCAGTTGGGGCGATGGTGGGTGCTGTTTACGCGGCCAATAAACTAACAGAGTTCAAGGATTGGGCTACAGGTCTCGACCAGCTTGATGTGCTTAAACTAGTAGACCTATCATTCTCATCCCCCGGGGCTATCAGAGGGAATCGCGTATTTTCGTTTGTCCGTGAGTTAATCGGTGAAATCAATATAGAAGACTTGCCTATACCCTATACCGCGGTGGCCACCGACTTATTAGCTCATAAAGAAATCTGGTTTCAAGAAGGGCCGCTACATCAGGCAGTAAGAGCGTCGGTGGCTATCCCTAGTTTAATGGCTCCAGTTATATTGGGTGAGCGATTACTGGTGGATGGCGGGCTACTTAATCCACTGCCTATATTCCCCACCATTTCATCTCATGCAGACTTGATAGTCGCAGTTAACTTAGGGTGGGAGAACGGTTCTAACATACGACTTCGAGATGTTTACAATCATCAGGAAGAATCGAAAATTGATCAGTGGATGGGTCGTATGAAAACGAAAGCATCTTCTTTGTTCGATAAAGAATCTAATGGTGGTCAGGTGGCTAATCGAGACGACATAACTGAAAGGGTCTCAGACCCAGTGCTGCAACCCATGGTTGATGATGAAATTGGTAATGATGAAATTGGTAATGATGAAATTGGTGATTCTGAACAGAATGATTTTGAGATCGTTCAGGCGTCCCATAAACTACCGTTCGGCATGATTGATATTATGAACTTGTCGTTTGAGGCTATGCAAAGCGCGCTGACTCAATACAAGTTGGCAGGCTACCCGCCAGATGTTCTGGTTAATATTCCAAAGGATACGTGTAAAACGTTTGATTACCATAAAGCGCCCGAGCTTATTCAGCTTGGTCGAGAGCTGACAGAAAAAGCCTTGGTCTTGCATGAAGAAAAGTCCACTTAGCGCGTTTTTATTCGGGTGAGCAAACTTAGTAGCCATGAGGACAGTTTGATACATTAACGTTATAATACTCAACTTAAAGTATTTTATATCTGGGTTATTTCATGTCAGTTGAAAATTTAGCGAGTCAGTCAAGTAATAGTGATCCAAGTGGGGTGTTGACTATCGACCCCTGTGATCAGCAAATTGTCGATACAAAAGAATTGTTTTCGGATGAAGTGGTCAGCTCACTCTCGACGATCAGGGATTACATTCGTTACGCAATGTCTTGCTTTAACCATGCAAATATTTTTTATGGACATGGAACCGATAACCCTTGGGATGAGGCGGTTCAACTTGTACTTAATACGGTTCATTTACCTTGGGATATGTCAGATGTGGTAATGGACAGTCGCTTGACTAAGGCTGAGAAGGAACGCATTTTATCAAGACTTAAAAGCAGGGTCGTTGATCGAGTTCCTTCAGCTTACTTGATGCGCGAAGCGTGGTTTATGGGGTTACCGTTCTACGTTGATGAGCGAGTATTGGTGCCTAGATCGCCCATTGCAGAGATGATTGAAAATGGTTTCCAGCCCTGGCTGAAGGTAAACCCTGTCACCGAAATTTTAGATCTATGTACCGGCAGTGGCTGTATTGGTATTGCGTCTGCCGTTATGTTTGCAGATGCTCATGTGGATTTAGTTGATTTGTCTAAGGATGCGCTTGATGTAGCGGCAGTAAATGTCGAGAAGCACAGGCTCACAGGTCGTGTAGGGTTGATTCAGTCCGATGTATTTTCAAATGTGACTAAACAATATCAGATAATTGTGTCTAACCCTCCTTATGTAGACGCCAATGATATTGCCGAGATGCCTCAGGAGTTCCATAACGAACCACAAATGGGGTTAGCAGCAGGTATCGACGGGCTCGATATTGTGCGTAAAATATTGTCAGAGGCTCGGCAGTATCTAACCGATGATGGCATTTTGATTGTCGAAACAGGTAATAGCTGGGTAGCACTCGAGGTAGCGTACCCCGGCGTCCCGTTTACTTGGATCGAGTTTGAGCATGGTGGCCATGGTGTCTTTATTATGAGTGCTGCGGAGCTAGACCAATATAACGCTCTACTGTCATAATCGTATTATTATAATTATATCGCGCTCTTATGTGGGCTAGATAACTACGGAAAAAACAAAATACTATGTCTGGGAATACATTTGGTAAACTGTTTAGCGTAACCACCTTTGGTGAAAGCCATGGTTTAGCTTTAGGGTGTATAGTTGATGGCTGTCCTCCAGGGCTTGAGTTATCTGAAGAAGATTTACAACAAGACTTGGATAGAAGAAAGCCGGGTACCTCTCGTTATACTACTCAACGGCGTGAAGCGGATCAGGTGAAAATCTTATCGGGTGTATTTGAAGGTAAGACAACCGGTACGCCTATAGGGTTGACTATCGAGAACACTGATCAGCGTTCAAAAGATTACTCAAATATAAAAGATACCTTTAGGCCGGCTCATGCAGATTATAGCTATATGCACAAGTATGGCGTTCGTGACTATCGTGGCGGAGGTCGTTCATCTGCTCGTGAAACCGCAATGCGAGTGGCAGCAGGTGGAATAGCAAAGAAGTACCTGAAGAATCGTTTAGGTATCGACGTCAAAGGCTACTTATCTCAACTTGGCCCGATCACAATTGATAAAGTTGATTGGGATGAAATTAGAAACAACCCGTTCTTTTGCCCTGACGTAGATAAGGTTCCAGCAATGGAAGACTATATGAAGGCTTTGAATAAAGAAGGGAACTCAGTCGGGGCCAAAATTGTAGTTGTCGCAAAAAATGTCCCTCCTGGCTTAGGGGAGCCAATTTTTGATCGTTTAGATGCAGAGCTTGCTCACGCGTTAATGAGCATTAATGCAGTTAAAGGTATTGAGATTGGCGCAGGTTTTGATTGTGTTGCTCAAAAGGGAACTGAGCACCGAGACGAAATAACGCCTGAAGGTTTTTTGTCTAACCACGCGGGCGGTATTCTGGGTGGTATTAGCACCGGTCAGGATATTGTTGCAAGCATGGCACTAAAGCCAACGTCTAGCCTGCATTTGCCAGGAAGAAGTGTTGATGTTCATGGAAATGCAATCGAAGTGTCTACGCATGGCCGTCATGACCCGTGCGTTGGTATTCGTGCTACACCTATCGCGGAAGCGATGATGGCTTTGGTGTTAATGGATCATTTCATGCGTAATAGAGGGCAAAATGCAGATGTTGAGCCAATAACGCCTGTTATACCTGCTACTCCAGCTAAGCCAGAGTAGTATCAACGCTCAAGGGCAAAAAAATGGCTTCACTAGATAAAGTCTCATATCACCAAAGCGATAGTGATATGAGACTTTATTTCAAACTTTCTTCTTTCTATTTTTTCTATTTTGCATTGCTCGGAGGGCTTGCTCCCTACTGGGGGTTGTATCTTGAAGATTCTGGTTTTAATTCAATAGAAATTGCTCAAATTACCTCTGTGCTTATGATTACCAAAATCATAGCACCTAATGTATGGGGCTGGGTGGGTGATCATACCGGTAAGCGTCTAGAGTTGGTGCGCTACGGTTCCTTTTTAACCGGATTGTTTTTTATCGCATTCTATCTGGATGATCGCTTTTGGTGGTACGTGTCAGCAATGGCGATGTTCAGTTTTTTTTGGAATGCAGTGCTGCCTCAGTTTGAAGTGATTACGCTGCACAGTTTAGGTATTAGGCGTGATCGTTATAGCAGGGTAAGGTTGTGGGGTTCACTAGGTTTTGTAGCGTCGGTGGTTTTATTGGGGGCAATCTTTGATACTGTCGCTATTTCATATTTACCTGACTTTCTATTAGTGATCATTATCTTTATAGGGTTATCTAGTTTATTTAATTTTAAACAGCCTGATCATTGTCTTCATCGGCCTAAGGGGGAGTTTCTCCGTTCACTTAAATCGCCTATGGTTATTTCGTTCCTGGTGGTTAATTTTCTACTGCAATTATCTCATGGGCCTTACTACACATTTTATAGTATCTACATGGAAGATCTGGAGTATGATCGTTCTACCATTGGCGTTTTATGGGCTATTGGTGTGGTGGCGGAAGTTCTTTTGTTTATTGTCATGCATCGTTTACTTCAGCGATTTAGTTTAAGAAATATTATTTTAATGTCTTTGTTGTTAACGACTATTCGGTGGGTGTTGGTTGGTACGCTTGCAGATGTTTTATTGTTTGTGGTGTTGGCGCAATGTTTTCACGCGGCGTCTTTTGGTGCTATACATGCCGTGGCCATTCAGTTTGTTCATCAGTATTTTTCAGCCGATAACCAGGGGCAGGGGCAAGCCATATATAGCAGTGTAAGCTTTGGCGCAGGTGGGGCGTTAGGGGCGATCCTTAGCGGTGTTATTGTCAGCGAGTATGGTAGTGCCATGGCTTTTAACTTGGCTGCAGCAGTATCTGGGTTAGCGCTGCTCATCGCGTTATTTACCTTTAGCGAAAAGCGTCATGCAACTGGATGATTACGGCCAATCAATACCTAAAAAGTAATAAGCTCTGTAGCTGAATTTATATTTTTGATGCCTGTCAACAAAAAAATATACATAAAATGGTGTAATAAACGTGCAGTAAAAGGTTAGTAGTATTTCAGTCTTGCAGTTTCTTATACTGCTAGTGAACGATGTCTTTACTAGTTGTTAAAGTGGTGGTGTGAGATCCCAAACGGCACTCATGCCAAAGGAAATTACAATATACAATATCAACAGGTGGATGTTATGAATGACAATCTATTAGAAAGCTTAACGACTCAAGCGACTTCTTTTTACGGTCCTATGGGCAAGATAAACGCGTTGATGGTCTCTAACATAGAGAAAGTTGCAGAGTTTCAGCTGGGCGCGGTTAAGTCATATGCCGAGCTTGCCATGAAGCAGTGGAAGCAAGTAGCTGGAATTCGAGATATCGAAACTTTTAAGGACTTCGGGTTAAGTCAGAGCGAATCTGCAAGTGAGATGAGCCAGAAAATCATAGCAGATATGATGGCGTTAGGTGAGATGGGTATGGAATTCAAAACTCAGGTAGAAGAAATTATTGCTGAGGCCAACAACCCGACAGAAGAGGTTAAGGAAGCGCCAAAGGCTAAAGTTAAGCCAAGTGCTTCAGCAAAAGCAGAGACCAAAGCATAAAGTCAGATTTATTTAGTAATATCATTATAGCGCTCTTTTATTCTGCTAAAGGGCGCGATCTTTACGCTTAAAGGTTATCTAGTATGCAAATGCTATGTTTAGAGACACGTATAGATACGCTCTTTAATAACAACCCAAATATCACCAGGAGGGTGTATGAGTAGTACTGATAATAATATGGCACAAAATGCCATAAAAAAAGTATTTTCTAGCTTTGATAATGTTGCCTGCCAATACAGTAAAGTACTCGATGACTATCTTAAGAAAAACCCAAATGTAGACGACTCTCAGCTAAACACGGTTATTGATATGATGGGGTCGTTTAGAGATATGGCCGAACAGCTTACTCTTCACCCTTTCAGAGTCGCCCATACTGAAGTTGAGTTAATAAAGAGTCATGCCAAACTGGTAGGCTCTACAGCGAGCCGATTGGTAGGAAAAATGGCTGACCCTGTGGTAATTCCTGAAAAAGGTGATCACCGGTTCGGGGATGAAGACTGGTCAGATAACGTCGTGTTTGACTATATCAAGCAGGCGTATTTGCTTAATTCAAATGCGGTGATGGAGTTGGTTGACTCTTTAGAAGACTCTAATAGCCATACGCACGATCAGTTTATGTTTTACTCGCGTCAAATCGTTAATGCACTGTCACCGAGTAACTATCCACTGACTAATCCAGAGGTGTTGAAAAAAACAGTCTCATCGGGGGGGGGCAATTTAATCGATGGCTTTAAGCAGTTTGTTGATGATTATAAGAAAAACCCGGGCATGTTTAATGTTTCAATGACCGATTCTTCTGCTTTTTCGGTGGGTCAAAATGTTGCGACAACGCCTGGAAAAGTTGTTTATCAAAATGAAATGATGCAATTGATCCAATATCAACCGACGACAAAGAAGGTTAATAAAACGCCTCTGTTAGTTGTTCCACCTTGGATTAACAAATACTATATTCTTGATTTAAAAGAAAAGAACTCATTGATCAAGTGGTTAGTTGATCAAGGTAACACTGTGTTTATTATTTCTTGGCTGAACCCTGGTCCAGCTATGAGAGATACTGGATTTGAAGACTATATGAGTCACGGCCCGCTTGATGCGTTGGATGCAATCGAAAAGGCTACAGGTGAAACAGAAGTTAATGCGATAGGTTACTGTGTGGGGGGGACGCTGTTAGCGAGTACGCTAGCATGGTTAACCGCTAAACGTAAAAAACGTATTAAGTCGGCGACTTACCTTGCTACATTAATCGATTTTTCAGATCCTGGTGGTATCGGGGTATTTATTAATGATAACTCCATTACCAATATAGAGAAGCGCCTCGACAAAGTAGGTTATTACGACGGTCGGGCAATGGCGTTTAGCTTCAATATGTTAAGAGAGAATGATTTGTTTTGGTCGTTTGTGATCAAAAACTACCTTAAAGGTGAAAAGCCCGCACCGTTTGATCTTTTATATTGGAACTCTGACGGTACTAACCTGCCTGCGAAAATGCATGGTTACTATCTGAGAAATATGTATCTTGAAAACAATCTTGTGAAACCTGGTGGTATCGAGCTTGAAGGTGTGAAGATAGATATTAGCAAGATAAAGACACCGGCATATTTTTTGTCGACCGTTCAGGATCATATCGCTAAATGGAAGACAACTTATAAGGGAGCCTTGTTGCACTCTGGGGATGTAAAATTTGTGCTTTCTGGTTCCGGTCATATTGCGGGTGTGGTAAACCCCCCAGCGCAAGAAAAATATGGTTATTGGACCAATAGCGAACTTCCTGCAGACTCAGACCAGTGGTTTAAAGAGGCTGAGAAAAATAAAGGTTCGTGGTGGAATGATTGGAAAGAATGGTCTGAGCAGTATGCAGGGGAGCAGGTTGACCCAAGAGTTCCCGGTGATAGAGAGTTAACTGTAATAGAGGATGCGCCAGGTGCCTATGTTAAGTTACGAATAGCCGATGCTATCAAAAATTAAGACATACAGGGTTATAGTAAACGCATTGCCGTAAAGTCATTAGTAGATGATGGGAAAAACCAAAAAGGCGCTATTCAACTAGCGCCTTTTTTGTTTATAGGGTTTATGGGTGGGGTTATGTACTGATATTTCCCCATACCTTATTGGCTTGCTCAATTAGCGCTGTGGCAGCGTTGCTAACTGTTTTTCGTTTGTGGGTGACGGTTCCCAGTGTTCTTGATGGGCTGTACTCGGGCGTCGAAAGTATAGTGAGGTGCTCATCTATCATCGTATTGGGTAGTACGCTCCATCCCAGGCCTACCGATACCATCATCTTTATGGTTTCTAGGTAGTTGGTTGGGATGGTAGCATTCAGTTTTAGTTGTCTGCGAGCGAAAAGTTCTTCGATTATCTGGTAAGTCAGTGTTGTTTTGGAGGGGAGTATTGCATTTGATTTTGATAGTTTTTCAATTGACGTATTCTGGCTTAGCGCGAGGTCATGATCGGGAGAGCACACTATGCTCATGGGGTCGTCCCAGATAAGGTGTTCAATGTAGTTGGGTGATGCGCCAGGGGTAACAGTAATGAAACCGATATCAGCATGATTGTGGTCTAGTGCTTCGAAGGCCTTCTCGGATTCCATAAACAGTAGTTTTAAGTCAACATCAGGGTGGGACTGTAAAAAAGGTTTAATCACAAAAGGGAGCCTATGTAACCCAATATGGTGACTGGCAACCACTGTTAGTTGACCAGAAATGCTACTCGATATATTTAAAATGGATTGTTTGGCGTTTTGAACCTCTCTAAGAATTGAGGTTGCTCTTGGAAGCAACTCTTCGCCTTCTTTGGTTAGTGTGATATTTCGCTGTCCACGCTCAAAAAGTTTACACCCAAGGGTATCTTCAAGCGTGCCAATGCGTTTACTGATGGCGGGTTGGGTAATTGATACGGCTTCAGCGGCTTTCGAAAATGAACCGGTTTCCACAATATTAACGAACGCATTAAGGGCGTCAATGTCCATTTGGTATTCCAGTTGGTAATAATAGTTATAAAAAATATGAATTTGTTTTATCTTATCATGAAGATTAAAATTCACCCAATGAATACCGATTAGGCCTCTTAACAAGGCCTAAGAACCAAATAATAGTCAGAATCGGAGAGATATCATGGCTGGAAAAACGCTATATGATAAGTTGTGGGATGCCCACATGGTTAAACAGCGAGAAGATGGGTCGGCGTTGATCTATATCGACAGGCAGCTGTTACATGAGGTGACTTCGCCTCAAGCGTTTGAAGGTTTGCGAATTGCCGGACGAACGCCTTGGCGGATTGATGCAAACCTTGCTACGCCAGACCATAACGTTCCTACCACTGAGCGTTCGAGCGGAGTAGAAGGGATTGTCGATCCGGTGTCTCGCATTCAGGTGAAGACACTTGACGACAACTGCGATGAATTTGGCATCACTGAATTCAAAATGTTAGATGAACGACAAGGTATTGTTCATGTGGTCGGGCCAGAGCAGGGGGCGACCCTGCCAGGGATGACCGTTGTGTGTGGTGATTCGCATACGTCTACTCACGGTGCTTTTGGCGCCTTGGCTCATGGTATCGGTACCTCTGAGGTTGAGCATGTATTGGCTACCCAGTGCCTGATCCAGAAGAAGATGAAGAATATGCTGGTTAAGGTTAATGGCCAGGTTGGAGAAGGTATATCTGGTAAAGATATTGTGTTAGCGGTTATTGGTAAGATCGGGACCGCTGGTGGAACGGGCTATGCCGTAGAGTTTGGTGGACAAGCTATTCAGGATCTATCGATGGATGGTCGTATGACGGTCTGTAATATGGCGATAGAGGCGGGTGCCCGGGTCGGTATGATCGCGGTTGACAGTACCACAATAGATTATGTAAAGGGACGAACTTATGCACCTAAGGGTGCAGATTGGGATAGTGCAGTTCAAGCCTGGTCAGACTTGCATAGTGATGATGATGCGGTGTTCGATAAAATAGTAGAGCTTGAGGCTGTTGACATTAAACCTCAGGTGACCTGGGGTACTTCACCTGAAATGGTTGTCGCTATCGATGAGTTTGTGCCAAACCCAGACGATCACGATGATGTGGTTGTAAAGGAAGGGATTGGGCGTGCTTTAGAGTATATGGGTTTACAGGCAGATGCTGCTATCACCAGTATTAAGCTGGATAGAGTGTTTATTGGTTCTTGCACTAACTCTCGTATCGAAGACCTAAGAGTGGCAGCGAAGGTTGTTAAGGGGCGCAAGGTAGCTGATTCGCTTATTCAGGCGCTTGTGGTTCCTGGGTCCGGCCTTATTAAAAAGCAAGCAGAGCAAGAAGGGCTCGATGTGGTATTTACAGAAGCGGGTCTGGAGTGGCGTGAGCCGGGCTGTTCGATGTGTTTAGCGATGAACGCTGATAAGTTGGGGCAGGGAGAACACTGTGCGTCAACCTCTAATAGAAATTTCGAAGGTCGACAAGGGTTCGGCGGAAGAACTCACTTAGTCAGCCCTGCAATGGCCGCAGCCGCAGCAATTGCAGGTCATTTTGTAGATGTTAGAGACTACTTAAGCTAATAACGGCACCGAGATTCGTAAGAGGACAATAGTATGAGAAAGTTTACTCAGGTTACCGGTATCGTTGCGCCAATGGATCGGGCAAATGTCGATACTGACATGATAATTCCAAAACAATTTTTGAAATCGATTAAGAGAACAGGCTTCGGCAAAAATTTATTTGACGAGCTTCGTTATCTCGATGAAGGACAGCCTGATCAGAGCTGTGAGGGGCGACCGCTAAACAATGACTTCATGCTGAACCAGGCTCGGTATGCGGGTTCAACAGTATTGCTGGCGAGGCAGAACTTTGGTTGTGGTTCAAGCAGGGAACATGCGCCTTGGGCGTTAGAAGATTACGGCTTTCGCTGTGTAATAGCGCCTAGCTTTGCTGATATATTTTATAACAACTGTTTTAAAAATGGTATTTTGCCGGTCACTCTTGATGAGGCTGTTATAGATCAGTTATTTGTAGAACTTTTTGCCAATGAAGGTTATGAGATAACGATTGATTTAGAACAGCAAACGATCAAAGCACCTAACGGTGAGGCTATTTCATTTGAGGTTGATGCTTTTCGAAAGCATTGCCTAATTAACGGATTAGACGACATTGGCGTAACATTAGAAGATGCTGATGCCATCAAATCATTTGAAGCGAAAAGCCGAACACTGTCCCCTTGGTTATTTGATGCAATAGGGTAGTACTACTAGTTTTTTCGTTAACTATAAAGTTATAAATTAGATTAAATAATGTTATTAAGGCTCTGAAATGAATAGAAATGTATTGTTGTTACCAGGTGATGGAATTGGACCTGAAATAGTATCGGAAGCAGAAAAAGTACTCTGTCTGCTCAACGATTCATTAGGCTTGAAGTTAGCAATTGATAGCGCATTGGTAGGTGGCTCTGCTATTGATGAGTTTGGTGTGCCGCTTCCGGATGTGACGCTTGAGAAGGCGAAAGCATCAGATGCTATTTTGCTAGGTGCTGTGGGGGGGGCCAAGTGGGATGAGTTGGATATGGCGATTAGGCCTGAAAAAGGTCTGTTAGGTTTGCGCTCAAATCTTAAGTTATTTGGAAACTTACGCCCTGCTATTTTGTACCCTCAGCTAGCGGATGCATCTACGTTAAAGGCGGAAGTTGTGTCTGGACTTGATATTCTTATCGTCCGCGAATTAACGGGTGGAATATATTTCGGTCAGCCTCGTGGTGTTCGTGTTCTTGAGAATGGAGATCGCGAAGGTTACAACACCTATGTTTACAATGAGACTGAAATTAAACGCATAGGTCGTGTGGCATTTGAAGCAGCCCAAAAGCGCGGTGGGAAGCTCTGTTCTGTTGACAAGGCAAACGTCTTAGAGGTAACTGTTCTGTGGCGTGAAATTATGGATGATCTTGCAAAAGAGTATCCTGATGTAGAGTTGAGCCATATGTATGTAGATAATGCGGCGATGCAGTTAGTGCGTGCACCCAAACAGTTTGATGTTGTGGTAACCGGTAATATGTTTGGTGATATTTTATCTGATGCTGCCGCGATGCTAACAGGCTCTATTGGTATGCTGCCTTCAGCTTCATTAAATGAAGAGGGTAAAGGAATGTACGAGCCATGTCATGGCTCTGCTCCGGATATAGCAGGGCAAGGTATCGCCAATCCGTTAGCGACCATTCTGTCGGTTGCGATGATGTTACGTTACAGCTTGGCTGAAAATAAGGCTGCTGATTTAATCGAAACGGCCGTTAGTAATGTTCTTGATCAAGGCTTTAGAACGGCTGATATCTATTCAGAAGGAACCACCAAGGTCAGTACTGCTGATATGGGTGATGCTGTCATTAGTGCCTTAGGTAAATTAGTGTAATATATCTGACAGTGAAGGCGCTACATCATTGATGTGGTGTCTTCATCTTGATAGCGTAGAGTACAGTTGTTCAATATTTAAATGTGTCACTGAGATTAGTCATGAAAAAAGTAGGTTTGGTGGGTTGGCGAGGCATGGTGGGTTCCGTGCTGATGCAAAGAATGCGAGAAGAAAACGATTTTGATTTTATCGATCCGGTATTTTTCTCTACGTCACAAGCAGGCCAGGCAGCGCCTGATGTAGGTAAAACTGTTTCGGCTCTTCAAGATGCGAACAGCATTGAAGCGCTTAAAGCGATGGATGTTATTATTACTTGCCAAGGCGGTGATTATACGAAATCTGTTTATAGCGCTTTGCGCGCTGACGGTTGGAATGGTTATTGGGTAGATGCGGCTTCATCGTTACGAATGGATGATGATGCTGTTATTGTACTAGACCCTGTTAATAGCAAAGTTATTGATGATGCACTTGAACAAGGCGTAAAAACGTACGTAGGCGGAAATTGCACGGTTAGTTTGATGCTAATGGCCCTGGGTGGGTTGTTTGAAAATGATCTGGTTGAATGGGTTAGCCCCATGACCTATCAGGCTGCGTCTGGTGGCGGTGCTCGTCACATGCGTGAACTGATAAGCCAGATGGGTGAGATTCACTCTTCTGTATCAGGCTTGTTGGATGACCCAGCATCGGCAATTCTTGAAATTGATAAAACTGTAGCAGACGCTATTCGTTCAGATACGTTGCCTACTGAAAACTTTGGTGTCGCATTGGGTGGTAGTTTGATTCCTTGGATTGACTCTCAATTAGATAATGGGCAGAGCAGAGAAGAGTGGAAGGCGGAAGCAGAAACCAACAAGATATTAGGTTTATCTGAAACGCCAATCCCAGTTGATGGCCTGTGTGTTCGCGTGGGTGCAATGCGCTGCCATAGTCAGGCAATGACTATTAAGTTGAAGAAAGACCTACCTGTTGCAGAGATTGAGTCTATTTTAGCCGATTCAAATGATTGGGTTAAAGTGATCCCTAATGATAAAGAACTGACGGTTAAAGAGCTGACTCCCGCAAAAGTAACGGGTACGCTAAGTGTGCCGGTGGGTAGAATTCGTAAGCTAAATATGGGGCCAGAGTATATTTCGGCCTTTACAGTGGGCGATCAGCTACTTTGGGGGGCTGCAGAGCCTTTACGCAGAATGTTGAGAATTATACTAAAAAACGATTAATGCAATACTAAGGATGTTAAGGGGTAAGGTTTTCTTATTCCTCAACATCTGTTGACTCAAGACCTGTTATCCCTCTCGTTTGGCGCCACTTCTTAATTCTCTCTAGTTCTCCTGTTTTGGTATATTGTGGTGATTGTACGGTGTATACCTGGCATCCTTATATGGGGTTTCCCCGACTGCCGTTAACAATTAGAAACACAAAGAATTATTGAAAAATCACTGTTTATAAACAATACTTGTTACCTAGTTGTGTCAAATCAGAATTTATTGAATAAAAGCAACTGTCTGGAATAGTTTTTTAAACTGGAAAGTACATTAGATGATCTAACGTCTAATTATGTCTGGCTTAAATGCTCTTAAATTTAGTACGAAGTGTAAAACAAGAAAGGAAAGAAGAGATGATGCGCAAGCTTGCGGTTGCTCTATCACTAGTCAGCGTTTTGGGTGCTGGTGTTGTACAGGCTTTAGGACTGGGCGAGGCTTCAGTAGAGTCTACCCTTAATCAACCGCTCAAAGCTGAAATTGAATTGGTTAACATTCGGGACCTTGAAGACAATGAAATTCTCCCGGGTTTAGCATCAAGAGAAGAGTTTTTAAAAGCTGGTGTTGAGAGAATTTACTTTCTTTCTGATGTCCGGTTTGAAGTTCAGCGAAACGAAAATGGTAAAATGGTTGTTCAGTTAACAACTGCTAAGCCTGTGCGCGAGCCATTTTTGAACTTTCTTGTTGAGGTGATTTGGCCAAGTGGTCGCTTGCTTCGAGAGTATGCACTTTTAATTGATCCCCCTATTTACGGCGAGGAGCCGCTTGCTCCAGTTCAGCAGGTTCAGTCTGCTCCGGCGTTAACGACTAATCAGCTGCCTGAAATTGACGTAAGTGATGAAAGGCCTGCACGACAAAACGTTTCAGCGCCTGTTGCTCAGTCGTCAGGTGATATATACGGACCTACTAATAATAGCGATACCATGTGGGCGATCGCGCTAAAAGTTCGACCTGACAGCTCAGTGACCGCGCAGCAAACGATGCTGGCTATACAGGATATGAATCCTGACTCATTTATAAACGGTAACATAAATAGCCTAAAGAAGGGGCAGATTCTCCGTTTACCTAACTTGAATGATATTAGGCAGCGTTCTAAGCGTGATGCGGTACGTGGCGTTATTGCACAAAATAGAGACTTTGAAAAGCGAGCGTTGGGAAAGAATGTCGTTGACGCAACACCCCAAAGTGAAACGCCGGTTACCACGCCTTCTGCTGTCAATAGCGGAGACGAGCTCAAGCTTGTGGTGGCAGAAAATACAGCGACCGATAATCAATCTGGTGCCCATGCGGGAGAGGCCGCAAATAATGGTTCGGAAGACGCACTCAAGAATAACCTAGCGGTAATGTTAGAGAAACTGGATCAAGCAAGTCTAGAAAAACGAGAATTAAATAGCAGGGTAGAAGACCTCGAAGAGCAGTTAGAAACGCTCCAACGCTTATTAACATTAAAAGATGATCAGCTTGCTAACCTCCAAACCCAGATGGGTAAAGATGAGGCTATTGATTCAGTTAAGACTGTTGACGAAGTGATGGTGGCAGAAGATATGGCCGCGAAAGGTGAGCTCTCTTCCGAGGAAGAGTCTGCTGGTACAAACGTTGACGCTGAAAAGATAGCAGAAGCCTCTGTGGCAGAAGGTATGGCGGGTAGCGCTGAACCAGAAACTATTGTGGGTATTGAACCTCAAGCCGTGAGTGCGGACAAGCCTGTAGATGCGCCTGAAACACCAAAAACTAAACCGGCTTCATTACCAGTAACTGAGCCAGTAGAAAAAGAACTTACTGTGCAATCGATTGTTGAAACGGTGATGAAAAATCCTATGTATCAGTTAGCCGTTGGTGGTGGGGTGATATTGCTGCTACTAATTGTATGGGGGCTGTCTCGTAGAAATGCTCAAAAAGAACAAGAGTTTTTTGAAACAAGAAATGAGGATGGCGAAGAGCCAGGTGATATTTTTGGAGCAGAAGACGTACTGGGTAGTGAAGAGTCTAATGGAGCGGTTACAGAGGTTGATGAAGCAGTAGAGGCGGTAGAAGAAACAGTGTTGCCGGGACAGGCTGAGACCGAAGACGTAATTGCTGAAGCTGATATTTATATTGCTTATGGGCGCTTGGATCAGGCTTCTCAGTTGCTTGAGAATGCAATCTCTTCAGAGCCCCAGCGTACTGATATTAGATTAAAACTATTAGAGGTATATGCCGAATCAAATGAGGCAGAGTCATTTAACAAACAGTTCAACGAAGTTGAAGCGTTGAATGATGACTATGCAATGGAGCAGGCGCTAGAAATCAAAAGCCGTTTCGCTGACGCTGACGCTGATGACATGATGTCTATTGATGATCTTGAAAATCAGCTTTTATCAACAGAGGAAGGTCCGGATTCTGAGCCGCTAGAGATAGAGGGTTTGGGCGCGGAAGAGGCTGAAGATAAAGAAGCTGAAATTTCCGCAATTGACTACGAGCCTACACAAAGTGCATCGGAGCAGTTAGATGATACTGCTGATATTGATGAAGAGCTTAGTAGTCTTGAATCTGACTTGGCTGCTGATGGGGTTGGTCAGTCTGATCTTGAATCAGAAGATGATGATCTGGATATTGACTTCGATATCAATGAGATCGATCTTGATGCTGATGACACATCGATAGAAGAATCTGCGCCTATCGAATTTGAGCTTGACTCAACGAATGTGGATAAGCAAGAAGGTGAAGATACACTGTTAGCCGGTGAAGAGGTTGATTTAGGGCTGGATATTGCGGATGAAATTTCACTGACTTCAACTGAGGAAGTAGATGTTGATGAGCTAGAGTTAGATGTTGATGAGCTAGAGTTAGATGTTGATGAGCTAGAGTTAGATGTTGATAACTTGGAGTTAGATGCCGATGACTTGGAGTTAGATGTAGAGGGTCTCGGTCTTGATGACGAGTTGTCAGTTGTTGATCAGGACGTGCAGGGTAGCGAGCTGTCTGATTTGGATACTCAGTTGGCAGATCTGGATAGTGAATTGGATGATATAGCCTTAGACCTAGAGCCAGCAGGTGATGAAGTTAAATCAACTGATTTGGAGTCGCCTGAGGGTGACTTGGAAGACGGTTTGAGTCTTGATGACCTAGATCTTGAGCTAGATAAAATCGATTCTGATTTAGATGTTAGTTTTGATCTTGAAGGCGAAGGTGAAACCAAGCAGGAAGATGGTAAGCTAATGAGTTCTGACTCAGCAGTAGAAGAGTTGGAAGATATAGCCGAAACATTATCGGTAGATTCTCCTGCGCCAGAAGAGGTTGTCGACAGCTTATTGGAGGGCGACTTACCGGGCCTTGAAGAAGATGATGTCGTCGTGGGTGCAGAAGAGTTAGGTGAGCTTGATTTGGCAGGCGATATTAGCTCAGATGCCGTTTCTGATCACAGTTTGGATGCTGATGACAGTTTGGATATTGATGGTGGCACACTTGATTTGGAAGGAAGTGCTGTTGACGTCGATGGCTTTGAGTCTGGTATTACTGAAGATGAGGATTTTGACTTTCTGGCAGGTACTGATGAAGCTGCCACTAAGCTTGACTTAGCGCGTGCTTATATCGATATGGGTGACGGCGATGGCGCAAGGGACATCTTGGAAGAGGTGACGCTAGAAGGAAGTGAAGAGCAAAAGCAAGAGGCACAAGATCTTCTTAAAACGTTGGACTAATATTTCAAAATAGGTAATCTATAGCGAATAGGGCAAGCCTAGCAGACTAAGGTATAGATTAACTTCATGAGTTTAGTAAAATCAGACACGCCCGGAACCTTAATTGGCTCTGGGCGTGTTGCGTTAGTACTTGAGTATAATGGTGGTCGCTATCACGGCTGGCAATCACAGAAGTCGGGGCACCCTACCGTTCAGCAGAGTCTAGAGGCAGCATTATCTAAAGTCGCTGATCACCCTATAGAAGTCGTTTGTGCGGGCAGGACCGATGCAGGCGTTCATGCATCTCATCAAGTTGTTCACTTTGACACATCCGTTACTCGTACTCAGCGATCTTGGGTGCTGGGGGTTAACTCAAACTTGTCTTGTGATATCTCTGTTCATTGGGTTGGCAATGTAACAGATGCTTTTCATGCGCGTTTCTCCGCAAAAAACAGACGATATCGTTATATTATTTATAATAACCCCATTCGACCTGCGCTTTATAATAGGGAGGTCACTTGGAACTACCGCCCGCTTGATGAGGTTGTAATGGCTAGTGCGGCTCAGTGTCTGGTTGGAGAGCATGATTTTTCATCCTTTCGAGCTGCCGGTTGTCAGGCCAAATCTCCGGTGCGTACGTTAGAGTTTATAGATATTAGGCGCTTTAATGATTTTGTCATTTTAGACATTCAAGCCAATGCTTTTCTTCATCATATGGTTAGGAATATTTCTGGAGTGCTAATGTCTATTGGCTCAGGGTGTATGCATGAGGGTTGGGTAGAAGAAGTTTTAAATTCTAAAGATAGGACTGCCGGTGGGGTTACAGCGCCTCCCTATGGACTCTATTTTGTTCATGTCGGTTATGATGGCGGTGATATCCCCCAAGTGGAGCTTGGCCCGTCATTGATCAAACCCTATTATTTATTAAGTCAGACTAATCGCTAATTAGTTTGAGTATTTATCAGGTGCGGAATAAGTTAGATGATACGAACTCGCGTTAAAATTTGCGGTATAACTAGAGTCTGTGACGGACTCGCTGCTGCTGGGGCCGGAGCGGATGCTTTGGGGTTTGTTTTTTTCGAGAAAAGCCCCAGATATGTTAGCATAGATAAAGCTGCTGAAATTTGCAGCAAGATACCGCCCTTTGTAACCAAAGTAGGCCTCTTTGTAGATGCAAATGAGGATATGGTCAGGCGGGTGATTGATCATGTACATATTGATTTGCTGCAGTTTCATGGGGATGAAAGTCCTGAGTTTTGCCAAAACTTTAACCTACCTTATATTAAAGCTATTCGCGCTAAAAACAGGGAGAGTATTCTCGAAGCAATTGAGGCTCATTCTGCTGCTCTCGGGATATTGATAGACAGTTATGTTCCTGGATTGGCGGGCGGAACAGGTAGTACGTTCGACTGGTCGTTAGTACCACCTGAACATAGATCAAAAATTATATTGGCGGGTGGTTTAGATACTGAAAACATTGCAGTGGCTATTACTAGTATTAGGCCGTACGCGGTAGATATTAGTGGCGGAGTCGAAGTCCGCAAAGGGATTAAAGATAGTGAAAAGATCTATAAATTTATGAAAGAGGTGGCAAGTGCCGACAAAATATACTGATGATATGCTCCAGCAAATACCGGATGCTACCGGTCATTTTGGAGAGTTTGGCGGGCGATTCGTATCAGAGACATTAATGCCCTCTCTTCTGCAGTTAGAAGAGCAATATAATACACTGAAACATGACCCTGAATTCCAAGAAGAGTTTTATCGTGACTTGGCTGACTATGTTGGGCGTCCATCGCCACTATATTTTGCCGAAAGGTTAACCGATAAAGTAGGTGGTGCCAAAATATATCTAAAGCGTGAAGACTTGAATCATACCGGAGCGCACAAGGTTAATAATACTATTGGTCAGGCCTTGCTAGCTAAGCATTTGGGAAAGCCCCGCATTATCGCTGAAACAGGCGCGGGCCAGCATGGGGTAGCAACCGCTACTGTCGCCGCTCGACTAGGGTTAGAATGTACCGTATTTATGGGGGCAGAGGACGTTCAGCGTCAGGCTCAAAATGTGTACAGAATGAAGCTGCTTGGTGCGACTGTCGTGCCCGTGGAAAGCGGAACCCGTACACTAAAAGATGCCATGAATGAAGCGATGCGCGACTGGGTAACAAACGTCGATAATACGTTCTATATTATTGGAACCGTTGCAGGACCCCATCCTTATCCAATGCTGGTGAGAGATTTCCAAACAGTTATCGGTAAAGAGGCCAAACAGCAATGCTTGGATAAAGAGGGACGTTTACCCGACGCGTTAGTCGCATGTGTTGGCGGAGGTTCTAACGCGATTGGACTGTTCTATCCCTTTATTGGAGATGATAGTGTTAAAATGTACGGTGTCGAAGCCGCTGGACATGGTCTGGAAAGTGGTGAGCATGCAGCACCACTGTGTGCCGGTGAGCCTGGTGTTCTACATGGAAATCGCACGTACTTAATGTCAGATAACAATGGACAGATTAGTGCCACTCATTCTGTTTCTGCTGGTTTGGATTACCCTGGTGTGGGTCCAGAGCATAGTTGGTTGAAAGATGAAGGCCGTGCAGAGTATGTTGCCATCACCGATGATGAAGCGCTAGATGCGTTTCGCACGCTAACGAGAGTTGAAGGAATAATACCGGCGTTAGAATCCAGTCACGCGATTGCCTATGGCATGAAGCTAGCTAAACAAATGGATAAAGATCAGATTATCATCGTGAACCTTTCAGGGCGTGGCGATAAAGATATGCATACGATTGCCGAAATTGACGGCATAACCGTATAGATTTTATTGAGGAATGATCAAGTGAGTCGAATTAAGGCGGTTATGTCACAGTTAAAGAGTGACGGAAAAAGTGCATTGATACCTTATATCACCGGTGGAGACCCAGTACCAGGATTAACGGTCGAATTGATGCATGAGCTGGTTAATGCAGGTGCTGATATTATCGAATTAGGCATCCCATTCTCTGACCCTATGGCAGATGGTCCAGTTATTCAGTTAGCCTGTGAAAGAGCGTTAGAGCATAACGTTTCGCTAGACGATATATTATCGATGGTGTCAGGCTTTCGAGAAACAAACACCTCTACGCCTGTCGTATTGATGGGCTACCTGAACCCTATTGTTAAAATGGGTTACGGTCTGTTTGCGTCTAAAGCAGCGGGTGCAGGGGTGGATGGCGTATTGGTGGTAGACCTTCCTCCGGAAGAAGGCCATCAACTACTAGTAGAGATGAGAAACAACAATCTCGACTCGGTCTACCTGATCGCGCCGACCACAACAGATGATAGAATCAAGGCAATCTGTGATGCAAGTTCAGGGTATGTTTATTATGTATCAGTTAAAGGTGTGACAGGGTCTGCAAGCCTAGATGTTGCTAGCGTGGCAGCAAAACTTGCCGTTATACGAAATAAAAGTGACATACCCGTAGGCGTGGGGTTTGGTATTAAGGATGCGGAATCTGCAGCGGCGGTTGCTAAGGTTGCTGATGGTGTGATTGTAGGAAGTGTTTTAGTAAATACTATAGCCTCCAATATCGATAACCATGCAGCTATTAAGGCTAAAATGTACAATATCGTTTCATCAATGCGTCAAGCGATGGATGCCTGATATTTGACGATATTCACTATGAATATTGGTTGTCGGTCTTTTTAAAGGAGTAAGTTGGTGAGCAATTGGCTTGATAAAATTGTACCCAGTGTTATTCGGTCTGAGTCCTCACAAAAAAGTACTGTGCCAGAGGGACTGTGGAAGAAATGCCCTAAGTGCGAAAGCGTGTTATATAGGCCAGAACTAGAGAAAAACCTTGAGGTCTGTCCAAAGTGTCAGCATCACATGCGTTTAACTGCTCGAAAAAGAATCGATATATTTCTGGATGCTAAGGGGCGAGTAGAAATCGCGCCAGAGCTCGCACCGAATGACCGACTTAAATTCAAGGACAGCAAGAAATACAAAGATCGATTAACTACAAACCAGAAAGAGACAGGCGAGAAAGACGCGTTGGTATGCTTTCAAGGTGAAGTACTTCAGATACCTGTAGTGGTGGTTGCATTTGAATTCAAATTCTTAGGCGGCTCAATGGGGGCTGTTGTTGGCGAGAAGTTCACCAGAGCCGCCAATATTGCAATGGAAGAGCGCATACCTCTTGTGTGTTTTAGTGCCAGCGGAGGTGCGAGGATGCAAGAAGCGCTTGCGTCTTTGATGCAAATGGCAAAAACAGCCGCAGTACTGGAAAGAATGAAGGCAATGGGTATCCCATTTGTTTCAGTGATGACTGACCCTGTATTCGGAGGTGTGTCAGCTAGCTTGGCGATGCTAGGGGATGTGAATGTGTCAGAACCCAATGCCCTAATCGGTTTTGCCGGACCAAGAGTTATTGAGCAAACCGTCAGAGAGAAGCTTCCAGAAGGGTTTCAACGTAGTGAGTTTCTGTTAGAGCACGGTGTTATAGATATGATTCTTCACCGGCAGGTGATAAGGGTGCGGCTCGCTTCTATCTTGTCAAAGCTAACCGGTCGATCAAACCCTAAAGGTGATGAGTTAGATAATGGCTAAATCATACCAGAAAGCGCTTAACAACTGGTTGAAACGAATAGAGCAAAACCACCCATCTGAGATTGAGATGGGGCTAGATAGAACGCTAACCGTATACTCTAAGTTAAGAAAAGGCCCTCTTGCCAAAAAAGTGGTGGTTGTTGCGGGTACAAATGGTAAAGGTTCTACTATAGCGGTGCTAGAACGATTATTGTTGAATGCCGGGAAGTCGGTAGGCGTTTATAGTTCACCTCATATCCATCGCTATAATGAGCGTGTAAGAGTTAATGGCGAATTGGTTGATGATAAACGACTGGTTGAGAGCTTTGAAGCGGTTGAGATAGCCCGTGATGGAACGCCTTTAACGTACTTTGAGTTTGGAACACTAGCGGCGCTGTGTTGTTTTGAAAAAGAGCCTCTGGATGTTGTACTGCTTGAAGTCGGGTTAGGTGGCCGACTGGATGCGGTTAATATCGTAGACTCAGATCTATCCATTATTACCTCGGTTGACATCGACCATGTTGAATGGTTAGGGGACAATCGCGAAAGTATAGGTTTCGAAAAGGCGGGTATTTTTCGTCAGGGTATGCCTTCTATTTACGGCGGAGATAACCCGCCTGAGAGCGTCATTCAGCAAGCTGATGCTCAAAATATTAACTTATTTATCTATCGAAAACAGTTCGGGTTGACACAATCTACCGCAGACAACGCCATAGATTACAGTTGGGTCTACCGGTCTCAAAATACCTCAGATAATAAACGGATTATAGGGTACTTAAGTGACTTAAGTGGAGTAAAAAAAGAACAGCCTATGCCGTTTAGTTTGCTTCCTGAAAGCAATATATTAACTGCGCTTCAAGCGATGGAATGTCTTGGGTTTCCGGTTAGTCGTGATGGCACCCTGAAAGGCCTTGATGGCTTTGTGGTTAAAGGCCGTTTTGAAGTGTACTCAACTCAACCGTTGGTTTTGCTAGATGTAGGTCATAACCCTCATGCTGCAAGGTTTTTATCACGTCGGTTAGCCAGTATAAAGGGCTATCGACCTGTTTATGCTGTTTTCTCGGTATTGATAGATAAGGATGTTAGTGGGATTGTTGAAGGGCTCGGTGGTCTGGTAACTGAATGGCATGTAGCTACATTGTCATGTCCTCGTGCGATGGAATTATCGCAGATTCGTACCGCGCTAACTGAGGCTGATCAACAGTTTGTTGAGTATGCGTCACTCGATTTGGCATATGAAAAAGCATTCGAAGCGGCTAAACAAAATGACGGGATTGTAATGTGTTTTGGCTCCTTTCATGTCGTATCTGAGATAGACTAACAGAGTAGTTCGTTTTTAAGTATTTTGGATAAAAGAGAATCAAAAATGGATGGATTAAAGCAAAGAGTAGTGGGTGCCTTGGTAATAGTATCGCTTGCAGTGATATTTTTGCCAATGATTTTTGATGAACCACATCAGCCGTCGAAAACACAACTTATCCCTATACCCGTGCAATCGGAGCTGCCGGTGATAACGTTAAACTCGCCTCAAAAGCCTAAGTTTAAGATAATTGAACCTTCAGATGGTGTTCAAAACTCAACCACAGCAAATGTTTTGGCCGGACCTTCAGCGGTTGAAAATAATGTGGTTGAGGTTGTCGTGACAAGTAATCCGGTTGAAGGTGAGGTCGTTGAAGTTGGCACTAACCCTAAGAGTGCTGAGAAGGTAAAAGTCGCGGAACCTAACGCTAGTGAGAAACCTTCGAAGTCTGTGTTTAAGGAAAAAGAACTAAGCAATGTTTGGATGGTGCAGTTGGGGACGTTCGGAAATCATAAAAATGCTTATAATCTTCGAGATACGCTTCGTAAGGATGGATTTGACGGGCACACGACTAAAGTTGATAAAGACGGGACGCAGTTAATTCGAGTGTTTAGTGGCCCATATACAGACAAAGCGCATGCAGACAAAGTAAAAAAACAACTGGATAAGAAGTTTAAGCTTAAAACACTGGTTGTTCATTTCAAGTAACAGGATTTGGACTTTTGGTAACTAGTTTGGATTGTCGTTGGTTAAGTGTATTTTCTTTGCTAGAATGCGCGCCATTGAAACCTATCATTAGATGAACTATTTATATGTTTAATTGGGCAGACTGGTCTATCATCGCGGTCATCGCTTTATCCAGCCTTTTTAGCTTAAAGCGAGGCTTTGTAAAAGAAGCTTTATCCCTCGTTACGTGGGTCGCTGCCTTTATCATCGCTCGTACCTTTAATCCTAATTTACAAACTCTTCTTGTCGACCTAATCGATACCGTTGTCTTTCGCGCGGTTGCAGCGTTCGCAATATTGTTTATAGGGACACTTCTTGTTGGCGCTATTATTAACAATTTAATTGGTTTGCTCGTTAAAATAACCGGTTTGTCTACAACAGATAGACTTTTAGGTGTGATTTTTGGCGTTGCAAGAGGTGTGATTATTGTCGTTGTTACGATTGCTCTGTTAAGAGTAACGCCGGTAGTCGATGACACCTGGTGGCAGGAATCAGTAATGATTACTAAGCTCCAAGTGTTAGAGCAATGGTCAAGAACAGTGTTCGAGGATCAGTTCTCTGTTTTTATGAGTTAGGATGTGAATGCTGGGTCTACACGATGGGTCCTGATGTTTTTCACTATAGTTAACCAAACCTGTTAAGATTTACTTAATATCTTGTTCATGCCCAAGTGAGGTAGCTTTAATGTGCGGTATTGTAGGAATTGTTGGAAAAACCAATGTTAACCAGGTGCTCTATGATGCACTGACGGTTTTACAGCATCGGGGACAGGACGCCGCGGGTATTGTAACTTATCAGGATGATCGTTTTTTCCTTAGAAAAGACAACGGGTTGGTTAAAGATGTATTTCGCACCCGGCATATGCGTAGGCTGGTTGGTAATGTGGGGATTGGTCATGTTCGTTATCCTACCGCCGGCTCTTCAAGCTCAGCGGAAGCTCAGCCATTCTATGTAAACTCCCCATATGGCATTACGCTTGCTCACAATGGAAACCTTACGAATACGCTTGAGCTTGCCGAGGGTTTACTTAGATCAGATCTAAGACATATTAATACCAACTCTGACTCTGAAGTTTTGCTCAATGTGTTTGCTCATGAGCTTCAAAAACAGGGTAAATTGGTTCCCACCCAAGTTGAAATTTTTGAGGCGGTTAAAGCAGTACACAAACGCTGTAAGGGGGCTTATGCTGTCATCGCGATGGTTACAGGTTATGGTATCGTTGCGTTTAGAGATCCTAATGGCATTCGTCCTGTTTGTTATGGCAAGCGCGAAACCGAGCAGGGCTCTGAGTATATGATTGCTTCTGAGAGTGTTGCATTAAGTGCGGAAGGGTTCACCCTGGTGAGAGATATTGATCCAGGAGAAGCAATCTATATAGAAACAGATGGGCAGTTATATAATCAGCAGTGTGCTGAAAACCCTCAGCTTAACCCGTGTATCTTTGAGCATGTATACTTCGCTCGCCCTGATTCAATTATTGATCAGGTTTCAGTTTACAAGGCTAGGCTGAGAATGGGTGAGAAACTGGCAGAAAAAATGATGAAAGAGTGTCCTGATTACGACATTGATGTTGTGATGCCTATTCCGGATACAAGTCGAACATCGGCTATGCAAATGGCTTATCGTTTGGGTGTGAAGTTTAGAGAAGGTTTTATAAAAAACCGTTATATCGGTCGAACGTTTATCATGCCTGGTCAAAGTCAGCGTAAGAAGTCTGTACGTCAGAAGTTAAACCCAATCGAGCTAGAGTTTAAGGGGAAGAATGTACTTCTCGTTGATGATTCGATTGTTCGGGGTACAACTTGTAAAGAAATCGTTCAAATGGCACGTGATGCGGGTGCGACTAAAGTGTATTTCGCTTCTGCTGCTCCAGAAGTGCGTTTCCCAAATGTATACGGGATTGATATGCCTGCAGCAAGCGAGTTGATTGCTCATAATCGTACAGTGGCGCAAATTCAAGAAGCTATTGGTGCTGACTGGTTGATTTATCAAAATCTTGATGACTTGATAGAATGTGCTAACGAAGGTAATCCTTCTATCGAGAGGTTTGATTGCTCGGTATTTAATGGCGATTATATTACTGGCGACATTACTCCCGAGTATCTAGAAAATCTCGAGTTTGCTCGTAATGAAAGTAGTAAACGTACGAAAAACAAAGAGTTTGATGATGATCATACCGTCATCGATCTTCATAACAACGATTGAGAATTATGGCTAATACGATACCAACTGAAGGTTCTATTCCCGTTGCTGAAATTGATGGCGCTGAGTTAGAGACTATCGCTGTTAGGGCAGGCATTCATAGAACGCATGAACTAGAGCATAGTGAAGCTATTTTTCCGACGTCTAGCTTTGTGTTTAATAATGCGGCTGAGGCGGCGGCTCGATTTAGTGGTGAGTCTGAAGGGAATATATATTCCCGTTTTACAAATCCAACCGTCAATATGTTTGAAGAGCGTATTGCGGCAATGGAAGGTGGAGAGAGAGCTGTTGCAACTGCATCGGGTATGGCTGCGATCCTTAGTACTTGTGTGGCACTGCTAAAACAAGGTGATAATGTTGTTTGTTCTAGAAGTGTTTTTGGTACTACTAATGTGTTTTTTGAAAAATACATGGCTAAATTTGGCGTTACCACTACATTTGTTGATTTAACAGATATCGACCAGTGGCAGAAGGCGATTAGTGGGGACACGCGCCTATTGTTTCTAGAGACACCTTCTAATCCGCTATGTGAAATTGGCGATATTAAAGTTCTTGCAGGTTTAGCGCATAGGCATGATGCACTATTAGTTGTAGATAACTGTTTTTGTACACCCGCACTTCAACGTCCACTCATGCTTGGTGCAGACATTGTTGTCCACTCTGCGACCAAGTACCTAGATGGTCAGGGGCGATGTGTGGGTGGAGTCGTAGTCGGTAAAAACGAACATATGGAAGAGGTCTACGGGTTTTTAAGGTCTGCAGGCCCAACGATGAGTCCTTTTAATGCATGGGTCTTTCTTAAGGGGCTTGAAACACTCTGTTTGAGAATGAAGGCTCATAGTGAGGGTGCGTTAAAGGTTGCCAAATGGTTGGCTAAAAAAGACTCTGTTGAAATGGTTTTCTATACTGGATTAGAAACGCATGTTCAGCACGAGCTTGCTAAGCAGCAGCAAGATGGCTTTGGTGGAGTGTTATCCTTCAGGATAAAGGGCGGCCAGGAAGAAGCTTGGAAATTTATTGATGGTGTTCGGTTTTTATCTATTACTGCCAATCTAGGTGATACAAAGTCCACGATTACGCACCCAGCTACGACTACCCATGGACGTTTATCTGATGAAAGTAAAGCGCGAAGTGGCATCACCGAAAACCTAATCAGAATTTCTGTGGGTTTAGAGGCGGTAGAAGATATCAAAAAAGATCTTCAGTTAGGGTTTATTTCTGCAGGTTTAGAGTAACCTACTTTCGATTACCATTCGCTGGGTAAATGGCGCTATTTTTCATATATATAGCGCCCTTTCCTAAGAATCATTTTATACTATCAACACTATATTTAGTTTATCTTTTCAATAGTTGAACCACGAAGGTGATTTAGCGCGTTAGAAACGATACACTTCATCTTTGTATATTGAAAAAATATTCCACTTGGCATGAATGACACAGAAGCAACAGCAACAGTAGATAAACAAGGTCGATTTCAGGCTTATATATCACAAGGTGTAAGAGAGGGGGCTTTGATTGGCCTCGTAGCTCTCTGTGTCTACCTATTTATGGCATTGTTCTCATATAACCCAGATGATCCCGGTTGGGCCAATACGGGTCATAACCAAGTCGCAACAAACTATGCAGGCCTCACAGGAGCGTGGTTTGCAAATGTCTTGTTTTACTTTTTTGGTTATGTGGCCTATTTATTTCCGTTACTGATTTCATATAAAGCCTGGTTACAGTTCCATAATCGACATAAAAAAATGGAGTTTCATTGGCCTCTTTTTTTAGTGAGGCTGACGGGGTTTGTACTTGTACTTATTAGCGCCACAGGGCTATTAGCTATTTACTCTATTGCAGGGCTCCCGATTTCATCGGGTGGTATCTTGGGTCAGGAAATTTCATCCAGTATGTTATCGGCATTCAACCTATCAGGCAGTAGCCTGCTGTTGGTGTCTATCTTTTTATTTTCTATCACTGTATTTACCGGACTTTCCTGGCTGAAATTGATGGATAGTACTGGCGCGTTAACACTGAAGCTGGCCTATAGGTCTATTGCCACTTTTAAACAGCTTAGAGAATATGCTTCAGCAAAAATAGCGACGGCTCGCGCGAGGAAGCAGGTACAGAAAGGTACTGAAACTGACACGAAGACGTTAAACAGCAATGAGCCTCCCATATTGATGGATAAAGTAGGTGTCACTCCTCAACCTAACACAGATCAAGAAAAAGAGAGCCGTTCATTACTTAATAAAATCAAAAGTAAGGTGAGCCAGCGACAAAAAGATGATGTGTCAAATAGCGCAGAACTATCAAAGTCTTCGAGGCGCGTTGACCCTGTGATTGGAGAGGCAGTAAAAAATGATACTGCTAGTACTGAGGGAGAAAACAGAAAAGGTAAAGGGCTTAAAATAGCGCCTTTCCTGAAAAAGAGCAGTCAAACAGAAAGCAAGCGAGTAGCTAAGGAGAAACAAGGTAAACTATTTGCCTTCGAAGAGGGCAGGGTTCCCCTTATTACATTGCTTGACCCTCCTGAGAAAGTTAAAGAGCAAGGGTATTCGACTGAAGTGCTAGAACATCTCTCTCGCTTACTTGAAGAAAAGCTTGCTGATTTTGGTGTTACTATAGAAGTCGTTGAAGTTAATCCAGGCCCTGTGATTACACGCTTTGAAATTCAACCCGCACCGGGGGTCAAAGTTAGCCGTATTACTAACTTAGCAAAAGATTTGGCTCGTTCACTTGCGGTGCTAAGTGTTAGGGTTGTGGAGGTTATTCCTGGGAAATCTGTAGTGGGTATCGAGATACCCAATGAAAAAAGGCAGATGGTTCGTTTCAGCGAAGTACTATCAACCAAAGAATTCGATGAATCTCAATCTCCATTAACACTAGCGTTAGGCAATGACATCGCGGGTGACCCGATCGTGGTTGATTTGGCAAAGATGCCTCACCTTTTGGTGGCAGGTACTACAGGCTCGGGTAAGTCTGTTGGCGTTAATGCGATGCTCTTAAGCATGCTTTATAAATCGACACCCGAAGAAGTTCGACTCATTATGATAGATCCCAAGATGTTGGAACTATCTATTTATGACGGAATTCCCCACCTACTAACGCCTGTCGTCACAGATATGAAAGAGGCGGCTAACTCTCTTCGTTGGTGCGTGGCAGAGATGGAACGCCGTTATCGTCTTATGGCAGCATTAGGTGTTCGAAACCTTGGGGGTTATAACCGTAAGGTAAAAGATGGGATAGAGGTGGGTGAGCCCATTAGAGACCCCCTTTGGAAACCCGACGAGAACCTACTCAATAGTGAAGAAGACAGACCAGAACTAACGACATTACCTTGTGTGGTCGTGGTAGTTGATGAATTTGCCGACATGATGATGATTGTTGGTAAAAAAGTTGAAGAACTGATTGCTCGAATAGCACAAAAAGCACGCGCAGCCGGTATCCATCTAATTTTGGCTACCCAGCGCCCTTCTGTGGACGTCATTACTGGGCTTATTAAAGCCAATGTCCCCACTAGGATCGCGTTTCAGGTGTCCTCTAGAATTGACTCGCGTACTATTCTCGACCAAGGTGGCGCGGAACAACTATTGGGGCATGGTGATATGCTCTATATGCCGCCAGGGACGGGTATGCCTATTCGAGTTCACGGTGCGTTTGTATCTGATGATGAGGTTCATAGAACCGTTAGCGATTGGAAACAGCGGGGCGAGCCTGATTATATTGACGAGATTCTATCAGGTGGTGATACATCAGAACCGATACCAGGGCTTTCAGGTGAAAGTAGTGGTGATAACGAGCAGGATGCATTGTTTGACGAAGCTATTGCATTTGTGACCGAAACACGACGAGCCTCTATTTCATCCGTGCAACGCAAATTGAAGATTGGCTACAACCGAGCTGCTAACCTAGTGGAAGCAATGGAGGCAGCAGGTGTGGTCAGCGAAGCGGGACACAATGGGGCGCGAGAAGTATTGGCGCCACCGCCCCCAAAGGATTAATTCAGGAAATATATTGATGAGAATGCTTCAACAAACAATACTTAATAATACTATCCGGACCATATTCGTATTCAATATGCTATTAATAGCATCTGTTGGTAATGCTGATGAATTGACTGATAGAGTAGAACAGCCAACAACCTTACTCATTCAGCAACTCGAAGAACTCCAATCAATAGAAGCACATTTTGTGCAGTATGTTGTTGATAAGGCGGGCACGTCGGTACAAGAGAGCAGAGGTGTGTTAAAAGCAAAACGTCCAGGTTTGTTTTATTGGCATACCGAGCCTCCTTTAGAGCAAGTTATCGTATCGGATGGTCAAAATGTAATTGTATACGATCCAGACCTTGAGCAGGCGACTGTTCAACCGGTCACTAAGCAACTGTCTAATACCCCCGCATTATTATTTAGCGGTGATGTTAAAAAACTGGGAGAGAGTTTTCTGGTTCATCATAAGCAATGGGACAATGCCGTTGATCAATATGTATTGATGCCGAGAGGTGCTGACTCGTTATTTGAATCACTTCGTTTACGGTTTGATCAAGGTATTTTGGTTGAAATGAGACTGACAGATTCGCTGGGTCAGAAAAGCACTATTGGCTTTAGTGATGCCAAGGTCAATAGTGGGCTAACTGATAAGCAGTTTGAATTTGTTATCCCTGAAGGAACCGATGTAATTAGGGAGTTAGTGCAGTAAATACGATGGCGTTGGGTATATCGTCGTTAGTAGAATTACGTTCATATTCGTGTACGACAATATTCGGCCCTAAACTAGTTAGTATATCTTGAATATAAACTTTTTGGCTAATTGCATATGCATAGCTGTGGCTCGCCCCTAGTTCTATAGAAGCGCCCTTCATTCGGGGGATTACGGCTATCATCCTAACTAGAGAGATATTTAACCGCCCTCAAAACTGTCAGGCTGACTGTATTTCTTTCATGCTATTAACCACTTCACCTTCGTTGGAAGTTCACAAATACATAAATACTATGTTAAGCGAATCGGGTAATATGTCTTTGTGGTGAAGGGGATTTTGAAGCTGGAATATGTGAATTTTGGTGGCATGTTTATGAACCCTTGTTGATCGTTTAAGTTAAAGGTCATTAATGTAAAGCCATTGTTTTGCACCAAGTAATTGTTATATATAATTGGTCGAAGGATAACTATTTAAGAGCTGTATTAGGTTTGCTGCTCACTAATCCAAGTATTACTGGTTGAAAAATGTCAGGTTACGATTTATTTGAAGGAAAAAAGAGTTCTAACTTATGGCAGCCGTTGGCTGCGCGTCTGCGTCCAAACAAGTTAGATCAATATATTGGTCAACAGCATCTTCTGGGAGCAGGTCAGCTTTTACATTCAATGATCGCAACAGGGCGTCTCCATTCCTTGGTGCTTTGGGGTCCTCCTGGAGTGGGTAAAACTTCTCTAGCTCAAATGATATCTTCAGAGTGCAGTGCACACTTTATATCTATATCTGCAGTGCTTGGTGGTGTGAAAGAAATACGTGAAGCAGTTAGTAAAGCAAAATACTTAAAAGACAGTAAAGGGGTTCAGACGGTACTTTTTGTTGATGAGGTACATAGGCTAAATAAAGGGCAGCAAGACCTTTTTCTTCCGTTCGTTGAGAATGGCACAATCGTGTTTATCGGCGCGACTACTGAAAACCCATCATTCGAGTTGAATAACGCGCTTTTATCCCGTGCTAGAGTGTATGTTCTCAAGCGTTTAAATCATGAAGAGCTAAGTACGTTAATGGATATTGCTCTCTATGATAGTGAAAGAGGACTAGGTAATGAAAATATTGACTTACCTGACAATCATAGACAAACCTTAATTAATGCGTCTGACGGTGATGCTAGACGTCTATTAAACCTTATAGAGATTGCATTTGATCTTGCCGAAAGTGTAAACGGTAAGCGTGTAATTAATGATTCAAGTATTGAGGTTTTACTTCAAAGTAGTCTTAAGCAGTTTGATAAAGGCGGTGATATATTCTATGAGCAAATTTCAGCTCTACATAAGTCGGTAAGAGGTAGCTCTCCTGACGGGGCGCTTTATTGGATGGCAAGAATGTTAGATGGGGGGTGCGACCCACTTTATATTGCAAGAAGAGTTGTTCGAATGGCTAGCGAAGATATTGGAAACGCAGACCCAAGAGCATTGAGAATATCACTAGACGCTTGGGAGGCACTCGAAAAACTTGGCTCTCCAGAAGGTGAGTTATGTTTGTCTCAAGCCATTGCCTACTTAGCTTCAGCGCCAAAAAGTAATGCTGTTTATAAAGCGTATAATAAAGTATCTAAATGTGTAAAAGAATCTCCTGATAGCTATGACGTTCCGATGCATTTACGAAATGCGCCGTCAGCTATGTTGAAAGAAATGGATTATGGAGAAAGTTACAGGTACGCTCACGATGAAGTGGAAGCGTATGCCGCTGGAGAGTGCTACCTGCCAGAAGAGATTTCAGGAAGTATTTTTTATGAGCCGGTTCCACGCGGATTAGAAATTAAGATTGGAGATAAGCTAGAATATCTCCGTAAACTAGATTTAGAGAGTTCAAACAAGCGAAAGCGTAAAAAGTAAATGAATAAATATTCCTATATGGAATATCACTTCGCAAACCAGCGTTATCGCGAACAGTTATGGCTAGCCGTCGATCAAACACCTGTGTATAGCGTTTACAAAAAGGTTAGCAGATTATCATTGTGTAAATTGATCTTGTCTCAATTAACAAAAAGTTAGTCATTCTTAACGGAAGTTTCATTGTTGTTAGCTTAAATTAAGGTATTAATACTATGTTACAGGTAATCGCAATAGCATGTGGTGGCGCTTTTGGGGCGTTGTCGAGGTATTTTGTAATCGGTCTCGTGACAGACTGGTTGGGCAAGGACTTTCCATTTGGTACCTTGTTCGTAAATATATTAGGCTCCTTTTTAATCGGCATTTTATATGTCGTAGTAGTATTAAAAATGCACGTATCACCAGAACTCAAGTCGATACTTGTGGTAGGGTTTTTAGGCGCATTTACAACGTTTTCGACGTTTTCTTTAGAGGCTTTTAACTTCATTAGCCAAGGACTTTTGTTAACTGCTGTGACGTATATACTAAGCTCCGTTATACTATGCATACTTGCTGTATGGGGCGGTGTATCACTTGCCAAACTAATATAAAAAATACCTTGTGAGCGCTCCCGCTCAGAATGTAATAGAAGAATTATTTATAAGATTAATATAGGGATAGAACCACTCCAATGTTAGATGCCAAAATTGTTCGTGCAAATGCTGAAGAGATAGCCGTTAAACTAAAAAAGAAAGGCTATGAACTTGATATAGCACGCTTTAACCAGCTAGAAGAGCAGCGTAAAGCCATTCAGACCAAAACCGAAGAGTTACAAAGTGAACGTAACACTCGCTCTAAAAACATCGGAAAGGCAAAGGCTGCAGGCGAAGATATTGCTCCCATACTTGCAGAGATGAATGCAGTAGGGGATGAACTGGAAGGCGCTAAAAAAGAGCTCAAGGCGGTACAGGATTCTCTTCACGACATGTTGGCTGGAATGCCTAATATTCCTGATGACAGTGTTCCGGTAGGTGAAAGTGAAGATGATAATGTCGAAGTTCGAACATGGGGCCAACCTAGAACTTTTGATTTTGAAGTCAAAGATCATATTCAATTAGGTGAGCAGCTGGGCCAGTTAGATTTTGAAGCAGCGGTTAAATTAGCGGGTTCTAGGTTTGCTGTTATGAAGGGTGGGATTGCGCGATTACACCGAGCTCTTGCGCAATTTATGTTGGATACACATACGGCAGAGCATGGATATGACGAAATTTATGTCCCTTATCTAGTCAATAGTGAATCCCTTTTCGGTACCGGTCAGTTACCGAAGTTTGAAGAAGACCTTTTCAAAGTACCTGGCGAACGTGATTTTTACCTAATTCCCACCGCTGAGGTGCCTGTTACTAATATTGTTCGGGATGAAATTGTTGATGCAGCCGAGCTACCTTTAAAGTTTGTATGTCACTCGCCGAGCTTTAGAAGTGAAGCGGGGTCTTATGGGCGTGATGTAAAAGGACTAGTTAGACAGCATCAATTTGACAAAGTCGAGTTGGTACAAATGGTTGTACCTGAAGAATCTGATCAGGCATTGGAGGAACTTACCGGGCATGCAGAGAGTATTCTACAGAAACTTGAGTTACCTTATAGACTGGTGACATTGTGCGGCGGAGATCTAGGGTTCTCAGCGGCCAAAACCTTCGACTTGGAAGTGTGGTTGCCCGGCCAAGATACTTATCGTGAAATCTCTTCGTGCAGTAATATGAGAGATTATCAAGCAAGACGAATGCAGGCACGCTGGAGAAACCCTGAAACAGGAAAACCTCAACTGTTGAATACGCTTAACGGATCTGGTTTAGCGGTAGGCAGAACACTGATAGCCGTTATAGAGAACTATCAGCAGAAAGATGGGTCGATACTAATTCCAACAGTGCTCCGCTCCTATATGGGGGGGAAAGAGGTTATCGGGCGATAGCTAATAATTGTTGAGCTCTTCAAGCTTTGAAAAGTGATTGAAGAACGTTAGTTATGGTCGTATACCCTGTATACATAACGTGATAAATGGTTGTAGTTATGGATTTTTTACCGCTTTACTTTGATCTTAAAAATGCATCAACCCTTGTTGTAGGAGGGGGCGACGCCGCTGCTAGAAAAATAGATTTGTTGATAAAGGCAGGTGCTAACGTCAAGTTGTGCGCTGATGTACGCATAGCGGCTATACAAACGATTATTGATAGCGGAAATATCAATTTGATTGCTACAACGTTTGATACTTCACTGCTTGATAATGTGGTGTTGGTAATTGCGGCTTCTGGTAATGCTGAAATGGACGATGCAATTGCGCTAAAAGCCACTGAACGCAATTTACCGGTAAATGTAGTTAATAAAGCTGAAAGTAGCTCGTTTATTTTTCCGTCGATTATTGATCGCTCACCTATTATCGCATCTGTGTCTAGCAGTGGTTCTCTCCCAGTATTAACTAGATTACTAAGAAGTAAATTAGAGTCTGCCATTCCTTCGTCTTTTGGCCGAATGGCCGATGTTGCAACAAAGTATAGGGAACAGGTTAGGGAGAAGTTCCCAGATTTAAACCAGCGTCGACGGTTCTGGGAAAGCCATCTTGAGGGGCTTTTTGCCGAGAAGATATTTTCGGGACAGGAAGACGAATCCATTAGTATTCTAGAAAACTCTCTGAAGAATGATGTTTTTCAGCCAGGAGGCGAGGTCTACTTGGTGGGGGCTGGGCCTGGAGATCCAGACTTACTGACCTTCAAAGCACTTAGGCTGATGCGACAAGCCGATATTGTATTGTACGATCGCCTAGTGTCTCAACCGATTCTTGACTTAGTGAGGGCTGATGCCGAGCGGGTCGATGTCGGTAAGGAACGCTCAAACCATACACTTCCTCAGCAGCAAATTAATGAACTGCTGATGACGTTGGCAAAGCAAGGTAAGCGTGTATTAAGGTTAAAAGGCGGAGATCCTTTTATTTTTGGGCGTGGCGGTGAAGAGATTGACCGTCTTAGTGATGAAGGGGTGCCATTTCAGGTTGTTCCCGGTATTACTGCAGCGTCAGGTTGTTCATCATATGCTGGAATACCACTAACCCATCGTGATTTTTCTCAATCGGTGCGTTTTATAACAGGTCACCTTAAAGATGATACCTGTAATCTTCCTTGGTCTGACTACGTACAAGAAAATCAAACGCTCGTGTTTTATATGGGGCTCGTGGGGTTAACGGTTATTTGTAACCAGTTAATCACTAATGGTATGTCTGCAGATATGCCTATTGCTCTCGTATCTAAAGGTACGACCAAGGAGCAAAAAGTGGTTACCGGCACACTAGCAACAATGCCTGGAGTTGTGAAAGTGGAAAAGGTCAAAGCTCCGACGCTAATAATTATTGGTGAGGTGGTCAACTTAAGAAATAAATTAAAATGGATGGATTAGGCCTGCGAAGATGGGGCTAAGCTGCATTGGGTTAAAGTGGTCTTTTTGCCATCCTTGCGTCTGCAAGGGTGGCAATAAGATTAAAAGGCAGTGTATCCACACTATCTAGTGGATAGGACGTCTTTTAGTTTGTTACGCATTTCTTTAAGCGTCTTCTCAGTGGTTTCCCAGTCGATACACGCATCTGTGACCGATACACCATATTTCAATTCAGATAAATCTTTTGGTATCGACTGATTACCGAAATTCAAGTTACTTTCAATCATCAAACCGACAATCGACTTGTTTCCTTCCTGTACTTGGTGAGCAATATCTTGTACGACCAATGGTTGTAAATTAGCGTCTTTGTTTGAGTTTGCGTGACTACAATCAACCATTATGTTATTTGACAGGCCAGACTTCTCGAGCTGCTGTTCGCATAACGCTATATTGACGGAGTCATAGTTTGGCTTTCCACCACCACCACGGAGTACGATGTGGGAGTATGGGTTGCCTTTGGTTCTAATAATGGCGACCTGACCTTCAGGGTTAATACCTAAGAAACTATGAGGATGTGATACTGAGTTCAAGGCGTTGGTGGCTACATCAAGGTTACCATCAGTACCATTTTTAAAACCAATCGCAACAGATAGCCCGCTGCTCATCTCTCTATGTGTTTGGGATTCAGTCGTACGCGCACCGATTGCACTCCAGGTAATAGTGTCCTGCAGGTACTGAGGTGATATTGGGTCTAACGCTTCTGTTGCCGTTGGTAATCCAATTTCTGCGATATCCATTAGCAGTTGTCGACCAATGTGTAGGCCTTCTTCAATTTCAAATGAATCATCTAAATGAGGGTCATTGACCAATCCTTTCCAGCCTACGGTGGTACGCGGCTTTTCAAAGTAAACTCTCATAACCAGCACAAGTGTATCGCTGACTTCTTCCGCGAGTTTTTTCAGCCGTAGGGCATACTCTTTGGCCGCTTTTACATCATGTATTGAGCATGGCCCAACCACCACAAATATTCGGTGGTCTTTTCTATCTAATATATTATTAATGGTCTCTCTGCCATTACTAATGGTTTGAGCTGCGAGTTCAGTTAGAGGAATATCTTGTTTTAATTTGTCAGGTGTAATCAGTATTTCCTGACTGGCAACATTTACGTTGTCGAGAGAAGAGGTGCTCATCAGTCCTATCCAGTGTTTATTTGATTAGTGTTGTCTATAAAAAATGTGATGCTATGTTGCGTTATTCAATTTCATATTGCAACGGATCAAATCAAGGAAGTGATACAAAAAATAAACCCGCGGTTAAGCGGGTCTCAGAAGTATTGATATGCTGGCGTACCAAAGCCCTAATAGCTGATTATTTGCGGTAAGTAAGGAAACTCATTTAGCGGTCTTGAATCGCACCGCCTTTCTACGCTTCTTCTGTCTAAGGAAGACCTTTCGCCTTTGGTGGTAGAGTGGGCGTATCGTCTGTCTTGTTTTCGACGATCTAAATTTAAGTTATACATAACATTCCCCTATTTTTTACGGGCCACACTATTATACTCGTCTGTATAAAATATGATCATATTGTTTTGGATTAATAAATTCCCAGTAATAAATATTTGTTTTTAAAAACGCAGCTATAATTATGTTTAGTCACTGATAAACAGTGTGTTAGTTCTAGAAGAATAAAGGCATAAAAAAGAATGTTTCTGGGTAGGTTGCCTCGTTTAATACAATCAAGGAAGCAAGAGTGGCGTCAATCGGTAAAATTACCAACGAGTTAAGAGTTCCCGAGCTAAAATATGAAATTAGTAATAATCAGGAAACGCAAGAGATTGTTTCAACATTATGTGAGTTTCTTGCCGCGTGTGCTAGTGACCCTTCGCTACTAAAAGGTGAGACATCTCTTATTAAGTTGGTTGCGGTATATAGTGATAAGTTTCGTTTTTCTCCTCGTATCTATAACTCACTGTTTTTGTGTGACCGGCTTACTGATGTGTTTTATCGTAAAGCAAATATTGATAGTCAGCTAAAAGACATCTTAAGCGGTTGGAGATTTGCACTAGCAAAAATATTTGTCCAATACCCTAGTCTATTAGACTCAGACGATAGTCCAGTTTTGGCGTTGGTAGATGCTATTTGTGCTAGCCAGCTCGGGTGGGTCCGGGAACCAAAAAGAGTCAGTCAAGTCGTAATCGATCGGTTGTCAGACGTTCATGAGTCCCTTCTGGCCATCAATTCTGATTCTCCGGACCCTCTCAATGCACTAAGAGTAGAATGGTTGGCTGTACAAGATAAACAAGATAAACGAATAGCTAAACTATTTGAACGACTAAATATCACAGAGCAGGGCGCTGCCTCTTCAAGGTATGCGACGGAGTATAGTTATCATACACTGGGTCAGTTGATTAAAAATCAGCGCTTGCCTTCCCCCATTGCCGATTTTTTGGTGGATAGGTGGTGGTGTGTGTTGAGGAGTGCGCTGCTGAGGCATGGGTCGAATGACAGCGACAATGATACACCGTGGAAAGATATAGTAGCCCTGACGGAGAAGCTAGTCTTTGTATTCTCTGATGTAGTTGGGCATAAAAAAGACTCGATTTTTAATATGGGGGAAGGTCTTGTTGATGAGCTAGCAGTGGCGGCCAGTCAATATGAAATAGAAGTTCTCAACGATGAGTGGGAGTCTATTCAGCAATTGCTCATCTCTGTGTTACAAGGTGCTGATATTGCTCGGGTTTCGGTATCTATTAGGGAACCGGAATTAAACTTTGATAGAAAGGTCACCCCTAATCGTGAGAAATTATTGGAACTAACTGAAAAGTGGTATCTTATCAAACAAAAAGGGGTTGAGGCTCGATTAAAGTTTGCTCGTTACTTTGAGGACTCGAATGAAATATTGTGGTTGAACCACGCAGGCATGAAATCGTTGATTATGCCCTATCAAGATTTTCAACAAGGTATCGCGGCAGGTCAAATTAGTTTGATTAAAAACTGTTATTTGTTAAGTCAGGTATTCAAAGAGACATTAAAGGGGCTCAGTAAAGTTGCGCATGCGCAGCATGAAGCCAGAGAAAAGGCAAAGTTAAAAGCAGAGGCAGAAGCCGAGCAGCTGAGACTTGAACAGCAGCAAGCCGAAGAGCTTGCTCGTTTAAAAGAGTTAGAGGCGGAAAAAAAATTAAAGGAACAACAATTAAAGGCCGTTGAGAAACAACGATTGGAGCAAGAGCAATCGACCCTAAAACTAATAGCTGATCTATCATTAGGTGCATGGATCTCAGTCATTGAAGAGGAAGAAAAACTTAAATATAAGCTGGTTGTAAAGATTAATGCAACTGATAAGCTTATTTTTGTTGATAAAATGGGCCTTAAGAAGTTTGAAATAAAAACACCAGCGCTAATGTCTAGGATGATCTCCGGCGAGATCATGATCTTAAGTGGTGGTGCTGAATTTGACGATACGTTATCAAGGGTTGTTGGCCGCCTTAGAGTGGGCAAATAGAAGGGGGATAGGTGGAAAAATTTGATATTAGTGACTTAATAAAAGATGACGACAGGCGCGAGGAGTCGCGACTTAATCGGTCTGCGGTACTTTTTGTAGAAACCGTATCTTCAGCTCCCGGTAGTCATGAAGGGCCTGTTGTAGTGGCCTGTACAACGTTAGATTTTTCGGCCAATGGGTTACAAGTACAAATGGATAAAGCACTTACAGCAGGCGCAATTCATCAGATGACGTTGGAGTTACCGAATAGTAGTGAACGATTTGAGCTAACGGGTGAGGTTCGTTGGGTGAGGGTTTCGAGTACTGGTTCAGGTTACGTTGCAGGAATTATGCTGTTTAACTCAGAGGGCACTGAGATTATTGATTGGAAACTAGCAATAGCAAACTGGCTGAATGATTAGCATGAATATTCGTGGGCTAACGAGTGAAACTTAAATCGAAATTCTTGTTATTAATACTGCCAATGATTGTTCTGCCTTTGGTTGTGGTTAATGCACTTTCGTACCAGTACTTAAAAGAGGTTATTCATCGTTTTGCGAATACGCAGTTAGATTCGTCGTTACTTCAAGTTAGTAGTGATACCACTGCCGGTCTTAATAACGCAGCTTCAAGCGTAACACTACTCTCTTAGATGCAGAAGTTAAAACCTGTTTCTGTTACAACTGGGGTTAATGGTCACCCAGCGCATTGCCTACAAGGTCACCAACAAGCGTAAATATAGTGATTCAGTGCTTGATAACCTGTTAATTCAGAATTTTAACCCTGCAGGCCCTATCAGGTTTTGGCGGGGGATGTGACCTACCTGAAAAGGGTAAAGGCTGGATGTATTTGTCAATTGAAACAATATGTTGCAGCTTATATGTGATTCCTTCATCGAGAGGGGATCACATTAGTTATTAACATCGAAGCATGGTTCGTGTAGGAGTCACGACTTAATTTGATACCGCTTCGATTTGGCGTTCAGAAGCACCAGGTTGACTAAATTCTTTTTCTTTGGAAATAGGCTCTGGCTGGATAACCACTTCTCCATTTAAAAAAGTAATGGCGTCCATTACTGTTTTCTCAGGTATCTCTTCCATAGGCATATGCCCAACGCCTGGGTAAACGACTAATTGGCTGTCCCTGATGTCTTCTTTCCAGCGTTGGGATAACTCGACAGGTACCCAGGGGTCAGCCTCACCCCACATCAGTAAAGTAGGGGCTTTAATTTGTGAAAATGGTAATGGGGTTTCCTCAGTACTTCTTGTCTCTAGTATGTCCATGATTCTTATATATGCTGCTTTAGCGCCAGATCGTTGAGCCATATGAACATATCGGTCCATATGCTTTCTTTGAATACGTTGGTGGTCACCGTAGACTTGTTTCACGTTCATGGTGACTAATGCAGGAGGTTGAAAGACGCCGCCAATACTTGAGATTACGGGGGTTGTTGAAAAGCGTATAATCCACGGCACTTCTTGAGGGTAAGCTACGGGGTCTAGTAATATAAGATTATCAACCCGTTTTGGGTAGTTTGACGCATATTGAGCGGCAATATAACCACCGAGTGAATTCCCTGCAAGTGAGAAGTTATCGAGCTCGATAAAGTCTATAAATTTGGCGAACGTATTAAGTAAATACTCTTCGTTTAAGTCATTTACTTTTTCTGGTGCGCCAGTTAAACCGAAACCCGGCACATCAAGGCTAATTACTCTGTAGGACTTGCTCAACTCTAATACCCAGTCATCCCATGTTTGGAGTGATGACATAATGCCATGTACCAATACAATCGTTGGGCCTTCACCCACTTCCTGATAGTGAATATTAAGACCATTTACCTCAGCCCATTTTGAGTTCTCATTGGTGTAACGTTCAGCTAGGTCATTATAAGGGATGTCTGCAAACCCTATTGAGTTAACAAATGAAGGGCTCGCCTTCATCGCCGCTCCCATACTGGAGCAACCGGTAATACCGAAGGCTAAAAATAATAAGACAAAAATAGGGGTATAAATTCGCTGCACTGAAGTCACCTGGTTAATCGTACTCTTTGTTTTAATTGCCTGATCACTACGGGTGAGGTGTAGCGGTATCGGCGCTTAAAAAGACAATAAAATAAGTTTCGAGACATAAAAGGCCTCTTTCGTCAGTATATTGAGGCCCATAGAAGGTAATGTTTTTTACAAAGCGTTACAGTGACGTAGTCCAAAATTATTAGAAAAAATGGACCTTAATCATCAAGACTGCTCATAGCGGTGATATTAAAGCCCGCATCAACATAGGTGATTTCGCCTGTGATACCGCTAGCTAGGTCAGAAGTTAAAAATGCGGCGGTGTTACCGACCTCTTCAATTGTGACGTTCCGGCGCAAAGGTGTTCTGCGTTCTGTTTCAGCGAGCATTTTTCTGAAGCTTTTTATTCCTGATGCGGCGAGGGTGCGAATTGGCCCAGCTGAAATTGCATTTACCCGTGTACCTTCTGGGCCAAGGCTATTCGCCATATAGCGTACATTAGCCTCTAGGCTTGCTTTAGCTAAGCCCATCACATTGTAATTAGGTAGGGTTTGTTCTGCACCTAAATAAGTTAGAGTGAGCAAAGAACCACTCCGGCCTTTCATCAACTCGCGCCCACCTTTGGCTAGTGCAATAAAACTATATGAACTAATATCGTGAGCAATTGAAAACCCTTCTCTAGTGGTCACATCTACGAAATTTCCATCTAATTGGTCTGCTGGAGCGAAGCCGACCGAGTGGACTATTATGTCAATACCATCCCAATGTTCGCCGATGCGTGTAAACAGGTCTTCTATTTGCTGATCATCGGTAACATCACAAGGGAAGATTAGGTCTGTATCCCACTCCTTACCAAAGCCTTCCACTCTCGATTTGAGCTTATCCCCTTGGTAGGTCAACGCAAGTTCCGCACCTTGCTGATGAAGTGCTCTTGCTATTCCAGTGGCAATTGATAGTTTACTTGCTATACCGACTACTAAAGCTTTTTTACCGGTTAATAGGCCCATTGCTTACTCCTTAAATAAATATGCCATATTTGAGATTGATGGCGAATGTCTAGCGCTATTGTTAATCGAACCTTCTTGCTTTCACTATTCCCTTTACGGCAATGAAGGCGTGCTTGCAGATCTTTGTTACTGTGTAGAAGCTAACTTGCAGCTTCTAGCGTGTTATAAAATGATGCTTCAATTAGGGAACGAGTATATGCTTCTTTGGGGCTATCAAAAATCTGATGACAGTCCCCATACTCAATAACTTCACCTTGTTTCATGACCATTACTCGGTGGCTAAGCGCTTTGACGACGGCAAGATCATGGCTAATGAATAAATAACTTATCTGATACTTCTGCTGAATGTTTCTTAGTAAGTTTACAACTTGAGATTGAACGGTTCTATCAAGTGCTGATGTGGGTTCGTCAAGAATAATGAGCTCTGGTTGTAATACTAACGCCCGAGCAATAGCGACTCGTTGACGTTGACCTCCAGAGAATTCATGAGGGTAGCGATGTCGTGTTTCGGGGTCTAGCTCGACGTCTTTGAGTGCTTGTATGATTTTGGCTTCCCTTTCCTCAGCGCTTCCCATTCCATGTATTTCCAAACCTTCTTCTATAATCTGTTGAACAGACATTCTTGGGCTTAAACTGCCATATGGATCTTGAAAAACAATCTGAATTTGACGCCTGAGAGGGCGAAATTCATGTTGATTATAGGTGTGTATTGGTTGGTCCTTAAAATGGATATCGCCATTGCTTTGCAGTAGCTTAACCAGAGATAGCCCTAGTGTTGTTTTACCACTGCCACTTTCGCCTACGACACCCAACGTTTCACCTTTGGAGACCGAAATAGAGATATTATTGGCGGCTTTAAAAAATGAGGTGGTTTTACCAAAAAAGTTCTTTTTTAAAGGAAACCAAATATTTAAATCATGGGTCTTTAACAGTACAGGAGCATTTGTTGATATTGGCGTCGGGCTGCCTGTGGGGTCAGCATTAATCAATGTTTTAGTATAGTTGTGTTGAGGTGTTTCAAACAACGTCACGGTATTGGCTTTTTCTACCACATTACCTAGGTGCATTACTACCACTTGGTCAGAGTAGTGTTTAACAATATTAAGGTCATGGGTGATCAGTAATATCGCCATACCTAGCTTCGCTTGCAGGTCCCTTAATAGCTCTAAGACCTGCTTTTGTACAGTAACATCAAGCGCAGTGGTGGGTTCATCAGCAATTAAAAGTTCAGGTTCATTAGCCAGCGCCATTGCGATCATGACTCTTTGCTTTTGACCGCCCGAAAGCTGATGCGGATAGGATGATAACCGTGTTTCAGGTGATGGTATGCCGACCAACGTTAACAGTTCGATAACGCGCGCTCTGGCTTTTTCGCCTGTTAGCCCCTTATGCAATAGAAGCGTTTCACTTATTTGTTTTTCTATGGTGTGTAAAGGGTTGAACGATGTCATAGGTTCTTGAAAAATCATACTGATTTTGTCACCCCGAATGGCGCGCATTGATTTTTCGTTACATTGAAGAATGTCGTTATTTTGGTAAATTATTTCGCCGCTCGGATGAAAGGCTTTGGGGTAGGGTAATAGTTTGAGTATTGATAGCGCAGTTACTGATTTTCCTGAGCCGCTCTCTCCTACAATAGCAATTGTTTCGCCTTTTCTTATGTCGAGAGAAATGCCTTTAACTGCCTCTATAGGCTGGTCCCCTTGAGCAAATGAAATACGTAGATTTTTAATGGATATGAGTGGATTATTTTGCATTAAGTATTAGGCCTTCTTAGGGTCAAAAGCATCACGAACGGCTTCACCGATGAACACTAATAGGGTTAACATCAGGGACAATACAACAAAAGCAGAAACCCCTAACCATGGAGCATGAAGATTCGACTTACCTTGCGCAATGAGCTCCCCAAGTGACGGAGAGCCGAGCGGCATACCAAACCCAAGGAAATCCAGTGAAGTGAGGCCTCCAATCGCACCAGTGAGGATAAACGGCATAAAAGTAAGGGTCGCGACCATCGCGTTGGGTAGCATATGTTTAAACATGATCCCTCGATTACTCAAACCCAGCGCTCTGGCGGCTCTTACGTATTCAAAGTTCCGTGCGCGTAAAAATTCCGCACGAACAACATCAACCAGCCCCATCCAGCTAAACAACAACATAATACCCAATAGCCACCAGAAGCTAGGCTGAACAAAGCTAGAGAGTATGATTAAAAGATAAAGCACCGGTAAACCTGACCAAATTTCAATAAGGCGTTGTCCAACTAGGTCTACTTTACCACCATAGTATCCTTGTGTAGCACCTACAATTACGCCAACAATGGTACTTAGAAAGGTGAGGGTCAGTGCAAAGAGGATAGATATTCTGAAACCGTAGATCAAGCGAGCCGCCACATCGCGACCTTGATCATCCGTTCCGAGCCAGTTTTCGCTAGAAGGTGGAGCAGGGGCGGGTACAGGTAGGTCGTAATTGATGGTTCTATAGCTATAGCGAATAAGTGGCCAAATCATCCAGCCTTGTTCATTAATAAGTTCCTGAATATAGCTATCCCGATAGTCTGCTTCTGTTTCAAAGTCACCACCGAATTCTGTTTCAGTGTAGGTGTTGAATACCGGTGTGTAGATAGAACCGTCGTAGTAAACCAAGAGGGGCTTATCATTTGAAATAAACTCTGCAAATAATGTAAATAAAAATAGAAATACAAATATCCACAGTGAGTAGTAACCTCGACGATTCGCTTTGAAATTATCAAGCCTTCTTTGAGTAATAGGGTTGATTGCACGAGGGTTATTCATAATTAGCCCTCCCTGCTTTCAAAGTCGATGCGGGGGTCAACCAGTACATAGGTAATATCGCTTAATAATTTTAAAAACAAGCCCATTAGGGTAAAGATATAAAGCGTACCAAACATCACCGGGTAATCTCTGTTTAGTGCTGACTCAAAACCGAGCAAGCCAAGGCCGTCTAATGAGAATATCACTTCGATAAGTAACGAACCTGAGAAAAACAGTGCCATTAATAACCCAGGCATACCGGCGATAACAATAAGCATGGCATTTCGAAATACGTGGCCATAGAGTATTTTGTTCTCCTCCAGCCCTTTGGCTCGAGCGGTAACGACATACTGTTTTCGGATTTCATCAAGAAATGAGTTTTTGGTTAATAATGCTAACGTGGCAAAGCCGCCAATTACATTGGCCGTTATTGGCAACACTAAATGCCAAAAATAATCGCCGATTTTTCCAAAGAATGTTAGATCGTCAAAATTATTTGAAACAATTCCCCTTAGAGGGAACCAGTCGAGGTAAGTGCCGCCGGCAAATACAACAATAAGCAATACGGCAAACAGGAAGCCTGGAATCGCATACCCAACGACGATAAGGCTACTGGTCCACACATCGAATCGTGAGCCGTCGTGAACTGCTTTTTTAATACCCAAAGGGATGGATATCAGATATATAATCAGTGTTGACCAAAGGCCTAGTGAGATAGAAACAGGCATTTTTTCAACGACTAAATCCACTACAGACTGATCTCTAAAAAAACTATCGCCAAAATCAAAGAAAATATAACTTTTAATCATCAGGAAAAAGCGTTCATAGGGAGGCTTGTCAAAGCCATAGAGTTTTTCAATTTCCTGAACAAGTTCGGGGTCTAACCCTTGAGCACCTCGATACGAAGAGTTCTCATTGCCAGAAGAGGAGACCTCCACCGACATACTATCCCCCATGCGATTTTGAACAGTTGAGTCTAACCCTTGTAGTTTGGCTAAAGTCTGTTCAACCGGCCCCCCTGGAGCCGCTTGGATAATAATAAAGTTTAGTAACATGATCCCAAACAGTGTTGGAATCATTAAAAGTATGCGCCGTAAAATGTAAACAGACATAAGTGAATTCAGTTAAGTGATTAAAGTTAGTTTATTTTTCGCTAGCCCACCAGGTATCTAGGTTAACCCCCGACTTAGGGAAAACTTTCGGGTGATTTAAACGTTTCCAGTAGGCTATCCTTTGTCTGGGTAAGTGCCATTGAGGTATGACATAATGTTTTGATAACAGAACTCTATCAAGTACTTTAGTACGAGTAACAAGGCTGTCTCTATCGGGCGCAGCAATGATCATATCGACTAACTGATCAACGACAGGGTCAGACACACCTATATAGTTTCGGGTGCCGGGGGTATTGGTATTCGTGGAGTACCAGTAGTCTCTTTGCTCATTACCAGGTGAGTTAGACTGCGACAATGTCATAATAAACATATCATAATCGTACTTTCTTACCCGACCTATGTACTGGTTAGTATCGACCAAACGAATTTTTGCTTCGATACCCAGTTTTGCAAGGTTCTTGGTAAATGGGTGGATAATTCGCTCAAAGCTTTTTTGGTAGAGTAAGATCTCAAACTCAAATGGTTGAGAGGTCTTATTGTTAACTAGTTTTTTGTTTTTTATTGACCAGCCCGCTTCTTTAAGTAGCTTGAGTGCCGTTCGCAGGTTTTTGCGAACATTCCCTGATCCGTCGGTTTTTGGCGTTTTGTTAACTGATGTGAACACACTTTCAGGTATTTGATCTTTGAACACACTAAGTATTTCCAACTCTTCATTGCTTGGTAAGTCAGAAGATGCGAGTTCAGAATTTTCAAAGTAGCTATTGGTTCGTTTGTATTGCCCAAAAAACAGTTGTTTGTTTGTCCATTCAAAATCAAACGCATAGCTTATTGCTTCGCGAACCTTAGGGTCACTGAAGATGTCTCTTCTCGTATTGTAGATAAAACTTTGCATTCCAACAGGTTGTTGGTGTTCGACCTCTTCTTTGATGATTGTGCCTTGGTCGAATTTCTCGCCGGTATAGGCAGTGGCCCAGTTTTTCGCAATATTCTCGACAATAAAATCGTATTCGCCTGCTTTAAAGGCTTCTAGAGCAATTGTTTGGTCACCATAATATTCAAATATGATTTCGTTAAAATTGTACTGACCTTTGTTAACGGGGAGGTCTTTAGCCCAATAGTCAGGTATACGTTCATATGTAATTGAGCGGCCAGTGTTAAATGCTTTAATTTTATAAGGGCCACTTCCAATAGGTGCTTCAAGCGTTGATTTAGAAAAGTCGCGGGACTCCCAGTAGTGTTTAGGTAATACAGGGAGTTGGCCTAAAATAAGAGGAAGTTCTCGGTTTTCGTTGTTTTTGAAATCAAACCGTACTTGGTACTGCCCAACTTTTCTGACGTTGGATACATCGCCATAATAGGCCTTGTAGAAAGGAGCACCATGCTCAATAAGACTGTTAAAAGTAAAGATAACATCCTCAGGTGTAATGGGGTGATCGTCTTGAAAGCGCGCTTTAGGGTTGATATGGAAAACCACCCAGCTTCTATCGACGGGCATCTCAATTTTTTCTGCTATGAGCCCGTACTGACTGAATGCCTCATCCTCTGACTGTATCGTTAAGGTGTCATATAAATAATGACTTACGCCTGCAGCAGGAACGCCTTTTAAAACAAAAGGGTGAAAGCTATCGTAACTGTTTGAGACAACACTCCGTCTAACGGTTCCGCCTTTGGGCGCTAACGGATTAACATATTCAAAATGTTCAAAGTTAGCTGGATATTTGACGTCACCATGCATCGCGACACCGTGTTGAGGTGTTGTCGTTCTGTCTTCGTCTAATGAATGCTCATGGGCGTCTGTAGTAAAAGATAGTGTCATGAATAGTGATAAACCAGCGAATTTAATGCCGGTTAATGCTGCCTTAAAAGCCTTTGAACGACGTTTAATGGGAAATTGTTGTTTCGAAATCATCTTATTTACCGAGTGATATTGTTTTTAGTAGCTCAGACTTTATCCACCAGTTCTCAAAACCCAATTTATATGGGGGTTGTTGATCAGGCTTTTTAAACTTGTTCCAGTAGGCTATACGATGATAATTCAAATGCCAATTGGGAACGATATAGTGGTTCCATAGTAGCACACGGTCAAGGGCTTTCGTTGCAGTTATAAGCTCCTGACGAGTTTTTGCTCTAATTATAGTTTCGGTCAATTGATCTATTGCAGGGTGGTTCACTCCTGCATAGTTGCGACTACCCTTAATGTCTCTTGTAGATGAGTGAAAGTACTCTCGTTGCTCATGGCTAGGTGAAAGACTTTGCGATAGCACAAAAGTCGTCATATCAAAGTCAAAATCGTCTAGTCTGACTTTGTATTGGCTAGCATCGACTAACCTTGCAGTCGCTTTTATTCCCGTCTTTCTTAAATTTGTGATAAAAGGTTCGACAACTCTTTTGAGGCCCGGTTGCCTAAGCAAAATCTCAAATTCAAATGCTACTCCAGTTTCTGAGTGGTAGAGAGTGCCATTTTTGAGGTGCCAGCCTTCTTGGTTAAATAACTTAAGTGCCTGTCTTTGCTTATGCCGGATGCTGCCTCGTCCCTTTTTTTCATTGCTCATCGGAAGAGGTGCAAAAGTATTGGCTGAAAAGGGACGTAAGTAGAGATCAGGCGGTAAAATGTCCTTATATTGATCAAGCAAATTCAGTTCAAGTTTATCAGGCTTTGCTTCAGAAGCGTCAAAGATAGAGTTTGGGAAATAAGTCGTGTTTCTGGTATAGGCACCGTGAAATATATTTTTATTTGTCCATTCAAAATCAAACAATAGTGCGATGCCTTCACGCACCTTTACGGAATCGAATATTGCCTTGCGGGTATTAAAAAAGAAGCCTTGAGTACCTGAGGGTATTTGATGCTTAATTTCTTCTTTCAGTACTTGTTTATCTCTTAACGCAGGAAAGTTATATCCGGCTGCCCAATTTTTAGCGGTGTAATCCATAAATGCATCGAACTCACCACTTTTAAAACCTTCAAATGCAATGGTTTGATCGCGGAAAAAATCAAACTGAACGGTGTCAAAGTTATACCGTCCTTTGTTAATACCAAGGTCTTTGGCCCAGTAGTCTATGTTCCGTTTAAAGGTTATATATTTACCTGCAGAGACGGTCTTAATTTTATAGGGTCCACTTATTACAGGTGGGGTGAGAGTTGTTTTAGCGAATTCTTTATCTTTCCAGTAGTGCTTAGGAAGTACTGGCAGTTCGCCAAAGCGCAAAAGGTCGGTACCGGCATTCGTGTGATTAAAAATGACTTTAACAGTGAGAGGGTCTACTACAACAACATCTTTGACTGCTTTTAGGTTTTGACGAAATTGCGGATGCCCTTTTTTAACCAAGGTCTGCCAAGAGAACAATACGTCATGTGCATCGATTGAGTGTCCGTCTTGAAAGCGAGCGCTTGGTCTAATGTTGAAAATACACCAGCTTAAATCCGCTGGGTAGCTAATAGATTCGGCAATAAGACCATATGCAGATTGAGGCTCATCGCCTGACCTGGTTACGCCTTCAGTGCCCGCAAGCAATGAGTCGGTTTCTTCAGAAAATCCGTAGATATATTGCCCAGGGGTATTAATAGGACTGATGCCGCGCAACGTATAGGGGTTTAAGGTGTCGAATGTACCAAAGCCCATTAACCGAACAGAGCCACCTTTTTCTGCATTGGGGTTAACATAGTTCAGATGTGTAAACCCTTCAGGGTATTTTAAGTCCCCATAAAGCGCAAAACCGTGACGGGTGGTGATATTCTTGGTACTTGTTTGGATATCCGCAGCATGAATAATCGATGAGATGAATAATGTGTGAGTTAGCGCTAATAACGACAAAAATTGTGTCACCAAGCACTTTGTAAAATCGAGCATTTGAGTCCGGAAGTTATTATTTTTTAGGGCGAATTATCAAACTATCAATACCTTATCAGGATCATTAGCTATATTAAAGTTAAACAAATTTAAAACTTAACACCATTTTTGGTGAGATTGGAGGTAGTGGGTGGAAAAGAAGGGGTTAGCTGCATGGGTAGAGCGCCTAGATAGTGGAGAGGGTGTAGTGCTTACATCAATTCTCGCAGAGCTTAATGAACTGACGTCATCAGATGAAACATCAGCTAATCAGCTGGCTGAGGTTATTCTAAAGGACGCTTCGTTGACGACTCAAGTATTAAAGGTCGCCAATACCGTTCACTTTAATCCTACAGGAAGCCCGGTGACTACTGTAAGTCGCTCAATATTAACCATTGGCTTCAATACTATAAAAAACATTTGTATAACGATTAAAGTGCTCGAAACCATTCTACAAGGCCAACCTTCTACCAGATTGTTTGAAATAATGGCAGATGCCATTCATGCAGCTATACAAGCGCGAAATATCTGCATAAAGATGTCAGCAGATGGTAAGGAAGAAGTATTTGTCGCCACATTGTTACTTCACCTTGCTGAGATGTTGGTGTTATCTAGCGGCGAAAGTGAGGTAGCAGAGTTATCTGAGTACTATGAAGAAGGTGCGAGTGATAGAGAGCGTGACCGACTCGCTGAAAAGGTGATTGGTGTAAGTTTTAAACGGTTAGGGCTGGCTTTGGTTAAAAACTGGCGACTGGGAGGGGTGCTTCAAGAGTCGTTGCAGCCCTCAGTGAAAATGTCACGTAAGGCTGAGGCTGTATTGATTGGAGAAGAGGTTAGTCAAGTATCGAAAAAAGGGTGGGATAGTGCTGAGATGAAGGCATTGGTTAAGAAAATAGCTGCCTTTACTAGTAGTGGAGTAAATGACGTAGAGGCAATGGTGAGGGAGAGTGCAAATGAAGCAGCAGAGGTTGCCGCGAACTATGGTAGCGATGTATTGGTTGCTATGATTCCAGCCACTCGCTCTGTAGAAACGTCAAATGATCCAAGCTTAGGGGCAAAAGGTCAGCATCAGCCTAACCCAGAGTTACAGTTACAAATTCTACAAGAACTCACCGGCATGATGATGGAGGGGGTCGATATGAATTCGCTGTTTCAAACTGTCTTAGAAGGTATTCATCGAGGCGTTGGTCTTGAAAGAGTGTGTTTAGCTATTTTCGATAAGGGGCGAGAGACAATCTCTGCGAAATATGTAATAGGAGAAGGAACAGAAGAATGGCGAGAAAAATTCAAATTTAACTTTGTTAAAAGTCGTTCGGGTTTTTTGTTTCAGCTTTTTAGTATAGGAAAACCCTCGTGGATTGGCGGTACAGCAGACAAGGAGCTTACTGCTGCACTAACGCCAGACTATATTGCGGTTACAGGTGTGAGGCAGTTTATGATCGCACCCATTAAAGCCAATAAAAAACCAGTAGGCTTTTTATATGCTGACTTAGGAGAAACTAAGCGACCTTTGAGTGATACATATTTCAACGGGTTTAAGCATTTCTGTGCACAAATTAATATGAGTTTGGCTGTATTAGCCAATAAAGGGTAGTGCCCACTAAGATCCATTGGTCACATCAACATGTAGTTTTAGCTTTTGGCCTGGCTTCAAGTACTTGTTGGGGTCAATGTTATTCCAAGTGACGATTTGTTTCACTGTGACGTTAAATTTACCGGCAATTCGAGCCAGAGAATCCCCTTTCCTGACGCGATAGCCTACTTTACGGATATTTGATCGACTTGGAGGTGAATAGTTTGTAGCAATGCTAGTAGGTGCTGATTGAGTCCAGATGACGAGTTTTTTGCCCGGTTTTAAAGGATCTGTAGGGGCCATGCTATTCGATCTGGCAAGGCTTCTTACACCTACTTTGTATTTTCTAGAGATGTCCCACAATGTATCGCCAGACCTGACCGTATACTCTACTTTTGAGGTGCTTTTACCTCTTGGAACTGTGTTTTGCTTTTTCTCAATTCGATTGTCGGAACTGAATGCGTAGTAAGCGTTTCCTTTTGCCGCTACCGGTATTAAGAGCTTTTGACCTTTTCGTATCATATTTGAACGAAGGTTGTTGGTCTGTTTGATAACAGAAGGTGTGGTATTGTGTTTTTTAGCGATTCGTATCAGTGAGTCACCGGATTGCACTGTATATCGTTGCCAGCTAATTCGCTGACTGCTTGGTATTGATGCTAGTGCCGTCTTAAATTGTTCAGTATTTGTTTTCGGGATCAATAATCGGTGGGGGCCTAGTGGTGACGTAGCCCATCGGTTAAAGCCTGGATTAAGAAGGTAGAGCTCTTCTACCGTGATGTCTGCCAGTTTGGCTGCTTGGGCCAAGTCAATCTGAGACCCCACTTTAACAATATCAAAATAGGGCTCGTTGGGCAGTGGTTGAAGCGTTATACCGTAGCTACCAGGTTCCTGAATGAGCCTAGAAATAGCGAGAAGTTTTGGAACATAGGCGCGGGTCTCTTTAGGTAATTTTAACGACCAAAAGTCAGTTTTACGGCCTCTTTTTTTATTGTACCGAATCGCCTTTGAAACGGTTCCTCCTCCTGAATTATATGCGGCTAATGCTAGAAGCCAATCGCCATCAAACCGATTAGCGAGTGCCTGTAAATAAGTTAAGGCTGCATCAGTTGAAGCGACAATGTCTCTGCGTCCATCGTACCACCAGTCTTGCCTTAAACCGAACGCTTTACCAGTGCCGGGTATGAATTGCCATATGCCGGAAGCCCTTCCGTGGGAATATGCAAAAGGATCGAAAGCACTCTCTACAATCGGCAGTAATGCAAGCTCTAGTGGCATACCGCGTTTTTCAGTTTCTTGAACGATATGATAAAGGTAACGTGAAGATCTGGCCGTTGTTCTATCAATATAACGCTGATGTTTTTTATACCAGTTGAATTGTGCGTTGAATCTTGGGTTATCTATATCAAGGTCGAGTGAAAACCCGCTTCGCATCCTAACCCATAGGTCTTGGTTACCGTCAGTTTCGCTAAAAGGATTTATGGTTTCCCCCTCTGCAAGCCGATGAGCAAATTCGGTTGTAATATCGCTACAATCAATGTCAACACAGTTATCACTTGGGGAGGTCGCGCTTTCACTTGTGTGTTTACTGTTATCATCAAAAGAGTCTTCACTACCCGTTTCGGTAGTCACTACGATTTCTTCTGACTGAAATAGAGACTCTTGCAGACTAGATAGCGAGAAAAAAGAAGAATAGCCCTGATCGCCAGGCTCAGTCTCTGCTTCTGATTGCTGATCAGCAACGGTTGTTTTCGCCTCGTCATCAATTGAAGGCTGAGTGGTGCATGCAGAAATTAAACACAACAATACGGTAAAACAAGAAATTCGAAACATTAAAACGCACAATTTGAAGAAGAAAGACGGTACTTTAGGTAATATAAAAAGTACGGTGTAAGTGAGGGAAAAGCTTTGACTCAAATAGCCCTCGACCAACCAGAAATTCTATTGACCATGGCCTGTTGGGTCAATAGCTTTGGGGGGGATTAACTATTTTTAATGTTAAGGCTGGGTGGCTTAGAATGAATCCTTCCATGATCGTAGGCGCGTAAACGTGTCGAGCTCACTGGCTATTGGTAAATTAGAATGATGAGACACCGCGCTTTGCACATCACTTCTTGAGCAGCTAACAAACGGATTAATTTTCAACTCTGTAGCTATGGTTGAAGGGAGCGTTGGTTGATCTAAATCTCGTAGAGTTTGGCATTTTTCAATGTGTTGTTTTATATCAGGGTTATTGGGTAACACCGCTTTTGCAAAGGCCAAATTAGATAGAGTGTACTCATGGGTGCAATATACTTCCGTATTCAATGGAAGCTCCGTAAGTGTTTTTAACGAACGCAACATTTGGGCTGGTGACCCTTCGAATAGCCGGCCACAACCTGCTGAAAATAAGGTGTCTCCACAAAAGAGCCAAGGCGTTGGATGCTCTAAGTCTTGAGCTACGTAGTAGCTAATATGGTCTAGGGTATGGCCAGGCACCTCGTTTACTAAAAGCGTTGTGCCGAGCAGTGTTAATCGGTCTCCTTTAACTACTGGCTGAGTTATTTGTTTAATTTTGCTATTTGATGGACCAAGCACAGTAACGGTATCGCCGGAGTACTGTTGAGCGTGAGTGAGTAAGCCGGAAATTCCGTCTACATGGTCGTAGTGATGGTGAGTAATTAATATGGCTTTTAATGTCAGTTGATTGGCAAGGAGGTGCTGAATAACCGGTTTTTCGTCTCCAGGGTCGATAATGATACATTTTTTAGTAATTGAGTTCTCAATGCACCAGATATAGTTGTCTTGGAATGCGTTAATCGGGTATACGTTGAGCATCAGTGTGTCCGGTTTAGGTTGTCTATCGTGTGTTTGCTAATTGTATTAATGAACCCTATCTTAATCGTTAAAGGATGGTTTTTAAATAGTAAACGTTTATAGTAGCTTTTCCACAATTAATGGCATCTTGAAGCACGCAACTCTGCTGATTTATGAGGGTGGAGTTTAGGAGGTTTTATGGGGTTAACACGTAATAAAGTAGATTATGATTATCTCCATCTACAGCGTACGTTTGAAGAATGGTTTCAGTCGTCTCTTGGGCGGGTTTTGTTATCTGATCAACGGGAAAAAATTGATGGTGTAATAGGCCGAATGTTTGGTTATCACCAGTTAGAAATGTTGGTAAGCCATCGTTTTCCTATGGGTAATTCAAGTAGTCTTGGACATAAGATAATGACGGTTCCGGAATGGCAGCCAGATATGCCTGATAATACGCTTGTATCCGTACCTCATGAGTTGGGCTTGTGTCATGACAGTGTAGATCTGGCGATCCTGCACCATACGCTTGATTTTACAGCGTCCCCACATCAAGCACTCAGAGACGTCGCTAGGGTGATAAAGGGTAGTGGGCATCTTCTTATTATTGGGTTCAATCCGATGAGTATGTGGGGTGTGAGGAAATTGGTTTCCAGAAAAAAAACAGCGCCATGGAATGGGCGTTTTATATCTGGCCACCGGGTAGAAGACTGGCTTAACCTGCTTGATTTCGAGATTAGTAGTGCTCATTATCACTTCCTAAGGCCTCCTGTTAAAAGTTACCGCTTTTTGGATCGGTTCGCATTTACAGATGCATTTGATAAAGGGCAGTTTCCACTGGGTGCGTATTATATGATTTTGGCTAAAAAACAGGTTGGTTGTTCTATTTCAGCACGACCGAGTTGGAAAAAAGCCAATGTTATTGGGTTACCGGTTGCCAATAGAATGAAACCATAAGAATTAGATTAATCGTAATAGGCCAGTGCAAAGCAGAACCCATGAGTTATTATAAAGACAAGGTTACTATATATACAGACGGCGCTTGCAAAGGTAACCCTGGGCCTGGCGGTTGGGGCGCAGCATTAAAAACGGGCCCCTACAAGAAAAAGCTTTACGGTGGGGAGCTTAATACCACTAATAATAGAATGGAGTTGTTAGCAGCAATAAAGGCGTTGCAGTTTCTTATAAGACCTTGTGAAGTGAATGTGTATACCGATTCACAGTACGTTCGCAAAGGTATTACTGAGTGGATTCACGGATGGAAGAAGAAAAATTGGATAACCTCATCCAAAAAGCCGGTTAAGAATGAGGACTTATGGAAAGTTCTTGACGCTGAAGTCGGTCGGCACAAACTGACATGGCACTGGGTTAAAGGTCATAGTGGACATCCAGGAAATGAATTAGCAGATGCTTTAGCCAATAAAGGTGTTGACGCTATTATCCGCCAATTGTAACAAACTCTGTCATCACAAAGTTTAGGAATTACTAGTTAATGAGACAAGTTGTATTAGATACCGAAACTACCGGTATAGAGCCATCGCAGGGTCATCGAATAATTGAAATAGGGTGCGTTGAGTTAGTTGATCGCAAGCTAACCGGTAATCACTACCATCAATATATTAATCCTCAGCGGGAGATTGATAGTGGTGCGATTGAAGTTCATGGTATTACCAATGAGTATTTAGCGGATAAACCACTTTTTAAAGATGTTTATGCTGATTTTTTGGCGTTTATCGATGGCGCTGAGTTGGTTATCCATAACGCGCCATTTGATATTGGTTTTATTAATCATGAATTTGCATTGCTACAAGGTGGCCCTGGTAAAGTAGAAAAGTACTGTGGTGTGCTTGATACCTTGTCGATGGCTCGAAAAAAACATCCAGGACAACGAAACAGCCTGGACGCGCTTTGTAAGCGGTATGGCATTGACAACAGTATGCGTGACCTTCACGGGGCATTGCTTGATTCCGAAATCTTAGCAGATGTCTATTTGTTAATGACGGGTGGGCAGACGATGCTCTCCCTTGGTGGCGAAGAAGGTGCTGATCAGGTGACGGGTATCCAGTTACTGTCATCAGATCGCCCACCTCTTAAGGTCATTAAAGCGTCAGTAGAGGAGTTGGCTGATCACGAAGGTCGCTTGGATGCACTGGAGAAAAAGTCCGGTAGGGCGGTATGGAGAGGGGAGTAGTCTTGGCTAAGGCTTGCTCTAGTGACCTATAAAATAAGGAATAATACAAAGTTACCTAAAGTAATGCTTTGAAACAGTCTATTTCTTGTATCACATGAAATATGTGTTATAAGTTAAAGTTAAATAAAAAATTATTAGCTTTTCGCTATGGGTTTACAATCGGTATATCGTAGTGAATGGTGAGTGAGGCAATAAAGCCTATGTTGACGTCTAATTATGTTAGGAATTGGTAGTTTATGACTGCAGCTTCAGTAGCGGCAAAGGCTAATTCGTTTGAACTCGTTCAGTCAGAGATTGAAACAACGGTTAAACAAGCCGAGAAAAATCTAGAGCGTTTTCAAGAAAACCGTGAAAGTGGGGAAGACTTACAGAATTGTATTGATTTCCTTAATCAGCTTCGCGGAATATTTGTATTAGTTGAAATACAAGGCGGTGTATTGCTCTGCCATGAGGCGGTCTCTCTTGCGAACGAAGTTCCTGTAGGCGCGACCGATGATAAAAACAACCTGCTGACGACCCTTAACAATGCATTGTTTATACTGAGGCGGTATATTGAATACTACCAGCAGCGAGGGGAGGATCATCCTGAGTTACTCCTACCCATAATAAATGAGCTTAGGGTTGCGATTAAAAATAAGCCTTTCCCTGATTCTCATTTCTTCGAAATTGATATGACCCGAAACGTTGACCATTGCGTTAACTTTAGCGAAGGTGACACGACTGAAATTACTGACTTCGATCAGCGCGCGCGTCGATTAAGGCATATGTATCAGGTCGCTCTGGTGGGTCTCATTCGCGAACAGAATTTAGATGTTAGTATCAAACTGTTAACACGTTCAGCCTTAGGGTTGTCCAAGCTTTGTGCTAATTCCCCATTGTCAGGCTTGTGGTGCCTCTTAGCGATTGTTGGGCAGGCAATCATGGATCGCCAGATGGAGGCGACGAAGTCCCGTAAGCGTTTGTTAATGAAGATTGAACGTTATACAAAAGAATTGGTGTACGTTGGCAAAGTTGTTACGTCAAAGACAGCACCTGATTCTATTATCAAGGAACTACTTTATTTGCTTTCATTAAGTGGTTCTACCAACAAGGAAGTCAGCGATATATTATATGCTTATGGCGTTGAGCCATTGGCTCTAAATGAGCAAAACCTGGTCTCTAACCGTAAACGATTATTTGGCCCAGGCGCTGATGTTCTTCGCTCTCTGTCAGGCGCATTGCTGGAAGAAATTAGTCAGTTAAAAGATAAGTTAGATATTATAGAGCGAGGTATAGATCCTGATGTTACTGATTTTAGCGTCATTTCATCCGGGTTGGAGAAGTTAACAAGCACCCTAGTTATGCTAGATTTGAATCAATTGGCTGACCTTGCCTCAAGCCAAAATAAAGCACTAAAAGGTTGGTCGGAAGGTGGTAAACCACCGACAGAAGAAGAATTAATCTCCGTCGCAAATGCTGTTTTAAACATAGAGCAGGCGATAAAGCGTTTCGAAGAAACGGGTATTACACCAGAACTAGATAATAGTGTATTAGGTGAGCAAGGAGTAGAAAATAGCCCTTACTTATCGGAGGCTATGATTGTGGTGACTGATGAGGCCCAGTCAGGTATTACTTTAACAAAGCGAGCAATCACTGCTTTTGTCGAATCCAACTGGGACAAAATACACTTAGCTAATGTTAATAGCACGCTAAATGCGGTGCAGGGAAGTATGTTTATTGTTGGAGAAGAGCGACTTGCAGCCGCTATTTCTGCATGTGCTGAGTGTATTGAGAATGAACTATTAGAAAAAGATTCGCGACCTGAAGAATCCATACTGGACACACTTGCGGATATACTGACCTCGCTAGAATATTATATCGAAACGATCAGTGGGCGTGAGTCCGTTAATGCAGATTTACTGTCATTAGCTGAAGAAAGTCTGAAGTCTATCAACTATCCAGTGTCTTGAATCTGTAAAATAGGATAACTGAAGTACACCTAACTAACCATAATCGATGGGTGCAGTTATTCGATGTTATATATGACTCTGGGCGTTTGCCTTGTATTACTTGCTATCATTCTAACGGTTGTCTCATTAAGAGTCTTAATGGGGCGTCGTTGGATCCTTGCTTGGCTTAGAGGGACTGTATCCTTATTTGCCATTGTTATTTCTTTGGTGTTACTTGCAGTAGCCTGGGATTTTATTTCTTACGGTGTGATCTCACACGATAAGACAATTGCTACTGTAGCGGTGAAAGAGGTTGCCGAGCGCGAGTTTGAGCTTACTGTCGCGATACCTGAGGGTCAAAAGCAGACTTACACCATAAAGGGTGATTTGTGGCAGTTAGACGTTCGAGTAATTAGCTGGGGAGGTCCACTAGAAATAATCGGCCTAGAACCTGGTTTCCGTTTGGATAGGTTAAGTGGACGGTATATCTCACTAGAAGCCGAAAGAAATGCCGAGCGAACAGTTTATGATATTAGTGGTGTCACAAGTATAACGGATGTCTGGGCCGTGGTAAGTGATAACGCTTGGTTGCCGTGGATTGAGGCAAAGTATGGTAGTGCTACTTACCTTCCTATGAAGGATGGTGCATTGTATGCGGTATCTCTAAATAATCAGGGTTTGTTTGCTAAGCCGCTAAATGAGCCCGCAGAACATGCGGTTGAAAGCTGGCAATAAGTACTTGTATAGAATGGAGGTTGACTACAAGTGCTGGAAATCTGAAGATGGGTAGAAAAGGCAGTTATTCACTGCCTTTTACTGGTCACTATAAATTAGCCGATGCTGAAAAGCTCGCCTAATTTAGTTGCTAACATCATATCGCCTTCAGCACGTAGTTGGCCGGCCATAAATGCTTGCATACCGTCAGTTTCACCACTAACGATACCCTGAAGAGTTTCAGTGTTCATGATGAGTGTTACTGATGGGTCGTCGTGCTCACCAGCAATAAGTTCACATTTGCCATCATTGATTACCAAGTGATAAGAATCGGCATCTTCGATTGCGAATTGAAATACTAAATCTACCCCTGCTGCTGCATCGGCGTTAAAGTTGTCTTTTAAAGTCTCGAAGATTTTTGCTACAGGCATTTGTATATCCTTTTCGTGTTTGGATTAACTCACACTTACTAACTCTAATGCTTAGATATAATGTGATGCTAGTGTCTCTTTCTTTGCGTGTTATTCGATAATTAATCGAGCAAAGTGAGACTATGTGGTATTGAGCGTCATGTCAATAGCCAACCGAACGCTTGTTTGAAATTAGATAAGCTTTAAAACGTTGAGCAGTTACCGCTAATTGAATAGCCTGGAAGCCTTGTATTTTGTCGGTTAGCCCTCATATTCGAGCATTGACCTAGCATACTATATGCTGAGCATATCGATACATAGAATCTGAAAGCTTAAGCTGTCATAGCAATTGTGGCACTGACTAAAAAATGCATGTGTGATTATTAGGAAATAAGGGGAAGGTGTTTGGAATTTTTGGCAGAGTATGGAGTTTTTCTTGCTAAAGCGGTAACCGTTGTTATTGCCTTGGTCTTAGCGGTTGCCGGTGTGGTAGCAGTTTCATCAAAAGGTAAGCTGGGGACTGAAGGATCCATAGAGGTGACTAAAATTAATAAGCGCATATCTGAAATGAAAGAGGCGCTTGAAGATCAGATTTTAGATAAAGAAATGATTAAAGAAAAAGAAAAACTCGCTAAAAAAGAACAAAAACTTAAAAAGAAGTGTAAGGCTACCAAAAAAGAGCGTGATGTTAAAAAGAGAATGTATATTGTAGATTTTGATGGCGATATAAAAGCATCTGAAAATGAGCCACTCCGTAATGCAATCACGGCAGTACTTTCAGTAGCAGATCCTAAAAACGATGAAATTGTTATCCGGCTCGAAAGTGGAGGGGGAATGGTTCACTCCTATGGTTTAGCCTCAGCTCAGTTAAATCGTATCAAAAACGCCAATATACCTCTTACAGTCTGTGTAGATAAAGTTGCTGCGAGTGGCGGTTATATGATGGCCTGTGTGGCAGATAAGATTATTGCCTCACCATTTGCAGTGTTAGGGTCAATTGGGGTCGTTGCTCAGGTTCCAAATTTTAACAAACTATTGAAGAAAAATAGTATCGATATTGAATTGCTTACGGCAGGCGAGCACAAACGTACGTTAACCATGTTTGGTGAAAACACAGATCAAGGTAGAGAGAAGTTCAAGCATGATCTTGAAGACACTCATGAGTTATTTAAATCGTTTGTAAGAGATCACCGTCCGGTAGTGAATATATCGGAAGTCGCAAATGGTGATGTTTGGTTTGGTAAACGGGCACTCGACGTTAAACTAGTCGATGAACTAAAAACCTCTGATGAATATATTACGCAAGCCTGTGAGTCGCTTGATGTGTTTGAGGTAAAATACAAAGAGAAAAAGTCGTTGCAAGAAAAGTTCGGGTTATCAGTGGCAGCTGGGGTAGAAAAGTCAGTTCACAAGTTAATCAATTCAGTGCAGCAAAGTCGCTATATGTCGTAAAATGAAACTTATATCTTTAGTAGCTTCGAGGCGATGAGAGTATTTATCGTCTCTAAGCCGCGAATCATGATCAATATTTCCATGCTTCTAATCCCTTCTCAATTTATCATTAACCGCAATCGGGCTTGGAAAGCGAAAAATAACCACGTAAGAATTCAGTATAAACGTAATAATGGCGGTTGCTTGTATGACGTGGGATGCATTTGTGCCGATAATGGCGGTTGAAGTGGCTAAAAATGCGATCAGCAACGAAAACTCACTAATCTGTCCTAGTCTGAACCCTACCTCCCAAGACTGATCTGCTGGCTCTTTAATTAAGCCGAGTAAGTAGCGAAAAGTTATAGGCTTGATAATAAGGATGCAGATTGCTAATACGCTTGAGGCTAAGATAACTTCTGAAAGCAGGCCCAAATTAAAGCTAGCACCTAGCGAAAAGAAGAATAAAATTAAGAAAAAATCCCTTAACGGTTTCAGGTGTACAGCAATATATTGCGATATAGGGCTCGTTGCGACGCTTATCCCCCCTATAAAGGCACCTATTTCGAGCGATAGCCCGCACAGTTCAGCAAGCTGAGCAACTCCAAGGCACCATCCAATAGCCAGAAGAAATATATATTCGTGAAACCGGTCGAAATGTTGAAGTAGTTTTACGATGACATATTTTACAGTTGCAAAGGCTACTAGCACTAAAACGGGTAACATAATCAGTGTTTGTAAGAATTGCTGCCAAGTGGATTCCGACTCCTTACCGCCGAGCATCAGCAATACAATGATCGCAATTAAATCTTGTAGGAGTAGGAGGCCGACCACTAACTCGCCTGTATGCCTATGATGCAGAACAGTGGTAGGTAATAGTTTGATACCGATGATAGTGCTAGAAAACATCATAGCAACACCAATTACAATGCTCTCTGTCTGGGTGTAGCCAAACATTGATGCAATCGCATACCCGCAGGTTGCGAATACAATGGAGCTAGCGATTGCGACAACCGTTGCCTTTTTGAGCATGTGCACTAGATTGCTGGGTTGCATGTCTAAACCGAGTAGAAACAGTAAAAATATTATGCCGATTTCAGCGATCTCTGAAAGCAAATGAGCGTCAGTGACCAAGTGAAGCCCATAAGGCCCAAGGATGGCACCTAATGCTATATAGGCAACGATAAGAGGTTGTCTTGTATAAAGGACTACCGACGCTAACACCGCTGCGCCAGAAAAGATTAAGAAAAATGATGTGACGATCGACTGGCTATCCATATGGTGCTTGCATCCATTTAGGGCTAGTACGGTTATAGGGTAATCAAATTAGAAGCGTTACTATTGTTAATAGTACATGATTACTTTAGTACAAAACATGTAACTTTTAGTTTGAGAGGTAGTAAATTTGAATTAGAGAGGGAGTAATGTAATTGAATTTTAGAGGTTTTTAGGACTCTCTCTCTTGAAGGTCTGTGATATTAAGAGAGAGAGTAGATATTTTAGATTGGGCTTACCTTCTACGGAATTGAGGTATAGGGTTATCGCATCCAGCTTGGTAGCTATTAGAGAAATCACTTAAACCGTTCAGTGCTTGTTCAATATCTCGGTCAGCCCTAATCGAGAATGCATTAAAGCCGCAGCGCTTCATATAAAAAAGCTGGTCTTGTAACACATCCCCAATAGCTCTAATTTCGCCATCGTAGTTAAAGCGTTCACGTAATAGTCTGGCATATGAATAACCTCTGCCATCTGCGAATTTCGGAAAATTAATGGCGACTACTGGTAACGATTTCAAGTCGGCAGAAAGAGGGGCAGGCTCTTCATGGCTATCAAGCCATACGCCAACATTCTTCCTGGATGCTAACGATTCTCTATTTTGAGTCCAGTAATTTAAAGGAACGATCGCGTTCTGTTCAGGAAGATCACCTTCGAAGTCGGCATCAATGATCAGCCAGTTATCTTCGATGATCTGGTGATCTTTAATGAGCTTTGGCATATACACGCTCCTTAAATGGTGTCATTCCAATACGGCGATATGTATCAAGGAACAGTTCTTCGTCTGTTCTGTTCTCGACATATACGTTAATAATTTTCTCTATAATATCAGCCATTTGCTCTCGCGCAAACGAAGGGCCCAGTATCTTGCCGACTGATGCGTCTTTTCCAGAGCAACCGCCCAATGAAACTTGATAGAACTCTAGACCTTTCTTATCGACGCCTAGTATTCCGATGTTGCCAATATGGTGATGGCCACAAGCGTTCATGCAGCCAGATATGTTGAGCTCGATCTCACCCAGGTCATAAAGGTAGTCAAGGTTGTCAAAGCGAGTCTGAATTTGCTCAGCTATCGGGATTGATTTGGCATTGGCCAACGCACAAAAATCGCCGCCAGGGCAGCAAATGATGTCTGTTAACATATTAAGATTTGGCGTAGCGAATCCGGCAGGTTGAGCTTTTTTCCAAACGTCGAATAAATCGTCTTGCTTAACGTTAGCTAATACAATGTTCTGGTCGTGTGCGACTCGAACTTCACCAAAGCTATATTGGTCAGCCAGGTCGGCAATCAGCTCAAGTTTATCGTCGCTAACATCGCCTGGTGGTACGCCGGTCTTTTTGAGCGTTAGAGTGACTATCGAGTAACCTTGTACTTTATGATGGTTGGTGTTGCGGTTAACCCAGTTAGCAAATGCTTTGTTGGACGCCTTTTGTTCTTCGAAAGACGGTGTAGACGAAATTGTTTTGTAATCAGGCGCGTCGAAGAATCCTTTAACGCGATCAATTTCTTCATTGGTTAGCTTGGCCGGGCTTTCTTTAATATGTTGCCACTCATCTTCTACTTTTTGAGCAAATACTTCTGGAGTTAGGGCTTTAACCAATATCTTAATACGGGCTTTGTACTTATTGTCGCGACGCCCGTGTTGGTTGTACACACGTATTACGGCTTCGAGGTAGGTCAATAAATCTTGTTCTGCCAAGAATTCATTAATAGCTGAACCTAATAGAGGCGTTCTGCCAAGTCCACCACCTACGAATACACGAAATCCCGTTTCGCCTTGTTCGTTTTTAATAATTTCTAAACCGATATCATGAACCTTAATCGCGGCACGATCTTCGGTAGGGCAAGCATTGACCGCAATCTTGAACTTACGAGGTAAATAAGCGAACTCAGGGTGAAAGGTGGACCATTGACGAATAAGTTCGCAGTAAGGACGAGGGTCAATAATTTCGTCATTGATAACACCAGCAAACTGATCTGTTGTAGTGTTACGGATACAGTTTCCGCTGGTCTGAATCGCATGCATCTCTACTTCAGACAATGATTGCAGCATATCAGGGACGTCTTTAATTTCAGGCCAGTTAAACTGAACGTTTTGACGAGTGGTGAAATGCACATACCCTTTGTCATAGGTTCTAGACAGGTCTGCAAGCCTTCTAAGTTGAACAGAGGAGAGCATCCCGTAGGGAATTGCTACTCGCAACATAGGTGCAAGGCGCTGAACATAAAGCCCATTTTGTAAACGTAGAGCGAGATATTCGTCTTCGGCGAGCTCTCCAGAGAAAAAGCGATCAGTTTGTCCTCTGAACTGCTTTACTCGCTCAAGAACGAGGTTGCGATCATAGTCGTCGTACTTGTACATGGTAGTGGTTTGGCCTATTCAGTTACTGAGCAGAAATCCTTATTTCGGCGATTTGATGATAAAATCGCCGAATATAAAGGGCGCTAAAGATACCAGTTTAACCTTATTCTTAAAATGATTATTTGTTAATATATTAAGAATAAAATCGAATAAAAATAAGTGTCATAGTATTGTAAATTTACTACGACACTAGTTTTTCGAAACAGAGGGGTTTTAATCCGCCTCATAACCTAAGTTTGGAGACAGCCAGCGCTCAGCTTCTTTCAGCGACATTTTTTTCCGGTCAGCATAAGAAGCGACCTGGTCACGGTTCACTCTACCTACCGCAAAGTAGCTGGACTCTGGGTGAGAGTAATAAAAACCGCTCACAGATGCTGCTGGCATCATCGCAAAATGTTCTGTGAGCACAACACCAGTGTTATCCGTTGCTTCAAGAATGCTAAATAAAGCCCCTTTTTCAGTGTGCTCAGGGCAGGCAGGGTAGCCAGGTGCTGGTCGTATGCCCTTGTAGCGCTCTTTAATTAACTCTTGGTTATCGAGTGACTCTTGATTTGCGTAGCCCCAAAACTCTTTACGCACCCGTTCGTGCATTCTTTCTGCAAAGGCTTCTGCTAGTCTATCTGCAAGCGCCTTCACCATGATGCTATTGTAATCATCGTGTTTGGCTTCGTATGCTTTTGCGAGTTCTTCTGCGCCAAGCCCGGCTGTCACAACAAAGCCGCCGATATAATCTTGCTTACCGCTTTCTTTCGGCGCAACAAAATCTGCTAGCGAATAATTTGGTTTTCCTGTTGCCTTATCCGTCTGTTGACGAAGGTGGTGTAAGGTTTGGAAGCTGGTTGATCGCGTATCGTCACTGTAAAGCTCAATAGAGTCATCGTTTACGGTATTGGCGGGCCAGAAGCCAATAACGGCTCGGGCTTTTAACAGCTGTTCATCGACCATCTTTTTAAGCAATGCTTGTGCATCGTTAAAGAGATTGGTAGCCGCTTCACCGACTTTCTCATCTTTAAGAATGTTGGGATATTTACCCGCTAGATCCCAAGCGATGAAAAACGGAGTCCAGTCAATGTATTCGATTAACTCTTCTATAGGGTAATCAACAAACGTCTTTATGCCGGTAAAACTTGGAGTCGGGGGAGTGTAGTCTTCCCATTCAGTCTTAAATTTACGGCTGATTGCTTTTTTATAGGTGAGTAGTGGTGTTTTGGCCGCTCTGTTCTTGCGGCGCTCGCGCACGCCTTCATATTCAGCACGCACGCTATCAACAAAGTCTGGCTTCATTGTGTCGCTGAGTAGTGAGGTTGATACAGCAACACTTCGCGATGCATCAGATACGTAGATCGCGATATCGTTTTTGAATTGAGGCTCAATTTTGACGGCTGCATGAGCTTTTGAGGTGGTTGCACCCCCAATCATCAACGGAATATCAAAGCCTTCTCGCTGCATCTCTTTAGCAACATGCACCATTTCATCAAGAGAGGGGGTGATTAGACCACTCAAGCCGATAATGTCTACATTTTCCTCTTTAGCGCGTTTAAGTATGGTTTCACAAGGAACCATTACCCCCAAATCTATCACTTCAAAGTTGTTGCACTGCAAGACAACACCTACAATATTCTTGCCAATATCATGTACGTCGCCTTTAACGGTTGCCATCAGGATCTTACCTTTGGCTTTTGTTTTCTCTCCTTTTTCCGCTTCAATGAAGGGAAGAAGGTGCGCAACCGCTTGCTTCATGACCCTAGCGCTTTTTACCACCTGAGGTAAGAACATTTTCCCTTCACCGAAGAGATCCCCTACGACATTCATGCCGTCCATTAGCGGGCCTTCGATGACCTCTATGGGCCTTGTTGCTTCAAGGCGAGCCGCCTCGGTATCTTCTATTATAAAGGTGGTGATGCCCTTAACGAGCGCATGCTCTAGACGCTTAGTGACAGAAAGCTCTCTCCACTCTAGGTTCTCTTTCTGCTTCTCTACACCGTCACCCCTATAGTCGTCGGCAATTTCTAGTAATCGGTCTGTAGAGTCATCGCGACGATTCAATACTACATCTTCAACACGTTCTTTGAGAACAGGGTCTATATCATCATAAATAACGAGTTGGCCTGGGTTGACAATACCCATGTTCATGCCGGCTTTTATAGCGTGGTATAAGAATACTGAGTGAATAGACTCTCTAACCGCATTGTTGCCTCGAAACGAGAATGAAACGTTACTAACCCCCCCTGAAATGCTGGCGTATGGAAGGTTTTTCTTGATCCAGCGCGTTGCTTCAATGAAGTCAACAGCATAGTTGGAATGCTCTTCAATGCCCGTAGCTACGGCGAATATATTAGGGTCAAATATGATGTCTTGAGGTGGGAATCCGATGCGGGTAAGTACATCGTAAGAGCGCTTACATATTTCTGTTTTACGCTCAAAGGTGTCAGCCTGTCCATCTTCATCAAAGGCCATGACAACGGCTGCTGCACCATAACGCATGCAAGATTTTGCCTTCTCAATGAACTCCTCTTCGCCTTCTTTTAAACTGATAGAGTTTACTACGGCCTTGCCTTGCATGCAGCGCAAGCCTTCTTCAATTACATCCCATTTAGATGAGTCGACCATAATGGGTACTCTTGAAATATCTGGCTCGGAGGCTATCAGTTTTAGAAACTTGTTCATCGCCTCTTTGGACTCGAGCATGCCCTCATCCATATTGATATCGATTATCTGAGCGCCGTTTTCGACCTGTTGTCTCGCTACATCTAGCGCTTCTTCAAACTGCTCTTCTTTGATTAGCCGCAAAAATTTTGCAGAACCCGTGACATTGGTTCGTTCTCCAACATTAATGAAAAGAGAGTTTTCATCGAACGTGAAGGCTTCAAGGCCCGATAGCTTCAACGCAGGATTAATCTCTGGAATTTGATGTGGGCTAAAAGGAGCAACTGCATCTGCAATAGCTTTTATATGCGCAGGTGAAGACCCGCAACATCCACCAATAAAATTAACGAAGCCGTCCTCTGCAAATGATTTAACAATTTCAGCCATTTCATCGGGTGTCTGGTCGTATTCACCGAATTCATTTGGCAACCCTGCATTAGGATAGGCACTGATTAATACATTTGACTTCTTCGATAGCTCCTCGATGTATGGGCGAAGAGCGTCTGCGCCTAATGCACAGTTAAGACCAACACTGAGTGGTTTTGCATGTGAAACCGAAAGCCAGAATGCTTCTGCTGTTTGGCCTGACAGGGTCCGTCCAGAGGCATCGGTGATGGTGCCTGATATCATGATCGGAAGGTCGGTACCGCTATCGAGGAAGTACTGTTGAGTGGCATAGATGGCCGCTTTAGAGTTGAGCGTATCGAATATTGTTTCGATAATAATAATGTCGACACCACCTTCACAGAGCGCCTTTACTGCGAGGTAGTAATTATCGACTAGCTCCTGAAAGGTCACATTGCGATAGCCCGGATTGTTAACGTCAGGAGATATTGATGCGGTTCGAGAAGTAGGGCCAACGGCGCCTGCTACAAAGCGAGGTTTGTCAGGGGTTTCGAGTGTCTTTCGGTCAGCAACTTCACGCGCTAGTTTGGCCGACTCAAAATTTAGCTCGTAAACCAGCTCCTCCATATGATAATCGGCTTGCGATACCACTGTTGAGTTAAATGTGTTGGTGCCCAGAATATCGGCGCCCGCATCTAAGTACTCGTCATGAATGTCTTTGATTATCTCTGGTTGGGTAATGCTTAAAAGGTCATTGTTACCCTTAACGTCACTAGCGTGGTCAACGAACCGTGCACCACGATAATCCTCTTCAGATAACTTGTAGCCCTGGATCATCGTTCCCATGGCTCCATCCAGAATTAAAATACGGTTTTCTAGGGCTTCGTATAGCTGTTCAATTCTGTTTTGGCGATCAGTCATGGCTTAAGCTAACCTTCTTTGTTCTAAATAATGTAGTTATGGTAGGTATCTGGCGAATTAGGGTTGTTAACTCTTTTTGGGAAACTCGCATAGAAACAAAAGTCTATTCTAACAAATCGACTTGCTGGTATTTTGATGAGCAGGGCAATCAGTGTTAGGTTAAATAGGCTGGCTACTATAGCAAATAGAATAGAGTTAGTCTTTATTGTGTGGAGGTGACATGTTTAATTTATGTGATATATGACTAATACTAAATAAATCAAAATAAAGACCAACTAAAATACTAGGTCTTCTACAAACACGAAATATACCGTAAAATAGTATTAAATCAATTATTATCAATAGTGGTGAATTAATGGTCACGGTTACAGAGTCTGCTCAAGGTTATCTAAAAACGCTTATTGATAAGCAGGATACTGGGGATATGGGCGTTAGAATGTTTGTAACTCAACCAGGCACAAAGATGGCAGAAACCTGTTTAGCCTACTGTAAGCCTGATGAAATTGTCGCAGATGATGAGAAAGTACAATTAGAGGCATTTGTTCTTTATTTAGAACAGAAAAGTTTACCGTTTTTAGAGGAAGCGTTAGTTGATTATGCGGCTGATAAAATGGGCGGCCAGTTGACGATAAAAGCACCTAACGCAAAAGTTCCAAACGTGAGCGAAGACTCTACTTTAGAAGATCGCGTTACTTACTTTTTGGTCACCGAAATTAACCCGGGACTTGCAGCGCATGGTGGTGATGTATCTTTGGTTGAAATAATTGAGGGTGATATAGCGGTACTTAAATTTGGCGGTGGATGCCAAGGGTGTAGCGCTGTAAGTATAACGCTGAAAGAGGGGGTTGAGAAAACACTGAAAGAGCGCATCCCTCAATTGGGTGGTGTTCGAGATGTTACCGATCATAGTGTAACTGATAACGCTTATTTCCAGTAGAAAACGTCCAACCTATCGCTATCTGGTGTTGCTAAACAGTGGGTAGCGAATGCCTAACTTAGAAACTCCCTGTCGTAAAACTCACATAAATAGATCAGCGCTTTGTGATCTGTCGAACAAAAAATACCTAACTTAGCTTAATTTTCTATATCACAACACTTATTGCTATTTATTTCGTTTACAATTCACATTACACAATCTTAAATGTAGAAAAAATGGAACTGCAATTCTCACAACTATTTGAAGATGTACATTGGGTTGCCTATGCGTGCCTACCTGTGATGGCGGCTCTGATCGGGTGGGGTACTAATTGGCTCGCTATTCAAATGACATTTTATCCGTTTAAATATAGGGGGGTTGCACCTCTTTTGGGGTGGCAGGGCGTTATCCCTAAAAAGGCTGAAAAAATGGCGTCTATTGTTGTGGATAGAACAATTTCGCGCTTTGGTAATATGGATGATATTTTTAAAAAACTAGAGCCTGAAAAAATTACAGCGCAGATTATTTCTCAGATTGAACCCCGTATTGAAGAGTATATTGATGAAATAATGTACGAACGACAAGCTGTCTTGTGGGATAACCTACCGATTACCATAAAGAAGAAAGTATACGACTGGGCCCATAGCCAAATACCTCGCAGAATAGAAGGGTTGGTGGCGGAGTTTGGGTTAGAGTTAAGTTCGCTTATCGATATCAAAGAGTTGTTTGTGGAAGAGTTGAAAGAGAATCCGGAGCTAATGGTTCGTATTTTTCAAGAAGTCGGTGCGAATGAGTTCAATTTCATTGTTAAAAGCGGTCTATTGTTTGGTTTTATGTTTGGCTGTCTCCAGGTTCCGCTTTGGTTGCAACATGGGGAGTTTTGGATGCTTCCCACATTTGGTTTTGTGGTGGGGTTCGCAACCAACTGGTTGGCACTCAATGTTATTTTTCGCCCATTATACCCTCGATCATTTTTGGGTATGACCTTCCAAGGGTTGTTTTTGAGACGCCAGAACGAAGTGGCAGATGTGTGGAGTCGATTAATTGCAGAAGAACTTATTACCGTCGAACGTGCAGCTAATGCAATGGTATTTGGTCGTCATGCTCGACGCACCAGGGCGATTATCCAAAAACATATTCGTCCAGTTCTTGATCAGGCGGGTATTTTGAAACTAGTTGCGCAATTAACCGTGGGAGCGTCGGGGTATGTTGAGCTTAAGCGTGCATTAAACGAAAAGGCTATTGAGGTTTCTGTTAAGCCTTTTCATGATGAGTCATTTAACAATAATCGTTCAGGGGTCGTCGCAGAAGCGATGTCTGAGAGAATGAAAGCGTTGTCTCCCAGTGAGTTTCAAGATGTTTTGAGGCCTGCTTTTCAGGAGGAAGAACTTCAATTGATGCTGATTGGTGGTGTGCTTGGGGCGGTTGCAGCTGCGACCCAGTGGTTGTTTATCTTCTCGTAAAGAATCGTTATTGCTCGGGTGTAATTTTATACCAACCTTGAAGGGGTGCCGGACTTACACCCTTAAGGTTGGATGTTATTTGTGGGTTAGATAAAGCGAGTTTTATTGCGCGTGTCCCACTGATGTTTTGCCATCAGCATTGATTCTTTTTGATCTTGTGCCTTGCCCGTTAATTTAAGTGCCAATGCTATGGTTCCGATGATGGCTCCCTCTGCGTACTCATCGTGGTGATTGCCACTCCACACCTCTTTCATATAGTCTACTGACATGTCGTCTGCTTTTACATGGCGCTTCTCAAACATCTTTGGCCAAGTCTCTTGAGATAAGCCTTGCTCTCCAGAGCAAAGAACCTCTAGCAGGTTATCAGGGTTGCGTTCTATTTCACCACCTTCACCTTTGATTACGGCAATATTTTTATAGCCCAAAAGCTGTCCAGCTTCTTGATGCATGCTGCTATAGGCAGGATGGAATATTCCTTGTAGCACTGTACCTGCGTTCAATGGATTGATTAGGCGTGAAAGCGAATGAACAGGTGATCTCAGTCCTAATATTGGCCTCATATTGATCATTTCGTCCATTCTGGGTAAGAGTGTGGATAGTGGCATATAGCAAAATGATGTATTCGAGATGGCTTGTCGAGCAGCATCCCAATCGTTTGATACCGTAATGCCTAGATCGATCAAAACGTCTTCTGTATACATGCGGTCGGCGGTGTGTCCACTGGCTCCATGCATGAATATCGTCATGCCGTGCTCAGCAAGGCATAGAGCAGAAAACAAATACCATGCAGGGTGACGGCGTTTGCCTGCATAGGAAGACCAGTCCAGCTCGACCTCTATGTCACCGGGTGCATCTATTTTAGATTTTGCTGCTTTCACAAAGCCACTGAGCTCCTGCGGGGACTCCTCTTTGACCCTTAGAAGCATCAGAAACGCTCCAATCTGAAGGTCTTCAACTTTGTTGTCCAGAATCATACACATGGAAGAAAATGCTTCTTCCTCGGAGAGAGATCGACTTCCTTTTTTGCCTTTTCCTAAGATGCGGACGTATTCAGCAAACGGATGCTCTTCATACTTTTTGGGCTTATTTGTTGTCATAGGTTTTGTAGGTTTCGGCAGTGGGGTTAGTGGTTCGCTATAATTTCGTCGTCTATCAATCGTTAGTTTATAAGCAATTGGTGGGTTTAGGTAGACCTGCTATCTTACTGGCGATTTTAGCAGGGCTACCTGGAAATAGGTTCAGCAAATGAATGCTGTTGCCTTTTCTCTCGCCCAGTTGCTCTTTAACGCTTTTAACGAATATACGCATCGCAGGAGATATTTCATAGGTTAAGTAGAATTCTCTTAGTATAGTGATGACTTCCCAGTGATCATCGCTTAACGTTATGCCTTCGTTGTTTGCAATTTGGTTAGCTACGTCTGGTGACCAGTCGCTAAGATTTTTGAGAAAGCCTTCATTGTCAACGTTAATGCTTGTTGTCATAGCGCGTTACTTAGTGATTGTGCTAGTTAATGATAGCGTAGTGATGTTGATTGCTAGTTTATCAGTTATTTGAAGAAGGCTTAATACCAGCTAGCTGATTTGTCATGGCTTGCTGTCAATTCAACAAAGCCTTCATATGTTACCAGTTTGACATCGTTAGGTGTCGTTTCGGAAATTCCCCTTGCGTCGATATCTTCTTTAAGCGCATAAATCGTGGGTTTTGTAGGGAGAGCTCTGAGCTCTGTAATCGCTAAAAACAGAGGATAAGTAGTGGGAAGCGTATAATAAACGGCATCCTCTATTAACAGAATTGAATCATGCTGAGAGTAAAAACGAGCACACTGTGACGCTGGAAATGCGTGTTTAGGTGATTTGTTAAGTATATGAAGTGTTTTCATGGTTTTTTAAAAATTCAGGGTGTGGGTTGCGTTAGCCAGCATATCCGCCATTTGCCTAGGCGTTACTTTCCTAATTGGCAGGCAGAGCTGCTCATCTGAGAGTCCATAGCGAACGAGTGCTTCATGGTCGACGAAAAAATTGCCAATACCGTATATGGGTAGTGCAGAAAGCGTTTTAGCCACATTTTTTTGGCTAATGTTCGCTGGCTGTTGGTCGTTTAATAGCTGAAGTACTGCATCACCTATAAAAAGGAGCTGGATGTTTTGTTCGAACGCTGCTGCTGCAAGGCAATAATCAACCGCTTCTCGTGCTAATGAGCTGCTGTATGGGCTTTGGGATAGTATGACCAGTAAGGTTTTATGAGTGTTTGGGGTCATGGCTTTGCTTTTGCTTCTATTTAATGGTTGGTTGTTAGCGTTCGATTATATTGATAACGAATAAACTGCTAACTACTAAATTACTAATTATTAAGGTCCGAAGGTGACGACTCGATCGGACTGTTCGGTGGCTTCTACCAGTTGGCCAAGGCCTGATAGGTCAAAGGCATCATTAATGTTTGAGCAAGGTTTTTCGTGTCGATTGGCCTCTGATTGGTCGAGCACCCCCCGTTTAACTCCTGCTGCAATACATACCACCAAGTCTAGATTGTGTTGCTTTTTAAGTGTTTGCCATTGGTTGGTTAGGTTAATTTCATCTTGCTGTGGAGTTGACAGTTGATTCGCGCAATGAACACCCTCGTGATAAAAGAATACTCGAAAAACGGTATGCCCCTGCGTCAATAAAGCTTGAGTGAAGTTAAGTGCGGTTATTGCGCTAGGAGAAGAGAAGGGCGCGCCAAGCACAACTATGGAGTAATTCATTATATATCGCTTCTGCGGCTATTAGTTTTATAGTATTCGCTGATTATAGCGGGAGGGAGTGAGGAATTACAGGCACAAAAAAACCCTGACCAGGACTGTTCAGGGTTTGTGTTGATTGCTAGTGGTTAATCATCGCCACCAAATGAAGATAGAATGCTTAGTAGGCTAACGAATATGTTGTAGATTGACACATATAGGCTGATCGTTGCCATAATGTAGTTTCGCTCTCCACCATGAATGATGTTACCGGTCTCATATAAGATTGCAGCCGAGGAGAAAAGAACAAATCCACATGATATAGCTAAGTGTAAGCCCGAGATGTTTGTAAAGACGGAAAGCAGTGTGGCGCCAATTAATACGACAAAACCAGCCATCAGAAATCCGCTCAAAAAGCTAAAGTCTTTTTTAGTGATAAGAGCGTAGGCTGAAAGACCGAAAAATACGAGTGCAGTCAGTCCTAGTGCGTCTGTTACTATGCCCATGGCGCCGGCGCCTGCAAACATGCCAATTAAGGGGCCCAATGTATAGCCCATGAAGCCTGTTAGAGCGAATGTAGACACCAAACCCCAAGGGCTGTTGCGTAGTTTTGCGGTTAGAAAGAATAGTCCGTAAAACCCAACTAGTGTAATTAAAAAACCTGGTCTAGGTGCATTCATTGAAAAGAAGGCGACTGCTGCAGAAAATGCGATAGTCAGACCTAGCAACATGTAAGTATTTTTCAATACGGATGCCGCGCTGGTGTCAAGCGTAGTACCTGTTTGTGTTTGAGTGATCCCTTGAGCTCGGCTGTCCGGGAAACGACGATCCTGCATAAGTAGCTCCATTAACGGTAATATATAGTGCTTACGAAAAAAATAAGGTTTTATAATGTCCATATTAATGACGGAAGCGTTAAATACAAGGTTTGTTACCTAAAATTAATAGAGATTCTTATTTCTTTGTTAGGGATAGGTTTGTTATTAATCACTATTAGTTCAGTAGAAATATTCGTTGACACTTATGATAAATCAGGTAATATGCACCCCGCTGTCGAACAAGGCGGCCCAAAACCAGTAAACAATACGCTGGTAGAGGGAATAGCGGAGGGGTGGCAGAGTGGTTGAATGCACCGGTCTTGAAAACCGGCGTGGGTTCATAGCCCACCGAGAGTTCGAATCTCTCCTCCTCCGCCACTTTCGACAAGCATCTTAGATAAGTCCTACTCTAATCGTATTTCATAAAATAACCAACGAAACCTATAAGCACCTATCAGCGGTTTGTTGATTTTATCAGTTATTCTGGATTACCTCTCTAAACGCTATTATCTACCACATCGAGTGTTATTAAAGCTGTAACTGTTCTTAGTTCTGTTTGTAATATTCTGTAAGTTATTTGTATTAGAATGTGACAAATTTCAACTATATGGTATCTTTAGAAGTAACGAACTCAATACGAAAGGAGAGGGTTGTGTCTGAAGTATCAAGTGATAAATATACGATTAGGCCTGCACACGATATCCTTTATGTTTCCTTGGTTGGTTCTTGGTCACCAGATGATACATTACGATTCTTAACTGACTACAAGCGACAAGTGAGCAAGTATTTTGCTCAAGAGTGGGCTTGTGTAATGCAGCTTTCAGACCTTGAAATGCTTATTGAAGAAGATTTTCAAATAGAAACCTTTAAAGCACTTAATACTTGGGGCTTTATAAAAGGGATGGGCGCAATGGCTATTATCGTCGGTCATGAGAACCGTGATCATCTGCTTTTTCAATTCGAAGAAATACTGAAAGTTAAGCAACCTTTCCAAACAAGTGTTTTTAAGAGTAACGATGAGGCTGATGCGTGGTTAAGGTTACGTGGTTTTAAGGCCAAGCTATTAGCTGAAGATTTTGGTGTTTTACAATTTGGCTCATGAAAGTTGACCCTTTCCGTAATTGTCTTCTATTCTATCTTTCATAGGTTAGCTACTAGTTATTTTCAGTGCTTCGCAGTAGGGTATTCTTGCAGTGACGATGTTGTTTTATTATTTGAGGTGATGCTTGATTAAAGTGCTCGTGGTAGACGATCACGATTTGGTGAGGGCTGGAATCTCTCGCATGTTATCTGACGAAGCCGGTATCGAAGTGGTTGGAGAGGCATGCTCCGGAGAAGATGCCATAAGCGTAATAAGGTCACTGCACCCTGATATTATTTTGATGGATCTCAAAATGCCTGGTATCGGTGGCCTTGAGGCAGCGCGAAAAATAAAACGTTTGGATGATGAGATAAAAATCATCGTTGTAACGGCCTGTAATGACGACCCTTATCCCGCAAGAGTCATGCAGTCAGGGGCATCAGCCTATATAACCAAAGGTGCCGATGTAGACGAAATGATTCGGGCTATACGGGTCGTAAACTCCGGGCAACGTTATATTAGCCCCGAAATCGCACAGAAGCTGGCACTAAAACCGTTTGAAGAGACGACCGAAGAAGGCACCGTTTTCGACAAGCTGTCAGAGCGTGAGATGCAAATTACAACTATGATCGTGAGCTGCATAAAAGTGCAAGACATATCCGATAAGCTTTGCCTAAGCCCAAAAACAGTTAATAGCTATCGCTATAGAATATTTGAAAAGTTAGGTATCACGAGTGATGTTGAATTGACCTTGCTTGCTGTTCGCCACGGTATACTCGATACAGAAAATATAGATTAGTGTCTTTCGATTCATCGCCCTTTCTCAAGCAGCTCACAGCACGTCCTGGTGTTTACAGAATGTACGACACCGGCGGCGATATACTCTATGTTGGAAAAGCTCGTAACTTAAAAAATCGTGTCTCTAGTTATTTTCGTGCTACAGGTTTGCACATTAAAACCCGCGCTTTAGTCGCCAAAATTTCCAATATTGAAATAACGGTCACCGATAGTGAAACCGAAGCGCTGTTGCTCGAACAAAATCTTATTAAAGACCTCAAGCCTCCTTATAATATTTTGCTAAGAGATGATAAATCCTACCCTTATATTTATCTGTCGAGTCACAATGATTACCCTTCTTTAACATTTAAGCGTGCGAGAACAAAAAAAGAAAAAGGTAAATACTTTGGTCCTTATCCTAGTTCGGGTGCCGTTCGTGAAAGCCTTAATTTACTTCAGAAGATATTTAAGATTCGTCAGTGTGATGAGAGCTTTTATAGAAATAGAACGCGACCTTGTTTGCAGCATCAGATAAAACGTTGTAGTGCGCCTTGTGTAGACTTGATCTCCCCCGAAGACTATCAGCGCGATATGCAGAGAGCCGTCATGTTTTTAGAGGGCAAAAACCCTCAAGTTATTAGTTTGTTGGTTGAGGCTATGGGGTTAGCTTCGAAAAATCTTGAATTTGAGAAAGCGGCTGAAATAAGAGATCAGATTGATTTTTTAAGGCACGTTCAAGAGCAACAGTCTATTGAGTCTGGTGCTGGTAATATAGATGTTATTGGGCTTGCTATTAAAGCAGGAGCAGCCTGCCTTTCGTTTATGTTTATACGTGGGGGCAGAGTGCTGGGTCATAAGAACTATTTTCCTAAATTGGCGTTAGAGCAAGAGGACGCTTCTTTGCTAGGAGATTTTTTGGCTCAATTTTATCTCAGCGGGGCTCGCTCTAACGATTACCCACGGGAAATCGTAGTACCTTGTGCTCCTGAAGATTCAGATTTGTTGCAATCTGCGCTAACTGAATTGCTAGGGGTTAATGTAAAAATCATACATAATGTAAGAACTGATCGTGCTAGGTGGCGGCAGTTGGCACAGTCAAATGCTGAAATGAGTATCGCTAGTTATTTATCGAAAAAAGAAAATGTGTTCCAGAGAGTAGACGCACTAAGGGTTGCGCTTGAGATGAGTGAGGTGCCTAAACGTATTGAGTGTTTCGATATTAGTCATAGCTCCGGCGAAAAAACGGTCGCATCATGTGTGGTTTTTAATGATCAGGGCCCTTTCAAGGCAGACTATCGGATATATAACATAGACGGCATTACCCCGGGTGATGACTATGCTGCAATGCGGCAAGCGCTGACCCGGCGTTATAAAAAACTTAAAGCTGGTGAGGGTAAGTGGCCGGATATCGTATTAATAGACGGTGGCAAGGGCCAACTAGGTGTTGCTATTGAGGTATTCGAAGGCTTGCAACTCACCGGTATACAGTTGGTGGGTGTGGCAAAAGGGGCGACACGGAAGGCTGGATTTGAGACGCTTATATTGCCAAAGGGTGTAGGTAATAGAACATTAAACTTATCTTCGGACTCGCCAGCGCTACATTTGATACAGCACGTTAGAGATGAAGCCCACCGTTTTGCCATTACAGGTCACCGGCAGCGACGAGATAAAGTAAGAAAAACATCAACATTAGAAAATATTGACGGAATAGGGCCCAAAAGACGTCGAGAATTGTTAAAATACTTTGGTGGACTACAAGAAGTGAAGAAGGCAAGTGCCGAAGAAATCGCCAAAGTGCCCGGTATATCTAAAACCATAGCCGTCATAATTTATGACCACCTCCATTCAGATTAATGAGACGAAGCAGTTTATCTATGACATTGCCCAATATGCTTACTATGTCGAGAATCGTATTGATACCGATTTTCGTTCTCGCGTTTTATTTACCTAACGAGTCTCATCGAATGGTGGCGACAGGCGTTTTCTTTCTGGCGGGTTTTACAGACTGGTTGGATGGTTATATTGCTAGAAAAATGAATCAGACGACGCGATTCGGAGCTTTTTTAGATCCGGTAGCTGATAAGCTAATGGTCGCCGTAGCGCTCACTATGATCGTTGAGGACTTTAACTCAATGTGGATAACCATTCCTTCTATCATTATTATAGGGCGAGAAATTGTGATTTCTGCTTTGCGAGAGTGGATGGCAGAAATGGGCAAAAGAGCCAGTGTTGCTGTCTCTTTTATCGGCAAGGTTAAAACAGGTGCCCAAATGTGGGCGATTTTGCTGATGTTGTTCTCACCCCCTGGAGAAATGGTGGCTAATGTTGGTATAGCGCTATTGTATTTGGCTTCGGTGCTCACTTTGTGGTCAATGTTTATTTATTTGAAGGCTGCATGGCCTGATTTGTCTGAAGAAATGTATATTAAGTGACCAATCGATTATTGCGTGACATTATCTTACTTTTGTCGCTTGACACTAATCGTGATTCAAGTAATATATGCGCCACTTAAGCGGGAATAGCTCAGTTGGTAGAGCACAACCTTGCCAAGGTTGGGGTCGCGAGTTCGAATCTCGTTTCCCGCTCCAAATTTTAAAAACCCCGGCATAGCTGGGGTTTTTAGTTATACTACAATCTTGTTTCGCGTAGTAGAGTTAAAAGCAGTATAAAGGCGCGATAGCAAAGCGGTTATGCACTGGATTGCAAATCCACGTAGGCCGGTTCGACTCCGGCTCGCGCCTCCACATTTTTAGAAGCCGAAGGATATTCGGTTAAGTTAGCGAAAGTAAAGCCTGGGTGGTGGAATTGGTAGACACCCGAGACTTAAAATCTCGTGTCCGTAAGGGCGTGCCGGTTCGACCCCGGCTCCAGGCACCATTCTAAAGCTATCTTACTTCTCTAGTTCCTGTTAAAAATTTTTAATATTCATAATCTATCTAGCTTTGCCCATATGATGGCACAGTATCTTGTTTTTCAATCTCAGCACTTTCCACCGGGTGGGTCGGATTATTTTGCTGAGGGTGCAGAGGTGTTGGCCATATTTATGGGGTTCGGCGTAATGATTGCAAATTCAGCTTATACTTTTCGAGGAGGCTGCGGTAGTTGCTACAACGGTCAATCGAATCGTCAGGCAACCTTGTCCGAAAATGAGGTGTTATTTTCAATGGCGCTCTATTGTAAGCTGAAGAAAATACCAGCATCACAAGCTACACTTCATTTGAAGAAGCATCTAAAAGCGGGGTATAAACAGGCATTGAAACAAATAAACGATAAGCCTGAAAAGTTGGAAGTGTTGTTAAAACTTAGGCATCGCAATGGGGTCTGAACAGCTTAAATACCTTTCTGGCTATCCTGAGCCTATCCTTGTTCAAGCAAAACGGCTTATAGATGAGCAAAAGTTAGGCGGTTTTTTGTTAACCCGTTACCCTGTTGTTCATGATGTTCGTACTGATAAAGCGCTTTATAGTTATGTGGTTGATATAAAAAACGACTATATTAAAAAATCTCAGCCGTTAAGTAAGGTTGTTTATGATGATAAGATTAATGTCATCAATCATGCGCTTGGATTGCATACATTTGTATCGAGAATACAAGGAGGAAAGCTTAAGGCTAAGAATGAAATTAGAGTGGCGTCAGTGTTTAAAAATACACCGATGGAATTTTTGAGGATGATTTCGGTTCACGAGCTTGCTCACTTGAAAGAGAAAGATCATAACAAGGCGTTCTATAACTTATGCAGACATATGGAGCCGAACTATCATCAGCTTGAGTTAGATATGAGGCTTTATCTAACTCATCTGGACCTGATAGGGAGGCTGTATTGATTTAGCGTTAAGGTCTGCTATCTCCACTCATAAGAAGCTCCAATGCCTATCCCTAGACCGCTTCGATTGTAAAAGTTAATGTTTGAGTCCGTCTCTCCAAGAAATCCGATAGCCAGTAAACTCCAGTCTTCCATGTTAAATGGTTTTTGGTATTTGTAGAGCGCAAATAGAGAAATGCGGTCTGTTTTCTCACGTTGGTTAAAAACAGGATTTGTTGCTTTAGCTTCTAGGTGTCCGTAAGTTGCAGACCCTGTTAAAAAGTGGCGGCTTTCTCTGTATATCATTTGTAATCTAAAGGCGTATTCATCAGAGCTGTTGGCATCACCTTTTGCATTGGCTCGAGTATAGAGTAGCCCCGGTTTTAAGAAAAACTTACCACTGAGCGGAACCAGATGGTCAGCCGATAAACGTTGATAAATAGCATCACGGTGAAGTTGTGATCGATCAAGGTCGGAGAGATAGGCTAGGTTACTGCCACTTAGCTCATTATCTATTGTGCTATCAGCAAATGCGTATTGTATGTCTAGTAAGCTGCCACCAATGTTTCTTAGTTCTATACGTCCACCTTGAGCGGTCTCATCAGTTTTTTCTCTTGCTTGACCGGTAAGGTAAGGGTCTTTCCATGTTTCGCCAATAAACGGTAGTTCAGGAAAATAGGCCAGAGTGAGTTTGGAATTGTCTTGAAACTGGTGTGTTGCGCCAAATTCAATCTGAAATTCACCTTTTCCCACGTTTTCTCGGCTGTTACCCACGAAAAATTGAGTTTTAAGATCTTCTAACGTGTAATCTACCCGCGCTAGCGGGAATACCAATGCTTCGCTGGTCTCTTTGCCGGAATTGGTTAAGTCTTGCGTCACTCTATTGTCATCATCAACATTAAACTGTGACTGATTTTGTGAGTAGCCAGTGGTTATAGCGAGATCTGCACCCCATCCTGATTTTGTTGCTAGGGGTCGACTGTTTGCGCTGCTAACGATACATAATAAAAACGCCGTGAGTAGTGTTGATGTGAGTATAATTTGACGCTTAGGTCTTGTTAATCTTAGTGGGAGCATTACGTATCTCATTAGAATTTGTTAGTTCGTAATTTGGAGGTTAATGATAATAGTGGTAGATAACTCAAAAATCCAATCATCCCCTTAGGTCAATATCAGGTGCTAACGTGCCGCTGTTGCCATGATAATCCTCGCGAAAAATATCCGCCTGCTCTTTTAGACCTTTTCTGCTGGGTTTTAACTCTTGGGTAAACACCCAGGGGTATACTGTTCTCGGAATTTTAAAACTGGGTATTTGCGTTATAAGGTATTGTTTTAACCTATTCACCGTGATTGGAGGTTTAGCATCAATGAATACAACCGGCTTTAACCCGTATTCTGAATCTTTTTGTGGGACTACAATACTTTGGTTAACTCCAGGGAGGCTATTGATAAGCCCTTCGACTTCTTCAGGTTGTATGTTCTCACCCCCGCTAATAAACTGGTTATCTTTTCGCCCAGTAACCAGTAGCGTTTCGCCGGTCAGTTTGCCGAGATCTTTAGTGTGAAACCACCCCTTAGCATCTAAAGGCAATCTGGTAGTCCCACCTTCAAAATAGCCTAAAAAAAGTGTCTCTCCTTTAACTATAATTTCGCCTTTGATATCAATGGATAACTGGCGATACGGTAGTGTTTGGCCAGTACCGTTTTGGTCATGTGTGAAAACCTGAGATGCCATCTCAGTTAGCCCATAGGTGTGATAGCAGTTAATCCCTAGTGCACCCGCTTTGGTGAGTAGTAGTTGATTGACTGGCCCACCGCCAACAAGAACATGTTTGAGTGATGTTCCTGTTGTATCTTGCCGTAACAACCGCTTTAGTTGAGTGTTGACCATTGATGCATGAGTGATATGAAACCTGTTTATGTTGGTTGTAAGTTCATTATCATCTGGTATGACTATTGTTGCCCCCGCGAGTAGGCATCGAAATACAATCGCAATACCGCCAATGTGAAACATAGGGAGGGATAACAGGCTTTTGTCACCAATATTGAGCGGAATATAGTCATTTGCCCCTAATGCGCTGCAATAATGCTGTTGGTAGCTAAACACTGCGGCTTTGGGTGTCCCGCTGGTTCCGGAGGTTAAGACAATGCTATTGGGCGACGTTGGCGAGTAATAGATCGGGGAGGACTTGTCCTGTGGTACTTCAAGCTCTAACTGAGCTGTAATTGAGGACGCATCAATGTAATGTGCGGTGCTTGATCGTTGATGAGTACCAATAAACCAAGACGTATCGAGTAATGACGTCACTCGCTCTTCTAGCCCTGTTGGAAATTTTGGGTTGATTGGGCAAGGGATAGCCTCTATACGCATTAATGCAAGCAACGTGACTACTAGTTCGACACTATTGTTGAGCGAAATGATAACTCGATCATTTCGCTGTATACCCTGATCGCAAAAATACCGCCCAATTATTTGGACTTTTTTCTCTAACTCATCAAATGTTAGTTGCCTATATTTAGATATGACTGCTAATTCATGCTCATAGGAAATGGAGGCGCGCTGGAGTAAGCATGGAATACCAAGGCCTGAAACCTGCCCCTCAGGGTAAGTGCTAGCATTCATAATGCGCTACCTTTTGAAAATTTGACTCAGTGATTAACGGGGTAGAAGTTCGTTGTACAGGTAGGGCTAAGTGTTCGATAATGTCTTGCTTATGAGAATGGAATGTATCTAGGCCTGGACATGCGGTGGGTGTGTACGCCGATGCAAGCTGATACAGAAAGTTAAGTGTTAGGCTGCTTTCAAATGAAGAACTGATAACCGTAGTAATGTTTAGCTTTTCGGCTTTATTAATAATCTCAATGGTTCTGTTTAATCCAATTAGCATGGGTTTTAAAACCAGCGCACTTAACCCCTTCACCTGCTCAACGCAATAGGTGTTTTGCTGTGTTTGTTCATCAAACGCAAATCCAACCGGAATTGATCTTAGCCAGGATGAGTAATCAAATGGGTGCCTTAAGGGCTCTTCAATAAACTCTATTTGTTCGTGTGGCACCTTTGAAAAAAAATATCTTGCTTGCGCTAAAGTCCATGATTGGTTAGCGTCTAGCCGAAATCGGGTGGAGCTTTCGCACATTTTTATAGCATTGTTAACCTGTTTGATATCCGTGTCTATGTCACATCGTCCAAGCTTAATTTTGAATGTAGAGAAGTGTTCGCTGATCGGAGCACTGGATTCATCCCCATTCATCAAGCCTGCAATTGCCAGCTGGTTGTTATCGGCGGGAATAGGGGAGAATAACTTCCTTAACCCCATTTCCAATCCAAATCGAACTGAAGGACAAAGCTGCGCTGACAACTTCCTTTCAGGGTTTCCCAATGCGGGCGAATTTAGTGTGTGGTGAAAACCCGCATTAAACATGTCAATCAGCTGAGATTCAGCCTCTTGAATAGTTTCTGTACTAAAGCCTGGAAGAGGGCAGACCTCACTCCACTCTACGCAGGAGTGACCTTCGTTGCTATAGTGCCATTGAATAAACAAGCAGTGGCGAGACAGCAATTTGCCATGCTTGGTGGTAATAGGGCGCTTAAATGGCAGTGAATACCGCCAAATTGTGACGGCAGATATCACGGCTGACGTTTAAACTGATCAAAATTGGGGGGGCGTTTTTCGAGATAGGCATCACGCCCCTCCTGACCTTCTTCTGTCATATAAAACATCATAGTGGCGTTGCCGGCGAGTTCTTGTAATCCTGCTTGCCCATCGGTGTCGGCGTTAAATGCTGACTTAAGGCAGCGTAATGCCAGCGGAGAGTGCTGAAGCATTTGTAAGCACCATTCGACGGTCTCTTGTTCTAGTTCCGACAACGAAACCACTTTGTTGATCAAGCCCATATCCAGCGCTTTTTCAGCATCATATTGCCGGCATAAAAACCAGATTTCACGCGCCTTTTTCTGCCCCACGACGCGCGCTAAATAGCTTGCGCCAAAGCCTCCATCAAATGAACCCACTTTTGGGCCGGTTTGCCCAAAAATTGCGTTGTCGGCAGCAATGGTAAGGTCACAGACTAAGTGAAGTACATGGCCTCCACCGATAGCATAGCCTGCCACCATAGCCACTACTGGTTTGGGGCACGACCTGATCATTTTCTGAAGGTCCAGTACGTTAAGGTGGTGAGTGCCGTTACTATCTTTATATCCTGCATTACCTCTAACTCGTTGGTCCCCCCCTGAACAAAACGCAAGGTCGCCTTGTCCAGTAAAAATAACCGCGCCGATACTTTCGTCACATTTTGCATTGGTTAGTGCCTGCTGCATTTCAACCACCGTCTGTGGGCGAAACGCATTACGCACTTCAGGTCGGTTGATAGTGATCTTAGCAATGCCTTGCGCCTTGTGATAATAGATATCCTCATAGGGCGTTGAGTGATCGACCCAGTCAAGAGCTGGTTTTATGGATGAGTGCAGAGGTGTGTTCATGAAGACCTTCTTAATACGCGCTGGTTAGCGAACGGTTATTGTTGAGAAAGCGAGATAGTGTATCTATAAATGCTTGAGGTTGATCATCATGGCAGTTGTGCGCTGACTGCTCTAATGTAATATGTTGAGTGTATGGATTAATATTTTTAATGTCAGCCCCAATAGAGCAGAACTTACCATCATATTTACCGCTTATATAGAGTAGTGGTTTATTCCATTGTGAGAGAAAGTCCCAATAGGGCTTTTGTATACCAAGGCTATAGTCGGTAAGTGCCTTGCTTAGCTGCGCGCCTGATTGACCCAAATGACTTTCTACTAACTGTTGAAGCTTTCTGTTGTTGTGGCAGTTAAATACCGGTTGCTGGTACCACTCTCTTAACACTAAGTTAAGAGGCTGGGTCAAAAATAGACTAGCCCACTTTTTGTCTGCCTGAATTCTATTCTGCTTTTCATGCTGGGTTAACAAGCCCGGGTGCGATGACTCTAGACTTAGGCTGAGTATATAGCCTGGGTGTTGGTGGGCAAGCAACATTGCGATACGCCCGCCCAGTGAATAACCGAGCAGATTGAATGGTTTGTCGATGGTGCTTATTATACTATCAAACAGGAGGTTTAACTCAGACTCTCCGCTATTAGACAGTAATGAATCTCCCCGCTCTCCGTGGCCTGGTAGATCTATAGATAGACAAAACCACTGTTGAGACAGCGCATCGATGACAGCTGACCAGTCTAAGTGATTACCCAAAAAACCATGAATAAATACGATAGGGGGGTTATCAGGGTTGCCTTGGGTCCTCAGCATGTAATGGTTGCAACCTGTTGAGTGAGCTGCTTTATTCGTGATGTTGCTTGGTCATTTGGTACCACTATCTCTATCAGCGTGCAGCGGTTATGCCTGGTAGCTGATAGGTAATCAGCTTCGAAGTGTTTTAGGTTTTTGGGTTGTATATAGGTAATAGAGAACATGTCACACACTCCTTCAAAATTCAAGCCGTGGGGGCATTGGAAGAATGACTCTTTAACACCATTAACGTCGTCTACAGGTAGCAAATTAAAAATAGCGCCCCCATCATTATTAAGTACTACTATGATAAATGGAGTCGATATTTTAGCGGCGAGCGCGAGAGAATTTAAGTCGTGCAGTAGTGAAAGGTCACCTATCAGCAATGTCATCCCTGCGGTATGCTTTACGCCGCAGCCGAGCGCGGAGGCTAACAGACCGTCTATTCCACTGGCGCCCCGGTTACTATAGATTGTGTTGGCACTTTTTGGCGATGAAAACATATCTATAAGCCGAATAGCTAAACTGTTACCGGTAAATAGAGCAGTGTTTTCGGGGATTAGTTGAGATATCTTCCTTGCTACTGAGAGCTCGCTAAACTCGTCCTGTACTGTACTCGATATAAATCGATCGATGTGGTTGCTAAGCGTTATCAGTTGGCGGTTAGTTGAGGAGGTTTCTATGGGTGGCTTGACAGAGTATTGATCGCAAAACTGTTTGATGTCGGTACGATATTGAGTCGCTTTATGGTGAGGGTCCAATTTATCGTGATGAGTGTCAATTATGATGTATTCACCCTGGAAATCTGCTAGCCATTGATTGACGCGTTTACTGGTAATTCTTCCCCCAAATTGAATAACCTGTTGAGTCCCTTTAAGTAATGAGAGTGCCTGAGTATTTTCCATTAATAAGTCAGAATAATGCAATATATTAGACGTTTTATTAAGTCGTAACTGGCTGTTGATATCGGCTAGAATGAGTGAGCCAGTAGCACGTGATAACGCCAATACCTTCTTGCTCTCTTGATGATTCAGAGTACCTGCAATAATAATGCTTCGGTTATCCCAATTAATATTGGGTGGTGTATAACTCTCTATTTGAGGCAGGGGGGGGGAGTTTTTTCTTTCTGCCGGTAAGGCATCAATATAGTCATTGTGATCGCTTAACTGACTATTACCATATAGCGGTTCACGAAAGGGGGTGTTGATATGTACCGGTCCTCGGTCTGCCCCTATGATAATTCCATTGGCTTGGTTAAGGCAGGCATCAATGTCATTTAGCACAGTTTGTAGCGGTGTAGACCTGCTAGGCAAAGCTAATTGCTGAAAATGAATGACATTGCCGCCAAATAAGTTACTTTGTTGAATCGCTTGATTAGCGCCACAGGACAATAACTCTGGTGGGCGATCAGCTGATATAACAATAAGAGGTATGTGTGTTTGAATGCTTTCTACTATTGCTGGATGCAAATTTGGAACAGCACTGCCTGAGGTCGTAATTACCACAACCGGGCAGTCTGTACTTTTTGAAATGCCCAGGGCGTAATACCCCAAGCCTCGTTCATCAAAATGCGTGTGCAGTTCAATAGTGTCGGAGTTGATTGCATAATGCTTGGCGTTCTGTTCCGCTAACGCGAGGGTCAGGGGTGCGTTTCGAGAGCCTGGGGCAATGCAAAAATGACGAACTCCTCCGTCTATTAGGCGGTTGATAATAGCTGTAGCCCATATATTGGTTATATTCGTAAGCTTGTAGTTCATCTGTTAAATAGCTGTAAGACTGTTTTGATTTTAGCGTCGAGTTCTTGCCATTCTGCTTGAGCTTCAGAGCCATTAACAAGCCCTACGCCTGCATAACAATGGAGTGTGTCCTGATTGATCAGCGCTGAACGAATAGCGACACAAAACTCACTATGGTGTTCAGACACTACCCCAACAATACCCGAATACCACCCTCTAGCGTGATCGGTCAGTTGGTGGATGCGGGTAGTCGCTTTATTACGAGGCGTTCCGCAAACTGCTGGAGTGGGGTGTAAATGTTGGACGATTTCAGCATCTGTGATTTGCTCGTTTAACACTGCGTTAAATGAGGCACAAAGGTGTTGAATATTAGCTAGCTTTACTATCGAGACTGGTGGGTTGAGGTCTTCTACTTCAGATAAATGGGAAATTTGTGTAAGAATATATTCAGCGACCAGCTGGTGCTCGTTTAGGATTTTAGGGTCATTTCGTAATATCTTCTGATAGGTTATGTCTTCTTGGTGATTACAGCCTCTTGGTACCGTCCCAGCCAGCGCTTCAGTGTACAGTATGTTACCTTCTTTCTTATAGAGGCACTCTGGTGAGTTGCCAATAAATGAGTGCGGCCCTGACTTCAGCAAAAAAAGATATCCGCAGTGTTCTAACTGCCTCCACTCATTTAGCAGCGCCTCTCCAGGTATTGGTTGAGAAAGTTGTAATGTCGTCTGTCTGCTTAATACGACTTTTTTGACTTCTTTTGATGCTATATCCTCCAGTATATTAGACACCCTCTCATTCCATACACTGTTATTGGGAGAGTGTACTTGAGAAATTACTCTAGTTTGTGAAAGACCTGAATCAGAGTGGCTATTCGAGAAGGATAGTGCCTTTAAACTATTGATTAAGGTACGTCGTAATAAGCTGTTAGCCTCTTTTGACTCTGGCAAGCCATTAACGGCTAAAAAGTAGTCCCCGTTTTTAAATGATACCTCGACTTGAGGTAATACAAACTCTGCGTATGGGTGTTGTTGCCACTGTTCGGTTACGCTTTGTTCGTCAAACGCTATACCACCAACAAATGTTGCGTTGCTTCCTGCAACATAGGCGCTCATATGGTTAAAAATCGCAGGTATATCATCACGGCTGGATGCACTTAATGTGCAGGCAGACCCGATGCCTGCAATAGAGAAGTCCTTTTCGCGATTCGTCCAGAAGTGTTTAGTGTGTCCCTTGTTAGATTGCAGCCACGTTAATAGCGATATTCTTGGTAGTGGACACTCTAAGCGACTCACAACATGCGGCTCAAAAACAGTATGTTCAAGCAATTCACATAGCCTAAACACGGCATCAGCAGCAGAGTGATTAATGCCCTCATGCTTGTTTGTTATGAGTGGTTGCTTGGCGATACTGGAAGTCATATCGTTATAGGTACCTGAAATTAAGTGTGACAATCCTGAGTTTTCGATGTTTAAGCTTACAACTATTTGAAATAACGGGCTATAAGCACTCGATAGTATATCGCGCAATATTTTGTCTTACAGCTGATTGTATCGTGTAAATATTGCATTACGTCATACTATCGCTGCTTTTAGATGAAATTTAAAGGGAACCTGTTGGTATGCCAGTAGGGTTTGGGGGGGGCACGCAAATGCGAGGTAGTGTAACGTATTGATGTATCGATTGAATTGACCGAAGCGTTTTTAAGAAGGGGGGCAGGTATAGATGATTTTATCCTGAGTGATAAATGCTCAGGCAGTCGGCTTGTCTGAGCTTTCTGGTCTATCTATCCATTTTTTGAGTACTTCTAAGAGAACGTGGCGCTCATAAGGTTTGGTTATGTAGTCATCCATACCCGCGCTATAGCACTTTTCTCGATCCCCGTGCATCACGTTTGCGGTAACTGCGATAACGGGTAGGGTCTTTTTGCGTAATCTCGTACGAATGTACTGAGTCGCTTCGTATCCATCCATTATAGGCATATGGCAGTCCATAAGAACCGCATCAAATGAGCTTGTCTTGATAAGGTCAACGGCTTCCTGACCGTTAAATGCGATCATTACCTGATAACCAAGCTTTGTAAGAATAGCGTTAGCAACCATTTGGTTGACTTGGTTATCTTCGACCAACAGTATCGAATGACCTTCACCTGCTTTGGAGTTGTCATTGGCGACCGTCTGCGACGCAGGCGTGCTAATGCCGATTGATTTTAATAATGTTTTTTCTAAATTGGAGCGACTGTAGGGAGAATGTAAATGCGTGTCGTAAAACAAACGATGCTGGCTATCTTTGTTTGTGGCGAAATTTTTACCAGAAATCAGAATGATATGCTTGTGGGAAATATCACTCCCTATTATTTTAGACACTTCTGGAGCGTCTATTAATACCAGTGTTTTAACAGGCGTACTAATTGATATCTGATCAGCTGTTAGCGTTTTAATATCTGAGTACATGACGGCTTTAATATTTAGCCCCCAGTGTTGAAGCTGCTTAATTAGGTGAACAAACTGAGTGTTATATTCTTGGTAAATAATCTGGTAGTCAAACCCTTTTAATTTTTTGCTAACGGAGCTCGATTTGGTATTGATATCGATTTCTAGGGGGATTTTTGTGGTGAAGCAGCTCCCTTCGCTTTCTAATGACTCAACAGTGAGAAAACCTTGCATATGAGTCACCAGTTGTCTGCAAAGAGCCAGCCCTAAACCTGTACCGCCATATTTTCGTGTGGTGTCTGAATATGCTTGAGAGAATGGAGCAAAAATTTTCTCGGTAGAATCTGGTGCAATACCAATACCTGTATCGATTACCTGAACGACTATGTACGAGTTTTCTTTAAATAGCTTGATGGTTACGGTGCCATGCTCTGTAAACTTGATGGCATTACCGGTTAGATTGCTAACGATCTGGCGTATTCGGGTGGGATCTCCAAACACTGCGTCAGGAAAATCAGGGTCAATATCGAGTTCAAGGTCGATATGTTTGGCGTGAGCATTTTGAGCGAGCAGGCTTGCAACTTCTTCAATCGTATGTCGAAAGTCGAAGCTGATTGTTTCGAGCGTAAGTTTACCTGCTTCAACTTTTGATATATCCAGAATGTCGTTCAGCAGATCAAGTAACGAGACACCGGAGTTGTAGGCAACGTCAAGTTGACGTTTCTGGCGGTCACTGAGAGGTTCTTCCATCGTTAAGCTAATCATGCCTAGCACTCCGTTAAACGGAGTTCGTATTTCGTGACTCATATTAGCCAGAAAGTCTGCACGCGCAGTTGCTCTTCTTACAGCCTCTTCTTTTGCGACGACCAGCTCCTGATTGCTCTTAATTAACTGGTCATTTTTATCAGAAAGTTCGCGGGTTCTAGTTTCAACGATTTGCTCCAATTGCTCAGAGTAATTCTTAAGTCGAGATTCTGTTTTCCGAACCAATTGAAGGCTGCGTTCTATGGTCTGAAGGTGATCGTTAGTACTTTCAACTAGAATACCAATTTCATCATATTGGTGTCCTTTGGGGACGGGGAGTCTAACTTTCTCAGGTGTTTCCGGATCTACCTCACTGACCGAATTGATGACTTTTAATAAGGGCTTCGTGAGCATCAGATAGAATACGAATAGTAATAATGCGGATAATGCGAGGCTCTTAATAAAGCCGGATATCAATGTGAAGGTCGCTCGTTTAAGGAATGCGGTACCAGCAGGGTAGGTGTCAACTACGACGTTTAGGTTCCCCAAATCAATATCGGATAGCTGTTGTACTGCTAGACGGGTCGTGTAGTTTCTGGTTGGATCAAATAATACATCACTCAACCAACGATACGAGGAGCTGGTTAGTTTACGGTGTTTTCTAGCCAGTACTCGATTATCGGTATCTATAATTTCTGCTTCGATAATAGAGGGATGCTTTAGCAGCCCCTCGAGAAGCTCTTCTGCTAGTCGGGAGTCGATGTTGTAGGCAATTTGAGAGGCTGGCGTGTGACTAATAGTAATTAACGCTTGAACATCTTGATCTAATGCTGTTTTCTCATTCAGATAATCTAATAGTACCTGGAACAAATTGAGGACCATGCCTAACGCCAGTGCAACCAGAACCGTATTTCTTGCCAGTTTAAATGACAGTCTATTTGATAGGTTGATTTTCACTTAACAGTTGATCCTGTGGTGTATGATGTCGTCCATAAGTGCATAGCGTTATTCCTTAATCTAACGCTCTGAGGTTAAGCAATTAGATGCGGTACTGACAATAGGGGTACGATTTAACCCAAATAGGAACGTTTACTCAATTAATTGTACGTATGTGCGTAAAATCTGTCTAGCTGGGTTAATCGTCATAGGCGTTTTTCTTTTGCCAGTCGTCATCCTTATCTAGGTAGTCGTCCCATTCTTTACTTTTCACTTCTTTGTCTGCTTCTGAATCTATCGGGTCATCCTTGCCCTCTTTATCTGCCATTTCTTCGAGCTGCTTTATTTTTACTTTATAGCTACTAATTGCCTTAACCGCGAGTGGGTTTTCTTTAATTCGCATCATTTCTGCGACTGCATTATGAAAGTTATGAATGGCAACCCGCAGTTTACCGTTCTTTTGGGCTTCTTTCGCCTTAACGACAGCTAAATCGGCCCTGGCTTTTGAAATGAGGTAACTAATATACACAAGGTATTTTTTGCTAGTTGCTTGATCTAGTTTTTTCATGGCCCTTTGTCGCTCTATAAAGCGATAAAGCAACTCAAGAAGCTTACTGATTTCTTTTGCTGATGCTTCGTCTTTAATCGGAACGGGTTTAGGTGTTTCTTTAGATTCTTTAATAGTGGTAAGAGCTTGCTTGTCGTTTTGAATATTGGCATGTATCGAAGGGTCAGATTTTAGGGTGGCAAGTTCTGTTAGCGTTTCAATGCTACGCTCAAGAATCATAGTTCGCAGTTCATTATTTAAGTACTGGGGGGGTATTTCATTAATAAGCCGCTGGACCCGACGATACCGGTCTTGTAAAGAGTTTGCTTTCCTAACTTTTTCAATGCGTGCTTTCTCTCTGGCCTGACTAATAAACAGGACAGCAATTGATCCCAGAATGATGAGAATAATAATGATGGTGATAGCCGTGGCAGACATATTGGTTATAGTTTTCTCTTATCTAATAATGTGTATTAGTTAGTATAGACTAATGTCTTGAAAAGACAGATGTTTACATAAAAAATATGAAGTGGAAGGTCTCTGTGTGAACAGAGGGTTGACCTACCAAAAAACTGCGGGTAGAATGCGCGCTTCCTAACTCAGTAAGACGTTTGGTTGTTTGCGTCCCCATCGTCTAGAGGCCTAGGACACCGCCCTTTCACGGCGGTAACAGGGGTTCGACTCCCCTTGGGGACGCCATTTATTCTAAAAACCCGTATTGCATACGTAATACGGGTTTTTTCGTTTTCATCGTGCTGCTGTGCCTTATTCAACCTTTCTACTGGGTTGTTCTTTCTCTTTTGTTTCGGGTTTTCCTAGTTTGTTTCGGGGTGCCCAATATAGCTAAATTAACCCATAAAGATTGTCTGAGATGGTGTAGATCTATTTGTACCGCTCTGTCTTAATTGTATCTATAGGATTTATGAATACTTTCGTGTAAAATTCGCCCCCTAAACCTATTGGATCGGTATTGAGTAGTGTTGCGTATTCGATCGGCATTATTATCAATACAGACGTTTTAGCAGGGTTAAGTAATAAAACGTTTCAAGTTAACTATACAAGCAAATAATCGAGGCTTTGATAAATGACAGCACGCGTTCAAGTTGGTGGCCTACAGGTCGCAAAAGTTCTTTATGACTTTGTTAATGAAAAAGCTATTCCGGGAACTGGAGTCGAAGTAGATAAATTTTGGGCTGGTTTTGCCGCGATCGTTAAGGACCTTGCACCTAAAAACAAAGCATTATTGGCTAAGCGTGATGATATTCAGGCAAAAATTGATTCATACCACCAAGAACGCCAAGGTCAAGCGCATAATGCAGCTGAGTATAAGGCATTCTTGCAAGAAATCGGGTATTTATTACCTGAAGGTGAAGCATTTGAAGCGACCACGCTAAATGTAGAACCTGAAATTGCGCAAATGGCTGGGCCGCAGCTTGTAGTGCCCGTCATGAATGCGCGCTTTGCGCTAAATGCGGCTAATGCTCGTTGGGGTTCGCTATACGACGGTCTTTACGGTACTAATGCGATACCTGAAGATAATGGTGCGGAAAAAGGGCAAGGTTATAATCCTGTTCGTGGAAATAAGGTTATTGCGTATGCGCGTGATTTTCTCGATCAGGCGGCACCTTTAGCGACAGGCTCACACAAAGATAGCACTCAGTATGTGATTGCTGATGGAAAGCTTGTAGTGACATTAGCTGATGGCACTATTATTGGTTTGAAAGACGACGAAAAGCTACAAGGTTTTACAGGTGACGCATCTGCACCTACTGGAATTCTTCTTAAAAATAACGGCTTACGTTTTGAGCTGCAAATTGATGCAGCAAGCCCAATCGGTAAAACCGATGCAGCAGGCGTTAAAGATATCCTAATGGAGGCGGCATTAACCACCATTATGGATTGCGAGGATTCAGTTGCCGCCGTTGATGCTGAAGACAAAGTTGTGATTTACAGCAACTGGCTTGGTTTGATGCAGGGTAACCTCGAAGAGCAAGTAACTAAGGGCGGTAAGACCTTTACCCGTACCATGAATGCTGACCGTGAATACACAGGGCTTGACGGTAATACCTTTGCGATCAAAGGTCGTTCAATGTTGTTTGTTCGTAATGTTGGTCATTTGATGACCAATCCTGCGATTCTTGATAACGAGGGCAATGAAGTGCCTGAAGGTATCATGGATGGCATGTTTACAACACTCATCGCGATTCACGACCTTAAAGGTAACTCGCCTGTTAAGAACTCGACCACAGGTTCTGTAAATATTGTTAAGCCAAAAATGCACGGTCCAGAAGAGGTAGCGTTTGCTAACGAGTTGTTTGGTCGTGTTGAAGATGCGTTAGATCTGCCTCGCTTCACTATGAAGATGGGGATTATGGATGAAGAGCGTCGCACTACGGTAAACCTTAAAGAGTGTATTAGAGCCGCTAAAGACCGTGTTGTCTTTATTAACACAGGATTTTTGGATCGTACTGGTGATGAGATTCATACCTCAATGGAAGCAGGTGTAATCATCCCTAAAACGGTTATGAAGCAGCAAGAATGGATCAGTGCTTACGAAGATTGGAACGTTGATACAGGCCTAGAAACAGGTTTGCAAGGGCGCGCTCAAATTGGTAAAGGTATGTGGCCTATTCCTGATGAAATGGGCATGATGATGGAGCAAAAAATCGGTCATCCAAAAGCAGGTGCCAACACTGCTTGGGTCCCATCTCCAACGGCAGCTGCTCTTCATGCTGTTCACTATCATCAGGTGGACGTATTTAAAACTCAGGATGCAATCAAGACACGTAAGCATGCTTCAGTTGACTCAATCTTAAACATCCCCGTGATGGAAGATCCTAGCGTATTGACGGCTGACGAAATACAGAAAGAGCTCGATAACAATGCTCAAGGTATTTTGGGTTATGTTGTTCGTTGGATTGATGCAGGTGTTGGGTGTTCAAAGGTTCCGGATATTAATGATGTAGGCTTAATGGAAGATCGTGCAACATTGCGAATTTCATCTCAGCATATGTCAAACTGGTTAAGGCATAGCGTCTGCTCTGAAGAGCAGGTAATGGAAACCTTAAAGCGTATGGCGGGTGTTGTTGATCGTCAAAACGAAAGCGACCCAAGCTATATCAAAATGGCGGGTAACTTTGATGATAGCGTTGCATTTCAGGCCGCCGTTGAATTGGTTGTAGAGGGTACCAAGCAGCCAAATGGTTATACTGAGCCTGTTTTACACCGTCGTCGCCTTGAGTTAAAAGCTAAGTTGGTAGGTTAATAAGTAACCTGTACACGTAGTAAGTAGTAAATGTTGTGGCTATTGTAGGTTGATAGCCATATAACTATAAAAAAACCGCATTTTAGATGCGGTTTTTTTATGTCATAACCTAAGCTGTCTTAACTCTTGCGAGTTGGAAGTGTGACTCCACAATTGTTCGAACACTTCTGATAGTTGCTTGTTTCGTCCTGGGCTGTTAAAAGTCGCAAACCCTTCATAAACCGAATTTTCCTTTTGAAATATTACGCCGCAACGGTCAACTAATACCATCGCAGATTCATCATAGGGGTACGCTTTATTGATCACTTTTAGGTGAATGCTGCTGGGAAGTCTGCGTACCACCTCGAGTAGTCTTTGTGTGCTGACTACAAGAGGGTGCTCATCAACAATTAGTAGTTCTACGGTCGAGCGGGAATGTGCTCTCGCTAACTTCGAAATAGCCTCTCGTATTGGTTCATCGTCGAAGATTTCTCGGTTTAAATGGTGACTTAGTATCCGTACTTTATTGTTAGCCTGACCGATCATTGATGTTGTTAATTGTTTGAGTTTCTCGGGTGATGAAAATAAATGAGTGCTATCATCTTTACCTAGTAGAGATGAGTTATCGCTGTCCTTATCGGGGTGGCGATGCGAATTGTCCTCGACGTTAACCATGCTAAACAACCCTAAAAAATTATTATTTATGACTCTTCTGCGTAGAGATGACCGCCATTGATTAAGTCTAGTAGAAGATTTGTTGGGTTTCCTGCAGAAACAAATTCACAAAGAGTTTTTATTGATATTTGATTCGCGCTACAAATCAGTTTTATCAGTGGAGCGCTGTCAGTGCTGAGTATTTGCTCGTAGCCGTCGTAAAAGAATTTGATTTGCTCAGGCTTATCTTCAGATTGATAAAAGCTAAAACGAGACCCTTCGTTGCGGCGGATGGCAGTTGCATTGGCTAGGTAGTCCATCAGTTCAGCCTCTTCTATTGGATCGTCAGGTAGCTGCACTATGTAGTCTGATTTGGGTTCAGTGCTGTACTGTCCAAACCAGCCCGATAAACTGTCATCTTTAAGGTAGTCTTGAATCACTTCTTTAAGCTGGTTAATGACATCAGCATTCATTTCACCAGGGTTACTTTGGTTTTTAAGATTGGGGTCGTCAAGATGCTGTTCTTTAATGGTGGTGCTACATATGTAATCGGCGAATGAGCTTAAAATTTGCTCATGAGTCGGAGAGCGAAGTCCGATAGATAGTGTGATACAGTCGCCCATTGATATACCGTGGTGAGCGACTTGAGGGGGAAGGTAAAGCATATCTCCGGGCTCTAGTACCCAGTCATTTTCAGTTTCAAACTCATCAAGTATTCTAAGTGGGGTATTCTTGAGTGTTTTTGATGTCTCGTCACAATGCTGTCCGGTAAACCACCTTCTTTTACCTTTGGCTTGCAGTAAGAATACATCGTAATAGTCATAATGAGGGCCAACGCTACCATTTTCGGGCGCGTAACTAGCCATGATGTCATCTATTCGCCAGTTAGGGATAAAGCGAAAGTGATTTAGCAGATCGGAAATTTCGGGAACAATTGAATCAAGTCCTTGTATTAACAAGGTCCAGTTTTTTTCAGGTAATTGGCTGAATTTCTCTTCGTCGAAAGGTCCGTGCTGGGGGTGCCACGGCTGGCCTTCGTGGTTTTCAATGACAATTCTAGACTCAACTTCCGCCTCGCAAGCAAGGCCAGCTAACTCATCTGGAGAGACAGGACTAACAAAGTCTGGAATTGCTTGCCTAATAAGTAATGGCTTTTTTTGCCAGTATTCATTGAGAAACTGTTCTGCGCTAATCGTGCCAAGAATGTTGATCATAGATGTGCCCTTTGAGCTGGAATGGATAGCAGTAATTGAACGAGGTGGGGCATAGCTAGTCAGTGGCAAGTAATGTTGAGATCATTGCTTGCCACATTTAGTGAAAATAATACAGATTTAGATCGCTTTAGCTTGCTCAACGGCGTTGCCGATGTAGCTAGCAGGTGTCAGCTTGATCAGCTCATCTTTAGCAGACTGAGGCATTTCAAGTGAGTTGATAAACTCCTCGATTGTTTGTTGGTTCATCTCTTTGCCGCGGGTAAGCGCTTTTAGCTTCTCGTAAGGCTTTTCAATGTTGTATCGGCGCATCACTGTTTGGATTGGTTCGGCCATGACTTCCCAGCAGTTATCGAGGTCTTCCATTAATCGAACTGGGTTGATCTCGAGTTTGTTCAAGCCCTTTAGGGTTGATTGGTATGCAATAACGCTATGGGCCAAACCAACACCAAGATTACGTAATACTGTAGAATCGGTTAGATCGCGTTGCCAGCGAGAAATAGGCAGCTTGCTGGATAAGTGGTTTAATATCGCGTTGGCAATACCAAGGTTACCCTCAGAGTTTTCAAAGTCGATAGGGTTAACTTTATGAGGCATGGTTGAAGATCCCACTTCCCCTTCAACGGTCTTTTGCTTGAAATATCCAACCGATATATAGGCCCAGATATCACGATCTAGATCGATTAATATCGTGTTAAATCGAGCAATGGCATCGTAAAGCTCAGCGATGTAGTCATGAGGCTCGATCTGTGTCGTGTATGGGTTAAATGTCAGGCCCAGTGACTCAACAAAAGATTTTGCATGCTGTTCCCAGTCGACTTCAGGGTAGGCAGAAATGTGTGCATTATAGTTGCCTACAGCACCGTTTATCTTACCTAGTAATTCTACAGATTGTATCTGCTTAAGCTGACGTTGAAGGCGAGCAACTACGTTTGCAAGCTCTTTGCCTGTAGTGGTCGGGGAGGCTGTTTGGCCGTGTGTACGCGAAAGCATCGGTTGCTCAGAAAAGTCAACTGCAAGGTCTTTTAAGGTATCGATTACTTGCTGCATGTAAGGCACTACGCATTCGCTCATGCCGTTCTTTAGAATTAGGCCATGGGACAGGTTGTTAATATCTTCAGAGGTGCAAGCAAAGTGAACAAATTCTGAGATTTTTGACAGTTGAGGGTGCCTGCCTTTGACCGCTTCGAATTTCTCTTTGATAAGGTATTCTACGGCTTTAACGTCGTGGTTGGTGGTGCTTTCAATTGTTTTTACACGTTCGGCGTCAGCTAGAGAAAAATCAGACACAATGCTGTTCAGAAACTGGTTAGTTGCGTCATCAAATGCTGCGACTTCGGTTATTTCGGGGTGGTGTGCTAGTTGTTGGAGCCAGCGTATTTCAACTTCCACTCTAAACCTGATCAGGCCGAACTCGCTGAAAATAGTACGTAGGCTTGTTACTTTGCTGCCGTAACGACCATCGATAGGGGAAACTGCGGTAAGAGAAGAAAGCTCCATCAAAAAACTCGCTTATTAAAGTGGTAATGAATTTGGGGCGCAATGATACTATAAATTGGTCGTCTAAGACCAATATCAATGCTGACTAAGTAATCGTTTAACAGAGGCTTCGATTGCTTTGCGCTTAAGCAGAAGGTTCCAGCGGCGGCCGCCGGTCTGTCTCCATAGTATGGCAGCACGTATACCGGTTAGAAGTGTTGCTCTTATTAATGCGGCATTGTGAGATATTTTTAGATAGTCTGGATTGCCTGTTACCTGTACACGAAGGTTAAAGGTACTAATAGTGTCCATATATAAGGATGCTAAGTTGTGTATCACATTCTCATGGAGCACTGAAAAATGCTCAGCCTGACCACTGGCTTGGTCAATACGTTTACCGATGACATCAAGCATTTCAGGATTTTTACGTAGCTTGGTTTCTAGGTGAATTAGACTAAGTGAGTACCGTATAATTTCGATATTTTTCTGTTCAGTATCTTTTTTCAGAATTTGTATGATGCTCTTTAATCCGAGCTGAATGCCTTGAATACCTCCATAAACCTCCTCTGTTACTTTTGGGTCGGTAACAAATAAACTGCTAATTGATGATTCTAGCAACGGTTTGTCATAGCTGGAGGTTTGCGCTATTTGATGAACTAGCGCGGCGGCTTGAAAAACGCCTGCAAGGGCTATGACTTGTTCGTCAATTGTATGGTTCAATGTGGATACCTTAACTCTAATATAATATAAAACAGATAGTTATGATGATTTTATAAAGTTGATTCTATTATACTTCCCCCCAAGCATTGATCACCATCGTAAAGTACTAATGATTGCCCCGGTGTGATCGCTCTTTGAGGGTGGTCAAAGGTGACGGTTATTTCGCCATCGCCGGTCTGAGACACTTCGCAGGCTTGGTCGGGCTGTCGGTAACGGGTTTTTGCCATACATCTAAAGGGAAGTATGGGGTGGATGCTGTTGACCCATTCGATGTTTTGTGCGATTAGTCCATTGGCGAACAGTAGAGGGTGGTTTTTTCCCTGAACGACTACTAGTTCGTTTTGATCCAGGTTTTTTTGTGCAACATACCAAGGCGCTTCCCCGTGGGATTGAAGACCTCCAATACCAAGACCTTGTCGCTGACCGATGGTGTGATACATAAGCCCTTGGTGCTCACCGATGATTTCGCCTAGTTCAGTGACGATATTGCCAGGCTGTGCGGGAAGATATTGCTGAAGAAAATCCTTAAATTTACGTTCACCGATAAAGCATATACCAGTGCTGTCTTTTTTATCGTGGGTAATAAGGTTATGTTCAAGAGCAAGCCTCCGCACTTCTGGCTTCTCAAGTTCGCCTACCGGAAATAGTGTCTTCTGGATCTTGTCTTCGGATACGAGGTGAAGGAAGTAGCTTTGGTCCTTGTTGTTGTCTAGACCTTTATAAAGAAGTGACTGGCCATCTAACTCTTTCTTGCGAACATAGTGGCCCGTCGCTATATAGTCGGCACCTAGTGTGACCGCATAGTCGAGAAAGGCTTTAAACTTTATTTCTTTGTTGCACAAAATGTCTGGATTCGGAGTTCGACCCGCTTTGTATTCGGCTAAAAAGTATTCAAACACTCGATCCCAGTATTCAGCGGCGAAGCTAGCGGTGTGTAGCTTGATATTAAGTATGTCGCTGACCGCCTGTGCATCTTCAAGGTCTTGCATGGCAGTGCAGTGGTCGGTCCCATCGTCTTCATCCCAGTTTTTCATAAACAGGCCTTCGACCTGATAGCCTTGTTGCTGTAATAAGAGGGCAGATACAGATGAGTCTACACCTCCTGACATGCCGACGATAACTCTGATATTTTCTGGATTAGCCATACCGTATATAAATCTATTTTTTAAATGTGCGAAAAGAAGGGTAGATAGTGAGAATGGGGGTGTTTCCCCTAAAAAACAAGTCCATAGGCGATTTTAACTGGTAACGATACGGTATGTCAGTTGTTTTGCGTAAACACTAACCGTTATCTGGTGATTCAGAAATAAGGGAAAGAGGGTAGCGCTGATTATTTCTGAAATCATCAATACAGGTTTTAACGAGCGGGCTTCTTAGTTGTTCTTCTATCGCGGTGATTTCGCCATAGGTAAGCCAGTGAGCTGAGATGATATCAGGGTCAAGAGTATTGGTTACTTTTTCGACTGCCTGTGCTTCAAAGCAGATCCGGTAATAGGTGATCCCGTTGCTTGGCGCTTTGTAAGTATAGAGTCCGATAACCGATTTAAGCGTTATGCTCCATCCGCTCTCTTCAAGCGCTTCTCGTGTCGCAGCATCGAATATTGATTCATCTTCTTCAATGTGTCCTGCAGGCTGATTGTACACGACTTTGCCCTGACTCATTTCTTTAACCAATAAATATCGGCCGCCTTGCTCGACTATCACCGCTACGGTGGCATGAGGAGTCCAAATCAAGTGGTCTTATTCCTATCTGTATTTAACGGTTACGTTGTGATGCTTGATGCTTATGTCTGTTTTTGGGTTGAGGCTTGCGTTTGGCAGGCATCTTGATACTTTTTTCTAATGGTATATTAATTGTTGTCGTATAGTGTTCGCCGGGTTTTAGGTTGTCAATTGTCCAGTCGCCAATACTGTAACGAATCAAGCGTAGTGTGGGGTGCCCAACAGCAGCAGTCATTCGCCTAACCTGCCTGTTTCGGCCTTCAGTTATAGTCAGCGATATCCATGTGGTTTTATCGTTCTTGCGCTCTCTAATAGGGGGCACTCTTGGCCAGATAGCGGGTTCAGGGATTACTTTTGCTTTGGCTGGGGTGGTTTTTCCGTCCTTAAGTGCGACACCGTTTCTTAATTTGTTAATATCGTCAGAATCAGGAGTGCCTTCCACCTGAACCCAGTATGTTTTAGGTAGTTTGTGTTTGGGGTCGGTGATTTTATGTTGCAGTGCCCCGTTATCAGTTAGTAGTAATAGCCCTTCAGAGTCAAAGTCTAGACGCCCAGCGGCATAAACGCCTTTTGTAACTATAAAGGGGGCGAGAGTCGTTCGATTATTATCATCGGTGAACTGGGAGAGTACATTAAAAGGTTTATTTAAAAGAATCAGAAGAGCCATATGCAGCGTATTATCGATGAGGGGTTAACGGTCGGTGATCGGCGGTAACTAGTTATTAAGCTTGATTTGGGCTTGTTAGTTAACGAATAATAGGGAGTGCTTGATGCATTACAAATTCTCCCACTTCGCTCGGGGTTGCGCGATCCACTACTATGGCCATGGTAGGGTAACTACCTGTTAAGTAGTGGATATTTGCTCGCGTGTTATGAAACTCGAATTAAGCAGAGATGGCAATGCCGTTTGTTGAATCTTCGTCGCTATCTGATGCTTGATCGTCAACACTTGGCGCCGATGTAATAGGTGTCGGCTGTTGAACTTCTAACGGCGAAATACTGACTGCATGAATACCTTTGCCAGCCGCTTGCTTTTCAAAAACAACTTTCTGCCCCGCTTTAAGTGTTTTATAGCCTTCCATCTGGATTGATGAGAAGTGAGCAAAAAGGTCTTCAGTACCTCCTTCCTCAACGATAAAACCATAGCCTTTCGAATTATTGAACCACTTAACTGTACCTACAGGCATAATCGACTCCCTTGTCTGATCTTTTATTGCCGGCACTTTAATGCCTAATATTATTTTTATTGAACACCGAAATAATAATTTCGGGAAATTCTTTTACCTAAATGGACTGAGTACTGATACTTTTTACCATAATCACTTGTTAGTCAAGGGCTGAATGTTAAGAATTGGGCAATTCCAGTCAGTATTTTTTTGTAATAACACTATCAAGGAGCAGTCAGAGGGTTTATATTTCATAATTAGCCCCAAATATGAAGAAAGGAAGTGGATTTTAAGAGTTAAACCTTACTTGTGCTTTTAGTATTGTTGCTTTTTCGGTGCTACCGAGAGCGCCTATCAAAACGCAAATTCTGTAAAAATTTAAAAATTAACGTTGAGCTATGAGTACTTTTGAAAATAGTCTACTAATATTAAATCAAGACGGTGATCATCAAGATGATCGAGAGGGTGGTCTTGCAGTAGCACCAAGCAAGCCAGCCTTAAGAAGACCATCTATGTATAAGGTGGTATTGCTGAATGATGATTTCACTCCCATGGACTTTGTTGTAGAGATATTAACAACGTTTTTTGCAATGGGTGAAGAGAAGGCCACACAAGTTATGTTGGCCGTACACACACAAGGAAAAGCGGTATGTGGAGTGTTTACACGTGATATCGCCGAAACAAAGGCAGCGATGGTGAATCAGTATTCATCAGAGTGTGAACACCCATTATTATGCGAAATAGAGAAAGTGGATTGATGAGCTTGCTCGGTTTCCATGACCTTTACTTACATTTTGGTGGACTACATATCTTGAGAATAATTAGCACTACTTGGGGTGAACGATGCTAAGTAAAGACCTCGAACTGACACTCAATACAGCATTTAGAAGTGCAAGAGAGAAACGTCATGAGTTTATGACGGTAGAACATCTTCTTCTTGCACTTCTGGATAACGATGACGCAATAAAGGTATTAGGCGCTTGTGCGGCTGACTTGTCATTATTGAGAAATGAACTGGTGGAGTTTGTTGGCTCAACAACGCCACTGATTCCAACGAGTGACGACGATAGAGAGACGCAGCCGACTCTTGGCTTTCAACGAGTGCTGCAACGCGCAGTATTTCATGTTCAGTCTTCCGGTAAAAAGGAAGTAACGGGCGCTAACGTTCTGGTCGCTATATTTAGCGAGCAAGAAAGTCAGGCCGTGTATGTACTTAAGAAACAAAATGTTGCCCGAATAGATGTAGTGAATTATATCTCTCACGGAATCTCTAAGGTTCCGGGTCATCATGATCACGATCATGAGCAGCCAGGAGAGTCTGAGCATCATGAAGAGGCGACAGAAGATAGTGCAAACACTAATCCACTCGAAAATTTTTCTACTAATTTAAATGAAATGGCCAATAAGGGACGTATAGACCCTCTAATTGGTCGTGATTCTGAAGTAGAGCGTGTTGTACAGATACTGTCTCGAAGACGAAAGAATAACCCTCTGTTAGTAGGGGAGGCTGGCGTCGGTAAAACCGCGATAGCCGAAGGTTTAGCTAAGAAGATAGTTGACGGCGATGTGCCTGATATTATTGCTGATGCGCAAGTATATTCTTTAGATTTAGGGGCCTTATTGGCAGGTACTAAATATAGGGGGGATTTCGAAAAGCGCTTTAAGCAATTATTAGCGGAACTGAAAAAACAAGACCACGCGATTCTGTTTATAGATGAAATTCATACGATTATCGGTGCGGGTTCCGCGTCCGGTGGTGTGATGGATGCGGCCAATTTACTTAAGCCCTTGCTTAGCTCGGGTGAAATCCGTTGCATAGGTTCTACTACCTTCTCTGAGTTTAGAGGTATTTTTGAGAAAGATAGTGCTTTGGCTCGACGCTTTCAGAAAATTGATGTAAATGAACCGGATGTAGAAGATACTTATAAGATATTAAAGGGTCTTAAAACTCAATTTGAGACGCATCATGACCTTAAATATACAGATAAAGCACTTAGGGCAGCGTCAGAGCTTGCAGACCGCTATATAACAGACCGTCATATGCCTGATAAAGCAATTGATGTTATTGATGAGGCTGGCGCAAGTCAGCGTTTAAAGCCATCCAACAAGCGAAAGAAAGTCATTGGTGTACAAACCATTGAGGATATTGTTGCGGCTATTGCTAGGATACCACCTAAAAGTGTATCAACGACCGACAAAGACCAACTTAAAAATCTTGAAAGAGATCTTAAAATGGTGGTGTTTGGTCAAGATCCTGCGATCGAATCGTTGTCCACCGCGATTAAATTAGCTAGGGCTGGACTAAAGTCCGTTGAAAAGCCGGATGGGGCATTCTTGTTTTCTGGTCCTACGGGTGTTGGTAAAACAGAAGTCACTAGGCAGCTGTCAAAGGTGCTGGGTATTGAGCTTGTACGATTTGATATGTCTGAGTATATGGAACGTCATACTGTCTCAAGATTGATAGGTGCACCGCCTGGTTATGTTGGCTTTGACCAAGGGGGCTTGTTAACCGAAGCGGTAAACCGAAGTCCGCATTGTGTGTTGTTGCTTGACGAGATCGAAAAAGCGCACCCTGAAGTATTTAACCTGTTATTGCAGGTGATGGACCATGGAACGCTTACCGATAACAACGGAAGAAAAGCTGATTTCCGCCATGTTATTTTGGTCATGACAACTAACGCTGGTGCTGAGCTTATTAGTAGGCGTTCGATGGGCTTTAGTGAGCAAGATAACAGCACTGATGGGCTGGAAGCGATTAATAAGATGTTCACCCCTGAGTTTAGAAACAGGCTTGATGGCATTATTCAGTTCGCGCCATTAGCTAAGGCGTCGATTACCTATGTCGTTGATAAGTTCCTAACCGAACTGCAAGCGCAGCTTGATGATAAACAGGTTGTACTTCATGTTGATAGTGATGCTAAGTTATTGTTAGCTGAGCGTGGTTACGATGTGAATATGGGGGCTAGACCTATGGCTAGGTTAATACAAGACTTGATTAAAAAGCCACTTGCAGAACAAATTCTATTTGGGGAGTTATCAGAAGCAGGAGGGGATGTGTTTGTGACCGTCAGAGATGGCGAGATAGCATTTGACTTCGAAGCTGTTGCTGTCTAAGTAAGAATACAAGTAAAAAGAAAAAGGGTGCGAAAGCACCCTTTTTTAATTCTAACCGCTGCAACACGTTCAACTAAGAACTAGCGTGCTCTGTAGACGATACGCCCTTTACTAAGATCGTAAGGGGTCAATTCTACTTTCACCTTATCGCCCGTCAGAATTCGAATATAATTCTTTCTCATCTTACCGGAAATGTGAGCCGTTACGATGTGGCCGTTTTCCAGTTCTACACGAAACATGGTGTTTGGAAGGGTATCGACAATTGTCCCTTCCATTTCGATCACGTCTTCCTTCGCCATTAAGCAAAAACCTCGTTCAACAAATCTGTCAGAAGCAATGGTCAAATTGACCACGGCCTGAAAAGAGCGACATTTTGCCTGAAATAGATTCAATAGGCAAAATATTTGTTGATTAAATGGTTTATTGGCTTTCTTGGCGAACCCATTTGTTGTTTATAAGATATTCTACCGGCTTATAACGCGTTTTATATTCCATCTTGCGACAGTTTTTTACCCAGTATCCAAGATAAAGATATTCAAGTGATCGCCGCTTGCATTCGTCTATTTGCCATAAAACAGAATATACGCCGAGGCTTCGATCAGATACATCTGGGTCGAAATACGTATAGACTGAAGATAGCCCGTCATCTAGTTGGTCTACAACAGACACTCCGACCAATTCACCTTTGTACTTAAACTCTACAAAAAAAGTACTTGGGTTACTTTCAACTAGAAAAGACCGGTACTGTTCTTCACTGGGTGGGTACATGTCACCATCGGCATGACGGGCGATAATATACCGTTCATATAAGTCGTAATGTTTTTGATAAAACTCAGGCGGCGTAATTGATATTTCAAGGCCTAGGTTTTTTTTGATATTTCGTTTTTGATTTCGGCTAAGAGCAAAGTCCTTGATGGGTACCCTGAGAGGAATACAGGCGTTACAGCCACTACAGTGCGGGCGATAATAATGGTTTCCGCTCCTTCTGAACCCTAATACAGATAGTTTGGAGTAGAGTGACTGGTCTATTTTAGCTTTTGGGTCGACAAACATGGTTGTCGCCTGATTTCCCTCCAGATAGCTACAGTCGTGCTCTGGGGTCGCATAGAAAATGAGTGTTTGAAGGCTAGACACTGATAACGACTCTCTTATTACGGTGTTTAATGGTGTGAATCACCTTTAACCCATTGCCAGTCGAATTCCCATTGATGAGCAGAAGGTGTTTCGCCGATGTTTGTCTCAAGTATAGTTTGAAATTTTGAACGTTGAATAGTTTCTGCACCGAGTGTTAACAAATGAGGGTTTTCGACTTGGCAATCTATGATGTGGTAGTTCCAGGCTTTGAGTTGGTTGGCAAGATACACAAATGCAATTTTGGAAGCGTCTGTTGCCGATGAAAACATTGATTCACCAAAGAAGCATCGACCAATAGCTAGACCGTAGAGTCCTCCAACGAGCTGATTTCCACTCCATACCTCGACAGAGTGGGCGAAACCCAGGTGATGTAATTCGATATAGGCTTCGAGCATATCGTCTGTTATCCATGTTCCGGCTTCTTCGCCTCGGCTGTTTGCGCAGCATTGAATAACAGAGGGGAAGTCCCGGTCAAATGTAACTTTAAATGGTTGTTTATTGAGCTTCTTTCTGAGGCTTTTGGATATATGTAGTTTTTCCGGAAAAACCACACACCTAGGGTCTGGAGACCACCAAAGTATGGGTTGATCATCACTAAACCAAGGGAAAATGCCTTTTTTGTAGGCCGCAACAATTCGTTCAGGTGAGAGGTCTCCACCGGCTGCGAGTAAACCGTCTGGATCTGTTAGAGCTGTGGCTAGTTTAGGGAACTCCAAGGAGTCTTCAAGCCAAGGGATTTGGGACATAACTATTCAATAGGGTATGTAACTGTTTTCTGGGGAGGATGTAGGTGGGGTTTTAGCCCGACCTACATTGAGTTTTCAAAATATTTCTTTTGTAAGAGTGTTAAACCTTACTCTGAATCTAGAAACTTCTCAGCATCAAGCGCAGCCATACAGCCAAAGCCGGCAGATGTAATCGCCTGGCGGTAAACTTGGTCAGTTACATCGCCCGCAGCGAATACTCCAGGAACACTCGTCGCGGTTACATTGCCATCCAGTCCGGTCTTGATGGTCAGGTAGCCATTGTTCATATCTAACTGGCCTTCAAAAAGGTCGGTATTAGGCTTGTGGCCGATCGCAATAAATACGCCTGCCAAGTCAACGTCTTCAGTTTTACCGCTTTCATTGCGCTTAATTCGAATACCTGTAACCCCAGTACCATCACCTAACACTTCATCAAGTGTGGAATTCCACTCAATATTGACGTTCCCATTCTTTTCTTTTTCAAATAACTTATCTTGTAAAATCTTTTCAGAGCGGAGTTTATCTCGTCTATGAACCAACGTGACTTCACTTGCAATGTTAGATAAGTAAAGCGCCTCTTCGACAGCTGTGTTACCGCCTCCGATGACAGCCACTTTTTTGTTTTTGTAGAAGAATCCGTCGCAGGTTGCGCAGGCGCTAACACCTTGCCCTTGGAATTTTTCCTCTGATTCAAGGCCCAGATATTGTGCCGATGCACCTGTTGCAATAATCAATGCATCGCAGGTATAGGTACCCGAATCTCCTTTAAGGGTGAAAGGGCGAGAAGATAGATCTGCTTCATTGATGTGATCAAAAATTACTTCAGTATCAAATCGTTCTGCGTGCTCTTGCATACGTTGCATTAGCTCAGGGCCTTGAACGCCTTGAGCATCTCCAGGCCAGTTATCAACATCTGTGGTCTGTGTGAGCTGTCCACCTGCCTGAATCCCGGTGATAATAACGGGCTCAAGATTGGCTCGAGCAGCGTAAACGGCTGCGGTATAACCGGCTGGGCCGGACCCTAGAATTAATGTCTTACAATGTTTAACTGCACTCATGGGACTCTATCTTCTCCAAATAATGTTGATCTAGCAGATGATGCGATAATAATCGTTTTTGCACTAAGATCATAGATGGGTTCAATATTAGAAAATATCAACGGCTTGAATAATTTTATTTGAAGTGGATTGATTAATCCCACTGCCGCTGGCGCCTAATCGATGTTCAACCACGCTGGGCAGTACCGCTTGAATGTCGTCAGGCAATACACTATTTCTACCCTCTACCAATGCCCAGGCTTTAGCCGCTTTAAGCAACGCTAATCCACCTCTTGGGGATAAACCGTGACCATAAGGAGCGTTTTCTCGGGTGTATAAAATTATACGTTGTATATAGCCAATTAATGGTTCAGTTGCAGTAATGTTATCCACTTGTTGTTGCAGGGATAATAGGGTGTCATAGGGCAGAGTTGCGCTTAGTTCTTTAATAATATCTCTTCTATCAACCCCTAGTAGAAGCTCTTTTTCAGATTGTGGTGCGGGGTACCCTAAGCTGACTCTCATCAAAAAACGATCAAGTTGAGATTCTGGCAACGGATAGGTACCAGATTGCTCTAAAGGGTTTTGGGTGGCTATCACAAAGAATGGTGATGGCAGAGGCCTAGTTACGCCTTCAATTGTCACTTGGCGCTCCTCCATCGCTTCAAGCAGTGCACTTTGTGCTTTGGGTGTCGCTCTATTTATTTCATCTGCTAAGACAAGTTGCGAAAACACAGGGCCAGGGTGGAATATAAACTCGGCTTTGTTCTTATCAAATATATTAATGCCCAATAAGTCTGAAGGTAGTAGGTCACTGGTAAACTGTATGCGGTTGTAGCTCAGGCCAAGACAATTAGCGAGTGCGTGAGATAGCGTTGTTTTACCCAGCCCCGGAATATCTTCAATGAGCAGGTGACCCCTTGCCAATAGGCAAGTCAGTGAGAGTTTGACCTGATGCTCCTTCCCCAGTAATACAGTGTTTAACGTGTTAATCGTTTGCTTTAAGGGGGAAGACATAATCACCTTTTTATTGAATTTAGTATAAGTACTCATTAAATCTCGCCCTAAATGACTCTAATCTATGAATCGTTGCGTGATAAGGTCATATACGTCGATTCTTGGGTCCCGATGTTTGGTCTTTGATGCATCAGCGCAGGCGATAGTCAACGATTCTTGTTTTAAAATCTCTTTTACTAGTTGTAGGTAAAGGTGATCCACTTTTTCAAGTATTAGAAGCCAGTCTAGGGCTTAATCTAGCCAGATCAGCAAAATAACATGCTGGTGAGTCCTTTACGGTGTTAGGGTTGTTTATTTTGCTTCTTTTCAGCTTTTGATGGGTGGAGAACGCTATGAATTACGGATTCTCCCTCAAAATACACCGTAAAGTCAGCATATTTCCACTGATATATGGCGGGTTTTCCTGTGGGACCGCTAACCGTATTAGGGTTCCCAAAGTAAGACTTGACTGTTTCCATAGACATACCGACTTTTGGGCGGTTTATGTTTTTGTTTTCTTCTGCTTGTTCAGATAAACCGATTTTAATCGTTTCTGAATAACTTAGGCTAGAAAACAAACATGCCGTTATTAGGCCTGATACAAGTAGAATTGATGTTTTACGCATGAAGCACCTGCTAATAATGATGACGTGGAAATTGAATAAGGCTATCGAATACCGATAACTTTTCTGTCACGACTTTGTTTACGAATAATGTGTCGGGCGATCAACTGTTGATTAAAGCTATCGAGTTCATAAAATTGAATGTGAGAGGTGTAATCATTGTCATTTTGATCTGAGCTAACCACTTGTCCTTTCAGTACCAGGCTGGTAAACGAAGGCAGAAGTACGAATTGAATGGCTACAGGAGTGTTGTTTGGTAATTGCTGGCTCAGATTAATTGATACACCGCCTTCGCTAAGGTTAATTTCGCTTAAGCGTGTTTCATCGATAGAGCGATTGTTAAGCGCAACACCTCGTGCAAGAGCGTCAAGCTTTGAATTTAATGATTTTAAATATAAGCCAAGGCTTTTGTCTTTATCGCTTATTTGACGAAGTAGGTGTTTCGACTCTACATCAAGTTGGTGAAATTCCCGAAGTACAGAGAAAGTAGGTGTTAGTTCAAATTGCGACTCAGGGTCGGCGTGGATATCGTCTAGTATTTTAATATCCACGAGAGCTTTATCACTTACTCGATAAAACTGACGGCGTTCAATGGCTGCTTGATTTGACATAACGCTTAGTACCAAAATCTGCTTGATTTATGGGTTCGAATATTAGCACTCATAATAGAGACACGTTTAACGATTTTCTTATTACTAAAGTTTAACACTTATTTTTAAAAGTAAAGGTCTATTGTTTTGAATTTATGTATGTTCTAATTTCGCCATGTTTAGACCTTATCCTATATTTATCGGCTTACGCTATACAGCCGCAAAGCGCAGTAACCACTTTATCTCCTTTATATCGCTGACTTCAATGATCGGTTTGACGTTGGGGGTGGCGGTGCTAATTACGGTTATGTCTGTCATGAACGGATTTGACCGTGAACTTAAAGAACGCATCCTAGGCATGGTGCCCCATGCAGTCATTAAGCACTATGGCAATATGGAGGATTGGCAATCCATTGATGCGCTTGCGACTAAAAGGCCCGATATCATTGCTGCAGCGCCCTTTATAAAGGCTCAAGGGATGGTAACTCATGGCAGTGGGGTTCGCGGTGTTTTGATGAACGGCATATTGCCTGATGAGGAGGATGAGGTTTCGATCATCTCTGATCATATGGTGGCAGGTTCGATTCATGACTTAAAAGCAGGTGAGTTTGGCATTGTTATTGGCAATCTACTTGCCAGTTATCTACGAGTAGACGTAGGCGATAAAATCACCATCGTATTGCCCGAAGCATCTATTACACCTGCCGGAGTGTTCCCTAGACTCAAACGCTTTAAGGTTAAGGGTATTTTTAAAGTAGGCGCAGACTTAGATAGCACCTTAACGCTGGTGCATATCAATGATGCGGCAAAAGTACTGAGACTTACTAACGAAGTCCACGGCATCCGCCTTAAAATGATTGATCTGTTCAAAGCGCCGATGATCGCCAATGAAATTGCTAAAGATCTACCTGCGGGTTATTTTAGTAGCGACTGGACCAGGACTCATGGAAATTTATTTCAGGCCATAAAGATGGAAAAGACGATGATTGGTCTGTTGTTAATGATGATTGTTGCGGTTGCGGCATTTAATATTGTTTCAACCTTAGTGATGGTTGTCACCGATAAGAAGTCGGACATTGCGATCCTGAGAACCATGGGGGCCAGCCCTAGCGCAATTATGGCCATATTTATCATGCAGGGTACCTTTATTGGTTTGATTGGTAACTTGCTTGGTACGGCAGCGGGAATACTTCTTTCATTAAATGTAAGCTCCATTATCAAGTGGATCGAAACAGTTGCAGGTCACCAATTCTTAAATGCTGATGTCTATTTCATTAGTTACCTCCCATCACAACTGCTTTGGAGTGATGTTTTTATGGTATGTGGGGCAGGCTTTATGATGAGCGTTCTAGCGACTATCTATCCAGCATGGCGGGCATCAAAGGTTGACCCTGCGGAGGCCTTGAGATATGAGTAATCAGATAATTCGGGCTGAGAAGTTATCAAAGTCCTATAAAGAAGGGAAAGGCAAGCTTTCGATATTTGACTCGGTAGATTTTGTCTTAGAAGAGGGTGAGTCGGTCGCTATCTTAGGTAGCTCCGGTTCAGGTAAAACAACCTTGTTAAACCTTCTTGGAGGGTTGGATAAGCCTAATGGTGGTTGCGTTTGGGTAAATGGTCATGATGTGCATGCGCTCACTGAGCGTAAAAAAGGCCGTATCCGCAATGAATATCTCGGGTTTGTTTATCAGTTTCATCACTTGCTACCAGAATTTACAGCGCTCGAAAATGTGTGTATGCCGCTGCTGATTGGTAAAATACCAAAAGATTCAGCGATTAAAAAGTCAAAAGAACTACTTGATAGAGTGGGCTTATCTGAACGTGTTGGCCATAAGCCCTCAGAATTGTCAGGTGGCGAACGTCAGCGTGTTGCAATAGCCAGAGCACTGGTCAATGACCCAAAGTGCGTACTGATGGATGAGCCTACTGGGAATCTTGATGAAGGAACAGCTGATAATGTGCAGCAGCTCATCATGGAGTTAAAAGACCAGCTCAAGACGAGCTTTGTGGTAGTGACCCATGACTTGGCATTAGCGAAGAAGATGGACAGGGTCATGCACTTAGAAGATAAATCCCTAAAAGATATCACAGCCGTCAACTGCTAATTATGCATCACTAGTAGCCGTGATGAAGCGAAGCAGAGTCAGGGGGTGGGCAATAAATTAACCCTTACTCGCCCTTCGTTTCAACTGCCGTTCACGCCAGTTCTTTCTAACCGATTTTTTCCAGAAAAACTGCACCATTGTGTAGCAGATAATCGAAAATACAATGCCGCAGACGGCGGAGCCGAAATAGAGTGGTAGCCCTACTTCAATAACCCGTTCACCGAGCCAGGCCCAGCTTAGTTCGAATTTATCTCCGATCAGTGGTCTGTTTAAAATAGATGCGCCTACCCAGTAGTTAAAATAGAACATAGGGGGTATGGTGAGAGGATTGCTGATCCAGACCAGTGCGACTGATATGGGAAGGTTACAGTTAAGCCAAATAGCGAATACAGCAGCGACGACCATTTGAAACGGGATAGGAATAAAGCACCAGAAAATACCGACCAAAAATGCTTTAGAAACCGCATGTCGATTAATATGCCAAAGGTTAGGCTCGTGAAGAACATCGCCTAAAAAGTGAAGAGCTTTAATCTCTTTTATCTTTTGAGGGTCAGGGAAAAAACGTTTAAGAAGTTTCTTTGGCATATAAAATAACGCGCATTGTTAAGTTGGTTGCTCTAATTCTAGAGTTACCGATCTAGATTGGCTATTGATTTAAGTTAAAATTTAATAATTATTATCACTATTTCTTCAGAGACTACCAATATGCGCTCATGGATGATCGCTTATGTGGCAGGTATTGTTACCTTCCACTTGTGGGGGACGTTGTTGCCCGCAACATTCAGTATTTTAATAGTATTCCTATCGTTGGCTATTTTTCTTCAGAGCCGTATCAGATGGCTTGCCTTTTTTCTCCTTTCGCTTGTTTGGGCAAGTACTTATTCCGAGATGAATAAACGTAAATCGCTTGATACGATATATGAGAGTGTCAATTTACATGCGACAGGTTATGTATGCTCTATACCAAAACAGGGTCAGTCTGTTATAAGTTTTGAGTTATGCGACTCGTCCATTCGTTACCCCCACAAAGCAACTCTGCTGGCTGATGGTTTACACCTAAAGTTATCGTGGTATACCGACAAGCCAAAACTGTTAGTGGGCGATCAGGCATTTGTTGTTCGGTTAAAAAGGCCTCATGGCATGGTCAATCCGCATGGTTTTATTTATGAAAAGTGGTTATTTAGAAAGGGTATTAACGCGGTTGGCTATGTAAAGCAGTCGTCAATTGAACCGGCTACCGCAACCGAGTTTCAAATCATAGGTTCTAAATGTGGTGATTTTGAAATTAGGTGCCAAGTCGCTACATTTCGTATCGATATTAATAACTATCTAAGCTCGCTGTCAGGAACTTTACCTCATATACCGTTGATCAAGGCGCTTTCCCTGGGTTACCGCGGAGACATAGATCCTAACTCATGGGCATTATTCAAAAATACTGGCACGCAACACTTGGTTGCTATTTCTGGTCTTCATATTGGGTTGGTTTTCGGTATGTCTCTGGGCGTTTTTTCAGTGTTGTGGCGTTTACTCAGAAGCGTGATGCCTTCTTTTTGGGTGGGTAAGCTTGTATCACACCAGTATTATATTAGTGTCGTGCTGGGGTTATTGTGCGCGCTTTGCTATTCGGCTATGGCTGGCTTTTTAGTGTCAACCCAACGAGCGTTGGTGATGTTAATTGTCTACTATGCTTGCGGATTATCACGGCAGAATATTACAGCCAGTAGCCGATTGCTTATAGCTGCGTTGGTTGTGTTGCTGGTTGACCCCAATGCGGTACTAGACTACGGGTTTTGGTTGTCATTTTTGGCCGTTTGGACGTTGTTTTTCGTAACGGTTCGTCACGTTAAGCAGTCTGAAACCAAATTGTCTAAGTGGTTCAGCGTTACGGCTAACATGCAGTGGGTGATATTTGTAGGGCTGTTGCCCGTACTATTAACGAGTGGGATTGGCGTTAGTTACACCTCATTGATCACTAATTTTATAGCGATACCATTAGTCGGGATGATTATTGTGCCGTTAATCCTCAGTGGATTAATCATTTTGCCTATTTCGTCGCCTGTTGCTGACTACTTAATGATGTTGGCGGACCACGCTCTTGATCTGCTGTTTCTATTTCTCGAGATCTTTAACGCCTTCACAGCGCTAAGTATTAATATCAATTCAATGCTTATCATTGCTTCGCTCTCGATATTAGTTGTGGTTATCATTATCGCCCCGGTTTGGCGCTCGGCAAAAATAGGGTTAGTGATGACTATCGTTTTGTTGTTGTGGTTTAGGCCTTCAGTTGATTTAACGACGGAAACAGAAATCGCTATCCTAGATGTTGGTCAAGGTTTGTCTGTGGTCGCGACAAAAGGCAGTAATGCTATTGTATATGACGTGGGGCCGGCTTACCGTAAAGGTAGCGCTGCTCAGCGATCGCTAGTGCCTTACCTAAAAGCCAAAGGAATAACACATATTGAGTTGTTGGTGGTCAGTCATGGTGATGATGACCATTCTGGCGGCTTGGCTGATGTAGAGCATGAATTCTCAGTCGGTCGTTTAATTACGGGTCAGCCGGAGCGGTTGGAATCCATGAACCCAATATATTTGTGTGAAAATGATCTAACGATTGATCAGGGTTGGTATCTTGCTTCATTTTATTACCCTCCCTCATTTTCAGATAGGCGTTTATCAGCTAACAATCATTCATGTGTCGTAAAGCTGAGTTTTAACAATCGAAGTGTATTACTCATGGGGGACGTCGAGAAATATGCGGAGCGGTTGCTGGTGAGCCTGTACCGTGATGAACTTAAAGCCGATATCTTGGTGGCTGGGCATCATGGTAGTAAAAATGCGACTAGTACTGCACTGTTGGCGCAGGTTCAGCCGGAGCAAGTGGTTTTTTCAGCTGGCTATAAGAGTCGATTTGGTCATCCTCACCCTGATGCAATTGAGCGTGCATCCCGATTTGGTGCAGAAATCCTGAGTACTGCAAAAGGAGGTGCGATCATAATTCAAGAAATGGAAAATGATAAGTGGATGACGACGCCATACCGAAAACAAATAGACGCCTTTTGGTTGTTTTAAAAATTGGATTCAGAGTGTTAAATAAGCTACTGTTAACAATTAACTTTATGGTAAAGTACTGCCAAATTTATTTTTAGGGAGATAGTGTGTGTTTGAGTTGTTAAGGCCTGGTGGCGCCATCATGATCCCCATTTTGCTGTGCTCTGTATTAGCGCTGGCAATAATTCTTGAGCGTTTTTGGACACTTAGAATTGGTAAAGTCGCACCAAAACAGGTGGCAACCGAGTTGTGGGGCTGGATTAAAAATAAAGAATTAAACTCTAAAAAAATGAAGGCGTTAAAAGAGTCAAACCCTCTTGGACGTATACTGGCGGCCGGTTTGAGTAATGCCAAGCATGGTCGAGATATCATGAAAGAGAGCATTGAAGAAGAAGCAAGTCATGTGGTCCATGAACTTGAACGATTCCTTACCGCACTCGGAACGATTGCGGCTGTTACGCCTTTATTAGGGCTTCTAGGTACTGTAATCGGGATGATCAAGGTTTTTGCTCAGTTGCAGTTAGAAGGCACCGGTAATGCAGCTGCGCTTGCAGGTGGTATTTCAGAAGCGCTTATAACAACGGCCGCAGGCTTGGCAGTGGCCATTCCAGCACTTATTTTTCATCGCTACTTCATACGAAGAGTTGAAGAGATCGTGATCAGCATGGAACAAGAAGCCGTTAAGCTTGTTGAAGTGGTTCATGGCGACCGTGAAATCAATTCAAATGAGGTCTGATCGTCGTGAAATTTAAACGTCAGGTCGATGAAGAAATATCGGTAAACCTAACACCGTTGATAGATGTGGTTTTCTTGCTATTGATATTTTTCATGGTATCAACCACGTTCACCAAAGAAAGCCACCTCGAGATTGATCTTCCAGAAGCCGCAGGTGAAAAGAGTACCAGTGAAGCTAAAGAAATCGAATTGGTGATCAGTCACAAGGGTGAGTTCTCAATTAATGAGCGTCCTTTGGTTAATAACAAAGAAGACACGATTAAGAAGGCGGTTATGAAGGTATCCGGTGGCGATAAGAAATTACCGTTTATCATTACTGCGGATGCTAAAACACCCCATGAGTATGTTGTAAGAGCAATGGATGTTGCGGGTAAACTTGGCTTTGTGCACTTAAGTATTACCACTCAGCGGTCTAGCTCGCCAGATTAGTAGCGTTCCCGCGAGGGTATACTATAGCCCTGCACATTTAATAAACAGTCGCGTGTTGTAAAACCGCTAAAGTTTTAGAGCCGTTAAATATGTCAAGCCAAGAAATAACAAAGTCAATTAACGCTATGTCTGACAATACTTCAAATTGGCAGGTTTATAAGCGTCTTCTGGTATACCTAAAACCGCTAAAGGGTATTTTCATTTTAAGTCTTATTGGTAATGCCATTTATGCGGCTGCCAGTGCGTTGATGCCTAAATCTCTTGACTATGTCGTAACTGCGGTTGAAAACCCTTCGGATCAAGATCGATTATTCGTACCTGCGCTTATCGTCGGTATTTTTGCGTTGCGGGGCGTTGGTACGTTTTTGGGTGGTTATTATATTGCAAAAGTCGGCCGTCAAATTGTACATACATTGAGAACCGAAATATTCAACAATATCCTAACGCTTCCTAATCGCTTCTTTGACGGAAGTTCATCTGGTCACTTGGTTTCAAAAATAACATTTAACGTAGAGCAGGTAACGGGCGCCGCAACAAATGCCGTTACTATTACGGTTCGCGAAGGCTTAACTGTCCTGGGGTTGCTAGGGGTCATGCTATATGAAAACTGGAAGCTAACCCTTATCTTTATAGCTATCGGGCCCGTTATTGGCTTGGTAATTGGTGTTGTTAGTAAACGCTTTAGGAAACTTAGTCAGCGAATTATGAACTCTATGGGCGATGTGACCCATGTTTCATCGGAAGTGGTGAGTGGTTACAGAGTCGTACGTATTTTTGGTGGTGAAACCTACGAGCGCGAGCGATTCGAAAAGGCTAGTCAGTATAACCTGGTTCAAAGTCTAAAAATGGAACTGACAAAGGCGCTTAGTACGCCCGTCGTGCAGTTACTTGTATCGTTTTCTATCGCTATTTTGGTCTGGTTGGCATTGGCACCAGAAGTAAGAGGCAATATGACGGCTGGCGGCTTCGTCGCATTTATAGCCGCAGCGACCACAATGGCAAAGCCTATACGGCAGCTAACGAGTGTTAACGCAACGATCCAAAGCGGTGTGACTGCAGCAAAGGATTTATTTGCCATTATTGATGAAGACACCGAGGTCGACAGTGGGCAAGTTATTGCAACGCGTGTAAAAGGCGATATTGCATTCAATGACGTTAGCTTTAGTTATGGTGACGGCTCACCCGAAGTGTTAAAAAATATCACCTTGCGAGCGAAAGAGGGTGAAACTATTGCTCTAGTAGGGCCGTCTGGTAGTGGTAAGTCTACATTAGCGAATTTACTTCCCCGATTCTATGAACCGACCAACGGGAGTATCATCGTCGATGGTGTTGATATTAATGATTACCAGCTGGCGTCGTTACGTAATCAGATTGCGTTGGTTACTCAGAATGTAACACTATTTAATGATACGATCGCCAACAATATAGCCTATGGTGCTCTGTCGGGTACCAGTGAAGCGCTAATAATCGAAGCGGCACGAAAAGCTCACGCCTTAGAGTTTATTGAGGAAATGCCAGACGGTATACATACACTAATAGGTGACAACGGCGTTTTATTATCTGGCGGACAAAGGCAACGTTTGGCTATAGCGCGAGCATTGCTAAAAGATGCGCCGATATTAATATTGGATGAAGCCACCTCTGCGCTAGATACTCATTCAGAAAGGCTTATACAGGCAGCATTAGAAACGGTAATGAAAGGCCGTACCACGCTAGTCATCGCCCACCGGTTATCCACTATCGAAGGGGCGAATACTATTGGTGTTATCGAAAATGGTCACTTAGTCGAGCTGGGTTCCCATGACGAACTATTGGAGCGAGACGGGCTGTATGCGCAGCTTCATAATTTACAGTTTAGTGAATAGGTCATGTCTCAATTATCTGAAGTCGTCACCAGTGCATGGTATCAAGGTAAAAGATGGATCTGGTGGCTATTGCCATTAACGCTTCTATTCTGGCTTATTAGCCGTATTAGGCGGTTTTGCTATCAACAAGGGTGGGCTAAAAGCGTACGCGTAAATGCCTCTGTTATTATTGTAGGAAATATCTCGGTTGGGGGAACGGGTAAGTCCCCACTGACCGGGTATTTGGTGTCAGAACTCAAGCGTCGAGGTTATCGCCCCGGAATAGTCAGCCGGGGGTATGGCGGACAAAGTGATTCTTATCCCTTAATCGTAGATGAGCGTTCATCTGCTGAAATGGTTGGCGATGAGCCGCTAATGCTATATCAAATGTCCCATTGCCCTGTGGCGGTAGACCCAGTCCGTTCTCGGGCTGCATCTACGCTTTGTGAAAATTTTGATTGTAATGTGGTGATATGTGACGATGGGTTGCAACACTACGCCCTAGCAAGGGACATCGAGATCTGTGTGATTGATGGCAAGCGCGGCCTTGGCAACGGTTTTTTATTACCTGCAGGCCCATTAAGAGAGTCTTCTAAGCGGTTGTCTGGTGTCGACTTTGTAATAATTAACGGAGGGAAAGAGGTATTAGACCAATCTGTTGCACAAAAAACCCCTTCGTTGTTCGAAATGATGTTAACGCCTCAAGCGTTGGTTAATGTCTTTGATGGTCGTAAATGGCCTGTCGGCGAGTTGCGCGGGGTTGCGGTTCATGCTGTTGCGGGGATTGGTAACCCAGATCGCTTTTTCTTAGCGTTGCGGACTTTAGGGGCTGATGTTACGCCTCATGCCTTTCCCGATCATTATGATTTTAGTCGAAGTGATGTGACATTTGAAAGCAGAGATGCAGTTGAAAACAGTATGCCGGTGGTGATGACTCACAAAGACGCGGTTAAATGTTTAGCGCTTTTCAGCGAATCAAAGCCTGATAATTTATGGTATATGCCGGTGAGCGCAGAAATAGACGATCAGTTTATTGATAAACTTTGTAAGCAGTTGCCTGCTTTAGCGCAGTAGTTGTTTTGGAAATTATACGTTGGAGAAATAATGGATAAGAAATTATTAGCGATTCTTGCGTGCCCTTTGTGTAAAGGAGAGGTTCACTATGATAGAGAGAAACAAGAGTTAGTTTGTCGTGCAGATGGAGTCGCTTATCCGATAAGAGATGGAATACCGGTTATGCTTGAGGCAGAAGCAAGAACATTAACCACTGATGAGAAATTGGGTAACTAACCAACACTTAAACCTTTACACTAGGGACTAATATGTCATTTTCAGTTGTTATTCCTGCTCGTTATGCGTCTAGTCGACTACCGGGTAAACCGCTGCTCGATATAGCGGGTAAACCAATGATTCAGCATGTTTACGAACAGGCATGTTTGTCAGAAGCTCAGGAAGTCATCATTGCGACCGATGATGACAGGATCAAGGGCGTTTGCGAGGACTTTGGTGCTAAGGTAGTGATGACATCGCCTGACCACCCATCGGGTACAGACCGGCTAGAAGAAGTTGTGTCTCAGCTGGGGTACTATCTTGATGATATCGTCGTTAATGTTCAGGGTGATGAGCCTTTAATTCCGCCGCGCATAATCAATCAGGTCGCGCACAACCTCGCGGCTGAGCAAGGCGCCAGTATAGCGACCCTTTGTGAAGACATTAATGATATCGAAAGTGTCGTTAACCCCAATGTTGTGAAGGTGGTCTTCGATGAGCGAGGGCTCGCGTGTTACTTTAGTCGCGCACCTATTCCATGGACAAGAGATCATTTCGGTAATTTATCAGATATTCGTGATCAAGGCATGCCAAAAGGTGTCAATTACTATCGCCATATTGGAATATATGCGTACCGTGTTAAATTTTTAAAAGCTTACGTAAAGTGGGACCCGTGTCCGCTTGAGATGGCAGAGTGTCTCGAGCAGTTACGAGCGCTTTGGAATGGTGAAAATATACATGTCTCAATCGCTGATGAGCAACCACCTGCCGGTGTAGATACGCAAGCAGATCTTGATCGGGTGAGATATATTATTCAGCAGCGTGAGGCAAAAGGTTAATTAACCGATGGTAAAAGTGTTATTTGTTTGTTTGGGTAATATATGTCGCTCACCGACTGCCCATGGAGTATTTGATGCACTTGTTAAGCGTGAAGGGTTAGCAGGTAAGGTAATGGTAGACTCTGCGGGCACCGCTGCTTGGCATGTTGGTAAGGCACCTGACAATCGGTCTCAATTAGCCGCAAAGCATCGAGGTGTCGATCTCTCGTATATTGCTGCAAGGCAAGTTGAAGTCCGCGACCTTGATACGTTTGACTACATACTGGCAATGGATAAGTCTAACTTTGAAAACTTGATTGAGCTGTCCGAGTCGACTAACCGCAATAAAATTAAACTGTTTTTAGCGTACTCAGAACATTTCACTGCAACCGAGGTGCCTGATCCTTATTATGGTGGGGCTAAAGGGTTTGATACAGTGCTGGACTTGGTTGAAGATGCTTGTGATGGGCTGCTTGAAGATATTAGATTAAATCATGCGGTATGAAAAAAACATAGATCTAACCTCTCTCAATACTATGAACATTCGGTCAATAGCAGAGCATTATTGTCAGGTATGTGACGTTAATCAGTTGGTCGAGGTTATAAAATTTTCCAGAAAAAATCATTTAGACCTTCATGTGTTAGGGGGTGGAAGTAATGTAATACTACCGCCTACTATTGATGGCTTCGTGGTTCATATCGCCATACCTGGCTGCGAAATGGTAACTGTAACTGATTCCATGGCAGACTTTGTCGTAGGGGCTGGAGAGAATTGGCATGAATTTGTTCAGTTTACTTTAAATCAGGGCTATTCAGGGTTAGAAAATTTGTCTCTGATACCGGGGACGGTGGGTGCAGCGCCGGTTCAGAATATTGGTGCTTATGGGGTCGAGATTAAAGATTTGTTAACTGAAGTATCGGTTATTGATGTAACGTCTGATGATTTAACGCCATTTATCCTTAAGAATAATCAGCTGGAATTTGAATACCGAAATAGCCTTTTTAAGAAGAATGCTCGACGATATATTATTACCTCTGTGAAGGTTAGGCTTAATAAACACTCGCCACTCAAAACCGGCTATGGTGATATCGCAGGTAGGCTAGGTGAGAGTGAGATGACGGCCTTAAGTGTTAGTCATGCAGTCATTGAAGCTAGAAAAAGTAAATTGCCAGATGTGTCTGAAACGCCTAATGCTGGGAGTTTTTTTAAAAACCCGATTGTAAATCGTGAAAAGCTGCTCGCTTTACAGGCGGAATTCCCAAATGTTATCAGCTATAAGGTTGATGAGGATACATACAAGCTGGCCGCTGGCTGGCTTATTCAGGAAGCGGGGTGGAAAGGGTATCGTGATGAAAGGGTTGGTGTGCATGACAAGCAGGCCTTGGTGCTAGTCAACCATAATCAGGGGCGGTCTGAAGATATTCTTGGCTTAGCCGAGCAGGTAAAAGTATCGATATTAGATAAGTATGGAGTTGCGTTAGAGGTTGAGCCGGTAGTGCTCTGATTAAAAGGTCTCTTTGTTCTAACTGAGCTGAAGGCAAAGAAACTTATTGTAGGTATAAAAAAAACCCCAACTAAGTGTCAGGGTTTTTTTCAACTTAATGTGCTAATGCAAAATTAAGCTTTTTTGTTACGACGAGCCATACCTGCACCTAATAGACCAAGGCCTAAAAGAGCAACACTGCTTGGCTCTGGAACTTTACCAACGATGATATCGTCGATTCCCCAGCCGTCATTGTCAGCCCAAGATCCATCTGCAAGCAAGTTGTTGAAAACAACTTGTGCATAGGTAACGCCTGGGTCAAAGTGTGCAGTCACGTATTGTAGGTTACCGTTAGCAGCATTACCTAAAAGGCTTACAGACTCAGTAGAACCGTCATCAAATTCGATATTAAGAAATGCTTCCACATCGCCTACATCGCTCATGTAAAAGCCGATATCGCTGAAGGAAGAAACTGGGTCAAGTGCTAACTCCCAAACAACTTTTGTAGAGTCATTACTGTCTAGGAAGTTAGCTCCACCAGCTGTAGTGTTTTTACGGCCAGTGAAAATAACAGTGTTTTCATCTGCAAGTGCAAGAGTTTCACCAAACGAACCTGGTACAGGCGTCGCTACAGAAGTGAATGATCCAACAAGTGTGTTAATGGTAGCGCCGCTGTTGTCAGCACCGCCCACTACTGTTGTATAGCCGTTTTCAAATGTTTCTTTTGTTGCTGTAACGAAAGAGCTCTCGTACATAGAGCCGTATGCAAGTACTTCCGCGTCGGTCCCTGTTACAACGTTAGTGATAACGGCAGCGTTTGTAGCAGCTGAAGCAGCGGTGATTGCAGCAGCAAGAACTAATCTTTTCATGGCCTTAAATCCTTTTTAATTATGGTGTTGATATAGTTAGTAAACATTTTATTAAAAGCATAATTTGGGCCAAGTAGTTAATATCTATATATAACAGTGGGATACATCTATTTTAATGGGTGTGCTATTTGTTGATTGTAAAGTTTATCGACGCTTTACATTGAAGTATTACGTTTCCAAAGGGAAGGTAAGGGGTGTTATTAGTGACCCCTTGTTGAAGAGTTATAACCTTGAGTCTATTAGGCTCTTATCGAGTATCGATTTTACGTCGAAAAGAACCGAATCTTTCTTTCCTAGTGCTTTGATGGCGCCAGTTCCCATTGCTTTAAATTCATCATGTGAAACGGCAAGAATTATCGCATCGTAGGTGTTTTCTTCAGGTTTTTTAATTAGGTTGTAGCCGTACTCCTTCTTTACTTGCTCTTTGTTTGCCCAAGGGTCAAATATATCAACATTTGCATGATAGGTATTGAGCTCTTCGACTATGTCGATAACTCTTGTATTGCGAATATCAGGGCAATTCTCTTTAAAGGTAAGGCCTAGAATCAATATTTTAGCGTCTACTACGTGAATTTTTCGTTTCATCATTAGCTTAACGACGGAGCTAGCGATATGGGCGCCCATCTGGTCGTTGATACGCCTGCCTGACAAGATTACTTCAGGGTGATAGCCAATGGCCTGAGCTTTATGGGTTAAATAATACGGGTCGACACCGATGCAATGGCCCCCTACTAACCCCGGGCGGAATGGGAGGAAGTTCCATTTTGTTCCAGCTGCTTCTAGCACTTCCAGTGTGTCGATGCCTAGCTTATTAAATATAAGGGATAGTTCGTTCACTAGCGCAATGTTTACGTCACGTTGAGTGTTTTCAATTACTTTAGCGGCCTCTGCGACTCTAATGCTGCTGGCTAGGTGTGTGCCGGCAGTGATGACTGACCGATAAAGTTTGTCAACAAATTCGGCGGTCTCTGGTGTTGAGCCAGAGGTTACCTTTAAAATAGTGGTGACTCTATGCTCTTTGTCGCCAGGGTTAATACGTTCTGGGCTGTACCCGGCAAAAAAGTCGACGTTATACTTAAGGCCTGATGTTGCTTCTAGTACTGGGATGCACTCTTCTTCAGTTGCGCCTGGGTAGACCGTAGATTCATATATTACAGTGTCACCTTTTTTCAGAACTGCCCCAATGGTTTTACTTGAGCTTATCAGGGGGGTTAGGTCCGGGGTTTTGAATTCATCGATGGGGGTTGGGACGGTCACAATAAATACGTTGCAATCTCTAATGTCATCTGCGGAGCTAGTGAATTGAAGTTGAGTGGCTGTTTCCAGTAGTTCTGGTTCTACTTCAAGAGTCGAGTCAACGCCGCTTTGTAGTTCTTTTATCCGTGGTTGGTTGATATCAAAACCAATAGTTTTGTATTTTTTTCCAAACTCAACTGCAAGCGGAAGACCTACATAACCAAGGCCGACTAAGCATATTTTTATGCTGTTAAGATCCTTCATGAAGTGTTAGCTCCTATGTTAAAACTACTGGACTAGATAAAGCTACTAGCCATAAACTAAAAAAGGCGGCAATTATAACCGAGGATAAATGAAAACCGTAACTTAAAAGCAAAAAATAGTGGTTAAAACACTATTAATGTTAATAATTATGTGAAATTGTAAAAAATTGAAAACAATTGCCAATTACAAATTGCATTATTAGAGCAGAGCTATAGAATTGTCTAGCTGAATGGTATGCCTTTTATTGGAGCCGCAACGATAAGGCAATGTTGACAATGGATTACCGCTAGTTAGGAGTTTAAGTGGCTCATATACGAGTTTTCAAGCATTACGTTCATCTCCCCTTTATTGTACTTGGTCTTATCGATTTCGCCGTTTTGATGGCCTCGTTCTTTCTGTCTGCCTTTTTCTTATTTTTTACACATTTAGGTTTGTTTTTTGAGTACTGGGATCAGGTTATATACTCTGCTGTCTTTTATACCTTACTTATTCAGCTGATTATGATTGCGACTGGAGTTTATGAAGTACAGATAGAAGAAGGGTTAAGTGGTATGATGCTTAGAAGTATTCTGAGTATTATTATTGCAATAGCGATGCTGTCGTTCTTCGTGTATGTATCTGGAGATACCCTTTGGTATTTCACAAAAGGGCAACTGTCACTCGCGTCTGTATTGGCAGTATTCAGTATTGGGATCTTTCGGTCAGTATTTTTTCTTTTCGCCCATGATGGGTTGTTTAAGCGGCGAGTACTGGTGTTAGGAGCAGGTCATCGCGCTAGAAACCTTGCAACTGATCTTACTGCCCCGCTTGACCGAAAGGGTTTTGATATCGTCGGCTATATTCCTATGCCTGATGAAGAAGTAAAGGTCGATGCAACCTTGGTCAAGGCTTTGCCCAAGAATATTCAGCAGTACGTTGAATCCAATAATATTGAAGAGATAGTGGTTGCCGTTGATGATCGACGAAAAACGCTACCACTTGATGATCTTCTAAACTGTAAAATGATGGGTATTAATGTCATTGACGGGTCTAGTTTTTATGAACGAGAAAGTAAAAAGGTACCCTTAGAAATGATTCAGCCAAGTTGGATGATTTTTTCTGATGGTTTCAATGTAGGTAGTTTTAATGCCTTAATTAGACGTATCTTCGATATGTTTGCTAGCCTTCTACTTCTGTTTGTGTCATGGCCGCTGATGGTAATCACGATACTATGTATAAAACTTGAAGAAGGGTTGAAGGCACCAATACTCTACAGTCAGGAGCGGGTAGGGTTAAATGGACAATCGTTTTTCGTTCACAAATTCAGAAGCATGAGAACTGACGCCGAGAAAAAGGGAGAGGCCATTTGGGCCCAAAAAAATGACACTCGCGTGACAAAGGTTGGAGAGTTTATAAGAAAGGTTCGTATCGACGAACTCCCTCAAATATTTAATGTACTGGTCGGGGACATGTCATTCGTTGGCCCAAGACCAGAGCGACCGGTTTTCGTTAAGCAGCTAAATGAAAATATACCTTATTACAGTGAACGGCATCGAGTAAAGCCAGGTATTACTGGGTGGGCTCAACTATGCTTTGCCTACGCGGATAGCGAGGAAGATAGTAGAGAAAAGCTTCAATATGATCTTTACTACATTAAGAATCAGAGTTTATTGCTTGATATATTGATACTTATTCAGACGGTAGAAGTCGTGTTATTTAAAAAAGGTTCTCGGTAAACTTATATTCCAACTTAAAAACGGCATGTTAAGGTTTCGACTCAACTATTTTAGCGGCCCTGTGATGGGCGAACTATAAGCAGAAAGGGGCTTATTAATGAAAAGGAATACATTCAAAATCGCGTTGCTATCTGGCGCTATTGCTTTGACTGGCTGCGCAGGCACACAGTTTTCTTCAGATGTACAAATTGAAGAAGCACTAAACTCAAAAGCTGAGTTAATTGCTCAATATAAATTAGGTCCAACTGACGTCGTCAGTATTAATGTTTGGCGTAATGCGGATCTATCTATCAGTGTACCTGTTAGGCCTGATGGTATGATTTCTGTACCGTTAGTCGGCGATATCGCAGCAAGTGGTAAGGCACCAGAAGAGTTAGCGAAAGATGTGGCTGATTCGCTCTCTGAATTTGTAAAAGACCCTAAAGTTAGTGTTGTAGTGACCAATATGGGAAGCTACGAATATATTGGGCGTGTTCGAGTTACTGGAGCTGTAAATAACGCAATTTCAGTCGCATACCGTGAAGGTATGACAGTAATGGATTTAGTCTTGAGCGCCGGTGGCTTGAATGCCTTTGCTGCTGCAAATGATGCTGGATTATATCGTAAAGTAGGTGATTCTGTTGTGGCTATCCCCGTTAAATTAGACGACATATTGCTAAAGGGTGATATCACAACAAACTATACCGTTAATCCGGGTGATATTATTACTATCCCAGAAAAAACATTTTAATTTAACTAGTTGGAATTGATTAATGCAGGCTCCTCTGGGTAGTGTTCTAAGGGAAATTGTTCGAGAACTACGAAATCGTAAATGGTCTTGTTTACTTGTTTTTATGGCTGTTAGCGCAATCGGCCTTTCTGCTGGTATTTTTTGGCCATTAAAATATACGGTCTCCGAAACGATATTTATTGATGATCAGAATATTATTACTCCCTTAATGAAAGGGTCTGCGGTTACGTCAAAAGTTAAAGATAAAGTGTCGGAAGCAAAGGATATTATACTGGGTAGGAATAGCCTTGGTCGATTAGTCGAGTACCAGCAACAGTTAGACAACACGACTTACGACGACCTTCAGCGGGAAAAAATGATTGTTAGCTTCCGTGGGGCTATTAAAATTCAAAAAGCCGGCAAGCAATTTTTTAAAATTAGTTACACCGATAGCAAACCGGATCGTGCTTTTTTGATAACACAAAAGATAGGGCAGCTATTTTTAGAGCTTCAAGAAGAGAATAGGAGAGAGGAAAGTCGTAATGCATACTCCTTCGTTGATAAGCAAGTTAAAGCTTATCAGTCTCAACTAAGAGAAGCCGAAGATCGACTCCGTTTGTTTTTGACGCAAAATGCTGATGGGACTGAAAGTGGTGTCCAAGCGAAAATCACTCAGCTCAAATCCCAAATCGAACTCGCCGAACTCGATTTTGAGGAATTGATGTCAAAGCGAAATTCGATAAAAAAACAACTGGGCGGAGTGGGTACTTCAATCACTAACAAAGTGGTGTCTGATAATAACAGCCAAAGATTGAAGGTATTACAGGATCGATTAGATACACTTAGACTTTCCTATCATGACTCTTACCCTGATGTTGCAGCACTAAAAAAACAGATTAATGATCTTAAAGAAGAATCATTGAGGCCAAAAGAGTTGAGTCAAAATAGAACCGTCGAAGAGACGATTAGTTTTGATAACCCTCTTTATGTTCAGCTATCCAGTGAGCTATCAAAAACTGAAACAGCGATTACTGCTGTAAAAACACGAATTGACTCCCTGAATAAGCTTTTAAATGTCACGCATGAACGAATGGAAAAAGTTCAAGCCAACAAAGCACAGTTAGCAGAATTAACTCGAGATACGAACGTTAACCGAGGTATCTATAATGACTTGCTTAGACGCAGAGAGACTGCTCGGGTGTCTATGCATCTAAACACTGAAGGTCAAGGTACCACGTATACCATCAATGAACCGGCCATTTATCCGCTAAAGCCACAAGGTATTCAATTTATTCACTTTGCTTTAGCGTCTATATTGTTAGGAATAGTTGCCCCTATAGGGTTGGCTGGGGTTTTCGTTCAGCTTGACCCAAGAATAAGGGATGCATCTACAATTCAAGAAAAGCTTAATATACCGGTACTAGCTACAATTGCGCGGGTGGTGACCCCAAGAGAACATCGACGAGAAAGATTTAGAACGGTTGTTATTTTTGTGATTGCCGGATGTTTTGTCTCGCTATATTTAGTGGTGGGTTGGTTAAAATATACGGGGGTTATCAATGCATAAGGACAAAGACAAACAGGTGGTTTCAGAAGGTCAGCCGATCTCGCCCAATGACAACCCTTATGACTCCTATGATCTGGAAAGGCAGGCTGAATTTTTAGAACGGTCTAAGGTTCTAGTGCCCAGTTCAATGGAATTAGGTTCTGGCGGTGTTGAAAAATATATCATTAGCAAGCAAATTACCAAGATGGATGAACCTCGAAACCTTAGCAAAGATGACTTAATAGAAAAGAAAATCATCTTTCCCGACTCCCCTGACAAGGTGACGGTAAACAAGTTTCGTGGTCTCAGAACGAAAATATTAGAACGAAGCGGAAATAATAATTTTGCACTACTCATCACGTCAATTAACGAGGGTGGCGGTTCGTCGTTTGTTTCAATGAATTTGGCTGCAGCGTTTGCGTTTGATTCCGGTAAAACAGCGCTACTCATCGATTGTAATCTTGGTCAGCCGACGCTTCACTCCAGACTTGACCTCGTTCCGGATATCGGCTTAACTGATTTTTTGAATGACCCTAATATGGATATTGCAAGTATTATCTACCCGACAGGTATCCCTAGGTTAAGGTTTATTCCCGCCGGCACACGGGCAGAGTATGCAGGCGAATATTTTTCGTCGTTTAGGATGAAACAGTTCCTGCATGCATTACGAAAACGATATCCTGATCGGTATATTATTATTGATGCCCCTGATTTTGAAACGTCACCAGACTCACGGATTTTATCCGAATTATGTGATTATTCGATGCTAGTAGTACCTCATGGGCAGGTAGGAGAAACTGAAGTCGCAACTGTCGCGTCTTCGTTAAACAAGGAAAAGTTACTGGGCGTAGTGATCAATGGATAGAATCAATTGTTTTGTGTATTTATTGAGTGCCTTATTAGTTGTGTTTACTTTTACCGTAGGTAAAGTATTCGCTGACCCAGGAACTCTAGAGCTGGGGTTAAACACAGAATATACAGATAATGCTCGATTGGCCGCTTCCGACGAGGTTAACGACTTTAAGAATACCGCCTCGCTTACCATTGACAAAACAGACCAGTTCGGTCGCCTTGATTCATACTTGGTGGGCGATATAGAGTACTACACCTACAACAATGACACTTATTCAAATAACCTTGATAGCAATCTGCTTTGGAATGGTACCTACAATATTAGACCTGAAACATTAACGTGGGGGATTTCAGACGAGTTAAGTGAGGTTATCATCGATTCGACAGAAGCAAATACCCCGGATAATAGAACGACTCGAAACATCTTTACCACAGGTCCCAATTATACGATGAATTTGGGTCAAACAAACTTTGCAGATTTCACAGCAGAATACCAGCGGGTTGATTACAAAACCGTGGGTGATGATAATGACCGCTTCAGATTTCTCACATCGCTGACACATCTGATATCAAGCCAGCAGCAGATTTCTGCTAATTATAATTGGACTAAAACTCTGTACGGAAGTGAACGAGAGCTGTATCGCAATGAGATATCAGGGGCTTATCGTTACAACTATTTGCACTATTTCTTCGATGGCTCCTACGGCATAACCCACCTAAAAGGGCATTCTGGGACCACAACAGAGGAGACTGATGCGAATACGTGGAATCTTTCTTTTCGCGCAGATACATCCCGTACCGGAAGTGTTTCTATATCCTATAGCCGTGATTTAGATGATACTTCTAACTTATTCGACCAGAGTTTTGAAGATTCGATCATTAATCTTACTGAAACTAATGTCGTCTTATTAACAGAATGGTCAGTATTATTTCAAAAGTCATTTTCAAATAGCTCGAAATTAGACACCAAGATCTATCACAATACATCTGAGTACCTCATTAGTAGAACTGATGAGGAGCGTAATGGCGTTAAGGTTGATTACACATATCCGCTGTACGATAGAGTTACTTTGGGGTTTAGTGGGGAGTATATAAAGGTTGATTATACTCCTTCGGCAAGGTCTGATGATCGTTACGACGTAAGTGTAGGTACTGGCTACGAATATATCCGTAATCTTTTTTTTACTGCAGTGCTAACGCACAAATTACAAGACAGTAACTCGGCTCAACACAACTACACTGAAAACACAGTGGTGGTCGGAGTGCGGTATTTGCCCACGTTCTAATCTATCCTAAGTTATACTAATTTATAAAGGTAACTGTTTTGCAAGGACCGCACTCAAAGATCAAAAATGCGTTAACGATAGATGTGGAAGACTATTTTCACGTTGCTGCTTTAGCCGAAAGTATACAGACCTCACAGTGGGATTCATTAGAGTGCCGCGTGGAAAAGAACACTGAAAAACTCCTCAGTTTGTTTGAATCTAAAAACGTTAAAGCGACATTTTTTACGCTGGGTTGGGTGGCTGAACGCTTCCCTCAAATCGTCAAAAAGATTGCCTCAGCTGGTCATGAAGTTGCCTCTCACGGGTATAGTCATCAGTTAATTTATAATCAATCTCCTGCAGTTTTTAAAGAAGAAACACATAAATCTAAAGTTATTCTTGAAGATATTACTCAACAAGAGGTTATAGGCTATAGGGCTGCTAGCTACTCGATTACCGAGCGATCCAAATGGGCGCTTGATATACTTTGTGATCTAGGTTTTAAGTATGATTCTAGTATATTTCCCGTTAAACATGATCTTTATGGGATTCCTGGTAGCCCTAGGTGGCCGTACAACCTGGAAACAGATAAAAAAAATACCATTGTTGAATTTCCAATATCGACTTTTAATATTGCCAACTACAAACTTCCGATTGCAGGCGGTGGATATTTTCGACTATTCCCTTACTGGTTCACTAAACTCGGCTTAGGCTCTATCAATAAAGAAAATGAGCCATTCGTCTTTTATCTACACCCCTGGGAAGTTGATCCCAGCCAGCCCAAAGTACAAGCAAGCTGGTTCTCCATGTTTAGGCATTACAACAACCTAGAGAAGTGTTATTCACGTTTAGAGCAGTTGTTATCTGATTTTAGTTTTACCACGGTAGAAGATGTGTTGGTGACTAAGCAGTTATTGCAATCACGAGAAAACACCGCACTAGCTGTTGAGGGAGTTAACTAAATGGAGATGTTGTTTTGGTTAAGTTTGGCAATGGTGGTTTACATCTATGTAGGTTACCCCGTTGTCATTAAACTTATAGCAGCCCGACCTAAGACGATAGCCTCTGATGTAGCCCATCAGCCGACTGTATCTATCCTTATAGCGGCTTTCAATGAAGAAAAAGAAATCGAAAATACGATTAGAAACAAACTGGCGTTAGATTACCCTCAAGATAAACTTGAAATTATCGTCGTGTCCGATGAATCCGAAGACAGAACCGATGAAATTGTAGAGAACATCGCTAAAGACTCCGCTATAAGCATTAAACTAGTCCGACAAATACCTCGTAAGGGCAAAACCTCGGGCCTTAATCTCATTGTTCCCGAAGCCATGGGCGAAATTATCGTATTTTCTGATGCCAATTCACTCTATGCACCTAATGCACTATCCGAACTGGTCAAAAACTTTGCAGATATGAAAGTAGGGTATGTCACCGGTAAAATGGTCTATACCAGCGAAGACGGTTCATTAGTAGGTGATGGCTGTAGCAGCTATATGAAATACGAAAACTGGCTACGTGAGCAAGAAACTAAGGTCGGTTCAATCGTAGGTGTTGATGGTGGGGTTGATGCCATGAGGCGAGAACTTTATGAAACCTTAAACGCTGATCAACTGCCTGATTTTGTACAACCTTTAAAAGTCGCTGAAAAAGACTATCGCGTTATTTATGAACCTAGTGCATTGCTAAAAGAAGAAGCGTTAGATGACCCAGGCCGGGAATATAGCATGCGAGTTCGTGTCTCATTAAGAGCCTTATGGGCCTTACATGATATGAGACAGTTGTTAAACCCATTAAAGCACGGCGTTTTTTCGTTTCAACTAATCTCTCACAAACTATTGCGCTATTTGGCTTTTATCCCGCTTATCTGGGCGTTTATGGCTAACTGTTTCATACTCGATGAGGGGGCTATTTATGTACTCGCTTTCCTCGGACAAATAGCATTTTATGGGTTGGCCTATAAAGGAAAGCAGAGCACCACAGATGAAAATGCGCCAGTTTATTACACGTTACCCTATTACTTTACGTTATTAAATGTCGCTTGCCTGCATGCTAGCTGGCGCTATATTAAAGGCGAAAAGCAGGTGATTTGGAAGCCAAGGGCAGGATAAAAAACCGTTAATGTCCGGTAGGTTATATAGATAATTTTGAGTTTGAAAAAACATTAAGTTGGGTTGTTTAAATGCTAGAAGTATTATCAGGAAAGGTATTTTATCCAGTATGGGATGTTTGGGATAAGAGCACTAAATTAAAGCATACTCAAAACCTCGAAGAGAGTCAGTGGCTTGACGCAGAAACGCTTAAACACAAACAATGGCAGTCCTTAAAAGAGACTATCGAATACGCTTATCAATATAGTCCTTATTACGCTGCACTATTTAAATCACTTGGTATTACTCCGGATGATATCAATTCGCCTGAAGACTATTTAAAAATCCCGGTTACAACAAAGTTGGATGTTAGAAATAATGCCGGCTTGTTTATTAGTACTGAATATAAACAAGAGTCGTTAGTGGTTGCTAAAACCGGAGGCTCTACCGGCGTATCGCTTAACCTCTATTTTGATAAAGTGTGTCAAGAAAGACGTAATGCAGCAGCGATTAGAAGTGATCGTTGGGCAGGGTGGAATCTTGGATATAAGCGAGCATCTTTATGGGGAAATCCCCACCTTCCAAAGACGTTCAAGCAAAAAGTAAGACACCACTTGTTAGACCGAACGATTTACCTTGATACCATGGCACTTAACAATCAAACAATGGCAGAGTTTGTAACCTTATGGAAAGCTGAAAGGCCTAAAGCGCTATTTGGTCACGCTCATTCTATATACATGTTCGCGAAATACGTTGCGTCAATAAATGAACAGAGTCTACGCCCACAAGCAATTGTAGCGACATCTATGATGCTGCTAGACCATGAAAGAATGTTAATAGAGTCGGTGTTTAAGTGCAAAGTAACGAATCGTTATGGCTGTGAAGAAGTAGGCTTGATTGGTAGTGAGTGTGAACAACATAACGGAATGCATTTGAATACAGATCATCTATATGTTGAGTTTCTGGACGATGCTAACCAGCCTGTCCCTGCAGGCGACCCCGGTAAAATTGTTCTTACTGATTTTAACAATAAAGGCATGCCTTTGTTACGCTATCAAATAGAAGATATTGGTATTCCTAGCGATAGGATCTGTAGTTGTGGGCGCGGATTACCACTTATGGAAGGTCTTCAGGGCCGTGTTGCTGACTTTCTTAAAGGCCCGAACGGTACACTGGTAGCAGGCATATCATTAGTTGAGCGTACGTTAACGCTTATTAAAGGGCTAGAGCAGATCCAGTTAGTTCAGCCTGCACTTGATATTATTGAGGTTAACCGAGTTAAAGGCGTTGATTACGATGTTAATACTGACCCATTATTGTTAGGTGAGTTGCAAACAGTATTTGGGTCAAGCATTAAATGTGTTATTAACGATGTAAAAGAAATTGCTCAAGAAAACAATGGCAAATACCGATTTTCAATTTGCAAGGTATAACTGCAATAAGTGTGACTGTATATAGGACGGTTAAAAGTTTATGAACCACCCATTAGTAAGTGTTGTAATCGCTAGTTTTAATATGGGGCAATACCTTCCTCAAGCCATTCAATCAATTTTAGACCAGACCTATAAAAATTTAGAGGTCATCGTAATTGATGATGGTTCAACAGACGATACTGAAAGTAATGTTAGCTCAATGTTAGGTGATACACGGTTACGCTACATTAAACAGGTTAATTTGGGACAACCTAAGGCGAAAAATAATGGTCTAGCACATTGCCAGGGTGAATTTATTGCATTTTGTGATGGCGACGATTTATGGGAGAAAAACAAGTTAGAGCTACAGATACCTTTGTTTAACCGGCCAGAGGTGGGTGTTGTATATAGTGAGGTCTCTTATATAGATGAAAATAACCAACGCTACGATAAACAGCCCCCTTACGAACGGTATCAAGGCAAAATTACAGAACAATTGCTAGAAAAAAACTTTGTGCCATTTGGTACTGCGATTATAAGAAAAGAATGTCTTGATAAAGATGGTGTATTTAACGATGAATACAGAATGGGAATTGATTGGGATCTTTGGTTAAGGTACTCACTCAATTGGGAGTTTTCGTTTTGCCCATCAAAAACGTATATCTATCGAGAGTGGTCCGGGCAAATGTCTAACAATATGAAGGGCCGTTATGAGTACGCCTTTAAAATATTGGCAGCGTTTGAAGCTAAGCATGGTTCAAAACTATCGCAAAAATCGATTAATCACTCTTGGGCCGATATGTATGTTAGTCGCGGAGTTGCCATGGCGAGAACTGAGCGACATTTTATAAGTCCATTGAAAGATATTATCAAAGGATTGTCGATGGAGCCTTCATCGATATATGGCTGGAAAGCACTTATTAAACTCTTTCTTCGTAAAATATAGGTAAAAGCGGGTTTACTGATATGAAGAATCGAGTGAAAAATATTGCATACAGAATGGGTATATTAAAAATATTGTTACTTGTTCAACGATTGTTTTTAAAGGCACCACTCATACTCATGTATCACCGTTTAACGGCCTATAATGGCAATAATATTTCAGTCGACGATTTTGAGCAGCACCTTATTTTTCTAAAAGAAAATTGCGAAATAGTAACGCTTGATATTGCGATACGTGATGTTAATAAACCATCAAGAGGCAAGCTTAAGGTAGCAATAACCTTTGATGATGGTTACGAAGATTTTTATCATCTGGCATGGCCTATATTAAAAAAACATGACGTACCCGCTACCTTGTTTATTACCACAGGCTTTATTGATAAATCCGTTTGGCTTTGGCCCGATAAAATCGATTATATTCTAAAAAATTCAAACGGATTTACCGCTCAGCTAGACGGCTTTGGAGAATTGCAATTCACTCAAGAAACAACGAAAGAGGCATGGCATCGATTGGGTGATTATTGTTTGGTAAAACCTTGGAAACAAAGAGATAAACTCATCAATCAATTGGCAGTAAGCTTAGGGGTTGAACTACCTCAACAACCCGTTCAGGGGTACCAGGGGTTAACGTGGTCTCAATTAAAGGAAATGTCTGCTGAAGGTCTTTCTATTGAAAGCCACACTGTAACACATCCAATACTTTCTACTCTTAATCCACTAGAAATTAAAGAAGAGTTAAGTGTTTCAAAGCAAGTTATTGAAACGAATATTAACCAGCGCGTTAATATTATTTGTTACCCAAATGGCTTTGCGCGTGATGTATCAAACACGGTAGAAGAGCAAGCTAGGGCTTGTGGATATAAGTACGGGGTAATGGCTTGCTTCGATAAGCAGACAGCTAATAACCCTTATAGAATTGGTCGAACGTCAGCAGCCAAAGAAATTTCAACGTTAGTTATAGGGTTATTAAGGGCATCAAAATAGATACTATGAAAAATAAACTACAGTTATATTTATATACACCGTACGGATTACTATTCTTTTTTATTTTAGTATCTACTGGTTTAAAGCTATTTGTTATTGATGTTGGCGCACCCTATGTGATGATGGACGACGCTAATATGTTTTCGGGTGGGTTTTTAGTTTGGTTTGGGCAAGCGCCTCCTCAAAGAATGTATATTGAAAGTTGGTTTAGTGGCCTGTCTTCAATGACGGTCTACATATCGAATCAACTGCTAGCCGGAAATTTGTCTGCCTTAAATTTAAATATCGTCGCTGAAGCTTATGCAGACTTTAATCAGAACCCTTACCCGTACGTAACTGGGTATAGGTATCTAATGCTACTGTTTGATATGTTGACGGTTTTATTTGTATTTAAAACGGCACAAATCGTTTTTTCTACAAAGCAAAATGGTCAATGGATTGCAGCTTTGGCTGCTTCGCTTTATTTAATGAGCTATAACACGCTTTGGTGCAATATAGTTTCAAGACCTGATACTGGAGCGGCCCTGTTTGCTGCGGCAGGACTCTATTTATATTACAAATCTGATTTTGGCAATACATTAACTACGCTATGGTGTTCTGCACTATTAATGGGTATATCAACAGGGTATAAGCTTCACTGTGCATTATTTGTTGTTTTTATCTTGTTTGATATGTGGAGAGTGCTAGGTTTTAAAAATGCCTTTAAACGGTGCTTTCAATTTGGATTGATTTCATTCGTAGCGTTTCTTATTGCCTCTGGCTCCGCAATATTTGACCCTCTGTTATATGCAAAATTGAGAGCGCTGAATGTAAAAGATGATGCTTCTCCCTGGATAGAATGGGGTGATCAAGTTTTTGTTGTATTTAAAGGTGCTGGCTGGCTGGCTTTGCCCTTATTGTTAGCTGCAATTACCCCCGCATGGAAAAATAGAAAGCTTAGTGAGAACCAAACTATCAGTAGTGTTGTTTTCTTAGCGTTATGTTGGGTCCTGTTGTTTTTGAGCATTCGTCAGTTAAGAGCCTACTGGATGTTGCCTGCGCTCCCATTAATCTATATGGCTGCAGTGAGTGTTCTAACCACCGTAAGATCTCGCGCCATTATTGTGACTCTTTCTGTTATTGCACTAGCAGTCGTTTCGTTTCAGACAATTAAGCAAGCTTATGAACTGAAACAAGTGAATTACCATGAATTAAGTCAATGGATACAAACTAATGTTGATACAGATTCTGCAATTTATATTTATGGGTACGAAGCAGTTAACCTACCTAAAAATACAAAGGCAATGAGCAATATTCGCGCAGGAATTGAACGTAAAATAGAAGCATCTAGAGTTAACGAAAGGTTTACCCTTAGGCACATCAAAAACTGGGAAGAACGTTCTACATTAAAACTTTATAGTATGCTGGAGTTTGAATCTGAAGGTTATGAATATTATGGCTACTACGCGGCTCCACTAGCAGAGTATGAAGGTATATTGAGCTTTGATGATATTGATTATGTACTGTTTCTTGAAGGCTTTATGTTTCCAGAAATCGAAGAAGTTAAGCGCACACTCAAAAATGAGTTCAGTGAGGTAGCATCTGTCGTAGGGCCGGGTGGCGGTAGTAAGGGATTAACGTATCAGGTTTATAAAAGGAAGCAGGTTAATGTCCGGTAGTAGAAAAAGAATTTTGCATCTTGTAGATAGCGCTGGCGTCTATGGTGCAGAGCAAGTGATACTTAATCTATCTCAGCAGATGAAAAACAATGAGCGGTACCAGTCAGTAGTTGGCTGTATTGTTGAAAATAAAAGCGATCAAAATGATTTATATGATGCCGCGCTAAAGTCAGGTATACACACCATTAAAGTACCAATTGCTAACGCGCTGTTTTTTCGAGATATTCCTCGGGCGGCTAGGTTACTCAGAAAGGAAGAAATAAGTCTAATCCATTCTCATGGTTATAAGCCATCGGTATATGGCTCTTTAATTTATCTGTTGACCTTAATACCCATCATCGCAACATGTCATTTATGGTTTGAGGCATCAAAAGGCCCTTTAAAAATGAGATTAATGACCTGGATAGAAAAAAGGTTATACCGCTTTTTTCCAATGGTTATCGCCGTGTCTAAGCCTATACAAAATGTACTGCTAGATCATAAAGTGAAGCAAAACAAAACGGCTGTGATTAAAAATGGTGTTGAAATACACACCGGCGCATTATCAAGCCAAGAAAAAGGCGCATTGAAAGCCGAATTAGGCATGAGTAACGCTACCCACTGTATTTTAAATGCAGGTCGTTTAACTAGGCAAAAAGCACAATGGACGTTGATAGAGTCAGCCGCAGCATTTAAAAAACAAGGTAAGCAGGTGCATGTTTTAATCGTAGGAGAGGGCGGATTAAAGCAAGAACTAAAAGCACTGATAATCAAATATAATGTAAGCGATGTTGTCACGTTGTTAGGTTTCCGGTCAGATATGGATCACTTACTACAAATAGCCGACGTGTTTGCGCTCCCTTCACTTGATGAAGGTATGCCTATGGCCTTGTTAGAAGCTTGTGCCGCCAAAGTACCCGTTGTAACAACACCGGTCGGGGATATTCCTAAACTAATTGAAAATAACGAAACGGGTTTGTTGATTGAGCCAGATAATGAGCCCGCACTCACTGCAGCCATTAACCTTCTTTGTGAGAATAAAAGCAAAGCTAAATTGATGGCTGAGAAGGCATTTATTCAATTAGAAGAAAACTATTCAAGCGCCGCGATGTGTAAAGACTATATCAACATTTATTCAGGTTTATTAAACGATAAAAATTATGCAGCCGGTTAAAGTTCTGTTTTGTATCGATAGTTTAGTCCGGGGTGGTACAGAGCTACAGCTTATCGGGTTAATTCAAAGACTAGATAGAGACAAGTATACCCCTTACTTGTTAACTATTAGAGACTCAGATCCAAGCCTTGTACCTGATGATTGCCATCATTTAAATTGGATGGTTCCAAGTCTGGTTTCTGCTAGTGGGGTTTCTTCTTTAATAAAGCTTGTGTCTTTACTTAAAACAGAAAAGTTCGGTGTTGTTCAAACGTACTTTCAAGACTCAACTATGTTTGGGGGCATAGCGGCTAGGTTGGCAAACGTGCCAGTAAGGATAGCCTCTTTTCGTGATATGGGTTTTTGGCATACAGCACTTCAGGGTTTTATTTTAAAACGAATATACACGTTAATGACTGGGTTTATCTGTAACGCGGACATTATCAAAACACACTTTTCAACACTGTATGGCATAAATGCCGATAAAATAACCGTCATTCGTAATGGCGTCGATACAGAAAAGCTAACATACGTAGAGCATAGTGGGGCCACAAATAATATTGGTATCGTCGGCAATATGACACGGCATGTCAAAAGATTCGACTTATTTATAAAAGCTGCCTCTCTTGTTTTTGAACGCTACCCCGATATTCAATGGCATATCATTGGTGATGGTCACCTTATAGATGAACTTAAAGCTCAGGCGGTATCAGAGGGCATAGCTGAGCGGTGTGTTTTTACGGGCCGTATCGACAACGTTGTAGCTTATCTTGAAAAAATTCAGGTGGGTGTGATTTGCTCTGATTCAGAGGGCCTCAGTAATGCGATTCTTGAGTATATGTTTAAAGGGGTCTCAGCAGTGGTGACAGATGTGGGGGGGAGTCCAGAATTGGTAACTGATGGTGAAACAGGCTTATTAGTCCCACCTGATGACGCCCAAGGGCTCGCAGACGCGTTAATAACGTTAATTGAAGATAATACACTTAGAGCTACCTTAGCAAAAAATGCAAGACAAGCGGTTGAAAGAGATTACGGATGGAATCAATGCTTAGTTAATCACGACTCTTTTTATCAGAGCCAACTAAGCGTGGCTAAAAAAGGGACCGTTTCGTGAATTTCATAAAGTTTATAGGTGTGGGCGGTATCGCAACCGCTATTCAATATGTACTACTGATATTACTGGTAGAAGTTACAAGCGCGAGTGTAGTGCTACTCTCAGCCATTGCTTTCACAGTAAGTGCTATTTTCAACTACCTAATGAATTATTACTTTACGTTTGAGAGCGACGCCAAGCATGGGGTTGCCTCTATTAAGTTCGTTGTCGTCGCAAGTTGTGGATTAATGTTCAATACGGGCATCATGCATTTAATGGTTGAAATACAAAATATCCATTATTTAGTATCACAAATTACAGCGACCATTGTAGTGCTATTTTGGAACTTTTTTATTCATAAATACTGGACATACAACACAGGCCAATTGAAATGACTCAGGAAGAAAAGGCAAGAAAGAACGCAGCCCTTGCGATTGTTATACCTTGCTACAACGAAGAAGAAGTACTGCCTGAAACGATCAAACAGATGTCACGTTTACTTGATGATATGCGGGAATCCGGTCTTATAGATGATGGAAGTGGCGTTTGGTTTGTTGATGATGGTAGTTCAGATAAAACCTGGGACTTGATTACAGAAGCCACGATAAATAATAAATATATCAATGGTATTAAATTATCACGAAATAAGGGCCACCAAAATGCACTGCTAGCGGGTTTAGAAACAGCCGAAGGGGATGTTTTAATCAGTGTCGATGCAGATCTGCAAGATGATATTACGGTCATGAAACAGATGATGACCCAATATCATGCTGGGTATGATGTGGTTTACGGTGTGCGTAAAGCTAGAGAGCTAGATACGCGTTTTAAACGTATAACTGCAGAAGGGTATTACCGTGTTATCCAAAAACTAGGTGTAGACGTTGTATTCAATCATGCAGACTTTAGATTAATGAGCCGTCGAGCGATAGAAGCTCTAAAACAGCATGAAGAAGTTAATTTGTTTCTACGTGGAATGGTGCCAGCAATTGGCTTCCCATCAACGAATGTTGAGTATGATCGAGCAGAGCGGTTTGCAGGCGAGTCAAAATACCCACTTAAAAAGATGTTAGCGTTAGCGGCTGATGGTGTTACCTCATTCTCTGCATTACCGCTGCGGTTCATCGCTCTGTTAGGGCTGTTCATTTTCTTATTTAGTTTTGGGTTTTCAACCTGGGTTCTTTGGGTTAGATTATTCACTGATAATGCAATCCCTGGTTGGGCATCATCGGTATTACCTATGTATTTTTTAGGGGGAATACAGCTATTAAGTATCGGTGTCCTAGGTGAATATGTAGCTAAGACCTATATGGAAACTAAAAAAAGGCCACGATATATTATTGATAAAACGATTCTAAACAAAGAAAGTGGTTTTAAGACTATGCCTGCTGGGAGTATAGAAATTGATAAGGTGAGTAGTTAGATCTATTGATTATTCCAAACTACTAATATAAAAAGTATGCGCTTTAGTCTAAGGTTTTATAATCTACATATGTAACTTAGGTTATGTACTAAGAAAGTTTATAGACGAATTGTTCACACAGTAATTATTCTAATGCTCATATACTTATAGAAGTAACATATAGCTTTTCATTCCTTAGGGTGCACTCAAAGAGCGTGGTAGCAAATCATAATTATGTGCACCTAGAATATTTATAAAGTTGACGGTAGTGTTTAGATCAATAGCTCTTGGGCTTAACTCCCATGAGATCAGCAGGTGTTTGCGGAATTTGGTCGCTATTTTAGAGTAAAGTGAATGGTGCTCGTTTAATGGATAATATAGCGGGTAGATGGTGCAGAATAATTTTAACTATACGGGGCGCCGCGATTGCGGATACGAGATATATACTAAACATACTGGCCCTTAAAGTAGCTTTTAGACTTACAGTAAAAGTTGGTCACTTATCTAAAATACGCAAAAAAAATTATTCACTAAGCGTAAAAATAAAATATATTTAAAGGTGTTTTTACCATTTGGTGACAAAGCTTATTGATGGCTGACCCGGTACTTCGTGATCAGTTTAAGGGCTTTTGCAATCTATTTGCTACCATAGAATAGTTGAAAAGCGTCCTCTAGACTCATTTCGATGGATCAACCAATGACGAGGGGTAAAGTAAATAAAAGGTGCTCATACCTCACGACAGATTAATGAAATATATGGCGGATAACGTGAATTATTTTAATAAGAGCTCAAACTCTATTTGGATTACTTGGGAAAGCCAAGTCAGAAATAAAACCCTTAGCAAAGAAATTCAGGCAGCCCTTTATCAGCTAGAGTCAAAAAAAGCGCGTTTACGAAGATACATAGACTTAACTATTTTAACTTTTAACATAATAAGAAAAAGTCCAGCGAATGTAGTGGTAGTACAAAACCCCTCAATTATTTTAGCTTTGGTTGCAAATATTTTTTGTCGGTTGACCTTTAAAAAATTAGCGGTTGATGCCCATAATGGCGGCTTATTTCCGATTGATGGAAAGTACTGGGTGCTTAACAGGCTTGCTGAAATAATTGTAAAAATTACACCGCTAACCATAGTCAGTAATGAAGAGTTAAAAAAATACGTAGAGGGTAAAGGCGGAAAGTCGATAGTCGTACCAGACCCACTTCCAGCACTAACTCCATCCCAAAAAAATAAATCAACCGAGCTCTATAAAGCAGTGTTTGTTTGTACTTGGGCTCGCGATGAGCCATATGCTGAAGTGATTGAAGCAGCTAAAAAACTTCCGGAAAACATAAAGTTGTATATAACTGGAAATCATAAAGGTAGAGCTAATATAAGTCTTGAGGGTTACCCGAATGTAGTATTGACGGGTTATATTTCTGATACAGATTATGTAGATCTACTTGATTCAGCAGACGTAACTATAGACCTAACGACAAGAGATAATTGCTTGGTCTGTGGCGCATATGAAAGTGTAGCACTAGAAAAACCGATGATACTAAGCAACAAAAAAGCACTACGGTCATACTTTAATAAAGGGGCACTCTATACAGAAAACAATGCTGAAGATATCGCTGAAAATATAGTTAAAAGTCAAAGCCTAAATGAAGAATTGGCGGAAGAAGTTAAGCAGATGAAATTAGAAAAAACTTATGAGTGGAAAAACATCAAAAAAGATCTGTTTCTAGCATTGGATATTAAATGTTCATAAATTTGTTTTTAGATTTTAACGTTATGTTTTGTATGACTCTTAAATACTAATGTTATTAAACGTTTGTTTTTGAAATTTCGTTTATTGGTTACACTACTTACTATTAAGAAATCAGCTACACTAAGTGTTAGATGATCGCTTGAAACATATACATATCAGGTTAAAAAGGGTGACGAAAATGCTTTGTTTCAGAAAAGTTCTAACAATTATCTGCATCGGAGTTATTGCTGCTGAATCCAATGCGCGGCCAGTGGTAAATGGGTTTGTCGGTGAGTTGAAACTTGGCAATATTATAGAGGTTTACGGCACTGATTTTGGTGAAATGGATGGCGGAATCATTTCATGGGATGATTTTGAAGGGCATGAAACCGGTGAGCTGATAAACGGATCAAAATCAATAATTGGAGGTAATTGGTCAACCATATATAGTTATTCAGGAGATGGTGCTAGGTTTGATACTAGAGAGTCTCATAGTGGTAATAAAGCTGCTCATTTAGATTGGTCAATTGATAAGGAGAGCATTCGTGCGTTTGGTTGGTCTGGAAGAGGGCCATATAATAAACTATATATCTCTTATCAAAGGTATATGGAAGGTGATTACAAGGCTGCTTCGGGGTTTAACCACAAACAATTTTACCTTTATGGAAATAATGGGCAGATGCCACAAAGTATGCCGCTCATGCCTGGTGGAACTACAATGTGGGGGTTATATAATAATGTAAGTAGCGGGGGGCTTTCATGGAGCGAAGGTAATAATATAAATACCGAGGGCTGGGTTTATAGCAACACAGTAAATAAGTTTCAAAGATGGGAATGGTTTATTCAGTTAAATAGCCCTTACACAGAAAGTAACGGTATTGTCAAGGGCTGGCTTGATGGTGTTAAAGGAATTGATAACGAAAAATACAGAATTGGTTATGTAGATGGGAGTTTTAAAGATTTTAGGCTAGGTCATATGGCTCAAGGGTTTATGGACTCTGCAAAAGCCTGGTTTGACGATTTGTATATTGCCACTACTCAAGCTAGAGTTGAACTTTGTGACTCTCCTGTATGGAAAGAATGTAAGAGTAAAGAAATACAGGTCGTAGATGAAGATACATGGAGCGATACTGGTATCTCCTTTAAACTAAACTCTGGATTCTCCAATTATACTGGCTCGATATATTTATATGTGGTTGATAAAGACGGATTTGCTAATGAAAAAGGTTTTCCATTAGCTTACTTTAATCCAATTGAAGCCCCCAAGTTATCAGTTGACTAGTTTAATCATATTAAAAGTAGGTTGATAAAAATAATAAGTTCAGCCTACCTCTGTAAAATTTTTACGAAGCTCAGCTTTTAGTTTAAGAGTTTTATCTTGTTGATTATCGATATGTCGTGTGCTGCTGCTCTGGTTTGCAGAACTTATTTATCCAGTTGTGTAGGGTTTTGGTTGTGACGCCAAGACGTTAGCGAGTTTATAACCGCGCTCTGTTATTTGTTTAACAGCCTTAATTTTACACTTTTCTAGATATCATTTACCGCGCATTGATCACCTCTATAGTTAAAGTTTCATTATAACTCCATGAGGGGGCTATAGAGCTGGGAGCGAACCAATTTAAACTAATGCCGTCGGAATACTCGGATTTAATTCTTTTAATTCTTTTAATTCTTTAACTGAATTAGATATCTTTCTGATAGATATTGTTAAACCTATTGCTAACCACCAATAGATCTCATAAAGATCCATACCAAACATTCCTAAAAATAACCGGACTACAATAAAAGCACTTATGGCCTTCCCAATAGCGATAGAAAAATCTATATGGTTTATAAGGTCACTAACTGTTGTATTTTCATATATTATTTTATCAGGCGGAGCTCTAGCTAAAAGAATTTTGCTTTTGTTTAATGAGGTATCGTTACTTTTTATAGTTTCGAACAATTTAAATATTAACAACAAAAAAACAATAAAGCCTTGTATTCCGAGATTCGTAAGTACCTCAAAATATAAGTTATGGGTATCTTGCTTACGCCCGAAATATTGGTCGCGGACTATTGGAAATGCACCTACTCCAACCCCCAAAGGGTTTTGAATTGAAATTTCTAAAGCATCTTCAAGTATTATCATTCTAGTTTTTTTAGAATTTCCTTCTTTCTCCTTACTCGCATAAATAGATTCGAAACGTTCAAGGTACTGCTCGGGGATAAAGGGTAAGCTTATAATAAGTAGTAGTAAAAAGGATACTGCGACCTTTATTCGGTATTTAGAACTATAAACCGCATAAGCTATAAAACCAAATGCCGCAACATAGCCTGTTCTGGAACCGGTAAATACAATGATTACGATAGCAAATATTAAAAGAACACCCAGTAAAGTTTTATATATTCTATTAACCTTAGGAAATAAATAATAGATGAAAGGGAGCAGGCTAACGCCGAAACCTGAAAATGAATTTGGGTGTCCTAACATAGGAACTGAACCATGTAAGCGCATGATGCCTTGATTTTGCCATACGAGACTACCAGTTTCCCATCCGATAAAGCCTTCATATGCTAGTCGAAAACAAGCTAACAAGAAGGCAAAAATAAAGAGTTTTAGGGCTGCAGGCGTTCTAATAAAAGTCGAGATAAAAACAGCTAAAAGTGAGAATTTAAACGCACGATCAATAAAAATATTATATGAATATTCAACATTCGCCGATAACGGTACTTGAATAATCATAAAAAAGAAAAAGCAATAGACATACTTAGTTAAGGGCGCTGTTGCTTCATTGCTTTGTAGTTGTTTTAGTAATGCACAAAAGCCAAGAAAGGCACCTAAGATAAACTCAAACCGGACGGCACCTAAAATAGGGATACGCGCTCCTAATTGAAGATACCAGACAATAATATAAAACGAAGTGAGATAAACGAAGACGTTGTTCTTTGAAAACAATTCGTGTGGGGTTATCTTTTCTGATTGGTTAGAGTACATTTAATTCTCTGGTCAGTGTATATAAGCTGACTGTTACAGTTTGCAGATACATTTTAGAGATTTATTAATGAACAGCAAGTTACAAGTGTCGATAGTACCTATTATTAATGCTATTGATCCAGTACTAGAGAACTCCGTCACTGATGACACTGCAGATCCTTTATTTAATAGTGCTATTTGGCTAAAAGCTTGGTGGCAGAAATGGGGTGGAGGATTTGAACTCAATATTATAATAATAAGAGATGGAGACGATACCCTATGTAAAATGAGTTTGTATATCGACTCATTTACACTCAAAAATATTATCCCCATTAGGCGTTTACAGTTTATCGGTACAAACTATCAACATATCACTACTCCAAGAACTGAGTATTTAGCTTTTTCGACTATGAAAGGTTCCGAAAGCTCAATAAGGCTCGGTTTAGAGGCTCTTGAGGCACTAAAGTGGGATGAATTTGTTGCTAGAGATATAGTAAAAGATGATAGTACCGATTTAGCCATCACCCAATGGGCGAAAGATAACAACTGGTTAACTCGCGTTATTCATAGCGATACCGCATATTCTATCAATACAACGTCGTCATTTGAAGCATACAAAAAAAATCTAGGTTCTAATACTCGGCTTAAATTGATTAATAGGCGGAAGCTTTTAGAAACCTTAGGGGACGTAGCGATAGAAAATTACTTCCCTGATAGGATCTCGGAGTTCTTTGAGTTATTAAATGCATTTCATGAAAAGCGATGGGGCGACACTTTCTCAAAACAGACCTTATCATTTCATCAAGAGGTCATGAAAAACAGTCAATCAGGTGGTTTAGAGGTGGAACTCTCTGTATTAACTGTTAACGGTGTTTGTGGGTCAGTGATGTTTAACTATGTATTAGAAGGGAGGGTTTACAACATAAACTCAGGGTTTAACGAAAGCTTCCATAAAAAGATAGCAATAGGCATGCTTCACTTCGGTATTCTGATAGAATCCGCATTCCAAAACCCCAAGATTCATACATTTGATTTTTTAGCAGGGCATGGCAAGAATTCAAACTATAAATCTCGTTTAGCGACTGATACGGAACAACTGCACTCTATACAATTAGTTAGATCATATAAACTTCGCTTGCTTTATAACATCAATGACTTATTTAAAAAATTAAAGTCCTTGTTAAAATAAGTTGGCTTAATCTAACACGTAAATAATAGGTAAAATCATGGCTCACAACAAGTTAGAAAATATATCAAAAGGAGAGGGGCGGTTTTATTTATTAGATTTACTTAGATTCTTTGCTGCAATGGCGGTAGTTTTTTATCATTACTCTATCTACTTCGAACAATCTGACTTTTGTGGCCTTATTAAACTGACTTATTTTGGGTATCTAGGGGTCCCTTTTTTCTTTATATTAAGTGGGTTTGTAATTACCTCTTCAGCACTTAATAGAGACCCACTTCGATTTGCCCTATCGCGAGTGGTGAGATTATACCCAGCTTTTTGGGGGGGGCTTCTATTTGCCGTTTGTATTAATTTTGCCCTTGGCGATCGTTTATTTACTTTTAAAGAAGTCTTGTTAAATGCCACTATTTTGAATGACTACTTGGGGGTACGAAATATAGATGACGTTTTTTGGACTTTACAAGCAGAATTGAAATTTTATGGCTGCGTTTTTCTGCTTCTTACGTTTAACCTATTTAAATCATTTTACTATTGGCTAACGGGTTGGTTGAGTCTTGCAATACTGCATTATTTCACTTCTGAGCCGTCAGCTATGGGGATATTTATTAACCCGTCTTATTCTTTTTATTTTATTGGTGGTGTTTGTTGTTGCTTAATACACAAGTATAGAGGTGATATTAGGCTCATTCTAATGCTCTGTATTGCTACTGTTTTTTCAATGCTAGCTGCCTTCGGCCAAGTTAATAGCTTTTATCCATCTGCAAATGAGGCAGATCATATTATTGTTATGCTGGTTGTGTTGTCTTTTTATGTACTTTTCTATTTGTTTGCAATAGGTAAAATGACAATTAATCCTTTTTATGGGGTGAGGTTTTTGGGAGCGATTAGTTACCCTTTGTATTTGATTCATAATTTTTCTGGTAAGTTAATTATTAATGAGTTGATTTTATTTACATCTACTTTTACAGCGGTTTGTATTACGATATTTCTTATTTTATTAGTCTCGGCTTTTATACACTTGTTTATTGAAAAAAAATTAGCTCCCCTTTTGAATAAAGTAGGTAATAAGTTGATACACTTCCTTGTAAGTTCGCCAAAATTAAAATAACTTATTAATATGTAAATTAATTATTTTACCTGATATTAAGAATGCTTCTGAAATTTGTTTCAGTGTGTCGAAAAACTATTAGACGAATCCGTTTAAATATCGAATTATTTGTTAGAATTGCGTTCGATGAGTCAATTTTTAAAAGGAATTGTTCGTGCCTCCATTGGATGCTACCCCTAAAGTCTCAATAATCATCCCTGTTTATAATGCAGAAAAGTATATTAGTCAGACGCTTAATTCCATTCTCAATCAGTCGTACAAGAATATTGAGGTTATTCTTGTAGATGACTGTTCTTCAGATCAATCTAAAGCAGTAATTACACCTTTTTTATCAGAAAGCATTAAGTACTTCTGTGAAGATAAAAATTGCGGTGGTCCTGCAGGCCCTAGAAATACAGGGATAAAAAATAGTACCGGTGACTTGATCATGATGTTTGATTCTGATGATATTATGCTGCCAGGTAAAATTGAGCGATCAGTAACATGCTTCAGTGAAAACCCAAATATTGGGTTGTTATGTACAGGGTTTCAATCTATTGATAATGAAGACAACCTTCTCGTAGAAGACTATTTGAGCGATTACACTCGTTTTAGAGCGGTGTTTACGACTACTGATGATAAAAGTGCTTATCGGATGTCGTCAGAATCTGCATATTCTGAGCTGTTTTATTCGAATTTTGTAGGCACTTCAAGTGTCGTTATTCCTAGAGTGGTATTTGATGATATTGGTTTATTTGATAGCACACTAACCAATGGCGATGACCGTGATATGTGGTATAGGGTTGCGATGAAGTATGACTTTTTATTTGTTGATGAACCCCTTCACCAATACCGAATAAATGAAGGGGGGATCAGTGCTCGCGGTGGTCGTAATGCAATTAATAGGATTAAAGTCTTAGAGCGTCAAAATACGCCAAATTTACCTTCAAACCTTAAAAAACAGCTTAAAAAGCTTCTAGCAAGCAATTATTTGGCATTGGCTCGCTATTGTGTTGAGAGTAAAAAGGGTTCTGATGCTAGAAGAAACGTATTGAAATCCTTTTCGTTAAGACCTTCAGTGTCTGCCTTTAAGCTATTTGTTAAATCTTTAATGTCATGAATGACGCGTCGGATAAATTAAAACATCAAATCAAAAGATATATTATTGAGATTATAGAATGAACGAAAAGGCCCAGTCCCCCAAATTCTATAGAACTGACCTTCAGGGAATGCGAGCGCTTGCCGTTATTAGCGTTGTTCTTTATCACGCTAAGATTCCATTCTTTTCGGGTGGTTATGTTGGTGTCGATATATTCTTCGTTTTGTCTGGTTATCTCATTACGCGATTAATAACGCTAGAAATCGCTAACACTGGTCATCTTGACCTTTTAGGGTTCTATGCCCGCAGAATACGCCGACTACTGCCAGCCGCATTTGTAGTCTTATTGGTTACTGCGCTGTTTTCTATGCTTCTACTATCGCCCATAGAGCTACGCGAGCTTATAGCTTCAATGTTCTATACGGTGTTTTATGCTAGTAATGTGTGGTTCGCTAATAGCGCTATGGACTATTTAGGCAATGACTTACACTCGAACCCTGTATTGCATACTTGGTCTTTGTCTGTAGAAGAGCAATTTTACCTTGTTTGGCCGCTGATAATATTAATGGCCTATAAACTTGTGCCTATTAACAGTATTTACAAAAGGCTTTTTATCGTAACGGTGAGTGTTGGGGGGATTTCTTTTGCTTTTTCACTGTGGGTCATCGAAGTGTCACAGCCTTGGGCCTTTTTTAGCTCACCAACGCGGGCATGGGAGTTTGCTGCGGGGGCATTAGGGTTTTTAGTGACTAATAGATTGTCTGCTTTAAAGCCATTGACTAAGAACCTTTTGTTTGTTGCTGGTATTGCCATTATTGTTCAGTCCATTCTTACTTTTGACGACCATACACGATTCCCAGGCACTGCGGCTTTAATACCTGTTGTGGGTACATTTCTGGTTATTCTCTCGGGGTTAAGTGCTTCATCTAGCTTTTCTAACGTTTTTAATAGCCACGCTATTCAAACGATAGGTAACCTTTCTTACTCTTGGTATTTATGGCACTGGCCCGCTCAAGTATTTTATGAACACTATTTTACCCCAAGTTCTGTATTGGAAAGCCTGATCCCCCCTCTAGTTTCTTTAGTGTTGGCGAGACTGACCTACCAGTTGCTTGAAAATAAAGTGAGGTTTAGTCCGTTTTTATCGGCTACTTCATTGAGGTCGGTCTTTGTGGGTCTTGGGTTAACGGCTAGTGCTGCAATAGTGATAATTGGCTTAAGGTTTGTGTCTATTAATGCGCTAAATTCACCTGAACAGAAACAGGTGTTAGATGCTAGAGCGCAGATACCTGCTACTTACCATGATGGTTGCCATTTAGGCCTACTAGAAACTGAGTTCGGAATATGTGCCTACGGAAATGAAAATAGCGGTACCACTATAGTACTGTTTGGTGATTCACATGCTGCGCAGTGGTTTCCCGCTCTTAAAAAGATTATTAACCAAAAGGGTTGGCGCCTGGTGTCTTTAACCAAGTCTGCTTGCCCTACGGCGTTTGTTTCTAGCTATAACAAACAGTTAGGTCGTCTTTATAAAGAGTGTGCTGAATGGAGGGATAAGGCAATAGAGCGGTTAGCTATAGAGGCTCCTCAGTTGGTTATTATCGGAAATTCATCCAGGCACATAAACCCTGATGATAGCAGTTTATGGCATCAAGGTATGAAAGATTCTCTACAAGCCATTACGACTGTAAGTAACGCTAAGATAGCGGTACTAGGTGATACGCCATGGCCTGGGTTTGATGTGCCTGTGTGTTTGTCTCGTGCGTTATGGCACCAAACTGATGAGCTGGCATGCTCATTTAATAATAGTGATACGCTTCGTGATTTAATGATAAAGGCAGATCAAAAGGCGGTTGATATGTTTCCAACCAGTAATCTAATAGACCTTTCTAGTAGTTTATGCAATGAAACTAGTTGTACGGCAACAGTTTCGGGTGAAATTGGTTATAGGGATAGCCACCACTTAACGTTAACAGCGAGTGAGAAGTTAGCGCCAGTATTAGATGAAAACATCAAAAAACTATTCACAAATGTTCTGTAGACAATCAACTCATATAAATGAATAACTGTGAGCTTACCAATGACTCTCGCAAACACCAAAAATGCACAATTCGCTTGCGTGTTCTGTGAATGTAAGAATGTAGGAGCACCTTCTTACGCACTACAACTGGCCAAAACGTTGATGTATAGCGGTTATCAGGCTATATTTGCTCGCGACCCTTCAGTTGGGGGTCAACAAAAGCGACTATTGGCGACAAACTATATTGGATTGACAAGGTATACACTAGCAACAGGAGGTAGAGCTAGCGCAGGAGTATACGCTCTTAAGCCTATAATGTTTAAACCCTCAATACCTTCCCCTAAACTATTGATTAAATCCTTGTTGTAACAATTATATGTCTCAATCATTATCCGCTAGATTTCTAAAAAGCTCTCTGCTTAGAACGATCGAAACGTTACTCGCAATAGTCGTTGGTTTCTTTATGCTGCCCTTTATGGTGTCAAGCCTAGGGGATGAGCTTTATGGTATATGGATTATTGTTTCTAGTATTACTGGCGCGCTTTATATTTTTGATCTAGGTTTCGCCAGTGCGGTTACGCGCTTTATTTCAAAGTCGCTTGCAGTTGATGACCGGCAAGAAACTAACAGGGTGGTTTCATCGGCGTTTTTTATATATTCGGTGTTGGCATTAATTATTCTATTGGTGACCGTCTCAGCAAGTTTTTTTGCGCTGCATTGGACTGATGACCCTGAGAATGCAAACTTGATTCAGATTCTTATTGTTATTACCGGCATTAATATTGCCGTTGAATTTCCATTCAAAGCATTTGCCGGTATTGCCTCTTATCATATGCGTTATGACTTGTTGGCACTGTCTAGAATTGTATTTAAGTTACTGTCTACCGGAGCCACTATTTGGGCGGTTCTCTGTGGCTATCAGCTTATTGCAATAGCGACGATAGCGCTAATTTCGTCTTTTTCGTCGAACCTTACCTTTTATTATATTGCTAAACACCTTGAGCCAAAGATCGGTGTGAGCGTTGGTTCTGTTAATAAGGCTACAATCAAAGCGCTTACTGGTTATAGCGCTTGGGCATTTTTTATAGATGTTTCACGTTTACTTAAGGAGAGGGGGGACCTATGGGTGATCGGCTATCTGTTAACCGCCTCCCAGTTAACGGTTTACTACGTAGCACTACGTTTAGTCGAATATGCGACTCAATTTCTGTTTAGCGCTGTAAACATGACCACCCCGTTGTTCGCAACAGACTTTTCTAGAAAGGATTTTGACGCATTCTCACAAAAACTGTACCTGTTTACGCGGCTGAATGCGATTCTTGGCTTTATTACTGTTTTTGGTTTTATTTTATTTGCTAAAGAGTTCTTTTCGTTTTGGATGGGGACTTCGTTTGATGCAGAGACCGCGTTCCAAATCTGCTGCATTGTCTTGGCAGGTAAGATGATCGCGTTTTCGAGTTCACCTGTTGGTAACTCGTTAATGGCCATCAATAAACCCAGAACACTGTCATTTGTAGTTGCATTTGAGGCAGTTGTTGGATTGTCTGCTAGTTACTTTTTGATACTTCAATATGGACTTAAAGGCGCTGCAGTTGGCGTTGTTCTTCCATTTCTGTTTACTCGCACTTTCTTGGTTTTTTATCTACTCAGGAAAGATATTGAATTTTCTATGCTTACTATTTATAGGAACTTCCTGCAGTCAGGGATAGTTTTATCCGTTCCTTTTACGGTTATTTTTTACATTAAATATCAGTTTCACGAGTCTTTTAATTTTATACACTTCATTTCTTTGGTTGGGTTATTTATTGTGTTGACTTATTTATCGATACCTTTGTTATTTAAGGAAACTGAAAAAAAAGAATTGAAGAAACTTTTACCTACAAAAATATTTATGCTTCTTTTTTTGGGGGGGACCCTTAAGAATAAGCTAAAACGACATAAGGGGACTTAAGCTTTATGAAAGCATCAGTGGTTATACCTGTCTACAATGGTGAGAAGTATATTGAGGACACCCTCACTTCTTTGCTTGAACAAGACTATCAAGATAAAGAAATTATTATTGTTGATGATGGATCTACCGACGGTACTGCTGATGTTGTTGCTGCACTAGTTGCTAAATACCCCATTATTCGTTATGAAAGAATAGATAATAGCGGAGGCCCTGCAAAGCCACGTAATATTGGGTTGAATTTGGCGCAGGGAGAGGTTGTATTTCTTTTTGATGCTGATGATATTGCATTGCCGGGTAAGTTATCTTCTGCTATGGCTGTGTTTAAATTGGAGCCTTCAGTAGGAATGCTTTCTACGAATTTTTCTATGGTTGACGCTTCGGCTGAAAAAACAGTCCGGTACCGAATGATTGATGACTATTATACGTTACAAGGGGTTTTGGGTAGAAAGATTTTTGATGCGGCATATTTTATTGAATCAAGTGATGCTTTCTCTGCCATTATTAAAACTAACTTTATTGGTACATCGAGCGTTGCCATTAGAAAAAGCTTGTTAGTAAAAATAGGTGGGTTTGATGAAACTTTGCGCCATATAGACGATCGAGAGATGTGGTTTAGGGCAGTTTACGCTACAAATCTAGCTTATATCGAAACACCTTGTCATCTTTACAGGAATCATCCAGACGGAATATCCCATAAACGAAGCGTCCTTCAGGCGGAAGAACGCATTATAGCAGCTAAAAAACTCGTTAAACTGCCTAAGTCTAAGCAGGCTGTAAAAAACCTAGATCAGTTTATATCAATTAACTACTATGCACTTGGTATACACTTTCTGGGTGAGGGGGGGGCTGGTGTTATGGCATTTCGCAGTTTTGTTTTAAGTTTGAAATATAAACTTAACATAAACTCAATTAAAGGAATCGCAAAGGTTGTATTAGGTCGACGAGCTTGAAGGGCTACGTCTACATTGATGAATCTGACCTTTTAAAAAATAGTAACGAATAAAGTGACTGAAAAATTGCTTATCATCGTTTTTCAAACGTGCAATATACATTAGTAGTTTGTGTATAATTGCCTTTTTATAAAGATAGCGGGGAGCACCCCACAACTGCCTTGACTTTACTGTGTTGAATAGGGCTATATTCCCTTTTCCTTGCCTAAATGCTCGACCCGCCATCCACTCTAGATTTAACTGATCCTCACGTATTTGGTGAAGTACTACTGCGTTTGGTAAAAAAACACTTTCGTGACCTGCCTTATTTACCCGTAATAAAAACTCCGTCTCGCTACCCATGATATAGTCTTTACCGTTAGGTCCAATCTGACTGTTAAAGATAAAGCCTTCATCAATTACTTTACGTCTAATGGCCATATTTGGCCCCCAGATTCTGCCGGGGCGAATTGGGCCTTCTGTAAGGGTCGGGTCTGTAATAACGAGAGCGCTAGATATAGAATGATGACTAAGGTTTATTCGTTTATCCAATTTAACATTTGGGTAGTGTGGACGTATACTGCCGCCAAATATATCAAATTTTGGATTGCGTTTTGCGCCAATATAAAGCTCATTTAGCCAATCTGGCTGAGCAATTATATCATCGTCTGTAAATACCAATAGCGCGCCTTTAGCGAGGGGAAGCGCTTTATTTAACGCATTATTTTTACCAGGTGTTGATTCGGTAATATATTTAACGGGTAACTCTGGAATATATGACTCCACCAGTGATTTGGTTTGGTCTTTAACTGCGTTATCAATAACAATCAGTTCCCACTCTAACTGGTCTGTATTGAGATTTATAAGGCTATCGAGGGTGTTTTTTAGAATTGTGTCTCGATTACACGTCGCGAATATGACTGAAACATCCATAAACCAATAATACTCTTATTAATACAATGCTAGTGATAGCCTCAGTCTACAGGCAATAAGCATCAAAAGAAATATTATAGCCAGATGAGTAAATAAGTGAATGATATTACGCCCAATCTTGAATTTAAAAATATATGATGTAAAATTTCTGGCTTTTACTAGCCGAATATATGGTATCAGTACAGGATGGTTTTGATCGTCTCGCTTTTTGTGTAAAAGGAATTTTGTACACTGTTATGAGAGTTAATAAAATAGATTTTTTACGTTTTGTCGGTTTGGCCATGATCATACTGGCTCATGTCGGTCCACATGACTTGTTATTTCAATTAAGAAATTTTGATGTTCCTTTAATGGTGTTAGTTTCAGGGATGTCGTTCGGCATAGCATTCAAGAATGAATCATATCGTACTTATTTATGGAAGCGTGTAAAGCGTTTACTGTTTCCGGTATGGATTTTTCTAACGATATATTTTACTGCACTTTATATTCTTAACCCAATATCGGATGACCTGACTCTCAATAAAATCGCAACTAGTTACTTTCTTATAAGTGGTATTGGGTATGTCTGGATTATAAGGGTGTTTCTTCTCGTAGCATTAGTGTCACCGCTTATATATCAACTGCACCGGAACACACCATCTGATAAACGATACCTGTTTATGCTTTTAACTGCATTAGTGATATATGAACTATTTCGTTACGTTGCGATGCCTTACATTTCTGTCGGTTCGTATCAGCTACTAACGATGGTTATTTATTATATTGTACCTTATTCCCTTTTGTTTGCTTTTGGTTTAAGAATACCTCTATTATCCAATCATATAACCAAAAAATTACTTTGGTTGTCTGTTACATGTTTTGTCGCTATAGGTGGAGTTCTATGGACTCAATCTGGAAACTTCGTACCAACACAGGCATATAAATATCCTCCTTCAATATACTACTTTTCTTATGCAATCGCTGTATCCTTAGTTATATGGTTGGTAGGTGATGTTATCTGGTCTGCGTTGGAGAAGAACCGCTATATTAAAGGTGGTATTTTATTTATTGCTCAAAATTCGATTTGGATATACCTGTGGCACATCCCTTTAGTTAAACATATTCAAGCCGGTGTTACAGTGAAGTACCTATTGGTTTTTACCGCTGCCGCTTTAATAACCTACTTTCAGGTATGGTTCGTTAATAATATTTTGATTAAGAGAACATCGAGCAACACCTTGAAGCGAAACTTCAAGATGTTGCTCACGGGGTAAGTCGATTTGGGAGCGCTTCTGGATTACTCCGCTTACGGCTAAACTAACGAGTGTATTTTTGGGTGGTTTTCGTAAATGAGCTCCCTCCCTCTTCACCACCTCCCGTTATGTAAAGCGTATTATTTATTGTTGAAAATGCAGCCCCATGGCGAGGATAAGGCGCATTTGGCAATGGAATCCAAACGTTTAATACAGGGTCATATTCCTCATTTTGGTTGAAAACAAAGTCTGGGCTCGCAGGGTTATACTCGCCACCTATTACCTGTATTTTTTCGTTTAAGCTACTAATGACCATCGTTCTTCTTCCTGTTGGCATTGCGGCAATGTAGTTCCAGGTGTCTGCTACTGGGTCATATACTTCTCCTGAGGCTTTGGTGCCATTGATCGTCGTTCCGCTTGATGTTCGTTCTCGACCCCCAATAACATAAAGTTTGCCATTGATAACGGCTGTACCTGGGTTATCCCTTACTTCAGTCATAGGTGCTGCTGATGACCAGCTGTTTGTTACGATGTCATAAACTTCCAGAAGGCCTATGGAAGAGCCGTTTTGGTCCATACCGCCAGCTATGTATATTTTTTGACCTATCACCTCTGCGCGGATTCCACCTCTTGATGTTGGCATACTGGCGATGGTGTCCCAGCTATCAGTATTGATATCGTATTTGTATGAATCAGACACTGCACCTGAAAAAGGAAGTGAAGACCCACCAAACACGTAGATTGTGCCATTAAGGGCCACGGTGGCAGGGTTTTCGACTGCTAGACCAGGCTTGTCTGTTAGTTGGAACCAGGTATCTGCCTGGGTATCATATTCGTATACAGTGTTGACTGGCCCCGCACTGGTTTTGCCGCCCACAGTGTAAAGCTTACCGTTATAGGATGCGCTGCCAGAGTCTAATAAGGGCTCAGGTGCGTCAGCTAAGGTATCCCAGCATCCGTTTGATATAGAGCGGAGAGAGGTTATTTTACCGCTCCCAAACTCTGCGACAAATAGGTCTCCGGTGCTATTCTCGGATAATGTTAACGGGTCGTTGAAATTACCGACTAGACTCTCCTGAAACAAAACCCCATCTCCCGGTGGGTTAAGCACTACTCGTACAATATTGTCTCCAAGTGAGTAGTTGGTTATGAGTAGGTTACCTTTAAGTGCACCGCAGGCATTGGATGATTGGTACTCAATAATGCCATTTGATGATGTATGAGCTCCTAATACGGCTAACGGCGGTTCATAGTTGAGCGATGCTGAAACGCCTTGATAGCTGCCATCTTTAAAGACACATTCATCAATTGATGGGTTAGGGTGACCGTAAAACTTACCTTCCTTAAGCCTGAGTAATAAATCGGGTTGCTCTAATGGATTTTGGCCTCCTGACGTCCAGGGGGATGGGCTGGCAAATCCTGAGCAGTCAGGGAATGGCTGAGAAGGAAATGCTCCTGTGACACCTAACCCATTATCAGGGGCATAAATCTCTCCGTTGGAGTGGAACACAAAGTCATAGGTGTTTCTCATCCCTGTAGAAAAGGCGATGACATCGCAGGGTGGAGCGCCATATATATCGGTATTGTTGGCACAACTACCGTCGAACCCGCTAGCGAATACATCTGCAACTACCAACGCAGCTGATAGGGGTTGTTCTTCTCGATCGCCAAACTCCGTAGGTACGTTAACAGGGGCTCCAGCGCCGGTGTTTCCGCCTATCGCAATATAGAGTCGATCATCAGTCCCGAAGTGTAGACTATTGGGTGCATGGTTTGCTTTGGCTCTTGGTAAGCCGGTAATAACATCTTCGACTAAGTTGAAGCCAGGACCGCTAAGCTTTGATACTGTACCTGAGTTGGCAATACCATTATCAATAGAAGGACTTGAGTGAGATACCCAAAGTGAAAAATCATTTGGGTCGTTAATATCATCGTGATGTAGCGTAATGCCGAGAGTCAGCCTTCCCCCATGAGTATTAGTCAGGGAGTTTATGACTTCATCGCTAGTAACATTTAGGTTACTGTCGTAGGTTAAAGCATGAATAGTCCCGAATAGCTCGGTTACATAAAGCCTGCCGTCAGGTCCCCATACCATACTGGTTGGAAAGCTAATATGATGGGACTTCCTGGTGAAATCGAAATTGCTCCCATCAGGTGGCGTTAGACTCTCTTTAACCGTGAAGTGTTCAAAAGAGTAGGTTATTGGCGAACTGTTGTGGCGACTTGTCACAAAGATACCGCTGAAAGACCTTGTACCAATTTCAGGGTCTATTCCCGCTGCGTCAAAGCTGAACATCTCAGGGGAGACGGTGAACGTATCTATTTTGTGTTCCTCACCCCCATTAATTGAGTAGTAACCACTTACAGCTTTACTAGACGGTGTAGCAATCAACCTAAACGTAATATCAGATGAAGATACATTAGAAATATTTGCAACTGTGCTAGATTCAATAAGCCCTCCTTCTTCATAAGCAAGCTCAATGTTTGATCCGGAAGGGGTGGAGAGTAGTATCAACTTTATATAATGATCTTCATCAACACCGAGCCAAAGCCCGGCTTGCTCAAATTTACCCGATCCAGGAGGAGGGGATAACAATGTAGTTGAAATATCGGTTATCTGGTTCGGACCTGCGAATCCAACGCCCAGTGCGTTGTTTAAATTGTTGTTGTCAAGAAACTGAATGCCCTGAGTGGTCGTTAGGTTAAGAACACCAGACGCGATATCGACTTCAAAATTGTCAGACAACAACCCTCCGCCATTAGTGCTAGTTTGAATATAAGTGAACCCACTTCCAATAGTGTTCTTGTCAAGAATGTGGCCATCATCATTATTGAAATTAAGCTCATAAGGTAGAGTTACTTTGATGTCCGAGCAGATGACAGGCGCGCACTTATTGGTTTCAGAAATGTCTACATTTACGGTTACAAATATTGTCTCAAAGGTATTTGCTGAGATGGTTAGCACCCCCTGATGACTTCCAAGTGCGAGTGTATTTGTATCGATGTTGATCGTGATATCTTCTGGGGTAAAACCGGAGGCAGAGCTTGTTGTTAACCAATTTGAATCGGTTAGTACTGAATAACTATTGGTCGAGTTATCGCTTGTTGTGAGGTTTATAGTACGCGAAACTATACCTGAACTGGGTATGCTAACGACATTGATAACGTTACTACTAACCCCTAGTGTATGGCCAAACTGAGATATTGACATCGTCACGGGCATTATAGATGTCTCAAAATTCGGCGCGGTTACTGCAATCTCTGCTGTATAATTTCCGATAGGCATCCCGGTTGGATCAAGTGTCACAGTTAGTGTTTCTGGAGCGGCACCAGAATAAGGCGTAACTGTTAGCCAGGCTTCATTGCTTGTCGCATTGTAGATTGGACTAGAGCCGTCAGCGCTAGCATTTAAACCCAGCAATACGTATCTAGTGGAAGGCGAGTCCCCGATAATTAAGTCTTCAGAAATAGTGGAAGGGGACAGTAAGAACCCATTTACAGCGTTGCCAATGTTAAACGTTGCTGCAATAACCTCTTCAGAAAGGTCATTCTTTATTACCTTTGCTACTAGCGTGTGAGAACCGTCGGAAAGTGTACTGGTATCATAGGGAATAGCATTATCGTTAGATTGTGTACCTCCTAAATCGTAGGGTTTAAGACCTTCGGTTTTTGTTGGCGTGCCGGTTGCGGGCTTATCCAAGAAAAACTCAACCTTTTTTACACTGTCTTCTGGATAAACAAATATATGAGTATTGCCGGCTAACGTCATTCCGTTTAGTGATGTCGCAAATGAACGCGTACTACTATCACTAACTAACAGTTCATATGTGCCTGAACTCTGCGCAGTTACAGACACTGTGACTGTTAGGCTCGTAGAGAGAAACCCTGTTGAATCGAAACTGACGAGCCCTTCATACTGGCCAGGTACCATAGATGAGGTATCTATTGAGACTCGTATATTTGAAGGCGTTGAACTTGATGAGGCAGTAACTTCAATCCACGAAGTAGACTCTGAGATCGAGAAGGGCTGTATAGATCCATCATGAGCGGTGAGTGTCGTGTTGAACTCTGCAGAGATCGTACCTTCTACTACGTTAGCGTTATGAAACTGATCAGCTAGTACTAGGCTGGGTTCGTGATTAGCGACTAGAAATTGTGCTTCGTGCACTTCAACTGCTCCCGAACGGTCTTCTAATTCGACGGTTAAGGTGTGGTAACCATCGAGAACTGTATTTGAGTCAAATGGCCGGGCGCTTCCGTCTACCATTGTCCCGGCGAAATCATACTCTGCAAGGTTTTCAATTTTAGTGGGTGGGGCGCTAGTGCTTGAATCAAGATAAAATCTAACTTGTGTGGTATTTGGCTGACTGGATACAACGTAGATATAGGCGGAACCAGTGACTGCACTCCCACTTAACAGTGAAGATGCGCTTCGGTTTGAGTTAGGACTCGTTCGGATTTCGGAGGCGTTAGCTTGGGTTAATATGGTTATAGATAAGATGATAAGTGAAACAATGATTTTTATTATTTGCATTGTATTTCCCTCTAGTTGAATAGGAAAATTGTGCAAATATCGATCAGAAATATATAAAGACAACAATTAACATAAGGTTATAACGAAACACTTGTGTTCTTAAAATCAAAAACGTTTGTATAGTGTAAATTAATGTGACATTTGTCACATTAATAGATGTGGACTAGGAGATTATGTAACCATCTGTATCAAAGGTATGGAGGGGTAATATTGGCATAACTTGTGTTCAAAAAATCTTCTACTATTGCCTGCTCATTAGTACAGTTGTTACCGCATTTAATACGTGTGTAAATTAAAGTCGACGCTGGACTACCCAGTAGTGGTCTTATCACCTCTAATAATTTGGCGCCAACTCGACTGCTCGTGGCCTTGAAAGAAACAAGGTATTGATAGCTTACCAACTCTAACTGCCCACTATTACCTTTTAATATTACATAACCGAAGTCAGTATCGCGTATGCTTAGTCGACCGGAGGATGTAACGATAAACTGCTCTTGATTAAACAAGTGATTGTTGTAATTAATAAGCTCTTTACCAGGAGTCTGCTGTTGATAGCTTCTTATTGAAAGTTGGATATCTGCTTGGCCGTTAGAATATATTCCGTCGAAGGAAGTGTCTGGGGATCTAAATGAAGGAGTGGAAATAAGATTATTTTTGAGGTAGCTTCGTTTCCAGCTATCTAGTGAGGCATCAAGCTTCAAGTTGACAATTGCTACTTCGCTGATATTGCTAGAGAATGAGAACTTTGCGTAACTAGGCGCGGCAAAGGCTGCGATAAATGTTACGATTATAACCACTACTACATTAAAGCTGCTACCGGTTTGGGTAGTTTCAACCCCGTCGACGGTAGACACTTCACTTTTTTTATCGCTTGGTTCGTCAAAATCGCGTTCTAGTTTGTGAGCAAGAAAAAAGAGTGGAATTAGGGTGATTGCAAATACCAGCCAACCAAAGTGATCATGCTCATCGACTAAAAAGTGTTCCATATTAGTCGCGTTACCGGCAAGAATGATAATAAATACACGTATCCAGTTAGCCATCAAGGCCATTAATATCCCACTAATTATTAAAATAGCAGACGACTTAATACGGGTATAATTAAGGTAACTGTATAGCGATGTTAAGGTAATGCTAATCAACAGGTACCGTAATCCTGAGCAACCACCAGCTATCTCAAACTTACCCCCAGGCAGTGTTACAAATACATCCTCAATATGAGCTGATACACCTGAAAGGCTCAGTAATATTCCGTTAACGTCAGTAGTGATATATTGTAAAGGAACGGTTAATACATCCCAAATGGGTATGGAAAAGTAAAGGAAGCCAATAGGAAATACGACCGTTTTTGCGGTATTCCAGCCTAGTATGGTGTAAAAGAATAACCAGATAATAAAAGGCAATATTACTTGTTGAATGGCTTCTATACTTGCGTAGAAAGCGAGAAGCCAAAGTACGCTTGAACCAAACATGAGTATAAGGCCAAACCAGCCAATATTAATTGAGGTAGTGGAGAGCGACTTAAGTTGGCTTAACAGATAGTAGGCACTGATACCCAGTACTAGCATGCCATGAGAGTATGACTCATCGAATTTATTCCAACGAACCCAAAGGTCAAGAATGGTGGCAGAGAACGTATAGCCAAATATCGCCAAAAACCCTACAAATACTAGTAGAATAGTTTTTTTCTGTACTGCTAGATTCTGCATCGTCCTTTACCTTTTAGGAACTTCCGGTGTTGAAGACAGAATCTAGCAGATGTTTGTCAGGTGATAAAGAGATGAACCTTACATTTTACTTTTGTTTACTTGGTTACTAGGTATACATATCAATTATTCGAGAATCTGCTTGCTTTTTACATTTGACAACTACGAGCCCGAATAACCCGAGTGCAATAAGGCTTAACGAGGTCGGTTCTGGTACTTTGTGAAAAAATGGATTTCCAAAATAGCTTATATCAGGAGTATTAAATGCAAAGAAGTTTTCTAATGAACGGTTGGTCACTTTATAATTCGTGTTGGACTCGATATTAGAAAATTCAAGATGTAAAAACCATTCAAAACCTTTTTGTCCTAAAGTGTTTCGAAAGTAGCCACTAGCATTTAGTACTGACATGCCAGCGCCTATATTAAGCGGTAGTTCATGGTTGTAGCTTATGGACTTTGACTTATCTAATTGATACTTCATACCGGAAATTTCAAGGGCTAGGTCAAATATCTCAAGAGGCTTAGCCTGATCTACTGTAAGTAAAAAATACTTTCCAGGTTTTGTAACTGGTGAATGGTCATGATCAAAAGAGGTGAAATCATGATTACCGGCAAAGGTGATTAATTGGGCTTGGCAAGCAAGTGGTGCTAGAAGTATAAAGGCTAAGACGACTTGTTTCATTTGATGTCCTTGTAGGGTTATCAGTTTAAATATAGACTTTTTAAAAGCGTGACAACCCATTCCGTTATAATTGTGGTTCGTTGTCAGGTCCCTTTGTACTTCCTATTTACTATAGGCTTGCTGTACTTGGGCGAGATTGATGCTACTAAACGCATCAGGGTAGTGATGGTCGTTCTTGTCGGCGCTCAACCAAATTTGAGTCGGCCAAACAGGTATATTGCAGATAATTTGGTAGTCACTTGTATTGCCTCGACCTAATATGCAAAGAGACGAGGGTAGCCATGCATCTCCTTCATTAGGTGGTTCGACATTTATAGTAATATCAGCTGGAGTGATATCTTCAAGATTTTTAGAACCTGATGCGGGAAGTGTTACGGCAGTACTGCCTCCCGCTTCGCTTGAGGCGAGTTTGACTTCTCCAGCAGTTACTTGAGCGATTGTAATACCTGAAAATTGTTGTGATGTCCCGTATTGTACAGTGCTGGTTGACGCAATAATTAAAATAGAGGTTACCGGCGTAGCCATAATTAAAGTCCTTTTTGATTTATCTCGTTCAGCAGTCAGTATAGTAGCAAGGATTGTTCGTGCAAGAACTTAGCGTAGTGCCGTTTTATGCAGGCTTCGTCACAAAATAGCGTTTTAGATAATAATCGCCTCACTAAAACGCTATTTTTACTCTATTTCAACGTAGCCCTTACTGGTGATGATGTTGGGCCTGTTAGGCCGTCGGTATCAGTTACCTTAATATAAAAATCATAGACACCAGGTAATAAACCTTCATACGTGTGGGTTAGTTGATATGGCCCAATCGGTGGAGCTTCTACTGCTTGCGCTGAGTCCTTAACATAACCGACGGTATACGACGCAATATCATTTAGTGGAAGGTTGGTACCGTCTACTCGTTTGGTGGGTGCGGTCCAGTTCAATGTCACGGTCCCCGTATTTATGACGATACCTTCACCGCCGGTTGGTGGGGGGATTACAACAGGCGGTGGCACGACTTCAGGTGGAGGCGTGACTTCGGTCGGCGGAGTTCCGCCACCGGAGCCGATTGGTGGTGCAATTAAACCCGTTGAACCAGGGTCGGAATTGTTACTGTACTCTTGGCTGTTGGATATGCCATCTCCATCATTATCTAATGAGGCATCGTTACTATTGAGTGGGCTTAGGCCATACTGGATTTCCCAATAGTCAGGTATACCGTCATTATCTGTGTCAGTCACGAAGTCGGTTTCCATATCGGTAAAAGCTGTGAACTCATTACTAACAACGGCTCTTGGTTGAGATGGGGATTCCCACTCTAGTTTGATAAATGCACTACCTGAGCCTTCTGCATACTCCAGAATTAGATCATAAGTCTCGCTCGCGTCTAAACTTATTTTTCCTATATAAGTGCTAGTTGATCCTGTCGTCCAGTGTTCGACGACAACGCTTCCATTGATGTAAAGTCTGGCGTAATCATTGGCAGTGACATAAAAGATATAGTCTTCAGCCCCAGTGTTGTGAGCGGGTTTTAAGCGGGATAAGAAACGAACTGAAAAGTTATCACTTGGGACTTCAGAGTATGGGCTAGATTTCCCCCAGTCAAAGTCTATAGTCGGTTCTTGTTTAATTAACAAGATCTTATCCATTTTAATACCAGAGAAGTACTGTGCGGTAAAACCGGGAAGTTGGGGTACCGACTTGATGGACTCAAGGTATGCCGTTAAGTTGTCTACTCCGTCATTATCGATATCGCCTGAAGCATCTGCTGGATCAAACGGATCTGTTCCAGTGGTGATTTCCCAGAAGTCTGGGATTGCATCGCCATCACTATCGGTTACTTTGTCGTTGACCGTGTCTATCGTATTCACAACGGTATCATCTAATAACGCTATTGATTTACCTGGAGCTTGCCAGTGTAGCTTGATCACTGCGCTTCCTTGTCCTTCGGCATACTCAAGCTTAACAGGATACTCTTTTCCTTCTTCAAGGTTTATGGTTCCGGTATGAACTTTTGTTGAACCAGTACTCCAATAGTCAACGACTAACTGGTCGCCTACCCATAATTTAACGTAATCATTTGCTGTAGCGTTAAAGGTATGCGTACCACTTACATTAGCAACGAAGAAACCTGTAAAGCGAACAGAAAAGTTATCTCCTGGAACTGCGGGATCAGGGGCGCCTTTGGCCCAGTCGAAATTAATGCTGCTATCGTTTCTAAATTTTATAGGGTCTATCAATACGCCTGTTCCGAAAAATTGAGTAGACCAGCCAGACACTAAAAGCTTATCGGGTACTGGAGGTTCTGGTGGTTCTGGTGTTGAGGCGTTATCGCTTGGGTCTGTACCTGCCATATACTCTTCAAAGTTTGATGAGCCATCTCCATCATGGTCTTGTGTTGCATCTGACGAATTGAGAGCGTTAAGTCCGTATGCGACTTCATAACCATCGTCAATCCCATCACCGTCCGTATCTTTATTAAAACTGTCAGTCCTGAGTAGATACTCATCAAGATTGGTTAATAAGTCTCCGTCAGAATCGATGGTAGCGTCGGTGTTGTTTAAGGGATCTAAGCCCACAGCAAGCTCATAGCTATCGGGTAAACCATCATCATCGCTATCAATAGGAGGAAATACATCGTTATATGGCTGTTTGAAATTACCATCGTAGTAGCCCAAACGATAGCCAGTTGAGTAGCCAGAACCAGTGTCTTCGGTGATCAAGCTAACGGGTGAAAGATTGCTACCTGGGATCACTTGTTTTGAAATACCAGGGCCTTGCCAGTAAACCGCTAGCTGATCGCTTCCACTGCCTTGCTTTTGAAGAGCTTCAATATAATAGGTTTGACCAGATTGGAGATTAATTGAAGCGGATTTTTGAGTAGGGTATTTACCTGTATCTCCAACGGTCGCCCACCCATCCATATACGCAATTAGGTGTTTTTTTTCGGTACTTTCCCCTGTTGATATCCAAAGCTCGCTGGAGTCGTTGCTCGAAATGTAGAAAGTGTAGGTGCCAGAAGTTTCAGGGTATAAGTAACCTCGAATTCTGCTGCCATAATTTGTGGCTTTATTCGTTGCACCTTGGAAGCTATTAAGCTGCAACGTAGAATCGGAATCTTCGGCGAATCTATTGGACCGGGTTAGGTCCCTTACGGTTGTTCCATCGATGTTCTCCCAAAACTCTTGAATAATCGAACCGCGATTAGCCGTGTCTGGTCCAGATGCTGTGGGGGGTAGGGTAGATAAATCAATATCGTCATCTGATGTACCGAAAACAGAACAGCCGGACAAAACGCTTAATACAAGTGGTATACAGAATAAGTAGCGCATAATAGGAGTCCTAATATTATGTGTTCAAAAATCGAACTATTTATCTTTGTAAGTCTTAGTTAAGAAAGGTAACTTATCAAGTTTGAGATACGTAATGGCCTAACTGTTTTGTTATGAGAAGGCTAACGGATATAGGTAATGGTTATTTCAGGGTGGGTTTCGAGGGGCTAGCTGGAGGCCGTTTTTTAATATACTGTGCTGAGAGTTAACATTAGATTAGGAGGCTGACCTCCTAATCTAAAAAAGATTACCTATTCAAATTCTGATGCGTTGAATGTCTTGCCTATAGCTTTGTATGCTGCAAGCAAGTGTTCTTTTATTTCCGCTGAACTTTGATCTAAGCGATAAGCTTTTTCAAGAATTTCGCTCGCGTCTTTAGCTCTTCCATTTTCAAAGAGAATCCACCCATAAGTGTCAAGTATTGCGGGATTTCCGGCCGCGATCTCAGAGGCTTTTTTGGCCAGCTCTTCAGCTTTTGGGTTTTTTTGTTCATGGTAGAGCCAAGCAAGGTTGTTCATAGCAACTGCGTTGGTCGCATGCACGGCTAGTAGCTCTTCATATGTCGTAATCGCTTTCTGTTTTTCTCCGGCTTCCTGATAGCTCATCGCTAACATGGTCATAACCCTTGGGCTGTTCTTTTGGATCTTAAGCCAGTCTTGGAGAGGGGTTAATGCTTCATTACTGTCGAGGCGCTTCAGAGTCTGAGACATTTTAATGGCCAGTAGTTCTGATGGCTTTATCTTCCATGCTTGAGAGTACTCTTTGATAGCTGGTTCGTAATCTTGCTTCTGGAAATGCTGGTTTGCAATAAACTCGTAAGGGAGTGGCGACTCAGGATTACTCTTTTTCAATTCATTAATGATGCTTAAGCCTGCAGGCTCTTCATCAGAAATATAGTAGATGTTGGCCAACAACAGGCTTAGGTCTATATCGCCATTTTTCTGGTTTGCGATCAAACCATCAATAAAGGCCTTAGCTTCTTTTGTTTTGCCTTCTGACACCAGTTGTTTAGCTTTTTGTTGTGCTGCTGCTTTAAGTAGCTTTTGTGCCATTAAGTTATTGTTGAAACGCGGAGTACTGATAATGGCCAATGATTTATCAATGCTGTTTTGTTTGAGATATAGTTCAGCTAAGGCAATTTGTGGAACAGTAGCTTCTGGTAGCTTTTTAACTAGTTTTTCGTAGCTAGTCACGACTTCATCGACTGTTTGAGTAGCGTTGAGGTAATTGTAAAGCATACGGTTTGTATCGGGGGAGTCCGGGGCTAACATAACGGCTTCGTAGAAGGCGTTATTGGCTTCTTTAGGTTGGTTGTTACCTGTATAAGACTTACCTAAATTGAGTAGAATCAATGGGTTCTTCGAATCAATACCTTTGGCTTTATTAAACTCTTCGATAGCAGGTGAAAACTGTCCACTACTAAGGTATAACGATCCGAGTACCAGATAGCCTTCAGCGACTTTACTATTGCGCTTGATCCAGTCTTTGGTAATGTTGATTGCTTTATCTGTTTGGTTTGCATCACTCAAGTAATAACCATATGCAATCAGCAGTCGACTGCTATCAGGTTTTTCGTTAAAGCTGCTGCTTATAAACTCAAGCGCTTCTTGTTTTTTGCCTGTCGTAGCTAATGCTTGCGCATACTTAATCTTTAGTTCGACATTATTAGGTGTTGCTTGCATCGCGTCTTCAATGTTTTTAATCCCTTCTTCAGTTAGGCCTGATGCTATTTGTGAAATACCCAGTAATGATTTTAGCGAGGCATCTGTATCATGTTTTGCTAGGCCCAATTGTAGTGTTTGAACGGCTGAAGATGCTTTGTTTAGCTTTAATTGAAGTGACGCCAATAACTTAATAACTTCAGGTTTTGTATTGTCGTTTACATAAAGTGAGAGAATTCGCTCTGCCTCGACAATGTCACCTTGGTAGTTCTTAACGATACCCAGTAGCACACCACTGGGGTTATGTGCAGAAGATATATCTAAGATGGCGTTAAGCTCTATTTCCGCCGCGTCGTAGTCATTATTTTTGAAGTATTCTAATGCGGTTTCGAATCGAAGCTTAATCTCTCCTGGAATGGATTGGTCCAGAATATCTTGATAGCGGCTTGCTTCAGCAATTTTACTCTGTTGTCTAAGTACAAATATCAATGAAGATATAGTTGAGTATTTTTGGGGCGTCATTGTGTCAAGTTGAGAAAGATCCTCAAGGGCTCTCACATATGACTCTTCTGCATCACTATAATTTTGCTCAATATGTGCAAGTCTAGCTTTCCAAAGCCATGCCTCTGTTGTTGAATTCTCAGAACTAGTAATTGTTGATACGATCTCTACAGCCTTTTCTGGCTGTTTCTGTAAGAGGGCGACTTTTGATAGGCCTAAACGTGCCTCTATATTGGTGCCGTCCTTGGTTGATATTGTCGTAAAGACATCTTTTGCTTTGTCTATATCGCCTTTTGCTAAATAGATATCACCTTGGAGCAATAGTCCTTCGTCGGTGACTGATTTAAAATTAGACCCTATATAATCGAGCTCAGATTGTGCTGCGTCTAGCTTCTGCTGGATATAAAGTGACTTGGCTAGTAGGTAACGTAGTTCTTGCTCACTGCCTTGCAGGTTAACGTTGTCCTTAGTCAAAAGCTCATTAATACGTAACTCAACTTCGGCTGGGTTACCGGCGAGCAGTAATGTCTCAAAAATGACGATATAAGGCTTCAAACGGTTTGGGTAGAGCTGAATAGCGCTAGTGGACTCTGACACAGACTGTTTTAGTTGTCCTTGGTTCTGATAGAATTTGGCTTGGTCGATGTGACTCAAAAACTGCACTTCTTTTGGAGATGCCGCTAACGACCCTGTATCATCACCACAGCCAGATAGGGTGGTAATCGAAACGGCCATTACCAATGCAATAAAGGGGGATCTTGATATGTTCTTCATCCTAAATCTCGCTTAATCCGTGTTTTGTTCATTAGTTATTAGTTTGTACTTGTCGGTCAAGTTATAAAGAGTCGGTCGTGTGACACCCAATAGTCGAGCCGTTTGCGCCATATTGTATTGTGCGATTTGCAATGCATGTTGAATTGCTTGCTTCTCAGCTGTTTCACGAACTTGCCTTAAATTGAGTACGGAGTCTGTTGTATTACAGGGCTCGTTTAACTCAAGGTCTTCGGCAGAGACACGTTTCCCATCAGCCATAATGGCCGCACGTTTAACTTTATTGATCATTTCCCTCACATTACCAGGCCAATTGTATTCTCGAATAGCCCCTATGGCATCGTCACTAAAGTTAAGATGTGGGCGATCGAGTTGATTGGAGAAATTGTGTAGTAATGATTGTGCAATTAGCACTGCGTCACCCTCACGATCTTTAAGAGGTGGGATGTTTAATGTAATCTCACTGACTCTATAATATAGATCTTCGCGAAAACTTCCCGTAGATATTAAGTTTAGAACATCCTGATGGGTCGCACACACGACTCGTACATCGACAGGGATTTCGCGAACACCGCCTACCCGTTCAATCACGCGTTCTTGGAGGAACCTAAGTAATTTTGCTTGCAGGGGCATCGGCATATCACCAATTTCATCAAGAAATAGTGTGCCACCGTCCGTTAGTTCGATCTTGCCTTTCTTGGTTTGATTAGCTCCGGTAAATGCGCCTTTTTCATAACCGAATAACTCACTTTCAAGTAGGTTCTCAGGAATGGCTGCACAATTGATGGCGGAAAACGCCTTATCAGTCCTGGAACTCAAATCGTGGAGCGCTTTAGCAATGACCTCTTTACCTGTACCGGTTTCTCCTAATATAAGTGTGGTGACATCGGCGGGTGCAATTTTTTCAACTGTACGGCAGATTTTCAACATTTGTGGGCTGTTCGCAATTAACCCTTTTAGTGTTGATGATTGTTGAGAACGATTGAATTCAATATTCTCTTTTTCTAACTCATAAAGCCTAAATGCTCGGTTAACGACGAATGATAAAATGTCTGCATCAAGAGGCTTTTGATAGAAATCACAGGCACCGTTACCAACGGCTTTAACGGCATTCTCTTTCTCTTCTCGTCCTGTAACGACGATTATTTTGGTGTTGGGCGCCAGGCGTAATATCTCATCTAAAAGTGCAAAGCCTTCAGATGAACCGCCAGGATCTGGTGGCAAGCCCAGGTCTAATGTGACCACTTGAGGTTCCACTCGTCTTAGATGAGATAAAGCTGACTCTCGGTCGTCGGCGATAAAAACTTCAGTATCTTCGAAACACCAACGCATTTGACTTTGAAGACCTGGGTCATCTTCGATTATTAGTAGCTTTTTTTTCACCGGGGAACTATTTCCTTATTTGATCCTGTTATGCAAGATAAAAACTTGAATACTCGACGAGAACGCTATGGCATGTTCTATAAACCGCTTATTATCCTTACTATACCTATAGGGTATAAATTAATACGATAGTTTACAATACTCTAGATCAGCTAAACCTATGATAGTTAGATAATCATTGTATGGGGGCTCTCTTTGTAGCCTATAACGCTCTTTTTAATGCTTTGTTAAACAGTCGGAATCTTTACACTAAAGCACGAACCTATACCTTCCTGACTGGTCACATCAACCGCTCCGCCTAGTTTTTTAATATACTCACGACTTTGGTAGGCACCAATACCCATGCCGGTAAGTCCTTTAGTACTTTCAAATGGTTTGAATAGGTGATGTTTAATAAAGTCTTCGCTCATTCCTATGCCCGTATCCTGTATAAAGAGCACGACAAACCCAGGTGTGGTTTTAACTGAGATGATGACATCTCCATCTTTGTCCGTCGCATCTTGAGCATTCTGTATTAAATGACCTAGAACTGTATGTAGTTGCTCTTTTGACGATTTAATCAGAATCTTGTCTTGCGGTAGTTCTATTTGTGGCGTCGGTAAAGATTTAGAATGATGTAGCACCACATCTTCTATCAGAGGACCCAATTCGATTAGCTCGGGTATTTCTTCTTCATTAGGGTTTCTAATTTGCTTTAATAGGTAACCCATTTTTTGGACCGCATGTTCGGTAGTCGAAATCATATCGTCAACAAACTCTGGGTTTGATTTATGCTTGTTAGCATTTTTTACTAACAAAGAGAGCTGAGCGATAATGGTTTTAAGGTCATGAACCATAAAGGCTGACGTCCTATTAACTGCTTCGAATTGCTTGGCTTCTGCGAGACGCTCCTGACTTTGGCTCTGAGACAAGTAACTACAGGCCTGCCTAGACACGACTTTTATCAAGTCATAATTTTCCCAGTTTAGCTCCATACGGGTATAGGGTTGTGCCACAAGTGCAAGCCCCATTAGCTCGTTGCCAAGAAAAAGAGGGATAATAAGCCAAGGGGACGGATGATTAAGTATGATATCGGGAATTTCTAAAAGGTTATATGTGGTCGGGTCTTTAATGTATTCATTAAGGTTAATGATCCAGTCATGCTCATTAAAATATTCTAGTACCTCAGAGTTGGCGTCTATAATGTCATGCTTGATGGTTGGGCTGTTGAGGTAGCCTCTTATCGAGAAGTTACCCACATCATCTTTACACCAAAGAATACCCGCATTACTTTCTACAAGCTTAGCTAGAATACGTATAATACTCACCGGTAGCTCCTCTTCGGAAGTGGAAAAGGAGAGCGTTTTGGTGCTTTTTAGCCACTCTTCGCGATAATCATATTTGTAATGGAAGAAATTTTGGCTAATAAATACCATTAGCCGTGATCGGAGTTTAGGGGAGCTCAACAATAGCGTTAGTATAGTCGCAGCAGTAAAGAAAAATAAAATTTGTAAAGCATCCCCCCAGGTACCGCCAAATGTTCTTAGGTAGTAGCCGCCTATGGAAATAATTAGGAGATATGCTCCAGCCAGCACCAACGTTCCGGTATAAAAAATAACCTGTCTCGACACCTGGACGTCAATGGGCTGCTTTCGACTGTTAATCATCGTTAATGCGATTAATGGTGCTACTACCGCGTTGACTGCTCCTCTTGAATCCCACATAGGCGTGGATATCTCTTGAAACAGGAATGCATCGGCATACAACAAAAAGTCATAGCCAAATATTGCGCCAACCGCAACAGATAGATACTTGATGCTAGAGCGACCGTATATATTTGCATTTCTCCATATCTGTTCAAGGAGAATTAGCCCCACTAGGGATAGCGCGATTTGACCGCCTAGTAATATTTTTCCTGAGACCAGTTCGATGTCTGCTATGCCTTCAATCAACGTCACTACGAGCATTAGTAATAACGTAATCATCGACCCCAGTGATAAATATCGTCGCGAGGTTTCAATATTACTGTTAGGCACAAACTTAATGCCTAGTAACGCATAAAGTACTCCGAACCAAGCTGCGTTTCTTATGATTTCGACGGAATATCGGATATAAAAGGGTGGGGTATTGTAGTAAGACTGGTATGCGAGTAACCCTAACCAAAGGCAGGTAATTAGTGCAGCGAGGAATAGAGAGCGATCTGTATTTCGTCTTAAATAGCTTTTAGCTATGAATGCTGATACCAGAAAGTAAATGCTGAACCCAACTGCATGGCTGAGGGTTCCAAAAGTGATATCCATAGTATTTTTAAGTTTACCCAGTGCCGCCGCTTCGTTAAGTTCCCTCGAGTATACAAAAAGCGGCAAAGGAGGTAAAAAGTAATATTAGTATAAAAATGAAGGAGGGGGTGTTAGAGAGGATTTATAAAAAGCGTAGACTCTATTACTGCCGTACATTCAGAATAATAAATAGGGTGCGCATGGCGCATCCTATTGTTACTCTGGGAGTGTAGCTACGAATTTTTCATATCTCGGTAGTACCTAAATATCTCCTTAAGCGGCCGCTTCACTTTAAATCCGAAGGTTTTGTTAAAGCTTCTACCATCTATGACGACAGAGTATTTAAAGTAATTGAGCAAAAACGCTGGGAATATCTTCAAGTTTAAGTTTTTTGCCAAAAAGCGTGGAAGCCCAGGCGGAATAGATGGGAGTGGTATTTTACTGCACCCAGATAACGCCAGGGCTTGCTGGTACGACACCCAATCATCTGGCGCCACATTATAGATACCCGATTTATCCTGTTCGTACGACAGTACGATAGCATCCGCCATATCATCAATATGAATAAACTGCATCACTGGCGAAAAGCCGGCTAATACAGGTGCATGCTTACTTGAAAGTAACGAGCTTATGGAGTTCTGAACGCCTGGGCCTACGATATTACACGCACGAAGGATAGTAATATTGAGGTCTGGGTATTTCCAAAGGTAAATATTGGCTAAATTTTCTAACTCAACAGAATCAATGAGATCCATCGTAAGTTCCGCTGCTTTTAAAGGGGCGGTTTCATCGATTAGCGCAGGGTTATATGCATTGGCACCATATACATGATAGGTAGAAAGTACGATAACCTTTTCAATACCGTATTTATGACTTAACTCCAGAAGCTTTTGGGTACCTAGTACATTGGCGTTATAACGCCTCATTCGCGTTTCTTCATTAGAGGTGATTCTGCCTAAATGAATAACACCATCAAAATCAAACTTACGAAACAAGTCTTCAAAAACGCGTTTGTTAAAGTTTATTTGATAACTAGGAATATCATCGCTTAAATAAACCTGCTTACGAAAGTCTACTGCTACAATCCGGTAAGTATCGCGAAGTCTGTTGATGACTTGTTGTGCTAGAGCACCTGCGGCACCGGTAATAAGAATGGTAGGTTTTTGTTTTTTGTTCATTAGAAAAGCCTTTTTCTTTCGCTTAATCCCTGATCAATTAAATCACTGATAACTGACTTAACTTGTTCAACCCGGCGAGTGACTTCCTCTTCGGTTGTATCACCCCCTTCAAATTTCATAGGTTTACCGAAACTCAAATGAACTTTAGCAGGCAATATAAAAGGGAGTGTTACGGGAACATATGGAACGCCCAATATTTTTGCAAGTGGTTTAATATTAGCAATGGCAGGGATAGTCTCTTCGCAACCAACCACACCTACCGGTATAACTGTTGCGTTATATTGCATCGCTAAGTGCATAAACCCGTTACCAAAACGTTTTAACTGATAACGATCTTTGTATAGTTTTCCTGACCCTCTGATTCCTTCCGGAAAAACAATAACGGCCTCTTGGTTCTCGAGCATCTTGGCACAATTTACCGGGTCACCGAGCACCGCTCCAATTTGGTTAAGTAAATTCCCCAAGAATGGAACAGTTGGAAAAAAGCGTTCGATCATAGCGCGAGGCATACGAGGTTCGTTTTTTCTTGATGCAAGCGCATACGCGATCAGTGTGCCATCAATAGGAAGTTGCCCGCTATGGTTCCCGACAATCAAAACAGGCCCTTTTGCCGGAATATTGTCTATGCCATCGGTTTGAACTCTGAAGTATTTGTTATATACCCCGCTAAAGAGCGACAAAACCAGCTTGTTGGTGTCTGCATTAAACCCCCAAGGGTCATATCCCAAGCTCCCTACTGGTTTCTCTATTTTATCTAATTGGGCGTCTAGTTCGTGGGATACAAACGTATCTTTGAGGTACGACTTTAGACTCATATTCCCTTCCTACATTATTAGCAAGCGTTGTCACGCCCGTTTTTGTTTTATTAATCGATGCTTTAAGATTGAAAGAGAGTATATCTATTTGAGGAATGGGTTACTAACCTTGGTCAAAAAAAACCCGGATACCTGGGGAAGGTAACCGGGAAGAGTGTGAGTAGTATCCATGAAAGACTTCCTACTAGACCGGTAGCAGGGTTATGCAAACCAGTCTCATCTAAGTATCGACTAAGTTCTCAATTTTACAAATTTAATTCGTATGAATTTTAATCACATTTACGTATAAAATATAACCTCGATAGCCGAAAATGAAATAACGAAGTCAATATACTTAAATGTAGTTTATGACGGTTTCTTTGCAGACGGTATTTGCCCCTTTGTTTCAACAATATAGTGACCTTCTTCGTGTGTTTTAAGCACTCCTTCACGGGTCCAGGGCATTAAACGGTAATGGGGCTTATTATTTGAATAGTCAACAAACGGGTACTTAATAATATCGAAATAGGGGGAGTAGTCGAAGTCACTCGGCGTGCATAGTTTAGGGTTTCGTCTATAAACCTTTAGTTCATTTTTATCGTTACGTTTTACTAGTGGCAGTATAGGGTACTGAATAGATGCAAATGCTTCAGCGATCATAGTGGAGCAGACGGTTTTAGTTGCTAAGCCAACATTGCGCTGAAAAATGCTTGAGCGCCACCGGCGGGGCATTACCCACCAAGGAAACAAAAATCGCGCTAGGTCGAACACCTGTCTTATATCATAGTCTGAACCGAGGCGGCTTATCGCATAATTTATAACACTTTGCATATCTCGGTAGGTTAAATCTCTTGGCCTACAAATTCGGATATGATCTCGGTCGTAAAAGGTTAGGGGGCGCACGATAGTGCCTTTTCCTAGTTCACTTTCGACAATTAGTTGTACGTCGGGTTGCCCATCAAAAAATGACTTAACACGCTCCCGACTCATAGGGTGATTTATTTCGTGAAGTCTTCCTAAGTATAGAGCTGCATGAGACCAACGACTTTGAGTGAGCAGTTTAATGACTTCACTGACTCGGGTGCGCCCTTCAACTAGAATAACATCGCCAGGTTTAATTTCATAACGCACACGTTCGAAGTCACTAAGAGGTATTTCTCTTGGAGGGTGTTCGCGATTTAGCCATTTTACAACTAACTCAATGAGAGTGTACTTTGCTCTCATTCCCATTATTAGCACCTTTTATAGCCAGCTTTATTTTTTAACACCTTATAAATTTATAGTTAATAAATCTAAATTGACCAATTTAATTACTGTAAATGAGACATATTGGTCATATTTAATGGGTTTTTAAGTGAGAAAAATCGTGTGTTGAATTAGAATAACCTTAATAGGCTGTTTTATGCCGTAACGTTTGTTTGTTCCGAGGTTTCGTTGGCTATGTCCGATAAAGAAAATATTAAAAATGCTCATTCTGAAGAGCTGTCAGATGAAAACCTTGTTTCTAACAAGATAAAAGATTCTGCTCGCCAAATTTGGTTGGCGGGTCTAGGCGCCTATAATAAGGCAGAGGAGGATGCAGGTAAGATCTTCGATAAATTGGTAAAAGAGGGCGAAGAGATCGAGCACATGACCCGAGGTGTGGTCGGAAAACGTATTAAAGTCGTAGAAGATACTGTTGAAGGTGTAAAAGAAAAAGCGAATGGCACTATTGGTAAATTAGAAAGTGTTTTTGATCAACGTGTATCAAAGGCATTGATGAAAATGGGCATCCCTACCAGAATTGAAATTAAGGCCTTAGAAGCGCAGATTGCAGAGCTGAAAAAACAGTTGGATGAATCTCATAAGAGTTAGAGTACGTTTATGATCACGTAGCCGTGATGAAAGGAGGCACTACTGTAATCAAGGGGATAACCCTTGATTCCGCTTCGAGGCTGTGAAAGTATCAACAAATAAGAGGCTTTTTGCCTTCAAGGCGGATTCGC